>Ga0105164_10001539_pt1 | contig 14759 bp, 12 predicted proteins | sample VDWuncwatermetaG_FD_89674 | JGI IMG/M metagenome (GOLD analysis project Ga0105164, IMG submission 89674) | Wastewater microbial communities from Netherlands to study Microbial Dark Matter (Phase II) - VDW unchlorinated drinking water | ecosystem: Environmental > Aquatic > Freshwater > Drinking...
GCCGCCCGCAGATTTAGCGCCCCCGCCCCCGCCACCTGAGGACTTAGCGGCGGCAGCCCCAATTAAGAAAAAAATTAACTTAGACGAGGCCGCAGCAGAAGAACCAGAAGCGCTTGATAGTGACACGATAATGTCAATGGCGGCACTTGGTGTTCTTGTTGCGCTTTTGGCATTTATGATTATTAAGAAGAAAAAACAAAAGGCTGCACGCGCCCACATGGCCCATGAGATGAACGCTTAAGCAACTTTTTTTAATATGCCATCAAGAATACCTCGATGGCCCAATCTTTTAGATTCAACATAGTAAATTAAATCATCAACAATCTGAATATCACGGTTATTTAATGGTAAAAATTTGATACCAACACCGAGATTATTTTTCCAAATAACCTGGGCCGTTATTTTTCTTTCGCGGCTGCCAACAATAAACATCACGTTAATTTTGTCATTTAAAGCTATATCGCTGCCAGAAAATTCTAAAAAAGCGCCGCCCAGACTAATATTTTTTAAGGTACCGGAAAGCTTATTTCGTGCGTAACTTATTTTAAAAGATACTTCTAGGCACAATGGTGTTCGCGGTGCGGGTGTACGTTCTGACTGCATATTTAAAACTCCCATGATTTTTGTCTTGTTAGTCTTATCGGCTAACGTGCCGAAAAGTTTAATATTTTTAAAAATAAGTAAAAATAAGCATGAAAATAAGATAGTTTTGTGGAATAAATTGACTTTAGTCGCCATAAGGGCTATATTAATCCAATCTCGAGTGATTAAAGATCTAATCAAAAATTAATTTAATACTAATGTAATAATTTCTTTAATCAAGGATTTTACTAGAAAACTTAACCCCAAACTTAACCCCCGCTTAAAACTCATATTAAAGTTCAAGTTATTTTAAAAAGGAGCCCATCTTGGCTAAAAAAGAAGTTGTTACTGAAGCAAAAAGTAGAAGAAAAAAATCTATACTCCCAGAAGAGACTGATAATAACCCTACAGAAACAAGCCAAGCGCAAGTTTCGGCAGAGCCCGTAGCTACCGAGGCAATACAAAGCAACGTTCAAAGCAACGTTGTTGTCGCGCAGACCAACCCAAGTGTTGTTGCTAAAAATCAAAACGCGCCACAAAACACAAATGAACAAGCCTCGCGTCGGGAGTTCAGAAAATTTGGCGGCGGAGAGGGGCGCGGAAGTGGCGGCGGCGGGCATCAATCTGGGCATCGACAGCACCCAGAAAGACAGCATTCAGGTGGTGGCGGCAACGGCGGCGGACAAAATCGCTATGGCAGTAATAATAACAATAATAACCCACGACGTGATTTCAACCGAGAGCGCTTTGAACGCCGCGATGAAAATGAACAGCCACCGCAAAATATAACCTCAACTCATGATGTAGAAATTGACTTAGCCGACATCAACTTAAATGAAGAAGAAAAGAGCTGGCTTAACTCAAAAGACTTAAAATCAAAAAATATTCAGGTGTTAACCGATCTGGCCACTAAACTAAAAATTGAAAATGCCGCAGGCATGCGCCGTCAAGACATGGTGTTTGAAATTTTAAAACGAGCGGCTAAACTCGGAGATATTTTTGGCGCGGGCGTACTTGAAATTCTGCCGGATGGATATGGCTTTTTACGATCACCCGATTACAATTATTTACCAGGGCCGGATGATATCTATGTTTCGCCGTCACAAATGCGAAAATTTGGTTTGCGGACCGGCGACTTTGTTACCGGTACGGTTCGCCCGCCCAAAGAAGGCGAGCGCTATTTTGCGCTTATCAAAGTGGATTCTTTAAATTATGAATTACCCGAGGCCAGTAAAGATAAAATTTTATTTGATAATTTAACGCCGCTTTATCCCAATAAAATGTTACGCCTTGAGCATGTTCCTAATGAAATGACCACGCGAATAGTTGATTTAATGGCGCCTATGGGAAAAGGGCAAAGAGCCTTGATTGTGGCCCCACCAAGAACTGGCAAAACAGTTTTAATGCAGAATATTGCTAACGCCATTACCGCGAACCATCCCGAAGTAAAACTTATTGTGCTACTTATTGATGAGCGTCCCGAAGAAGTCACCGACATGCAGCGCACCGTTAAGGGCGAGGTCGTAAGCTCGACGTTTGATGAGCCCCCAACTCGGCATGTGCAGGTGGCCGAAATGGTTCTTGAAAAGGCTAAGCGCTTGGTTGAGCACAAGCATGATGTGGTGATTTTGTTAGATTCTATCACGCGTCTAGCGCGCGCCTATAACACCGTGGTGCCGCCTTCTGGTAAAATTTTATCTGGAGGCGTTGATTCAAATGCACTTCATAAGCCAAAAAGATTTTTTGGTGCTGCCCGAAATATCGAAGAAGGGGGTTCGTTAACAATTATAGCTACGGCGCTAATTGATACGGGTTCGCGTATGGATGAAGTCATTTTTGAAGAATTTAAAGGAACAGGCAACTCAGAAATTCATTTAGACAGAAAATTAATGGAAAAACGTATTTTTCCATGCCTAGATATTAACAAATCTGGTACGCGCAAAGAAGATCTTTTAATTGATAAAGTCGATTTAAACCGGCTTTGGATTTTAAGAAAGGTACTGGCGCCGATGAACGTAGTTGATGCTATGGAATTTTTAATGGATAAAGTTGAAAAATCAAAAACCAATGCTGACTTTTTAAAAAGCATGAATGGTTAAAGACAGTGACTTCAACCCCTGAAAAAGATGTTCTAAATAAAAAAAATCAGATGTGGATTGCGGTGGCGGCTGGCCTAGGCATAGGCCTGGCGCTTGTACTTTCTTATGTTGTGGCATCAGGAATCAAGAGGGAGCCACTTTTTTCTGGTAGCACGTCTGGTAGCACGCAAGAGCAGTTTGCTAGCGAGGCTCAGACCTCAGAACAATTACAGTCTGAATGTCAGAAGTCTGCCGAAAAAATAACTTCTTATTCTGATCCAATTGAAGCGGCGAGTGTCGTTAAAATGTTTACAGAATATAAACAAAACGCTGAAAATTGCAGAAATGTTTATTTTTCTATTGAAAAAAAATCTTCAATTTCCTCAATTCCATCAATTCGCAGTGAAGGCACCTATCCAGATTTAATTATTGACATTACTTTGCTTGCGGCAAAAACTAATAAAAAACAAGCAATTGAAATGCTAAATTTTGCAAAAAGCCTAAGCCCGTGGGAGTATTATTGGGGGTCCGTTCTTTGCAGTTCAAAAACCACCCTAGAGGCCTATTCAGAAGTCCTAACTTTATCTGATGAAAAAATATGCTTTAAGCCCGACACCGATCGCGAAAAACTATTTTCTGAAATTAAAAATAAAAACTTTTCAATTTTTTCCACAAGCTTAAAATATGAGCGGGTGGTTTTGCTGGGCTCAACCAATTCAGAGAGTGCTTGTCCTGAAAAAATATCTACAGTTACAAAGTTGGTTCATAGAATTAGTTCGGAAAATGTAATTGTTGAAGAAGAAAAAGTCACACCACCCGACAATAAAAGGATGAATTTTATATTTAAAACTGACTCTGAAAGCAAGTTGGTATTAAAATTTTTAGCTCTTAATGACTGTTTGCAACTGCACTCCGTTTTAATTCCTGAACAGCAAGTGAATGAATAAAAATAAATTTAATAAAATTTCACAAAAATACAACACTCCGCTTAAAGTTCAAAAGCTGATTAAATCTTTTAAATACAACCGCGAACTTGAGGGCGAAACCTTGATGTCGGCTTATGCGACTTTTAAAAGTAAAAAGGCCCATTGTTTAGAGGGAGCTATCCTCGCGGCAGCGCTGCTAGAGCCGCAGGGGTATCCCCCCCTTGTGATGAGTCTTGAAAGCATAGATAACTTAGATCATGTGGTTTATGTTTATCAAAAAAACAAGCGCTGGGGCTCTATTGGTTGCTCGCGCGACGTCGGCCTTTTTGGGCGAAAACCAGTTTACCGTAGTCTCCGAAACTTAGCCCTATCTTATTACGAGCCTTATATTGACAAAACGGGCTGCATTGTCGGCTACCAAATTACCGACTTAGACAGTTCAAAATCGAATTGGAGATTCAGTAAAAAAAATATCTGGAAGCTTGAGCAGCACTTAATTGATATCAAACATGTGTACTTTAAGTTTAATGACCGGCGCTATCAAGCCTTACATAAACGATATTTAAATGCTCGTTTTTCCCCAAAAAAAAGCAGTTGGCTTTAATTTTTAAGCACACAATTAATTTAATTTTTTATATCTAATCATAACTATATGAAATAATTAATATAAATATAAACAAAAAATAATTATTTTAAATTCGGGCTGCCCAGGTCACTCTATTTTTTCCTTGAGCCCAGACCCCTGCCTATGCTATCAACTAAGTCTTCAATATTATCAAATAAGAAGCACTAAGCAAAAGGACATATATATGAAAGACAAATTACACCCTAAAATCCGAACTGTTGTTTTTAAAGACATTTCATGTGATTTTTCATTTTTGGGCACAACTACAATCGATTCAAAAGATAGCATTAAATGGACAGATGGTAAAGACTACCCACTAGTTAAAGTGGAGATTTCTTCAGCTTCTCATCCGTTTTACACAGGTAAGCAACGCGTAATGGATACCGAAGGACGTATTGATCGATTTAAGAAAAAATATGCAAAAGCGGCGGCTCCAGAAACTAAAGCAACAACAAAGTAGCCATTACATTAATGTTTTCTAAGTTAGACCAAGTTGAATCCAGGTATGAAGAAGTGAATATGTCACTTCAGCGTCCTGATGTGGCCTCTAACCAAAAACAGTATCGCGCTTTAATGAAAGAGCTTTCAGACTTAGAAAAAATCGTGGGTCTTTACCGCGAGTTTAAAATAAAAACTAAAAATCTTAAAGAAAGCAAAGAGCTTTTAACGGCGGAATCCGACTTCGAAATGAAAGAAATGATCCGTGAAGAAATTAAAGAACTTGAAACTAAATTACCCGCGCTTGAGGCGGAATTAAAAATAGCCTTGATACCAAAAGACCCTAATGACAATAAAAATATTTTATTAGAAATTCGCGCGGGCGCAGGTGGTGATGAGGCCGCTCTATTTGCTGACGAATTATTCAGGGGCTATGCTTATTATGCAGGTACGCAGGGCTGGAAGGCGGAGCTAACTTCTTATGTAGATGGTAATGTCGGTGGTGCTAAAGAAATTATTGCGATGGTTTCAGGCGAGGCCGTTTATTCGAAAATGAAATACGAATCAGGCGTACACCGGGTACAGCGGGTACCAAAAACGGAATCTGCCGGTAGAATTCACACCTCTACTATTACGGTGGCGGTTATTCCCGAAGCCGAAATTAACGAAGTAAAGATCGATATGAAAGATATTACAATAGACGTGATGCGCGCCAGTGGGGCCGGCGGGCAGTCGGTGAACAGAACTGAATCTGCCGTGCGTTTGCATCACAACCCCACCGGAATTCTAGTGCATTGCCAAGAAGGAAAATCTCAGCTCGCGAACAAAGAGCGCGCCTTTCAGATTTTAGCCACCAAGTTGCAACAAATTGAAGATGAAAAAGTTTTAAAGGCCGCCTCAGACGCAAGGCTTGATCAAATTGGCACCGGAGATAGATCCGAGCGCATTCGCACTTATAATTTTCCACAAACGCGCATTACTGACCATCGCATTGGGCTGACTATTCATCAGCTTGATCAAGTGATGAGTGGAGAGTTTGAGTATTTAATAGATCCTTTAGTGGCCCACTTTCAGGCGGAAGCTCTAAAAAAACAAGCAAGTGCTCATTAATGAAACTTAAAGATGTTTTTGAAAAATCGGTGCAATTTTTTAAAGATAAAAACATCGAAACCGCGAGGCTTGATACTGAATTGCTACTGGCCTATGTTTTAAAAACCGAACGTGTGCAGATTTACATGAAATACGAACAACCCCTGAATGAACTTGAAATTCAAAGTTGTCGCAATGTTATTAAGCGGCGAAGTTTGGGCGAACCCGTGGCCTACATTACCGGAGAAAAAGGCTTCTTTGGTGAAAATTTTGCGGTTGGCGAAGGGGTTTTGATACCACGACCAGAAACTGAATTAATAGTTGAGGAGTCTTTAGCCTTTATCAAACAACATGCAATTCAGGAACCCAAGATATTAGATTTAGGTGCGGGTACAGGGTGTATCGGTTTTTCAATATTAAAAAACTGCGAAACGGCTACCTTAATTAGTATTGAAAAATCAGAGGCCGCATTTAAGTTTTTAAAAAAAAATCAAGAAAATTTAAAACTGATAGAGCGCAGCCAATTACTTTTAAGTGATGTGTTGAGTGCAGATCTTACTTTTGAAAAATTTGATATTATTGTAGCGAACCCGCCCTATATAGCGGCAAACGATACCCAAACCGAAGCTAACGTAAAAAAATACGAGCCTTCAGAAGCACTTTTTTCTGCAAACGAAGGTTTGGCCGATATTTTGGCGTGGTCGCAAAAGTTTAAAGATCAGCTTAATAGCCCAGGGCTAATGCTGTTTGAAATTGGCCATCAGCAAGGAGCTTTGCTTAAGTCGTATTTTGAAGGTTTAAAGCAATATAAAAATACTGATTCAGAAGTTAAAATAATAAAAGATTTATCTGGTCTTGATCGGGTGATCAAATGCACTCAGTAATAAAGGCAAACTTATGGATAAAATTTTAATTAAAGGCGGATATCAACTTAATGGTCAGGCTACTGTCAGCGGCGCTAAAAATGCGGCATTGCCAATTTTATTTTCAACGCTGCTTGCAGAAGGAGAGCACCATTTTAATAATGTTCCGAAATTAAAAGATATAGAATCTACGGCTGAACTTTTAAAAAGTTTGGGTTGCGATAGTCAGCGCGAAAAAAATAGCGAAGGCCATTCGTTTAAAGTACAGGTTACCAAACTTAAATCTTTTGAGGCACATTATGATTTAGTTCGTAAAATGCGCGCGAGTATTTTGTGTTTGGGGCCGATACTGACTAAATATGGTGAAGCCGTGGTGTCTTTGCCGGGCGGATGCGCTATTGGTACGCGGCCGATTGATTTGCATTTAGATGCCATGCGTACGTTGGGCGCAGAAATTGAATTAAAAGATGGCTATGTCTTAGCCAAAGCAAAAAAATTAAAAGGGGCCACTGTATTTTTTGAAAAAACCACAGTGGGGGGTACTGAGAATTTAATGATGGCCGCAAGTCTTGCAGAAGGTGTTACCACTATTGAGAACTCTGCCAAAGAACCCGAAATTGTTGATCTAGCAAATTACCTTAATAAAATGGGTGCTAAAATCTCTGGCCACGGCACCAGCGTAATTAAGATTGAAGGTGTAGATAAACTCTATCCTGCAAAACATACCATAATGCCTGATCGTATTGAAGCCGGCACACTGTTAATTGCCGGAGCTATAACCTCGGGTGAAGTTGAAGTGATCGATTGTCAGCCGCATGATCTTGAAGCCTTAATTTTAAAAATGCGCGAGAGTGGTTTTAAAATTGAAACCACCGCGACCTCAATAAAAGTTTTTGGAGCGTCAAACTGGGAAGCCGTTGATATAACGACCGCGCCGCATCCGTTATTTCCCACTGATCTGCAGGCGCAATTTATGGCATTGATGACGGTGGCGCGCGGCACGAGTATTATTACCGAAACCGTTTTTGAAAATCGGTTTATGCATGTAAATGAATTGATGCGGCTAGGGGCAGATATCACGCCCAAATCACAAGTGGCCGTGGTGCGTGGATGCCCGCAGGGATTAACCGCCGCACCGGTGATGGCCACAGATCTGCGCGCCAGTGCCTCATTGGTTTTGGCAGGCCTAGTCGCTCGTGGCGAAACAGCCGTGGGCCGCATATACCATTTAGATCGCGGATACGAAAATTTAGAATTAAAATTAGCAAAACTGGGCGCGCATATTAAAAGATCAACTTAAGCCCCAACCAAGGAGGGGCCGAGGTTGGGGCTCTTGTCTTTTCCGAACTTGTTTTTTGAACTTGTTTTTTGACAATTACTTATTTGCCGAGACTTGCTTTTTGAACTCTGGGAGGGGATCCTGAGCTTCAAAAATTTAGCAAATCTCGGGCAAATAATTAAATTTACTATCGAAGTGATACCGTTCCAAAGTCAGGTATATCAATGGCATTAGCACCAGCTTTTGCAGAAAAAACCAGAACTAAAATTATGTATGTAGCAATTAAGCACCTGACCATAGAAACCATGCAAGCAACTTTTGTGCCAAAAAAACAAAGGCTGTTTTGAAAAGTATAGCATTTTTAATATGTTAGCATGTTTATTAAGTTCCAGATTGGAACCATAAGTGGTTCCAAGTGTCGACTTTGGTCATGAGTTGGAACCCTCAACACTTCAATGCTGTTCGCAGGACAAAAGCTTAATTATAATAAGCTTTTGAAAGTCTTTGAGGGTCAAAACAGATCATGAGCTCAAATATAGGTGATAGTACAATCCAGTGGGTAATTAAATTACAATCAGATCAGGTTAAGGGCCCCTATTCAACTGAGGCCGTAAATAAAATGATCGTGAATGGTACCTTTTCTGGAAATGAAGAGATTTGTACTTATCCTGATGGTGACTGGACACTATTAACTAAACAGCCCGAATTTTACGAAGCATTACTGGAGTCCTTAGAAAACCCCATAGAGGTTGATCATAAGCGAGCTCAAAAAATGGAGGCCGAGACTGTTATTCGTATTTCAGAATCAAAAACAAATGAAAATAGATCCGCGCCCAAGATGAAAAAGGCCGATGAACTTAAAGAGTTTGTTGAAAATGAAATCTTAGCTGAAAAAAACCGCGCGCTAATAAAAAAACAACCACGACCGGCGCCGGTAAATATATCGCCTGAAAAAAACCTAAATACAGACGAAAAAATACAAAAGCCCACAGACTTGAATTTAGAAATACAGCTAACCGATATAAAAAAACTTAAGCAGCAAGAAATAAATAAACTTTTGCCCTACGTTTTAATTGCAGTTGTCTTGCTTAGCGGGGTTATTTATTTTTTGCTTCCTACGAGTGAAAATATACGTACAGGCTGGTTTTTGATTTCTCTGCAAAAAAACTCAACAGAGGCTCAGACGTCTGAAGAAATAAAAAATTTAAAGCGTAAAGTAGTTAAAGCCTTTCAGAGCGGCGAACTTGAACAAATTTTAGTCGTGCAGCGTGAGTTTGTAAAAGCGGTAGAGGCTTCGCCGAAAGACCTTGAGGCTATTGGGTTGCTTTGTGTTTTGTATGAACAACTGTGGCCATATACAAAACAGAATTCAGAAGATCTGAAGGCTATTGCGCTTGTGACTCAATTAAGTAGATCAGTAAATCCGATTTCTAATTATTCTGACACCTGCCAGACGGTTTACTTATTAACAAAGGGGCAAAATAAAGAGGCGCGAAGTTTACTTGAAAAGGCCTTAGATAACCCCGTAGATGAAAAATTTAGTCTGAGTGCATTTTTATATTTAATTAAAGGCGAAATGTTTGAAAGTGAAAATAATTTCTTACATGCAGCTGCCTATTACGAACAAGCCGTAAGCTTGTGGCCCACTTGGGCGACGGCACGGTTTGGGCTAGCGAGAACAAATTATAAGCTTGCCAAGTACGCGGCGGCAGTTGAACACTATGGCGAAATTTATAAAACAAATAAAGAATCAAAAGCGGCGCTGTTTGGGCTAGCCTTAGTTGAACTCAAAACGGCACGCAATAGAGATAAAGCGCAAAATTATTTTGCCAGTGGTTTTTCGTTAAATCAAAAGCTGCCAAAAGATTTTTTAACCGAAGCGTTACTGGCTTACATCCAAATTTTAATAGATAAAAACGAAAAGTCGCAAGCGCTTGTGGTGGCGCAAGAAGGCTACCGAGTGAGTCCAAGCCATCGCGGGCTAAAAGAAGTTGTTGTGACTTTGGGTGGGGATCACAAAATTGAAAATGCCATGGCGGAAATCATTTTAATAGGCGATCAATTTGCTCGCGCTGGCGATCATATGGTGGCACAGGCCCAGTATAAAGCGGCTTTCGACCTCGATCCAAAGAATGCGCTAGCGGCCTATAAGGCCGCCAAAAGCTTATGGCAAGCCAATCAAACACGCGACGCAATAGCCTGGCTTGAAAAAAGCATAGTGGCAGATGCTAAAATGTTGCAGTCGTACCTTCTTAAGGCAGATTATGAATCACAAAAATACAATTTTACCGAGGCCATCAGAACCTTGCAAAGAGCCTCAAAAAATTTTCCACAAAATCATGAAGTTATTAAGTCGCAGGCTTTGTTGGAATTCAGAAAAAACAATATGGTAGGCGCCATCCAATACGGTGAAAGAGCAGTTAAGATTTACGATGCGGATGTTGAGTTGCTCTCACTGCTGGCGAAGGCACATATTTATTATTATCTAAATGCGCCAAGCGTAGGAAAAGATATTCAAAAAAATAAAAACGAATCTAAAGAAAAAGCTGAACGATACGCAAGTCGTACAATTGAACTTGAGCCCAGTTGGCCCGAGGGCCAAATAACTTTTTCAAAAGTATTGTCTGGAGTTTTTGGTCCGGTAAAAGCCGAGACCTATCTAAAATTTAAAATTAAAGAGTATCCTTATACCACAGAGTACCGGTTGGCACTGGCGGAGCTCTATCGCGAAAACGAAAAATACAATGAGGCTTCGTTGATTTACGAAGAAATAGTTGCGATTGAACCTAAAAATAAAAAATACAATTTTGGATTAGCCGAAACTTATCGAGTTTTAAATAAACCATTACAGGCACAGCAATACTATAATTCAACCGCCCTTCTTGACCCCAGCGATGTTGAATCCATGGTCGCAAATGCAAAACTACTTTTAGAAACAGCTGCGGGCAATGAGGTTAAACCCAAAATTGAACAGGCTTTGTCTAAACTCGTATTAGCTAAAAAAATTAATCCAGATTTTCCTAAGGTTTCGTATTTAATGGCGAAGTGCTATTTAGAGTTACATGATTATCAAAACGCTCTTGATTTAATTAAAGAAGAAAAGTCTCGCAATCCCTACATAGCTGAATCATACGTTTTAGCCGCAGAAATTTTTTATCGAAAAAGCCAGTTTAAAGAGTGCGCCGCTGAATATTCTGCCGCAATTAAATTACGTCCGGGTATTGCGGAGCTCTATGTTAAATCAGCCATTTGCTATCGGTTAAGCGATGCCATTGATATTGCAGAAGACATGCTCGCCGTAGCACTACAAAAAGAATCTGGTTATGCTGAAATATACCGCGAGCAAGGATATATTTTTGAGAAAAAAAATAATAAACCTAGCGCGGTGCTTTCATTAGAAAGATACTTAAAATTATCTCCTAATGCGGCTGATCGCAAGATAGTTGAAGCCAAAATACAAGAGCTGGGAGGCTAAAAATGGGTCTTTCTGATAATTTAAAAAACTTAACCAACCAAGTGCAGCAGGGGACGAGGGTCGCCGCTGTCACGCTAAGTCAGCGCGTGCTACGTTTGCTTTCTGGCTTATTGATTGGCCTCGTGCTGTCTTTGATAATTCAAGTGTTTGCTCAAAGTGGTACACTTATGCTGGTGTTTTTCATAACACTATTTACAGTTATTATTTATAGACTTCTGCGGCGGCTTACGATATTTCAGATATTTATTTTTGATGTGATTTGCATCTTAGTGGCAACGCTACTTCGCATGTACATTATAATTGCGCCCTGAAGATTAGGTTGAAGATTAAATTGTGGCTTAAGGCCCTAAAGAAAGTGTGATTGTGTGATTGATTTAAAATTTTTAGAAAAAAAAGAAGATGGCGGTACTAGCAATTTAGAGAACTACTTTGAGAGCTACCGGCAAGGCTTAATTAACCGAGGGGCCTCAACCGAAATTTTAGAAAAAATTATGGGCCTTGCCGCTAGGCGCCGAGAAACCTTGACTCAGTCCGAAACCGCCAAGGCTAATCAAAATAAACTAAGTAGCGAAGTCGGGCAGTTAAAACGCGAGGGTAAAGATACCACCAAAATTATTATTGAACTTGAAAAAATAAAAAGCACTGTAAAAGAGCTTGAGGCCATTGCCGCTAGTGTTGATGCCGAAGTACAAAGTTATTTGCTGGTTATTCCAAATAAACCGCATGGCACGGTTCCGATAGGCAGTTCTGAAAAAGAAAACAAAATTATTCAGGTTGTTGGCGAGCCCCCTAAGTTTAATTTTAAAGCCAAAGAGCATTTTGATATCGGCGAAAAACTAAACATCATTGATTTTGACCGCGCGGGAAAAACCACAGGGGCGCGTTTTGTTTTTTTAAAAGGCGCCGCGGCTCAGATGGAGCGCGCGCTGATTCAATTGATGATGGATACTCACGCCACACAGCATGGTTACACCGAGATGATTCCGCCGTTTATTGTAAATAGCAAAAGTCTAACGGGCACAGGGCAGTTTCCAAAATTTAAGGATGATGTATTTCATTTAGAAAATACAGATTACTATTTAATACCTACAGCGGAAGTTCCGGTGACTAATTATTATTACGATGAAATTTTAAACGAAGCCGATTTGCCAAAATCTTTTTGTGCTTACTCCCCGTGTTTTCGGTCTGAAGCCGGCAGTTACGGCAAAGACACCAAGGGCTTAATTCGGCAGCATCAGTTTAATAAGGTAGAACTGATGACCTTTTGTCACCCCAGCCTATCGTATGAGGCGCACGAGCAACTGACTTTGCATGCAGAAAAAATATTAATATTGCTAGAGTTGCCATACCGTAAAGTTTTATTATGCACGGGCGATATGGGATTTAGTGCGGCAAAAACTTACGACTTAGAGGTTTGGCTTCCGGGGCAGAATTTATTTCGTGAAATCAGTTCATGCTCTAATTTTGAAGATTTTCAGGCTAGGCGCGCCAACATCCGTTTTAAGCCGAAAGACGGCAGCAAACCACAGTTTGTGCACACACTTAACGGCAGCGGCTTAGCTGTTGGCCGCACGCTGGTGGCCATTTTAGAAAACTATCAACGCGAAGATGGCTCTGTGGCTATTCCCAAGGTATTGCAAAGTTATATGGGAAATAAAAACGAAGTCAGATAAACGAAGCAGTGCGGCAAGGGTCGCGCCGCTAACAAAACTGATTGAATCAACCCCCCAAATCCAATAGAACTAACAACGGAAAGCTGGTAGAGCGGTTGAATACACCAGTCTTGAAAACTGGCAGCCCTTCGCGGGGCTCGAGGGTTCGAATCCCTCGCTTTCCGCCATTTAATGTTTCTTCATTTGGCTTCAGACCGCTAAAACACTCTAAGTACCCAGAATTCCAAAGCTAATAATTTCACACGGTTACAACTCGGAAATTCGGTGACGTCACATGGTGCGAGGTGAATTATTAGTCCGTTGGCTGGAAAGTTTCTGGTTTTAGTCTGGATTAGTCTGGCCGGGATAAATAATGGTTCAGTTAAAACTGCCAAGAAATTAGAATAAAAGCATGAAATTATATGGCTCTTCCCCAAAGATAGGGGCAATTCAAGATTGGGCGGAGAAAAAATATGGTTGATGTATTTTCCAGGACATCTTTGTATTTAGAAACCTTTTGTAACGGTCACAGTATAGGAATTGCAACCGGATTTTTATATTATCACGACCCAGCGGACTTATTTTTAGTAACAAATTGGCATGTTTTATCTGGTAGAAACTATCAAACAGGTCAACCAATGCATTTAATGGGTGCGATTCCTGATAAATTATCAGTTTCATACTACAGCACTAAGTCGCTTTTGCTCAAAAAAGTCGAATACGATTTGGTGGTTAATGGTGTAACTAAATGGTTTCAAAATTCAGCGGGACAAGAAGTTGATATTGCAGCTTTAAACGTAAATGGGTTAAACGATGCTTTTATTGTAAACCAAATACGACAACAAGATGATATGGCCTTAAAAGTTGCACTGGATGTCTTTGTTGTAGGTTTTCCACTCGGAATCACTGGAGGGGCTATCCGATTTGGAAAAGAGCCAGCGTTGCCTCCGAGCCCAGTGTGAAAATAAACGGACAACAAAAAATACTATTAGATACAGCAACTAGAGAAGGTATGTCGGGTTCGCCTGTCTATTTGAGATCAGAGGGCGGGTACACGAATATAAATGGAGATTTGGCTGTTATACCTGGAACTTTTACAAAGTTTATCGGAATTTATTCTGGCCGAATTGATAATAGTGATGTGAAGGCGCAGATAGGTATTATGTGGCATGGAGATGTTATAAAGCAGACTTTAAATAATCTTCAGCCCGCAAGTTACAAACTAATTACTTAGCAGAATGTATGTGTTAGTTTGGATTTAAAGAGTGCACGACGGTGACGAAGTATTATTAGAACACATCAGCGTATAGGTGGCGGCGGGGCTTCAGTGGCGTTAATTATATCAACGAAAGGTGACTCATTTGGACAAAGTAGAAATTAGCAAGGGCCCGCTAGGAACATTTCTATTTACTCTTATCTGGATACTACAGAAAATTCAAAGCACAGTCGGCTCTATTTTTTGGTTTTGCTTCATCTCTCCGGCCCTTTGGTTCTTCAGAAAACCCAAGAACTCTGATCGCCCTTTTGCGTACATAGTTGATAGCAGCAAGCAGTCTCACCAAGTTGTTTGGTGGCTATTGAAATTCGCCTTCCTTATCAATGGCAAACTCAACGGATTAGTTCGAGCAATGTAAGCGATCCATCAGTCCTATTTGCTAGGTATTGCTTTAATGCCCATAATAATGTCGGCTAGGTGTTCAATGTCTTCAGCAAAATTTGACTTTGGCAACTGTTCAAATAAATACTTCATAA
>Ga0105164_10001541_pt1 | contig 14756 bp, 17 predicted proteins | sample VDWuncwatermetaG_FD_89674 | JGI IMG/M metagenome (GOLD analysis project Ga0105164, IMG submission 89674) | Wastewater microbial communities from Netherlands to study Microbial Dark Matter (Phase II) - VDW unchlorinated drinking water | ecosystem: Environmental > Aquatic > Freshwater > Drinking...
CTAGTACATATACGATCAAAGCGATGTTAACCAAACTCATTTTATTCCTCCGTCTCTTTTTTTGTTTTTTTCCGTAGAAATGGCTTTATGTAAAATATAAATATAACGCCAAAACAGAGCGCTCCAAAACCAGAATAGACTACAGGGATACCCGGATCCTTAACAATTTGCAACCCGGAAAAATTTCCAGCCTCTGGATCGTAACTTGACTGATAGATAACGTATCCCTTATGCGTCAACGGATCATTTACTTTAATGGACTTCTCTGCGACCGTCTGACCATTTTCCTCAATTCGTATTTTACTAATAAAATGTTTAATTGATTCACCCGTAGATTCATAAACGAGCGCAAAATTGTTATCAGGATACCAAGTAGCGTACTGATTGCTGGATAACAACCAATCTTTAATCTTTCCGCTTGGTCCTTCAACCTCAACAAAGACGGCAGGCATTCCTACCTGATCTGATTTTTTTACAACCTCTTTTTTGAAATCAAAAGATGGGAAATAATTAGCTACCATGACCTGATTACCCGTATCAGGAATCGTGTATCTCTTTTCCAATTCCCACGGCAAAGTTTCAACGATACGCTTATCCTTTACGTAGACAATTACCTGCTTCCCTTCGGGAGACTGAAAAATCCTGATGGTATTTTTTGCCATATAGGTACCGGCAATCCCACTGCAGGTTATTTTTAAATTTTTATACTTCGCTGGGTGCATTTTATCCCAATCGGGAAATTTTTCAAATACCCAACGGCTTTCCGTACCCTCTGGACCAGTGATTTCTACTTGAATAGCAGGATTATCCGGTGGCTGCTCGCCAATAGGCCGTCTATCCCCATAGTTAAGCACATATTGCAACATCTTTACTGTATAGTCAGTCCCTTCGGGTTTAAAGACTTTATTTAAATCCAAAGGATAGTCTTGAGATGTTTCCTTGCCAGACATCGCAACGGATAGCTTTGCATTAGCAGTACCAATGGAATTAATGGCTTTGTCTAATTCTTGTTGGGAAGGAACCCAGATATATTCTATGCGTAAGTTTTGCTTTTTATCCTCATAAGAGTTGCGGTCGTAGGCCAATAACCACCCTTCAGCCGTAGCCTTATCAGAACCAAATAGTTTCACAAAAATGGCAGGATTATCAGATTTGTCTGAGGTATTTATAGGCTCTTGCTTTAATTCTGCATCTGGAATATAGTCCTTAATGGTCACTCTATAATCTGACCCAGGAACACGATGCTTTTTTCCAACCTTTGTATCTAACGTTTTCTGTTGGTCTTTACTCTTAATATAAGATACGAGTTGAAATTTTGGCTCATTCTTTTCTAATATAAAATCATCTAAAGCAATAAAAAATGGTAAATCCTTCTTAACATAATCCAGTTTCCCCTGGCGATTAATCTCTTGCGTGAGAAAATAATTTACTGTTTTTCCCTTATAAATATTTACACCGCCTTTTATACCAAGTTGTAGTTTTACTACGCCTCCTATTAGAATTAAAACAATGCTGATATGGGTAAGAATAAAGCCTGTTTGCAGGAATGTATTTCTCCATCTTTTAATCGTACAACAAATAAGATTGGCACAAAGTAAGACTAAAAGAAATGCAAACCAATAGGAGTGAAAGACGTTATCAAGCTGGATTATCCGAAAAAAAGTTGCTAGCCCATACCCATATTTTGCAGTATATGCATCTAACGTTTTTTCTTGTAAGATTACCGTCCCTAAAATGCATGCCACAACCAGAACCAAAATAATTACTACTGCTAATTTGACAGAACAAAAGAATTGCCAAACTTTATTGGAGTCCTTTTGTAGCTGTTGATTCGTCTGAGCTAGATTGATTTGAGATTGATTTAATTTTACATTTTTCATAGCACTAAAACTTAAATGAAACAAAAACCTATCAATAAAACATTACCAAAAATCTCATGAATAAGTTAACGAAAACACACCTTGAATCAACTTGAGACATTGAAGTGATCGGGCAGGAGTTTGTTTTGAAACTTGGTTTGCGAATTGTGGACAAATAAATTATGGGTATCTTTTAACTTTAAAACGAATACAATTTTTAAACCAACATTTCTTCAGATAATCAAATATTTAAGAAGAAATTATTTTCAGAAACAACTACTTTTCTTCACTCTCTTCTGCTGTTTCCGGTGTTTCAGTCGCTGCAGGTGCCGTTTCTGCTGATACCTCTGCAGATTGCTCTACCGCTTCCGGTTCTTGTTCGGTATTGAGCGAAGTTTCCCTAGGAGGCAATGAAGCTACGGCAGTTACTATTAAAAATTCTACCCTCCTATTTTCTTTTTTTTCTGCTGTTGTGCTATTAGGTGCTATTGGACGATTAGGTCCGAACCCGGCAACATGCATCCTTCCTTCAGCGACATTTTCACTCTTTGTTAAAAAATGGAATACACTTAACGCGCGCGCCGCAGACAAATGATGGTTAGAATCCCACAGGTGTTTAGTCCTTATAATGGGATCAGAATCTGTATGACCATCGACTCTGAGAGATGTAGACGCATTTTCTTTCAGGAATTCTGCCATCTTCTTTAGTGCCTTTTCTCCACTTGGCTTTATCGTAGCCATACCTGAATCAAATAATACCTTCTCTGGGAAAAGGAGAACAGGACCTTCTATCGTATCCCTAACAGAGACGCCCTCACCAATAGACTTAGCAAGCTTCCTGAGTTTGTTCATTTCCTCTTCGTTTGATTTTAATCTATCTGATACAGAAGAAAGCTGTTTCTTAAGTCTCGCAAGCTCTTCAGATTGGTCCCTTATCGTAATTGCCTGCCTTCTATTTAAATTTCTCAGCTCACTTAGTTCAGCGCAACCCGACATTCCTACAAAGGCTACTAAAAGGAAAAACTTCATATATTTGTTTTTAGACATGTTTTTTTCCCCTCCCGCTGATGAGGCGGAACAAAGTTCTAATGCCGTTATAAAACTGTTTACGTATCATAACCATAACAAAGCGCAACTATAACATTTAACATATTTATTTTCAAGCGTTTTTTTCAACGAATTTTATTTTTAAAATTATTCAATGTCATTTGTAAACCTTATCGGGATTAAATATCTTATCCTCTACGATTTGAATACTATCCGTTCTTGGCATATATTCCCGATAAAAGCACGTCTTATAACCAGCATGGCATGCGGCTACATGTTGTTCTACTACGAAAACAAGGGAGTTCCCTTCGCAATCGAAAAACACCCTTTTTACAACTTGGATATGCCCCGAAGTCTCTCCCTTAATCATCAACCGATTTTGAGAACGCCGGAATACATGAATCTTCCCCGTTTCAATCGTCTTTATAACAGCGTCTTTATTCATGTAACACAAAGTAAGCACCTTCCCGTCGAGTACGTCTACAACTACCGATGGAATAAGCCCTTTTTCATTGAAATGTAATTTTTCCAATAACTGCATATAGTATCTCCTTTTAAAATTATTCCGTTTAAGTCCCCCTTAAAAAAGGGGGATTCAGGGGGTTGTGTTTTTTCTAGGCCATTTTACAACCCCCTCTGTCCCCCTTTGTTAAGGGGGATAAATAGAGTAGGGGGTCACATTTTAAATAATAAATATTTTGAATATTATAATATTTTCCCCTGAAGGGCTCTCATGGCAAGAACTTTACATCATGTAAGTATCTTGGGGCATTTTCCGATGATATATCTGGTGCGGCAATTACCATGAAATATAATAAGATCAATGCTGAACTGATGCGGAATAAAAAACTGAGGGATACGATAACAAATTTGAAGAAACGGTTATTTAATATTTAACAGGTTGTCCGAGAATTCTATGACAATCTTAAATGTATACCATATATTGTCTAATATTAATATGATTGATCAATACATAGTATAGCATCTGGTACTCAAGGCAATTCTCGGACAGCCTGTTAAGATGTGACCCCTAGTACCCTCAAATAATAGACGCCTTTTCAAATTTAATTGTAGGAACAGAGACTCTTGGCGCCTTAGCAATCCTTTTAGAGTTTTTCATTAACTTTGTAATCTGTCTGCCAACTTCTGCATTAACAATTTTTTCTCCACATTGCGGACATACTCCCGCAGGTATATCCTCTACAATAACAAGCTCCCCTCGTATCCAGAAATCTTGTTTGATGAGTTTTTTTTGCATAGTGGTATTACAAATTTCACACTCCCCATAATCATATCCTGTTGCTTTTTTCTTCATTTTGTTTCCTCTAAAGCGTAAGTCGTGATTAATAATAATCTTCCTGTACTTTTAATCCTGCAAATAATTGCAATTTCTCTTTCATCTGTTGCGGGTCCGACAACCTCGTAACGCATCCCTCTGGGATCTCGTGTAAATTTACGTCTTATTCTACCATGGGCAATTGCCATTTCAATATCTGCGAAAATAAGATTGTCATTAGCCATTTCTTCAAAGAAGTGTGGAATAGTAAACTCATATTCTCGTCTTGCTATTTTTTCTCTGATTGTGTGAATAATGGACAATAATAACGCTTCCCTTCTTGCTTCAAATTAGCTTTACACAACCAACCGTTTTTCTCCAAATAGAATAACATTTCCAAGGGAAGCATAAGGGTCACATTTTAAACAATAAATATTGATATTTATTGTTTTGAATATTGTAATACCTTTTCAATTATCTTTCACTTTAAATTTTTACCTGAAGGAGCTCTCATGGCAAGAACATTACATCATGTAAGGATCTTGGGGCATTTAATGTTACAATTTTATTGCATATACATCTCGCTGCATCTTCTGGATCATCGGCCTGCATAATGCTCGAAATAACAGCAATGCCGTCTGCCCCTTCATTCAAAACCGTTTCCACATTTTTTTCATTAATCCCTCCCAGCGCGATAACGGGTATCTCAACTTTATTTTTCAGCTTCCTGATCTCCTCGGGACCGGTTGGATTGAGAAACCCTGCCTTCGAAGGTGTCTCAAAGACAGGCCCAAACGTAATGTAATCAGCCCCATAATCCTGGGCTTGCAATGCCTCTTGATAATTATGAGTGGATACCCCTATCAGTTTTTCAAAACCACATAATTTCCTCGCCGTTTCAACTGGCAGGGATTGCCACCCCAAATGTACACCATCCGCTTCTACTGCAAGGGCGATATCAATTCTGTCATTGATAATTAAATTTGCCTTAAAATCGAAGGTTATCTTTCTCAGTTTCCTCGCTAAGGAATAAAGTTCATAGGTCGTAAGCCCCCTTTCCCTTAATTGTATTGTTCTAACACCCCCATTTAGCGCTAATTTTATAACATTTAAAAATGATTGCCTACAAAGACTCCTATCCGTAATCAGCATAAAAAAAAGATTATTTATTGGTTGTTTATTTATCATAAATTAGGCTGCCTTTGGCAGCGACTTTTAAACTCCCCTCTAGAAAGAGGGGCTGGGGGGTGTTGCGGCAAACTTACACACCCCTTTATCCCCTCTTTTTAGAGGGGAATCACAAAGGTTTGAAATCCTATACATTAAATTAAGTCCAGGCACCTTAGTCTGTTTAATTACTTACACTTTCTTTCCTTTATAGTATTACCTTGTAAAAACTTCTTTTCCCCATTTTCATGAGGACAAGTTTGGGAAAGTTTTTTACACCCCCCTGTGTCCCCCCTTGCGAAGGGGGGAAAGAGAGGGATCTTTTGGTTGCGGCTACGCCGCGCTATGAGATCGATAATTCTATACAAGGGCAAATAGCACCTTTATTTCAGAAGCGGAACAAATATAACAAACTTCATAAAACCATACAAGAACTTTTGAAACGAAACTCTTTAAAATGGACTTTCTAAAATATTTTAGATTTTCTTTGACTTTTGGTATTTATATGGTTTATAATCTTTGCCCAAAAGGTAAACCTTAAGTAGTTAGGGAACACAAAGTAAAGGGTCTTTAAAAACTCGAAAAGTTTTTGGAAGATGGTCTTACTGCTGAAGATGTTTTTAAATGAATATCTTTACAGTAAGGCTTTCTTACTTCCACAATATTATAAAAACATTTAGAAAAATAACATTGAAATTTTGGAACAAAATTGTAGGTTAGCTTGTTTTTGACGTTGATGTCGTAATTTTTTTTGTCTTATATTAAATTTTTCCAAGAGGAGTCCATTGATGGCTATCCAGCAGAAAGAAAAACCAAGACGTAAAATGCTAAGAAAATATAACGAGAAAAACCTCTCCCTAAAGAATGTTTACGCTGATAGGGCCGAGAGAAATTGTCTCATGTGTGGGAAAAAATTCGTAAGTAGGGGACCACACAATAGGAGATGTCAAAAATGCAACCAGAAAATAGACCAAGCTGCAGAAAACACATTTTATATGCCAATGGTATATAATAATGATGGTGGTAACACTGCAGGAGAATTTATACCTCTCGTTAATTAAGTAAATGACATATTCAAATTAATTATGCAAAACGCAAGGGGTTGTATGATGAACAACATTATACAACCCCTTTTTGTTTTTACAAATTTACCAAATTCATACGTGGTATCTTCCAATTTTCGGTTTGTAATTGCAAGTTAAAACCACTTTATAGTATTACCTTGTAAAAACTTCTTCTTTTTGCAAGTTTTTTTACACCCCCCTCTTTCCCCCCTTCGCAAGGGGGGACACAGGGGGGTCTTTTGGTTGTGGCTATATGCTGCGTTATGCGAATTTCATACACCCCCATGATTAATTCTACGGTTTCAATCCCGTTGCTACTTCAATTACCACTATCCTGCTTATAGCAAAACTTTGCGAGGACATCAGCTTTCCTAGCAACGCTAAAATCGTAGAGAACACTTCCGCAATGCTATCAGCAACCTTGTGTATAAATTCAAGAAATTGTCACAACCATCCTGCTGAAATATAAACCAAACTACCCATCCGGAAAAAAAGATTTAACTTTCCCAATGTCAACCGACTAAGAATTACATCTTCTTTCCCCTCTGTACCTGACTTTAAGGATAAATTATTGCTTATTGTGATACAACTCGTTATCATTTATTTTTTTATTTTTAATTTTTTACTAACAATAGGAGACGTATTTACGCTATGGGTTTAAATTGTGGCATCGTTGGATTACCAAACGTTGGGAAATCCACTATTTTCAATGCATTGACATCGGCCAAGGTCGCATCAGCAAATTATCCATTTTGTACTATCGATCCCAATGTGGGGATAGTCGCCGTACCAGATCAGCGTCTGGATAAAATAGCAGAAATAATTCCCACTCAAAAAATTGTTCCTACAACCGTTGAATTCGTGGACATCGCCGGCCTCGTAAAAGGAGCAAGCCAGGGGGAAGGTTTGGGAAATCAATTTTTAGGCCATATTAAGAGCGTCAATGCCGTTTTACATGTTGTGCGCTGTTTTGAGAAAAGCGACATTATCCATGTTGAAGGAAATATACATCCGATCAGGGATATCGAAATTATCAATACAGAACTAGTGCTTGCTGATCTAGAAACGGTAGAAAAACGACTAACAAAAAATGAGAAGTTAGTAAAAACAGGAGATAAAAATATCATTGCTTCTATCGACGTGCTAAAAAAAGTCAGAGAATACTTGAATTGCAATAAACCTATAAGGTTGTTAGCGCTCTCTGACGAGGAAATAAAACACATCGAAGATTTGCATTTAATGACGGCAAAACCTGTATTATATGTCATCAATGTATTTGATTTTGAACGGGATAAACAATACGTTGATATTGTTACCAATTTTTCAAAGAAAGAAAATTCAAAATGTGTGGTTATTTCAGGAGACATCGAATCAGAAATCGCGCAGATGGAACCCTCCGAGAGGAAAACCTATTATAAAGAAATGGGAATAGAAGTGTCGGGGCTGGAAAAATTGATCCGAGAAACATACGGTCTATTAGGTCTGATTACATATTTTACGGCTGGGCCCAAGGAAATAAAGGCATGGACCATCAATCAGGGAACTAAAGCACCCCAGGCCGCAGGAGTAATTCATTCTGATTTTGAACGTGGATTTATCTGTGCAGAAACCTATAACTATAATGATTTAATCACAATGGGTTCGGAACAAAAGGTTAAAGAAAAAGGTCTTTTAAGACTCGAGGGGAAGGAATACGTTGTGAAAGATGGAGATGTCATGCATTTCCGATTTAATGTATAAATAAGGAGCAGGAACATGGAATTAGCTTATTTTATTTTCAGCGTAGTATCACTAATCATTGTTTGTTTTTTATTCTATGGGAAATATTTGTTTAAATGCAGAAGAAAATAAAACAATGACGAAGAATTTACAATCTTTTATATATCTTCCTCATCGAACTATAGTTTTCCTTGTCTTAGCGCTCACCTTCTTTAACTTCGGCAAAACACCTATGGCGTCTGCACAGAAAAAAAAGATTCCTGCCCCTGAACTAGCAGGCGGCACGGCATGGCTAAATGTTTCAAAACCCCTGACACTTGCTGATTTAAAGGGAAAGATGGTACTCCTGGATTTCTGGACATACTGCTGTATTAATTGTATGCATATCATCCCAGACCTTAAAAAATTAGAGGCAAAATATCCGAAGGAATTGGTAGTTGTTGGCGTGCATTCTGCAAAATTTCAAAATGAACGGGAATCGGATAACATCCGGCAGGCCATCCTCCGATACGAAATTGAGCATCCTGTTGTTGCCGACAGTAATTTGGCAATCTGGCAGGCTTACGGAGTTAGGGCATGGCCTACCCTTGTACTGATTGACCCAGAGGGATATATCGTAGGATCGGATACAGGAGAAGGTCATCATGAGATACTGGATAAAATAATTGAGGAATTGGTATCCAGGTATCGCGCTGAAAATCTTATCAACGAAAAGCCTATATCCCTTTCGCCAGAAAAGTACAAACATGGGCAAAGTATCCTCTCTTTTCCAGGCAAGGTACTGGCAGATGAGGCATCAAATCGTTTGTTCATTGCAGATTCCAATCATAATCGGATTGTTATTACCAATTTAGAAGGTGAGGTCATGGATATTGCCGGCAATGGCAAAGCAGGTATGAACGACGGCAACTTTAGATATGCCAGCTTTAATCATCCACAGGGAATGGCCCTTCACGACAACCACTTATACGTAGCGGATACAGAAAACCACCTTATTCGTAAGCTAGATTTACAGGCAAAGACGGTTAAAACAATTGCTGGCACTGGCAAACAGGCAGATTTTATGGCTGCTGGTGGAATGGGGACATCGTCTCCCCTTAATTCGCCATGGGACCTAGTTTTCTTAGAAGGACAACTCTATATAGCCATGGCTGGCGCACACCAAATCTGGGTGATGGATTTAGAAACCACCATCTTTCAACCCTATGCTGGAAGCGGGAGAGAAGGCCGCATTGATGGCTTGCTGGATAGTTGCTCCCTGGCCCAACCCAGCGGCATTACGGTCTCTGGTTCGAGGTTATATTTTGCAGACAGTGAAGTGAGTGCAATTCGTTATGCAGATAGAGAAAAAAAAGAAGTAAAGACACTCGTTGGACAGGACCTTTTTGTGTTTGGGGATGAAGATGGCAACGGGGAAGCGGTGCGCTTACAGCATCCCCTTGGTGTGTCCAATCATAACGGTCTCATCTATATTGCAGATACTTACAACCATAAGATTAAGGTGCTAAATCCTACGAATAACACATGCAGAACACTTTTGGGCAATGGGCATGCAGGATATATCGATGGTAAAGAACCTCAGTTCTACGAACCCGGCGGTCTCAGCTTTGCCAACAACAAACTATATGTTGCCGATACCAACAACCACGCCATCCGCGTCATAGACATGAATACTAAAGCGGTAAACACCTTACAAATTAAAGGTCTCAAAACGGATGTTTTGGAAAATGTACCACAGTCCGTAATGCTACCTTTTGCAAAAACACAGGAGTTACCTTTAAAAATCTTGAAGGCAGATGCAGATATACAACTAACATTGAACATACATCTTCCCGGGGGTTATCACTTGAACCCTAATGCCCCACTGGTATATAGTATCAACACTAGTGGCGGTATTCAAGTTGAGCAGGGCAATCGAGAAGTACGACTCGAAAAGCATGGATTTCCTATAAATATTTCTTTTAAGATAGGATCATCTGAAATACAGAGTACGGATTTAAAAGTTTCTACAAGTTTTTATTATTGCAGAGAGGATAACCAGGGAGCGTGCTTTTTTGATACAGTAATCTGGCATCAATCGGTTAAGATTGACAAAAACTCTGGAGATACGGCTGTAATACTAGATTACACAATAAACCACAGTGAGTGACAAAAATAAGTTGACACCGAAATAATGAAATCATTTCCTGTGTCGAATTCAACTACTTTAAGAAACGATTAAAAAACTTATGAAGGTGACATTCCTCGGAACAGGCACTTCTCACGGAGTACCCATGATTGCGTGTAGTTGCAGAGTGTGTACATCCGATAACCCAAAAAATAAGCGGATGCGCACCTCTGTGTTGATCTCTGAAAATGGTTGCAATATCCTCATTGATGCCACACCAGAACTGAGGCTTCAGTGTCTCAAAAACAATGTGACACGGATGGATGCAGTGCTTATCACCCATCCCCATGCCGACCACATCTTTGGCCTCGACGACCTTCGTAGGTTCAATATAGTCCAGCGTATGGATATCCCTATCTACGGGACTTCCAAAACTCTTGAGATCGTGCGAAATGCATTTTCGTATGTATTTAACGATGAGCCAGATCCCGGTGGCTACAAGCCTCGATTTTCCCTGAATACCATTAATGGCAACTTAAAATTAGGCAGCCTCACTATCGTGCCTGTGGAAGCCATTCATGGAGATGGAGCGGTAACTGGCTACAGGTTTGAGAAATTTGCTTATATCACGGACGCTAACGAAATTCCGGCAAAATCATTGGAAAAATTAAAAGGTCTGGAGGTGCTTGTGCTCGGAGCGCTTCGTTATATTCCTCATGTAAAACACTTCAGCATTGAGCAGGCATTACATATCATCAAACAATTAAAGCCACAAAAGACATACCTTACCCACATGTGCCATGATATTGAACATGAAGAGGATAGCCGTAAACTTCCGGCAGGCGTTGAATTTGCCTATGATGGGCTTGTGATTGAGGTGTGATTAAAAATTCGCTCTTACCTTCATGCAGCTTTAAGGGGGATTTCACCCGCGTACTCCAAAAAAGAGAAATGTACCTACATTAAAATAACAAACCACTGGGACATTATCCTTTTCCTTCTATATCCCAGTGGTTTGTTTTGTTTTTTTAGAATGAACCTTGCGGGGTAACGGTGTATTTTATGGACTGTTGAGCCGTTATATCAAAGACGTTGATTTCAATGCGATGATAACCCCCTTTAGGTAAGAAAATAAATCCGCTAATTGTATAGCCAGGCGCCACCTGTTGATCCTGTAACGATTTTGACATCACATCCTCCCTCACCACCTTCTCTACTTTGCTCTTTTCGTGTGTCGCGCCGTATGCGCCACCGCCAATACCCCCCGCAGCGGCGCCAATCATAGCGCCCTTCGCCGGATCTCCCAACGCAGCCCCCAATGCTGCGCCTAATGCCGCACCGCCAGCGCCCCCTATTAATGCGCCTTTTCCAGCGCCTACCGCTAAATCACGACCAACCTCTGAACCCGCAATCCTGTCTGTCGCCTGTTCCGTCGTCATTGCCTGCCACATATTGTTATCATAATCCACAGCAAAGACCTGGCCGCGTTGAATGTTGTAAACATGGTTTCCATTATTGGTATAGACAAGCTGCACAGGAAGCACTTCTGCCCTGTTGATATCTACTCCAAAATATTGTTTACACCGGATTGGGTCTGAAAGAACATCGGCGCCTATAGACAAGCCTGCACCTGCATACTGAACGGGTTGATATGGAGCTACTTGCGCGGGTGGTGGAGTCGGCGCTTGCCCCGCCCCTGGAGTAGTTGCCGGTAATGGCTGTTCTGCCGGTACGCCTGGAGTTACCTGAGGCTGTGCAGGAACAGCGGTATACTGAGGTTGGGCAGGAACAGCGGAATATTGTGGTCTCGCCTGTAACGCATATGATGAAGCTGGCCTGATAGGGACAGGCTTTGATTCATACGTTGCACATCCACCAGCAAAAAACATCCCCGCTAAAATAAAAATGCCTACCTTGCTTTTCATAGTTACTCCCCCAAAGTAAAATTTATGGTAAAAATGTATTTTCAGTTATCTACTCGCAATTGTAATGATACTCTACAATAATCCACAGAGGAACCCAAAAATTCCATTAATCATAATATACAACTTAAATCAGACAGTGTCAAGAGACTGGATGCTAACTAATAAGGACTTTAGAAATGTTATTGTAGTAAAGATAAAAGATTCTGAGCTAATAAACTTCTGGCTGAATGAGTTTGAAAAATACACCACTTACCTTAGAATGGATGCTATTTAACGATGATGCCCATGTCCTCGATGCCCAAATCCACGATTAAAACCTCCACACCCAAATCCGAAAGAGAGATTAATTCCTGGTCCATACCATCCTGGTCCATACCATCCTGGTCCATAGTACCCACCATAATATGGGTAAGATGGATAATAATACACAGGAGGCGGCGGGGTGACAAACACAGATGGTGGTGGGGCAACAACCACAGGAGGCGGCACGGATATCGTCGCTGGCACAACTTCAAAATACTTCTTGCAATTAGAACAGCTATATTTACCAGTACTATATACAGCGTTTGTTGTATTGCAGTATGGACATTGTACTATTATAGCTGGAGAATATCCTTGGGCAGAAACTTCTTTACTGATAAATTCTCTCTCAAAACACAAAAACATTCCTGTAAATAAAAATAAAATTAATAATTTTTTCATAGTATAAATCCCTCTTTCTTTACTTGAATCACCATACCAGTTGCATATTTCTTTAAAAATTAATACAACCGTGGTGCACCCCTGAAGTCAAGACATTTTTAATACTCAAAAGATGTAGAGTTTTCATGCAACTTTTTTCATGATTGTTTCATAATAAGCTTTTCCAAATTCTTCAGGATTTCTATACTTAAGGACTGAGCGTACATAGTTTTCCTTTACATCCCGCTTTATTGCTTTCCAATTTAAGTAGAAAAAGACTATTTGGTAATGTCAACGATTTGTTTAAAGAGGGTGGATTGCATTCACCTTACCCACCGGAACGGTTCTCCAGACTAATTCCATTTTTAATGAAAGGGCAACAGATGGTAATTATCATTCAGAGACATGCCATCTTTTCTTAACTCGCTCATGTATTATATCCAGCTTTTTTTGCTGCTCGGTTGATAGTTCTGTTTTCATCTGAGCAACGCAGTTTTCAACTATTTCATTTATTTCAGGTTGGTGCTGTACCCTTATCTTTAACCACTTTGACTGCGCTTCGCCCACCATCTTTTCAATCTCGATTTGCTGAGGTTTAGTCAGATCAAGTTCTTTCGTAAGACGATTGACTATTGATTGTCTTACTGCTGCCGGCCCTCCTCGCCATGCTCCCGCAAACTTGTGTTTTAAATACAATTTAGTACCGATAGAACCAGTTACCAATCCAGAAAGAAATACCAAAACTAAGCCCAACCACAATCTCCATTTTTTCATAGTTTGTTTTAATTACCTATTCTAAGATTACGGGGAAACAATCTGTGAGACGATAAAGTTTAATGGATCATTTAAGAACATATTTACCATTACGCTTTCGTGGTTGACGTCGGTGTTAATTGCATACAATAAAAAAATACCCGCAAACACACTAACAGCCGTTGCAAATCTCCATATTATCTTACTAAAAACTCTGTCGTCATTTATTTGGATTTTCGATGCTGCAATCTGACAAATATGTTTCATAACTCTTTCTTGCCACTCCTGGGTGACCACGAAATTGCTTTCTATTCTGTGAGCGGTTACCAGTATTTCCTCAATCTTTTTTATATCTTCTACATTCCTTTTCATGTCTTATTTCCTCTCCCTCTTCCTATCTCTCCCCTTTGTTCTAATAACTTTACAAGATGTTTACGCAGCTTCTTACGCGCCCGGTAAGAACGAACCTTGACATTAACTACGCTCCAACTAAGGAGGGTTGCTGTCTCTCTGACAGAAAAGCCTTCCAAATATACCATTGATAAAACCATCCTCTCCTTGGCAGATAGTTTACCAAGCGCCCAATTTAATGTCTCTCTTGTTTCTTTAATAAACTCTTCTTTCTCAAAAAACTCAGATGATCGAGATGTAATAACTGTTTCCAGCCATTTATCATGTTTCTCGGTAAGAGAACTCATGGCTGTTTCCCGTGAATTGTATTGTTTCCTCCAATGATCGTAACATGTCCTTACGGTAACTTTTGAGAGCCAGTGCTTAAATGGGGTCTTGCTTTTAAAAGTCGGCAGTGAATTGTAAACCTTGATAAATACATTGTGGGCTATCTCTTCAGCCATTTCATGTGGTATATGTCTTGTCACAATACCAAACACAAAGCCCTGATATCGTTTTAAAAGTAATTCAAACTCATTTATATTCCCATCCAATATGCGCTTGATTATTTCATTATCGTGAGTTTCACCCTGTATTTGATCCATGAGACATTATGTGTTTAGTATTTTAAAATTATACACAATACCAACACGCGTTAACAAAATAAGATTTTATCAAAAATAACCAAGCTCTGCCCAAAAAGCTATTTGGTGGGAATTTCATCAATAATTTACCACACATTTATACTATTACTATTAAAGCTGGGAA
>Ga0105164_10001542_pt1 | contig 14755 bp, 16 predicted proteins | sample VDWuncwatermetaG_FD_89674 | JGI IMG/M metagenome (GOLD analysis project Ga0105164, IMG submission 89674) | Wastewater microbial communities from Netherlands to study Microbial Dark Matter (Phase II) - VDW unchlorinated drinking water | ecosystem: Environmental > Aquatic > Freshwater > Drinking...
GTTTTATAATTACAAGAAACTAATGTTTCGCAATTTATGCAAACAAGCAAACTTTCTGGTGTCTTATTTGTTTTCATTTCTTATTCCTCCTCTTTTTCGTTAATTAAAACTGTATCATATTCCTAAATATCTTCACTTTCGTATTTAATCTTTTTCTTACAAATACATTCTTCAAAATCTGTCCAAGATATTATATTGCAATTTAAACAAGGATTATCCATTTTATCCTCCTTTTTTTATGAAAAGAAACTTGGATTTATTTTTTTTTCTTGAATAATTGAAATTACTATTCCTTTGCATAATGGATCTTGGCATTCAAAAACATTATAATCATATATTTTTCCGCATTTAACGCATTGAAATTTTTGGGTTTTTTTCCCCATTTTATCCTCCTTTTATTTTTTATCATTTTTTAAATTTTCAAGGAGCAGTTAATATTTAATATTTCAGATGATAAAATAAAAAACAGACCACAAGCAACACTCTAACCTATTTCGGATAGAATGAGCCATTTGGCCTGCCCTTTCCTATTTATAGGAATCAATTTAAAATCTAAAATAAAAATCTATGCTTTAATATAATCTATTTTTTTAAAATTGCAATATTGTTTTTATTGTAATTTTATGTTTTAATTTTAAATATAAAATTACTGCTTTTGACTAAAAGGAAAATTTTTGCAATACTATTATTAGTAATTATCACCCTTCGGGTGACCACCCGTAGGGCGGGAAATTAGGTTAATTAGGAATTATTGAAATTATTTTATGTTTAATTTTATAAAAAAATTAGGAGTTTATATTGCTTCTGCTATAATTCTCGCGGTTGTTTTTTTAGGCGGCGTATTAATCGGATTTTCAAACGGGCCTGAAATAGAAAAAGCAAAAACAGTATTTAATAAGGAAACCGGAAAAAGTCCAGAAATTGATTTTGCTCCGTTTTGGAAGGCGTGGAATATTTTGCATGAAAAATACGCGAAAGAAAACAGTGAATTTGACGACCAAAAATTGGTTTGGGGGGCAGTGCAAGGTATGGCGAATTCTTTAGGCGATCCTTACACCGTATTTTTCCCACCAGTTGAAAAAAAATCTTTTGAGAGCGAAGTTAAAGGAAGTTTTGAAGGAGTAGGAATGGAAATCGGGATGAGAAAAAATATATTAACTGTGATAGCACCGCTTAAAGGATCGCCGTCTGAACAGGCGGGAGTGTTGCCCGGAGATAAAATTTTTAAAATTGACGATAAGGAAACAATGGATATGACGATTGAAGAGGCGGTTCAGTTAATAAGAGGAGAAAAAGGAACTGTTGTAAAGATAATTATTTTAAGAGAAGGAGAAGATGAAACGCGTGAAATTAAAATAACGCGGGATACGATAAATATTCCTATAATTGATACTGAAATTAAACCCGGAAAAATTTTTGTAATAAAACTTCACAGTTTCTCGGAAAATTCTCCAAACGCGATGCGTGTTGCTTTGCGCGAGATGATCAATTCCGGAAGCGATAAACTTGTTCTTGATTTGCGTTCAAATCCCGGCGGATACTTGGAAGCTTCGGTTGATATGGCGAGCTGGTTTCTTCCTATGGGCAAAGTGGTGGCGCGTGAACAGTTTGTGGGCGGCAAGGAGACCCTTTACAGAAGCAAAGGATATGATATATTTAATAAGTTGCCGATGATTATTTTGGTAAATCAAGGTTCTGCTTCTGCTTCAGAGATTTTGGCTGGCGCTTTAAGTGAACATAAAACGGCTAAATTAGTCGGAGAAAAAACATTTGGAAAGGGTTCGGTGCAGGAACTTGTGCCCGTAACAAATGAAACGGCGCTTAAAATAACAATAGCTCGCTGGCTTACTCCGAACGGAATTTCAATTTCTAAAGAAGGTCTAAAACCGGATTACGAAGTAAAATTAACAAAACAGGATTTTGAAGCGGGCCGCGACCCGCAAATGGAGAAAGCGTTAGAATTGCTAAGGTAATTCTAAAATTAAAAATTATGGAAATAATTTTATTAAAAGATGTTCCGATATTAGGAAAAAAATATGACATAAAAACGGTGCGCGACGGATACGGGCGCAATTTTTTGTTGCCTCAAAAATTAGCCGCGCTTTCTTCCGTTGTAAATCTGAAAAATCTGGAAGCGATGAGAAAAGCGGAACAAGAAAAAAAGACGAAGATGTTTAAAGAAGTCGCATTGTCTCTGGATTTATTAAAAGAAAAAGAAATAACGGTCATAGTTAAAGCAAATGAAAATGGAGAATTATTCGGAAGCATTACTGTTAAAACAATTTCAGATGAATTAAAAAAACAGGGATTGAATATTTCGGAAGAATATATAAATTTAAAAGAACATATAAAACATATCGGGGTGTACGATGTTGAGATAAAAGTCGGTGATAATACAGGAAATGTAAAATTAAAAGTTGTCGCGGAAGCATAAAATAATTAATCTTGAGTAGTTGGGATTAAAAATTTAAAATTAAAATGGCTGAATTTCCAATTTTTAAAACAAAAATTTCAGGAGAAAAAAGAAAATTTAATTTAATTGACCCAAAAGAACAGGAAAAATATTTTAAATTAAAAGTCGGAAAAGAAATTGAAAAATTAAGAAAATATTTAAAAAATAATACTTTTGTTGCGTATTTGCTTGGAAAAAAGAACTCCGGAAAAGGAACTTACACTAAAATGTTCGCTCAAATAGTTTCGCCTGATAAAGTCGCTCATTTTTCAGTGGGAGATATAGTAAGAGAAATAGATATTGTTTTAAGAAATAAAAAAACAAGAAAAGAACTTATTAATTTTTTAGAAAATAATTACAGGGGACGAGTGTCGTTAAAGGATTTAATTTCAGTTATTGAAAAAAGAGATACAAAAACGCTTTTGCCGACTGAGTTTATTTTGGCTTTGCTTAAAAGAGAAATTTCAAAACAGGAAAGAAAAGCCGTGTTTATAGACGGTTTTCCCCGCGGATTAGATCAAATTTCTTATTCTCTTTTTTTTAGGGATTTGATAAATTATAGAGACGACCCCGATGTTTTTATTTTAATCAATCTTCCGAATAATGTTTTAAGTGAGAGAATAAAATGGAGAAGGGTTTGCCCAAAATGCCAGACATCAAGAAATTTAAAATTACTTCCCACTCTTAATGTTGGATATGAAATAAATAAAGATGAATTTTATTTGATTTGCGACAATCCTGTTTGTAAAGAAGTTAAAATGGTGTCAAAAGAAGGCGATGAAATGGGTATTGAACCGATAAAAGAGAGATTAGCGATGGACCACGAACTTATAAATGAAGCGTTCTCTCTTCACGGTATTCCAAAAGTTCTTTTAAGAAACGCTTTGCCGCTTTCTTCTTTTAAAAAATATGTAGATGATTATGAAATTACGCCGGAATATTTTTTTGAATGGGATGAAAAAAATAAAAAAGTGAACAGTAAAGAAAAGCCGTGGGTTGTGTTAGATGATGAGGGTGTTGAGTCAGTAAGTTTGCTGGCTCCCGCAGTTGTTGTTTCAATGATAAAACAAATAGTCAAAGTCCTCAATCTTTAATGATTAGTTTTTTAATATTCGCTTTGTTTATTTAAAATCAGCTATGCCTGAACTTCCGGAAGTTCAAACAATTGTTTCCGATTTGAATAAGGTTTTACCCGGACTTATAATTCGGGATTTTTGGTGTGATTCGCCTAAAATAATTAAATCGCCGAAAAATTTAGATGAATTTAAAAAAAGTATTGTCGGCAAAAAAATTTTAGAATTGCGAAGGCGCGGAAAAAATATTTTAATAGATTTTTCAAACGAGTTTGTTCTTTTAATTCATCAAAAAATGACGGGACACTTATTATTTGGCAAATACAAAATAATAAGTAAAAAATTTCATCTCGTGGATGGTTTCCAAAAGGATTCGAAATCTAAAAATTATCAAGAAAATGAATTTTGGGAAGCAAAGGAAGCAGGACCTCTTCGAGATGACTCATATAACCAACACATTCATTTTGTTTTGAATTTATCAAACGGAATGAATCTCGCGCTTTCAGATGTTAGGAAATTCGCGAAAATAATTTTGGGAAAAAAAGAAGAAGTTGAAAACTTGTCAGAACTTAAAAGTTTAGGTGTTGAACCGATCCAAAAAAAATTTACATTTCGTAAGTTTCAAGAAATTATTTCTGAAAAATCAGGAAAGATAAAGCAAGTTTTAATGGATCAAAAAAATATTTCGGGTATTGGAAATATTTATGCCGATGAAATTTTATGGGAGGCGGGCGCGCACCCTGCGCGCGCCGCAAAATCATTAAGCCGAGAAGAATTAAAAAAAATTTATAAAGCGATTGTAAAGGTTTTAAAAATCGCAATAAAAGCGCGCGGTGATTCAATGTCTGATTACAGAAGACCGTCAGGCGAAAAAGGTAATTATCAAAATATGCAGAATGCTTATAGGCAAACAGGCAAGTTATGCAAAAAAAACGATGGCGGAATAATTAAGCGAATTAAAATAGGGCAGCGTTCAACTCATTTTTGTCCTGTTCATCAAGTTTAATTTTGAAGTGATGCGCTGATTTAATTTTTACGAGGTTTCTTAATTTATAGGATTTACAGGTTATTTTTTATGATATTTATAATTTTTTTGACGGCTTCGGTATGCTTTTTTTCGTCTAAAGCTATTTTTTGAAAGATTTCTTTCGTTTCTTTGTCATTTATTCTGGGATCAAGAGAAATTTGTAAATAAAATTCATTCGCCCATTCTTCAAAATCCGCCATTCTGTTAAAATCCCTGATTAATTGTTCTTTATTTTTTATTTTAAGCATAGTTAATTTTTTCCATTAATTTTAAAAATATTTTTTTATGCCCTTCGGTTTCCTCAATTAAAATCAATATAATTTTTTTAATTATTTCAAAAACATCGTCTGTTAAATTGGTAGGCCAAATTTGTCTATTTAAGAATTCTTCATAGAAGTTTATACTCATATCATCTTCTACGTCTAAAGCGGATGTAAGAAAACCCGCTATAATTTTAGTTTCTTTTTTATCTAAATTATTTTTCATAATTTTTAAAATTAAGTTTGCGAATTAAATCAGTTCAAACTTTTTCTTTTATTTTACCGAATTTAATTTATAAGTCAATTTCGAGAGAAAATTTTTTCTTGCAAAATAGTTTTTAAAATATTAGAGTGGTGTTATGGGACAAGAAACGAAAGAGCAAGAAAAATTTGTTATTCACGGAGGAAAAAAACTTGAGGGCGAAATAGAAGTAATGGGCGCAAAAAATGCGGCTTTAAAAGCGTTTGCTGCTTCAATTTTATTTAACGAGCCGATAATTATAAAAAATTGCCCTTTTATTGAAGATGTTTTTAGGATGATGGAACTTTTAAAAATGTTGGGAGCGGAAGTTGCGAGTATTGGCAAAAGAGATTTTAAAATTTTAGGCAATATGGCAAGTTCTTATGTTTTAAATTCAGAAATTTCAAAGGCGATGCGCTCTTCCATTGTTTTGACCGGCCCTCTGCTTGCGAAATTCGGTAAAGTTCAATTTCCCCATCCGGGCGGATGCGTTATAGGCGAGAGGCCAATAGACATATTTCTTGAAGGATTTGAAAAATTGGGAGCGAAAATTTTAAATGAAGGAGAAAATTATGTTTTAGAAGCAAAACGACTCGTGGGCGCGGAAATTATTTTTAAAAAAGTGAGTGTTACGGCGACTGAAACATTAATGATGGCGTCAGTTTTAGCGGAAGGAAAATCAGTTTTATATAATACGGCATGTGAGCCGGAAATCTCTGCTTTGGCTGATTTTTTAAATTTGTCTGGAGCGCGCATAAAAGGAGCGGGGACTTACAAAATTGAAATAACAGGCGTAAAAAATTTAAAATTTAAAAAACCGTATGTTATTATTTCGGACAGAATTGAGGCGGGAAGTTTTGCGATTTTAGCCGCTTTGCTTGGGAAAGAAATTAAAATTAAAAATTGCGATCCTGAACATCTGCTTGTTTTTTTGGAGCATTTGAAAGCTGCAGGAGTTGAAATTCAAAAAGGAAAAAATTATCTTCAAATTTCCGCGTCCAAAAAATTAAAATGCATTGATGTGAAAACGCGCGAGTATCCTGGTTTTCCGACTGATTTGCAGGCGCCGTTTGTGGCGCTTCTTACTCAAGCCGAAGGAAAAAGTATTGTGACGGAAACGGTTTTTGAAGGAAGATTAAATTATATAGAGGATTTGAACAGAATGGGCGCGAATATTATTCAATGCGACCCGCATAGAATAATAATAGAAGGCGGTTCTAATCTTCACGCGAGAGAAATGGAAAGTCCGGATTTACGCGCGGGGCTTGGCTTTATGCTTGCCGCGTTTTGCGCGAAAGGCGAATCAAAAATTCATGGAGTTTATAAAATAGACAGAGGGTATGAGAAAATAGAAAAGAGGTTGCAGGGGCTGGGGGCGGAAATTTTAAGAGTTAAGAGTTAAAAATTGCAGTTAAAAATATTAAAAATTATTCGTCGCAGGCGAATTCCTAAACTTTTGATTTTTGACTCCGAACAAAACTTTGTTTTAAACGGGACGCGCCTTTGACTTTTAATTTGAGCATTGCGATTTATGTTTTTTATCAGAAAACTTGGTATTGATCTTGGCACCGCGAATGTGCTTGTGAGTGTCCCTAAAAAAGGGATTGTTTTAAACGAGCCGTCCGTAGTTGCGGTTTCCATAACTCAAAATAAAATTTTAGCGGTTGGGCTGGAAGCGAAAGCCATGATTGGCAGGACTCCTGAAAACATAGTAGCGTATAGGCCGATAAGAGACGGGGTGATAGCGGATTATAGAATTACTGAAGCGTTGCTTCGTTATTTAATAAATAAGACACTTGGAACCGCGAATATTTTTAAACCGGAAGTTATTATCTCGGTTCCGGCAGGCATCACTTCAACCGAAAAAAGATCGGTTATTGAGGCGGCGTATAAGGCCGGAGCAAAGTCTGCTTTCGTCGTTAAAGAGCCGATTTTAGCGGCAATAGGCGCTGGAATACCGATATATGAACCTGTTGGCAGAATGATTGTGGATATAGGAGGAGGTACGACTGACATCGCGGTAATATCTTTAGGCGGAGTAGTGCTTTCCGTGTCGGCAAAAGTTGCGGGCAACAAAATTGACCAGGCGATTTCTGATTATATTAAAAGAAATTTTAATCTTGCTATAGGAGATAGAACTGCTGAAGAGATTAAAATAAATATTGGTTCGGCGATAACGGTTTCAGAAGAACTTACGCAAGAAATAAAAGGCAGAGATATATTAACAGGACTTCCGCGCGTTCAAGAAATTAGAACAAATGAAATAGTAAAAGCCATAAATTCGGAGTTGAAAGAAATTATAAAAACAATAAAAGGGGTTTTGCGCGATACTCCGCCGGAACTTATTTCCGATATTATTGACGGAGGAATTACGATGAGCGGCGGAACTTCTTTACTCAGGAATTTGGATGAAATGATTTTTAGAGCGACTGGAGTAAAGGTAAATCTTGCGGATGAACCATTGCTTTGTGTGGCAAAAGGCGCTGGAATTGCTTTGGAACATTTAGATATTTATAAAAAGAGTATTGTTTCAAAAAGATAATATAAAAAAGAAAGCCCTCTCGTGTTGGTGACGAAAGGGCTGTTAAAAGAGATTTTTCAAGCGGTGCGCTCGAAAAATCTTCCTGCCTTGGGTAAAGGCATTAATAAAATACAAATTAATTATAAAAAAGTCAACCCCCGTGTTTATTATGACTCAGCAAATTTACAGTTTTTTATTTTAGGTTTTAATAATAATTAAATTTATAATAAATATTTTTTACACATTTATTTTAAAGGTAAATATGTCACACATAGATGTGGAAGCTAAATTAATTTATGTTTTTTATTTTTAAAAAAATTATTCCAAAATTTTTATTTAATTTTTTTCAGCCCGCCTATCATTTTACACTGGCGTTTTTAGGCGCTTTAATTTATCGTTTTCCTTCTCGAAAAATGAAAGTTGTGGGCGTGACAGGCACAAGCGGTAAGACTACGACCATAGAATTTTTGCATACAATTTTTTCAGATGCTGGTTTTAAAACTAGTTCTTCTTCTTCGTTAAGTTTTCGAATATTAGATAAAATTGAACCAAACCTGCTTAAAATGACAACGCCTGGCCGTTTTCGCGTTCAAAAATTTTTAAAAGAAGCGAAAGACGCCGGAAGCGAATTTGTTTTTTTAGAGATAACTTCTGAAGGTATAAAGCAGTATCGGCATAAATTTATAAAATTTTATGCGGCGCTGTTTACAAATTTATCTCCGGAGCATTTGGATTCGCACGGCGGATTTGAAAATTATCGCGACGCCAAAGCTAAACTTTTTAAATTAGCGAAAACACATATTTTAAACGGCGATGATCCTAATTTTGATTTTTTTTCGAAGATTCCCGCGGTTCGCAAAATTATTTTTCATATTTCTGATTATCCCCGCGATTTGAATTTAAAATTGGAAGGCGATTTTAATAAATATAACGCGCTTGCCGCGATTACATTTGCAAGCGTGGAGGGTATTTCTTACAATATTTCAAAACAAGCGATTGAAAAAAATATTGTTATGCCGGGAAGAATGGAGTTTGTTGAGACTGGCAGAAATTTTAAAGTGTTAATTGATTACGCTTTTTTGCCTCAGACGCTTAGCAAGGTTTATGAAACAGAGCGGAAAAAAATTGAGGGAAAAGACAGCGGTTTAATTTGTGTTTTGGGCGCGGCAGGAGGCGGAAGAGATAAATGGAGAATGTCGGTTTTAGGCGACACGGCTCATGAGTTTTGCAGAAAAATATTTATTACAAATGAAGACCCTTATAACGATGACCCAATCACAATTATAAACGCGGTTGTAGGAAATCATAGCGATTTTATTAAAATTTTAGACAGAAGAGAAGCGATTAGCGAAGCGCTGAAATCGGCAAGAGAAAATGATATTGTAATTATAACCGGAAAAGGCGCCGAACCGTGGATAATGGGAAAGAACGGCGTGAAAATCCCGTGGGACGACAGGAAAGTTGTGAGGGAAGAACTTGAGAAAATTTAAAAATGAAATCTGAAATTTTAAATCACAATTCTTCAGATTTCAAATGGATTTTGTCTTTTAATTATAGTTTGTTTAGAATTTTTAAATTTTTTTGCGCGTAATTTATTTGCTTCATTTTAAATAAAAATTAAAATAAATATATGTCCAAAATAAAAATCGGAGTGGCGCGCGGAGGTCCGTCTTCAGAATACGATATCTCGCTTAAAACGGGCGCGAATGTTTTGAAATTTTTGCCGGAAAAATACGAGGGTGTTGATATTTTAATTGATAAACAGGGCGCTTGGCATTTTGACGGAAGAGAAAGGCCTCTTGCAAATATTTTGTCCCGGGTTGATTTGATTTTTAACGCGCTTCACGGAGAGTTTGGAGAAGACGGGAAATTTCAGCAAATACTTGAATATCACAAAATGCCTTTTACCGGTTCGGGGTCATATGCCTCTGCTGTTATTATGAATAAATTTCTTACTAAGAAGATGTTAGAAAATGTGGGTATAAAAATTCCTCGCGGGTTTTTAATAAGAAAAGATGATGATGTTGAGGACGCTGTTTTAAAAATATTTAAAAATTTTTCTCCGCCGTGGGTTTTAAAGCCTACGAATAAAGGATCGTCTGTGGGAGTGGAAATTGTAAATAATTTTAACGATTTAAAGAAAAACATTGATTGGATTTTTTTGCGGGACGATAAAATTTTGTTTGAAGAATATATAAAAGGAAGAGAAGCGACTTGCGGAGTTTTAGAAAATTTTAGAGGCGAGAAATATTATGCTTTGCCTCCTATTGAAATTGTGCCTCCTGAGAAAAATATTTTTTTTGATTATGAAGCGAAATACAATGGCGAGACAAAAGAAATTTGTCCTGCGAATTTTGATTTGAAAACAAAAAGAGAAATTGAAAACTTGGCGCGTCGCGCGCATATGATTTTAGGGTGCAAAGCATATTCGCGAAGCGATTTTATTGTTTCTTCCCGCGGGATTTTTTTTCTTGAAACAAACACTCTTCCTGGACTTACTTCCGAGTCTCTTTTGCCAAAATCCGCCGCCGTAGCAGGTTTAAATATGAGCGGTCTTATTGACCACTTAATACAAACAGCGTTGGTTTAATGGATTGCCCATGCTTTTAAATTAAACTGAAATTTTTTTCTGTGTATGAAGAAATTTTGAAACATCCCGGCTCTACGCATGTTATACCGTCAAAAGTGTAGAAGATGTAAACAATCTTTATTAAAACAATGAAGCAACAAAAAGGACTTATTCAAATACCGATTTTAATTACCATTATTGTTGGAATTTTAGTTATCGGTGGCAGTGGTTATTTTGGTTATACTCAATTTAAAAATTATCAGAACCAGCAAGCTGAAAAAGAAAAACAAGCTCAAGAATTGATAGACGAACAACAAAAAGCATTGGAAGAAGCTCAAAAGGCGATAGAAGAATCTAAAAAATTAACCAAAAAAATAAAATCAGAAGGCGAAGAAAAAAATGAAGAAATTTCGGATTTACAAAGAGAATTAGAAATAGAAAAAAACAAACCAGCAGATTTAACGATTAGTGCGCAAGAAATAAATCCATACCTAACTGGTGTTGTAAAAATATCCTGCAAATCAAGCGAGGGAAGCGGATCTTTGTGGAACATAGGACAATCCAATTACGCTGTTTTAACAAATTCTCATGTGGTATCCGAGCCATTTTTATACGGGCAATGCAATGTTACTCTTCATGCAAAAGAAGATACAAATACGCTTGGACTTTACCAAATATACCCTGCCCAAGGAGGAAGGTGGAATTCTTATACAGATATTTCATTGTTATCAATAAACGAAATTGATGTAGAAGGGATGGAGTCGTTGCCAATCCAAAATTTAAACTATTCTATTTCTAATCTTCGTCAATGTCCTTCTCAAATGCCCTTAGTATCACCAGTTGTTTTAATTGGTTATCCAGCTTTTAGTTCTACCCCCATACAAATTTTTGGTGAACAAATTGGTGAACAAACAGTGCGCACAATAACGAATGGAATAATAAGTTCCTATGATTCATCTGTTGTAAAGCCCTATGGATTTCTACCTTACCAAAATTATTTTGTTTCAGCAAAAATTGATAGCGGCAATTCTGGCGGAATAGCTTTTTCAAAAGACAAAAATGGTTTATGCGTTTTAGGTATTCCCACATGGCTTTCTATCGGTAATTACGAAACCCAAGGGATAATACAAAATATTCATAATATTTTTTACCTTGAATAAAATGGAAAGAAACCAGTTAATTACTCAACTTAAAAATAATTGGGAAAGAGTTAATCCGCTAACACATGACCAGCGGGCTTTATTTGAACGATTATTCGATTGTTTTGAAAATATTGGAGAATTAGAAACTAATTTGACCGAAGGGAAAATGATTACAGCATTAAAGAGTGGGCCAAACGAGATAAGGAAAATTTTTGACCAGATGCTTAACAATAATAATTTTCTTAATTGGTTAAGTCAGTTTAAAGAATACAGCCCGATAGAAAATAATACACGAAAAAACAAAGAGGTAGTTATAACTGATGAAAAAGATTTTGGTACAATTATAGATGCTATTTACACCGTGCGAAATAATTTGAGACATGGGAAAAAGGAATATAATCCACGAAGCGAAAAAATAATTCGAACAACGAATAATATTCTTCACAAAATAGTCGGTGGCGCAAAATTGAAATATATTTAATAGTCCGCAAAGCGAAATTGGAAAATTGCGGCGGCGAAAGCGGGGGGCGGGGCGGGAATTTTTTTCTCTTGAAACCCTTTTCCTTCTCGCCTCGCCTGAGTGCCGGTTTTGTCGGACTGTCTGATTGGTTCGTCGGTCAAAAACTGGAAAGTCTAATTGTGGAGCCCTCTGTCAGAATCGGACTGACGTTTGCGGTTTACGAAACCGCTGTTCTGCCACTGAACTAAGAGGGCATAGGGTATGGCGGGCAGGTCTGCCACTCTGCTACATCGGCGCTTTTTAAATTCTATAATTTTTTATGCAAAAAACAAGATTTTAATTTTATCCGCAATACTATAAACAGATGCTATAACATCTATTTATAGTATAAAAATAAAAAATAAAATATTTTCGTTTTAATTTTATCAGAGAGATTTATAAATTTTGATTTTTTTCGTTTTTTTTGTATTATATATTTAATGGCAAAAATTATAATAGACGAACAAAAAATAAAACAGATTTTGGAAAACGGAGTTTCAGAAGTTATTGAAAAAGAATCTTTAGAAAATAAATTAAAATCTGGAAAAATTCTTCGCATAAAATTAGGCGCGGACCCTTCGCGTCCAGATTTACATTTGGGACATAGTGTTGTTTTGAAAAAATTAAAAGAGTTTCAGGATTTGGGACACAAAGTTATTTTTATAATAGGCGACTATACGGGAATGATCGGAGACCCGAGCGGGAAGTCGGCTACACGAAATCAGCTTTCTTTAAAAGAAGTGAGCGGAAACGCGAAAACATATTTGAAACAAGTGTCGCAAATTTTAGATGTTAAAAAAGCGGAAATAAGAAAAAACAGCGAATGGTTTTCCAAAATGAAATTTAAGGATGTGATAAATTTAACTTCTAAATTTACGGTGCAAAGAATTTTAGAGCGCGATGATTTTACGAAACGCATAAAAGACGGAATACCGCTCGGAGCGCACGAAATGCTTTATCCTGTTATGCAGGCGTATGATTCTGTTATGCTTAAGGCCGATGTTGAAATAGGAGGCACCGACCAAAAATTCAATATGCTTGCAGGAAGACGGCTTCAAGAAAAAATGGGTCTCCCGCCGCAAGATGTTATTACAACACCCTTGCTTATTGGGCTTGACGGGAAAAATAAAATGAGCAAAAGTTTGGATAATTATATCGGGATTACGGAAAGCGCCGAAAATATGTTTGGGAAAATAATGTCTATTTCGGACAACTTAATAATCCAGTATTTTGAGTTTTTAACTGATTTTTCCGTAGAGGAAATTTCTGAAATTTCTAAAAAAATGTTGGACGGCGAAAATCCCCGCGATTTTAAAATTATGCTTGGATTTGAAATCGTGAAAATGTATCATAGTGATAAAGACGCGCAAAAAGCAAAAGAAAATTTTATAAAAGTGTTTTCAAGAAAGGAAATACCGGATACGGCGGAAGAGATTGTTTTCGCGTTAAATAAAAATATAATAGATGAACTCGCGAATTCTAAAATTACAGAATCAAAAGGAAAGGCGAGGCGGCTTGTTGAGCAGGGAGGAGTAAAAATAGATGGCGAAAAAATAGGACTGGATTTTGCGATTACAAAAGAAATTGACGGCAAAATTTTGCAGGCGGGCAAAAAGAGATTTTATAAGATAATAGTTAAATAATTTTTTAAATTTTAAATTGTCATTTTTAATTTTGATATTTTAATTTTTAATTTAGCGAAGCGATTATGTTAGATATCAAATTTATCCGTGAAAATCCGGAAATTGTAAAAAATGCCATTCGCAAGAAATATATTGATTTTGATTTGGACGCGTTTTTGTTTTTAGATGAAGAAAGAAAAAAACTTTTGCAGGAAACGGAAGAAGCGCGCGCTAAGCAAAATATGCTGTCAGACCGCGTGCCCCGCATTGCGGACGCAGCTGAAAAAGCGTCTGCGATTGAAATTTTAAAACGGCTTAAAGAGCGGCTTTCGGCTTACGAAGACGAGTTTAAAGTAAAAGACGGAGAGTGGCAAAAACAAATGTTTTTAATTCCGAATATTCCCGACCCTTCTGTGCCGGAGGGAATTTCTGACGGGCAAAATTTGGAAATAAGAAGATGGGGCGCAATAAGAAGATTTAGATTTCCCATAAAAGACCATATAAGTTTAATGAAAGATTTGAATATGGTTGACTTAGAGCGTGGAGCGAAAGTCTCTGGTTTTCGCGGTTATTTTCTAAAAAATGACGCGGTTATGATTACAATGGCTTTATGGAAATTTGTTTTTAACGAACTTATGAAAAAAGGGTTTTCGTCGTTTATCGCCCCTTTGATGGCAAGGCAAGAAAATTTTATAGGCACTGGCTGGTTGCCTCAAGGCGAAGAAGAAGTTTATAAAACGCAGGACGGGCTTTATCTTTCCGGTACCGCAGAAGTGCCGATGATGGGTTATCACGCTGGTGAAATTTTAGACGAAAAAGAACTTCCCAAAAAATATTCTGCGATTTCGTGGTGCTTAAGAAGAGAAGCGGGGAATTACGGCAAAGATACTAAAGGTGTGTTTCGTATTCACGAATTTATAAAAATTGAACAATTAATTTTATGCAAAGCGGACCACACGGAGTCCGTATATTGGCACGAGGAACTTACTAAAAATTCAGAAAGCATAATGCAGGCGTTAAATATTCCTTATAGAGTAGTTGTAAATTGTGGAGGCGATTTAGGTTTAGGGCAAGTTAAAAAATACGATATTGAAGCGTGGGTTCCTTCGGAACACCGCTATCGCGAAACGCACTCCGCTTCTTATTTCCACGATTTTCAGTCGCGGCGGCTGAACATTCGCTACAAAGACAAAGAAGGAAAATTGCGTTTTGTCCACTCGCTTAATAATACTGCCGTGGCTATTCCCCGTATTTTAATTCCGCTTTTAGAAAATCATCAAAACGAAGATGGCGCAATTTTAATTCCAAAAGTCCTCCAAAAATTTATGGAGAAAAAAATAATTTCGTAA
>Ga0105164_10001543_pt1 | contig 14752 bp, 2 predicted proteins | sample VDWuncwatermetaG_FD_89674 | JGI IMG/M metagenome (GOLD analysis project Ga0105164, IMG submission 89674) | Wastewater microbial communities from Netherlands to study Microbial Dark Matter (Phase II) - VDW unchlorinated drinking water | ecosystem: Environmental > Aquatic > Freshwater > Drinking...
AGTGTACTGTTTATTGTACTATTTATAACATTGCTATTTTTAGTGTCAAAGTTCCATGAAACATTTGTTAAATTGGTAGTTAGGAAATTTTTGATTATTACTTCAAATATTCTTTCAGTTGCATTTGAGTATACTACAGACAGATTGCTTACTTCTATGTCTTCAACATCAATCGTTATGCTCTCTGAATCCTGACTAATTCCGTCTGTAGCTGAAGCAGTAACTATAAAATCACCTGTTCGTGAATAATTATACTGATTCAGTACAAACATAGATTCATTAACAGATAAATTGAATAATTGATTTGCGCTTATAGTTTCTATACCTGTATTCAGGCTCCAGTTAATCCCGCTTAAATTGCTGCTGCCTATATTTTTTACTGTAAACTCAAATATTTTTATTGTTGAGTTTGAGTATAGAACAGACAGATTAAAAACATCTAAATTGGCTGGTGTGGCAGCTGTCACTAACAGACTTCTATTTGCTACAATATTATGCGCTGTGGCATTAGCTTTCACAGTGTAATTTCCGTCTTGGCTGAAATTGTATTCTAAATAAACAAGTATAAATTCACTTGGAGCCAAATTAAAGGGAATAGTACTGTTTATCACATTAGAGTCATTAGTATCAAACTGCCAAACTACATTGCTGGCTTGAGTATCACCAGTATTGTTGATAATGAACTCAAACACCTTTATAGTTCCTTGACTGCTTACTATTGAAATGTTTGGTATTGCTAATGTGACATTGCCTATGCTGAATTGCCACGATAGTGTTTTAGTGTTAGTGGCATTATCAATAGCATTTACAGTTGCTGTATGTAAACCTTTTGACAGGTTTGAGGTTGGAGTATAAATTAAGGTTGTATCGTTAACAGTAGCATTTGTAACATTGCCGTCAATAGCTAAAGTTACAGCACTTATATTGACTCCAGACGAGCCGTCAATATAATCAACTTTAAATAAGGGTGTTGCATTCTGAGTTAAAGAATTGTTTGCAGGCGTGAAATTTGTAACAGATGGTGCTTTTGTGTCAATTCTTATTGTATAATGAGTGGCATTCGTTCCTACATTGCCAGTATTATCTCTGGAAACTATATGGAAATACCAAATTCCATCAGCTAATCCTGTTATGTTTGTTTCTATGCTACTATTGGCTGCTATCTGAGGAGCAATAACTTCGGATATGTTAATAGTTGTATTTGTTGTCCATAAGGAAATAGTGTCTGGAACTGTAACATTAACTCTATCTATAGCATAATAATAACCATAAATTCCTGAGTTATCGCTTGGAATGGACCAATTAAACACAACATGTTGCTTTGAATACCATTTACTGCTGTTTGGATGCGTAATAGAATTCACAACAGGGGGTGATGGGTTTATATTGTCGATAAGCACAACTGGCTCATTAGACCAATTGCTTTTCTGGTTAGCAGCATCAACAGCATAAATTTTAAATGTATGATTTCCTGTTGCTAAGGTTGGCGAATAAGACAAGTTGTTGCTTAAATTAAATTCTACACCGCCGTCTAAACTACCCATATAATAAATGACTCCACTTCCTTCATCGCCAGGATCTGTCCATGCGTAATATGGGGTACTGTCTTGAGTCCAATTAATGCCAGCATGCCATTCTTTAACAATTGGTGTATTTGGAATTTTAGTGTCTTGTTTTATTGTTACGTTGCTTGAATTGCCTATATTTCCAGGGACATCAACAGCCCTAACAAAAACAATATGCTCACCATCTGATATGTTAATTATCAAAAATGATAAGTTTAAGCCTATACCTATCCAATTTTGGTAATCAAGTTGATACTCGTATCGGTTTATGCGATTTGTATCAGAAGAGGCACTCCATGAAATATTGTGAGTTGTTTGGTTAGTCCAGCCTGAAGGTACAACAGTCAAGCCTGTTACAAGTGGTGCTGTTTTGTCTGCTACAGTAATTGTTCTGTTATAATCGTTATTTGTCTCATTTGATTCTGTTATTAAGTTATCAGGGTCTATTCTTATCGTTAAATTATGCAGTCCGTAAGCAGCAGTCCATGTTAGTTGAGTTATATTTGAAGATGCTGCTTTAACTGATAACGTATTATTAGTTTTAGATACTTGGCCAATTAATAATTCGACTTTAAAGTTATTGGCATCTGTACCACCTTTATTGCGTACTGTAACATTAGCAGTTAATATATCGTTCTCACTAATATTAATTGGAGATAAAACAATATCTGCAAGTTCAAAAGTCAAATCTGATTGCGTTGGATATACTGTTAAAGGCACATTTTTTTGCGTTATAAGGTTACTGGCGTCAACGGATATTATCTTTAAAGTATAATTTCCAGCACTTGGAGTAGTAGTGGAATTTTCATATAGATTTGTAGTTGTGTTTAAGCTAAGTTTTATGGCTGAATTGTTTAGAGTTGCATTTACCGTTGTTATGTTTATGTTATCGCTTATATTGACTTTTATTGCAAAAATGCTATTCTCATAAACAACATCAGGCAAAATTACCTTAATAATTTGAGGCGTAGTAGAATCTACAACTGTTACGCTTTTATTTATTTCATTATTAGTTTCATTGCTCTCCGCTACATTGTTAATGGTGTCTAATCTCACCTTTATTGTATGATTTCCAAACAAAGCGTTCCAGTTAAATTGCATTGTTTGGTATGAATTTGCTGTCAAATTATATGTCCTATTGTATAATAATGAATCGTCAACTAAAAACTCAAGATTAAAGTTGTTTGCATCTGTACCTCCGTTATTATTAACTTTGACATTTATTGTTATGTTCTGGTTTTGTGATGGGGTCTCTGGAGAAAATGTAATATCACTTTTATCTACGAACAAATCAGCCTGAGTTGGATTAACTTTTACCATTGACTGCTTCAAAGTTACCAAGCCACTAACATCCTCAGAAGTAATATCGAGTTTGTAGCTACCTTGAGCAGGTGCTGTGGTTGAATTTTCATATATTCCAGATGTTATGTTATAGCTTAAAGCTAAAACAATCCCATTAATTAGGGCATTTACCTTGCTCGTGTTCAGATTGTCGGTAGCATTAACTCGGATTCTTAAGCTATCTCCTACGCTTGCTTGCGTTGTTGTTACTTTTAATATTTCAGGAGGGGTAATATCCAAAACGTATATTGTTTTGCTAACATTATTATTGTCCTCATTATCTTCTATTAATTCGTTATCTGAATCTGCTTTTATTGTTATTGTATGGTTCCCTACAGCGCCTGTCCAGTTAAATTCTGCTATTGTAAAATTATTTGGAGATAATGATATTCTGTTTTTAGTCTTAGAGACAGAGTCTAGTAAAAACTCAACATTAAATAATCCTGTGCTTACATTTTTTAAGTTGTAAACAGTTGCATTAATCTTTATATACTCACCTTCTTTTGGGTTTAAAGGCAAATATAGAATGCTTGATTCTCCTTGTGAAGCGTTTGTTATGTTACCAGAACTTGGAGTTAGGCTTACTTCTTGCTGAATCGCATTAATAATAACAGAAACATTGGAGCTGGACTTTAATCCAGAGGAATCTGTAGCATTCACGAAAAGCAAATAATTTCCTGCTGATGGCGCTGTAATATAGCCTTCATAGAGTTGGCTAGTCCCATTATAAACTAAACCAACCTTGTTAGAGCTGATGCTAGCATTAATATCAGTAACATTGATATTGTCTATTACAGAAGCAGTCACAAATATACTGGTGCTAGGATTTGTTACATTTGGAGAAGCCGTTACATTATTTATTTGAGGGGGACTATTATCATAAATTATATACCTCACATCTATGTTAAAAATATTCAATATACCTTTTGCGCTTGAGTTTAAGATTAAAGGAATGTCGCAGGTTGTTTTGTTTTGTGGACACAATGTTCCATTATTCAAATAAGCCTGTAACTGCTGCGCAAAGTCTGGCATTGCTGTATTTATATTATATTTTCCAGATATATTCCATTCCACAATAGTATCATTACCTACGTCTAATGATGGGTCAAATGGATAATTTGCAACGGTAACATTAATATTAGAGTATTCAATGATTCCTGGAGTTATCGAGCCAAATGCAACAGGCACATAACAATAACCATCAGCATCTGGACTGCAATCAGTCAGATAGTTTTGTATTACAGTTTTGTTCAATTCAATTTTGGTTACTGTAACATTTAATTTGCCGCTTCTGTAATAATCTACGCTTGTATTTCCGCTGTCTATAGTTATATTCGTTGGATAAAATTTTGATGAAACATTAAACATTAAGTCTCTTTGTTTCCAATCTTCATCGCTATTTATAGTTCCACACCCAGTAGCAGTACAAGACCCAGGATGAGCAACACACCATGTATCATTAGCATATCCCTTTGTATAATTGTAACCATTGGTTATGACATCAACTTGCCATCCTACTCTGCAGCCTAAAGGTGTGTTATAAGCTTTCACACTGAACCAAATATCCCTGTTAGGTTCAATAGGGGCTCCAATATTTTTCCAGCATATATAAGATCCTTGCTGGTTATTAAACCATTCAGAGAAAGTTCTAGAAATGCTTGCTATTTCAGACCCTAATAGGCTATAACCTAAACTTAAATTGAATTTTTGTATTGTGTAATTACAACTGCTTGAGTCACCGCTAGTCCCCATTTCTCTAAAGCAGACTTCATCTACAATGTCTTCGTTAGAATCAACCCTTAATATTTGGGATATGCCGTCACTTTCATCATAATACACCCAGCAGTCAAATCCGCCTGATTCTCTTTGATATTGCGTTTTGTTCTCTGTTGATGCTAAAAATTGAAATCCTTTTAAATCAATTGTTGCATTTAGCACATCGCTAGTTTTGAACAGCTTTAAGTACCTTGTCTTATTATTCCCTTCTTCATATGTAAGATTTTCTGTGATCATTGTATTATTGAATTGAGCAATCGTGCTGTTCAACCCAAACTTTATCTTTAAGCCATTACTCTTAAAAAATCCATCCTCAAGATTAATCAGGAAACTTCCACTTTCAGTTAGGAACGGATTGAAATCACCATAAAAAGAGGCATTACCTTTCAAAGCAATTCTTGGCATTGCATTTTGTTTTATGTAAGCAACAGCATCTGATATTTTTAAGAAATCACTTTTATCAAAATAATCATCTGTAAAATTTTTAAATGTGAGGAACTCTTTATCTGCATTGCTTATTGAGGCTACTTTTGAGTTTGTTAAGGCAGTGGGCAAAGTTATTTGGTTTTTAGCAAATTTATTATGCAGTATTGATTTTGTATTTATGCAACTTTCCTTATTGACTACAGAAGTGCAATCCCAAAGAACATCTTTTACATAATCATCATTCCACTTCCAATTGACTTGATAATAACTTTCATTAATATAAACAAATTCGTACTCAATATATTTGTCAATATATTCCTGCTTTATTATCTTCCATGCTGTTTCTCTTGTTATTAAAAATCCTGGTTCTTTTTTGATTGTCGTATTATCTGATATATTTAAACCAGAATAATTGCCTAATGGGCTTTCAAGCAAGATGGACAGATTAGAGTAAGTAACATTCGAATCAGTTATTTCCAATACGCTGTAATTGAAGCTTGGCAATATATTTATTGTCTCTTGAGCATTTGCAATTATTTTTCCTTTATATGTAACATTTACTATATAAGTTCCTGGAATTTCACTTGAGGCATTCAGGCTTAAACTTGCCCAGCCTGTATCGTTTGTCACTCTTGTGCCAATTAACATGTCATTTTTATAAAAGTTTAAATTTTCGTTTGGAATAGGAGAATCATTTGAGTAGGTAAGTCTTGCTTCAAGGCTGATTAGAATATCCTTAATTGCAGAAATCTTATCTGCAAAGTTCTTTGTTATTTTTGTAATTATGTTTGTCACAACAGGCTTATTGAACTTTGCTGTTAAACTGCTCCAATTGCTGTAATAGATTTCAGCGAAGGGATTTTCTAAACTTAAATTGTAATCTGCGTAAATAATTCTTGCACTTACATTATTATTATAAGAAGAACTGTATAAGCCATAATACAGATAAAAAGTTTCACTCCAATTAGAGCTTAAAGGCTGCAAGTTAACAAAATTGCAGCATTTTTGGCTTCCATAACATAAAGAAGTTGAAGTTAGATTTTCAATTGAGTAAACTTCCCATTGCGTGCATAGATTTGACTTATTAACCTGCCAGTTAAAAGCAGAATTTTCTATTGTGAAGTCTATAACTCCATCAATATTTTCAATACCATCGTCTTCTGGATCGAACAATGTGCCACTTTTATACCTTAAATCTATGCTTATTGCAGCAGAGATATTATCTGTTTGATTTACTGTACTCACGTTGATAACACTTTGATTCGTTGCATTTATAATGCCATTAATTGTGTCGTTGACTGTTAAGTTGATTGTGTTGTTTGTCATATCTTGCGAAAATGCAGCAGTAGCACTAATCAAAAATATTAAAACTACTATGCTTAGTCCTATCAAATTACGGATTTTCATTTGACATTCCAGTTAAATTAAAAACAGCTTTTGTTATGTTAGCTCCTTTTGGAATTCTCAAGTAAACAACTTTGCTTCCAGAAGCATTATAAACAAGATTTTTTTGTGCAGAGCCATCAGAAAGTATGGTTAAGGTAATATTCCCAAGCCCTGTTACTACAATATTTGATACAGCAGTTGTATTTGTTCCTAAACTGTCTGTTCCTTTTAGCGTTATAGAGTGAGTTCCTTTTGACAAAGTTTTGTTAATGAAAGTTCCGATGCCTAAAAATCCGTCTAAACTTGATGTCCAATTTAATGATGAATTTGGCAAAGTTCCGTCTTCCAAATCAGAGCCAGAGCCCGTGAAGTTTATCAACTGTTTTTCGTCAAAAATAGAACCAGGTGATGGGGAAGTTAGACTAACAATAGGTGGTGAGTTTAGAATAGTTACATTCAAGCTGATTATATTAATCGTGCCAATTGTGTTGTTGACTTTTAAAGTAATATTGTGGCTTCCAATTGTCAGATTTGTAGTGTTTAAAGCAAACACTTTTCCAAATCCTAATAATCCGTTCAAATTAGATGTCCAATTAAATGAGCTGTCTGGAATTATGCCATTAAAGTCTTGACCTGAAGAGTTAAATTGCAAACTTTCTCCATGAGTCAATATTTGCTTATTCCTTGGCGAGATAACATTGATTAAAGAATATCCAGTAGGGAAAACTTCAATAGAGACAGAATCTGTATCAGTAAGTCCGTCACTATCCACAGTTGTTAATGTTATTGTATGCGCTCCTGAAGATAAATTCTTTAAGAAATTCTTTGCATTGCCAATAACTCCATCAATGCTTGAAGTCCATTGATAAGTGCTTAAGTCTCCATCCTGCAAATCAGAAGCTGTCCCTGAAAAGTTAATTGGGTTTTCAAAGAAAAATTTAGCATTATTTGATGGCTTATTAATAGTTGCAGTTGGCGTTCCTTCCAAAACAGTTATGTTCAACTGAGTTGTTGAAACATGCCCATCAGAGTCAGTGGCTTTGAATGTGATGGTATGGGTTCCAACAGACAAGCTTTTATTGCTGAAAGTCTTTCCATAGCTCAAAAACCCGTTAATGCTAGAATTCCACTCTAAAGAATTTCCAGTTATCAAGCCATCTTGCTTATCCTGACTTTCACCTTCAAAGTAAACTGCCCTTCCTTCTGGGAAAAATTCATTTGACAATGGAGTTATAATCTTTACAATTGGGAAATCTGCTGGGAAGACACTTAAAGATATAGAAGCATAAGCCTTGTTGCCTAGGCTATTTGTAACGGTTAAAGTTATCACGTGATTTGAGGTTGAAAGATTTGTCATCAATGAAGTTCCATATCCCAAGAAGCCGTCAACATTAGAAGACCAATTTAAAGAAGTGTTAGTTAAAGTTCCATCCAACTCGTCAGAACCAGTTCCAGTTAAAGTAACAGGGCTATTAACAGCAGCTCTGTGTGTAGGAGAAGTTATGTTTGCTGTCGGGTAAGTAGTCAAAATATTAATTGACTTTGATATTAAATTATTTAATTCATTGCTTTCTTTAACATTGTTATTATAATCAACATCAGCAAAGATTTTGTGTGTTCCTAAGGTTGAAAAATTAAGTTCTTTTTTGATAACGATAATATTATTAGCACTCACATTTTGATTGCTTATGCTTCCAATTGGATAAATTGCATAGCTACCATCAACATTTGTATAATTGTAGTTGAAATTAACAGAAAAATTATTGGCACTAACAGTTCCCTTGTTTTCTATTGCAATAGATATGTTGAAATTTCTGTTTTTATATGGTCTTAAAGTAGAGAACCATAAATCAATCGACTTTAACTCTGCTTTTTTAGGTTCTATAAAATTAGCGTAATAAAAAGTATTATTTTCAGATGCTTTTTGCCCATAAACTGTATTGATAGCATTTGTTACTACTTGTTTTGTTTCATTGTTTAGTACGCTAGTTACATTTGTATTGAGATTAACATAAACAACCCCGCCATAAATCCATGCATAACATGAAGTCCAACCCTGCTTAAAGCATGAATTTAAATTAAAATTGTTAGTAATTCTTTGATTTGCTTGCCCTTCCCAATAGGCTTTATCAAAGGATATGTTTAAGTCATAAGTGTAAATATCATTTGAATCTATTACATCACCAAATAAAACTTGACTTCTATCCAAAGTCTTATACCATTGTGCCAATGCCACAGAAGCATAAACATATCTTAAATCATCATATTTACTATCTGAATTAACTTCCGCCTGTGCCCTTTGAGCATTATTATTTAGCCATTGAGTTAGATTGCCTTTCCAGCTGTTAAATCTCGTATTTACATCATCCTTTGCCTCTTGCCTTACATTAAATCCGTCAATATTAGAATAAGACCATTTCAGTTTAGACTCCACTTTCAGAGTTGTATTCGTCAGGAATATTTTGCAACCTTCCCCTTCTGCTTTCAATGAATTTGGGCTTATCCAAGTTGCAGCTTCCCACTGAGGATAGCCGTCATAACCAGAATTCTTGATTTCATTTACATAAGGGCTTTGCTCATATAGAGAATATAATTGCTGAATTATGCTTTTGTATTCGTCTATTGATGCCTGCGTATTAAATGCACTAAATTTTAATTTTACGTCAGCATCCAACATAACCCTCCCTGTTTCTGTATGTGCCAAGTAAGTATCAACATCTACTTTTCCTAAGGGCAGATTAACTAGCATCTTGTGATTTGGTATGACTAAACCAGCTAAGAAAGCTTTAGAGGTCATGTTGGTTTTGTTACTAACATCGACAATTGGTTTTGACGAATTTGATTCACCTTTTAGAACTACAGTTAAGCCTTCGTTTGAGTTATTACATGCTGAGATATAGTTGAGTTTTGTAAAGGTGAAGTTGATGCCTTGAGGCGGTGTTCCAATTGTTGTTTGACTTGTAGTCACAGTAAAATCTGTAAATCCATTCACATTAGTTCCTTTAACCTTTACTGTCCAAATGCCTGATGTAGGATTATCGGTTTCTGCACGTTGAGGATGATTAGAACTTAGGACATTTGTAAATTGCTGTCCAGTTGGAGAAATTAAAGTTAAATCCAAAATGTCGCTTGAATTCCATGTTAAATCTACTGTTAGTTTTTTATTTGTAAAATTAGAAACACTTAAATTTACAGTCCAAATTTGACCTTGTCTAACTCTACCATTTATTATTGCTCCAGCTTGATATGTTGTCAAAGAGAATATAGCCGCTGCAACATCTATTCTTGAAACATTCTTATTTATTTCTGAATCCCAAATAGGAACACCAGTAACATTTAGAATACCCTTTATTTGGTTTGGCGATAGATATGAGCCAGTTTTTTGATAATAAAACTGCTGAAGTAAAGCAGCAGAACCTGAAACGTGAGGGGTAGCCATTGACGTGCCTTGTAAGCGTATGAAATAATTACCAACATCATAATCATCATCTTGGCACACCCAAATACCAGAGTCATTAACCCATCTAACACACAAAGTGGGATCATTTTTAATTCTGGTAGAATATAAAGAAACGATATCTGTAAATGCAGGCGGATTTCCAGCTAACCCTTGTACTCCGCCAGGTGCATAGAAATCCAAATGCACACTTCGAGTTGTAAATGGCCATATGTTATCTTGCTTTGTTGTTGAACCTACAGATACAGCTTTTGAAGTACAAGCAGGTTCTCCTAATATCCCTATCGATCCAGAATTGCCGCTTGCTGCAGCTAAGAATAAGCCATTGTTATAAGCATTGGTTACATTTAATCCTATCGAGCGAAGATCACAAAAAATTGGATTCGTAAAATCTACTCTCTCCTTTGCAAAACTCATGCTTATAATTTTAATGTTATAAGTATCTTTATTCTGTACACACCAGTCTATAGCTTTCTCAATATCCTTATCTGTAGTACCATCATCACCACCATTTGAATAATTAAATATTTTTACTGCTGCTATGCCAACTCCACTCGAAACGCCTTTGTATGTCTCATGACTAGATGCTATAATACCAGCTACATGAGTTCCATGACCATTATCATCTGACGCATTATTACTTTCAGAAACTCCATTTGGTGGACAGCAGCCACCATTACTATAATTAGATACGGTACAAAAACACTTCTCTGCAACAACTCTCCCTTTTAGATAAGGATGGTCAGAATCTATACCACTATCAATGACACAAACAGTTATCCCTGAACCGTTATAGCCTAAGTTATTCACAACATCAAAATTGATAATTTTAGAGGTGTCAGCTAAAGTTAATTTTGTTTCGCCTTTTGTTGATATTAAGATGATATTTTCATTATTTTTAATCTTATCAAAAGCTTTTTTAGAGATTGAAGCTATAATTTGAACACTATGATAATCTAAAATTTTATATTCACTTTGATTAACATCTTCAAAAATTTTTTCTTTTATGTCTTTTTCATTTAATGTTTCCTTTGTAGTTATGTCCACTTCAACGAAATCATTTGTTTCAAAAGCTTGTATTACATCTATCCCAACAAAAACTTCCTTCCCAGATTTTGCTCTTTCTTCTGAAACTTCAATTCCAGGTCCAATTATAGTCGTTGTGATATTTTTTGGTTCGGTAATATTCTCTTTTTTTTCTTTAATCTCTCTCGTTTCATTTTTTCCTTTTGAAATAATATCCAAGATTTTCTCAATGATAGTAACATTTTCTTTACTTACTTGTTCAGACTTAGTAATATTAGCCTCTTCACTCACATTTATAACGGGCAGTACTTTTTTAGTGAATTTAATAGTATACAGAGTGAAACTAATAACCATCACAAATATTATTACAGCTATAATTAACCATAAAGTTGACTTCTCTATTTGTTTAATTTTAGATAACATATTCTTAAGCTACCTCACTATCTTTTTCTATAAAATCAATATCGTTGTATACCTTTTGTGTTGTTGATTTACTATTTCTGCTTAAAGAAAATAATAAGTTATAATTTTTTATATTGAAAACTATATAGAAAACAATCACTCTAACTTCTATCACCCTTTTTGTGATATTAAACACCCCCGAAAACAAAGAATGCACTTTAGACTTATTTAAAGCTTTCTAAAGATTTTTATTCGTGCAGATTTAATTCCCCTTTCCTCTTATCCAAATCAAAATCAAACTTGCCGTATCTTGTAATATGCTGCGTGCTCAATGGGCTTATGTAGCTGACATCAGAATACTTAACATTTTTGCCTTCTTTTTTCATCTGCTTTACAACTTGATCCATAACGAAAGCTGTCCAGTAGCAGACGCAATTTGAAACCAGCTCCAAAGCGCTGATTGATTTCCTCTGAGTCATAAAATCATTTGTGTTTATCTCGCCGTTTCGTGCAAAATAGATAAACTTCTGGAATGCATTCCACTGTTCTGACTTGTTGCAGCCTACCTGCACCATCCTTCTTATTTGTTTGCTGCTTGCATATTGCATGATGTACATTGTTCTTGCAACCAACCCAAGCTCTCTGAAAGCCATAAAAGCAGGGTTTGTCTTGTTGTAAGAAGACATCTTTTTCAGAAGAAAAGATGGTTTTGCGTATCCTTCTTGCATAGACGCCATCATCCACATCATGTCATCGTAATTATCCTTGATAAGTTTCCAGTTTGTCACATTTTTTAGGATTGCGCCAACATTCTTGTAATTGTTATCTTTGGGCCTGTACAACGCGCAATCTCCTATGTTCTTAATTCTCGGCATTAATTGCATCCCAAGCAAATGGCAAAATCCAAAAAGCACCTCTGTCTGGCCGTGGGTGTCTACGTGAATTATTTCCGGCATGGTTTCTATCTGGTTATCTTCATCAAAAAAAGTATCAAGTACATACTCTGCTTCATACACAGTACATGGTATAAGAATCGAGCAAAGTGCAATTTGCTTGTCATTTATGAGATTGTAAACCATTGCGCCAGTCGCTTTGTATTTGATATTAAATGAGGCTGTTAGATTATCTTCATACGATCTAATCATTCTTCCATCGGAGCTTGAAGAGGTCCCATCGCCCCACCAATTGGTTACATCCAGCATATTGTAGCGATTCACAATTTCGTTCTTTGCCCCAATAAGGTTTTTTTCTGTAAAGTATTTCTTCTTCGTTTCAATAATCTGTTTGCTGCTGAATCTGGTGCTTCTTTCCGTTTGGCTTGGACCCAAGTTGCAGCCATAAGAATGAAGAGTGGCTAACAATCTTTCAATTGTTGCTTTCGAATTCTTCTTTACTTTGCCGCCAAGATGCTTGAAGTATTCGCAAAAATCAAGCCAATTCTGCACGTCTATTAAAATATTTGACAAGTCCACATAACCCATTCTTTTGAAAATTTCTTGCCTGAAGCCCGCTATGGATTGCGGCACGTCTTTTCTGTCAAGGGGCGTTATGCTCAACTTTCCATCTTTAATCCTAGCGCACTTGTTTTTCGGCAGGCTAGAATCAAATTTATTGCATGCAGTTATATGAGATCTTCTTGTCCTGAAGACAAATTTTTCTGGATCCATGTCCAATCGTAATTCTTCATAATATTTTTTCTTGTTAGGCTCCCATTTCTCTCTCGGCATAAGATAATCATAGATGGAACCGTATTCTTCGCTATCCTTAACCCATATTTCATCTGAATCTAAGGAATTTACAATTTCAGAAATGACATAAAGTTCGAAGAATTTTGGATTAAATTTTCCGCTTTTATCAAAAACATATTTTCTCCATTTCCCATGGACAAGGTCTGGATTCAATTTAAAATTTGGGATGTTATGAAGATTCTTTTTTAAGATGCCTATGTGCATTATTATACGGTTGTTCTTAACATTGGAATTGAATTCCAAAGTGCTGAGTATAATTTTGCTGAACCTTCTTAAATATCCATAACAGTTTATCAGCAAAGCGTAATGATCAGTTTCAGTGCCGGAAATCCTCTTTGCTTCCAAATTGATTTGTGTGTACTCTTCGACTGATTTGTAATCCACTAATTTCTTTTTGAGTATTCTTCCATCTTCGTCAATATACTCGAGAATTATCCCTGTTAAGTCTTCCAATATTCTGAAATTTGAAGCGGATTTTGCTATTTTCCTCAGCCAGATAGTTTCAAACTTTTCTATTGACTTGTTGTGCATTCCTCTTATAATTTTTATCAAAATTGACAGGATGTTATCAACTGTTTTTGTGTAATTTCTGTATATGAAGCATGATAATATTGCACGCCTTCTTTCCTCATTAAAATTTCTCAAATCGCGGATATTGTATTCTGTCCCCTGGTCTGCAAATAACTGTCTTTTATTTACTGGAATTGTCCGCATCAGGCTTTTTGTAATGTTGAACGCTTTCAATTTTTTAAGAAGCTTTATTTGGTCATGCAATGTATTGATATTAGCCCTTCCAGGGACTATTTTCAGCAAGCTTAATTCGGATGCCTGTGATCCTTCTGTTCCTATTATCAGGTTTTCAATCATTAATTTTTGCTCTGCTGTCAGAGATTGCCCTATCCTGTCAAACAAATTTTTGTTTGCTTTGATCACAGAAGATGATGCAAGTTTTTCTATAACGCTTAAAGAAGGTAATTCTATTTTTTCTACTATAATTCTTCGAATTGATTCCTTTACTAGGTCAATATGAATATCAGTCTTGCTGGCGTGCTCATAAATCCATGCATTGACAATTTCTGCTTTGTCTTCAAAAGTGCTAAAGCCCAGATGTTTTCTGATTATTTTAGAATGGTATTGCTTTACAGAACGCAAATTATCATACGATTCAAGATCTTTAGGATTTCTTTTTAGTTGCTTTGCAACATAATCAATTATTGGCTTTGGCAAATTGCTTATTTTGAATGGAAAGTAATGAAGATAAGAATGCACTTTTAGAAGCAGAGCAAGCGCAAGCAGATTTTTCTTTTGCTTGACTTTTCTTAGAAATTGCCTGTCTTCTTTTGTGATTGTAAAAAATTCTTCCAGCAATTCTCCTTTGATTTGGTTGGGCAAGAAAGGATATCTTACTTTTTCCGCAAGACTTATATTCATATTACCACCCCCTCTGAAGCGAGGGTGGTAACGAAGTTGTATATAACCTACAACGTTATTTTATTCAGGTAACGGTTACTTGTATAAAATAACCTTTACTTTTTATTGCACTCCTTCATCATTTTTGTACATTTTTGTCAATAAACACTCTTTCAGAAAAAACTTGGTATAAGGAAATTAAGCACAATTTAGGC
>Ga0105164_10001544_pt1 | contig 14751 bp, 16 predicted proteins | sample VDWuncwatermetaG_FD_89674 | JGI IMG/M metagenome (GOLD analysis project Ga0105164, IMG submission 89674) | Wastewater microbial communities from Netherlands to study Microbial Dark Matter (Phase II) - VDW unchlorinated drinking water | ecosystem: Environmental > Aquatic > Freshwater > Drinking...
TAAGGTTAATCTCGAGCGCAGTTTGAAGATCGGCGAAAGGGTTTCCGGGCATTTTGTTTACGGGCATATTGATTGTATTGGCATTATCCGCAAAAAAAGTTTCCTGCAAAATAACCCTTGTTTTCAAATCGCTATTCCGCCTGAATTGATGAAATATTGCCTTCCTAAGGGGTCGATTGCCGTAGATGGTATCAGCTTGACCATTGCAGAAAAAAACGCAAACACCTTTACGGTTTGCATCATCCCGCATACCATGAAAAATACTAACCTTAACCTTAAAGGTGCTTCGCATAAGGTAAATTTAGAGTTCGATATCCTTGCCAAAAGGGCTTGACTTTTTCCCCTGCCGCGGTATTATTAAATCGTGGAAAGAAATATTTTGCATAAGAAGCACTGGCAGAAGCCGGAATTGATCATTCTTGTTAGGGATCAGGCAGCTGAATCAATATTAGATTTTTGTAAGGGTAGTGGTGGCAACGGGCCTTCCACTAATTATACCTGTCGGACTACCAGAATGGTAGATGTGCCTTGCATAATTCCTCCAGAACCTCCGCCTCCAGGGACAGGATGGATGTGTCCGCATCCTCCGCAGCAGAGGCCTATTTTGTATGGATGCGCAGGAATCGGAGGCAGTTGATTTACGTTATAAGATATTAAGAAAGTAAAATGCCGGTAAAAAAGCGAAAAACCTGGGTTACTCCGAAATTAACTATCCTTTTTAGGCCTTTAGGCAGGGTAGAAGAAAGAGTGTTGGCAGCATGTAAAAACTTTACCGGAGAATTTCAGAATGGGCCGGCTTTAATGGTATCCCAATGTATGGATTGGTCTATTGGGTGCGGCCCGCCTTGTCATTATTCCTCCAGTAGTTAATCTTTTTATCATTAAATCATGGATAAAAATATTTCCTATAAGAAAAAATGGCAGAAGCCAGAATTGGTTATTCTGGTCAGGGATGAGTCAGCTGTTGCAATATTAGCCTTTTGCAAGGGTAATGGCGTGAACGGGCCAGGAGATTTTAGTACTTACGGAGGTTGTACTGTGATGAAAACGTTAGATAGGCCTTGCGTGATTCCTTCCGGGCCTCCTCCTGGAGGAGGTGGTTGGAATTGCCCACAACCTCCACCACAGGACAATGTAATGTGGGCCTGTGCTTCATTAGCTTATAGTTGATTTAGGTTGTAGGAGATTAATAAAATAAGATGCCTGCAAAAAAACAGAAAACCTGGATTACTCCAAAATTAATAAGATTATTGCGGTCTTTTGGCCAGGGAGAAGGAAGAGTATTAGCAATCTGCAAAGGAAGCGTTACTATGTTTGTGGGTGGGCCGCAACTGGGCGCAGGCCAATGCAATGCTCAGAGTGAACACGGATTTTGTCCAAGTTGGGTATGTATGGAAATGACTGCTAGTTAATCCCTTCTTTTATTCTCACCCGTAAAACCAATATTATGTAAACTTTCCCAGCATAATTTATTGCCTATTTTTGTGATTTCTGGTATACTAATTCGATATATTTAGGTTAATAATGTATTCTTACGAATTTCGCTACGGAAGGTACCACTACATATAGGATAGCGGGTGGTACCGTTTTTCCGTGTAGCAATAGATTGAAAAACGGGGCGTGGTCTCCCTATTCAATTAGTAGTATATATGGTAGGGATTCGCCACGAAGCCAAAAAGATTAACGGGGCGTGGCTCAGTTTGGCTAGAGCGCAGCGTTCGGGACGCTGAGGTCACAGGTTCAAGTCCTGTCGCCCCGACTAATTTAACAGAGTCGACAGGTTTTCCGCTAGGCTAATTTATAGCGGGCGGAATCCCGCCCGCTAATGCGTAGAGTGGCGGGGCAAGTCCACTCGCCCCGATTTAATTATGAAAAAGCGAATTCAGGTATATTATAGCGGTAAAGTGCAGGGGATAGGTTTTCGCTTTACCGCCGAACATTTTGCCAAGGCTATGGGTATTTGCGGTTGGGTGAAAAACCTCAACCAGGGCAAAGTGGAGATTATTGCCGAAGCTGAAGAGAATGTTTTAAGGGATTTTTTAAAAAAAATCCACGACCATTTTTCTCTCTATATCCGCGATTTTGATATCGAATGGCAGGAAGTTGGTCGGGAGTTAGACGATTTTGAAATTAGATTCTGACTTAAGCCACCAATAAATAATGCGTTACGGAATTTTTTCCGACATCCATTCTAATCTAGAGGCTTTACAGGCAGTTCTCCAGGCTTACCAGAAAGAGTCCATAGATAAATATCTTTGTGTTGGGGACGTGGTGGGGTATGCTGCTAATCCCAATGAATGTATATCAGAAGTAAAAAAACTTGCGCAAGTCACGATTGCCGGCAATCATGATTGGGCAAGTGTGGATTTATTCCCTGGAGATTATTTCAATCCTATTGCTAAAGAAGCAATCATTTGGACAAAGACAAATTTATCCGAAGCTTCAAGCGTGTATCTTAAGTCTTTGAAATTGCTCCACGAAGAAGACGCTTTTATTCTGGTGCATGGTTCTTTGAATGACCCTGAGGATTTTAACTATATGAATGACGATTATACCGCAGGGCAAACCTTTAAGATCCTCACTAAGGATATTTGTTTCGTAGGGCACACCCATTTCCCTGGCATCTTTATTCTGGATAATGATCAAAAGATGGCTTATCTTAAGGGCCCTACTATTGAAATTAAAAAAGGCAATAAATATATTATTAACGTGGGTAGCGTTGGCCAACCGCGCGACGGAAATCCCGCATCCAGTTATGGGATATTCGATGCAAAGAAAAAAACTTTTGAGTTAAAAAGGGTTAGTTACGATATTAAGGAAACCCAGAAAAAAATTTATGCGGCAGGGATACCTTCTTATTTGGCAGAGCGGCTTTTAGCCGGTAGATAATGGGCATGGAAATAAAAAATAAGATTAAAGGTTTGAGGGACAAAATCCGTCACTATGATTATCTCTATTACGTTCTTTCTCAGCCAAAAGTTTCTGATCGGGAATATGACAGTCTGATGCGTCAGCTTAAAGAGCTGGAAGAGGAATATCCGCAATATCAGAGTGAAGATTCTCCTGCTGTGAGAGTAAGCGGGGGCGTCCTGGAAGGTTTTAAAACTATAAAACATAGACAGAAGATGCTTTCTTTGGATAATACCTACTCTTTTGAAGAATTGGCTGATTGGCAGGAGCGGGTGTATAAGGTATTGGGTGGAGTGCAAAAAGTTGAATATGTGGTAGAACACAAAATTGACGGCCTCAGTGCCAATATTACTTATATCAATGGCAAACTCAAAGTTGGTGCTACCCGCGGTGACGGAGAGACCGGGGAAGATGTAACGCAGAATCTAAAAACTATCCGTGCGATTGCTTTAAGTTTGACGGGCAAGGATATTCCGGGTTTAATTGAGATCCGTGGCGAAGTTTATATGGAAAGAAAAGATTTTTTTGCCCTGAACCGGCAGCGAGAAAAAGACGGCGATGTTGTGTTTGCTAATCCCCGTAATGCGGCCAGCGGGTCTCTAAAACTGCTGGATACTGAAATTGTGGGAAAAAGAAGGCTGAATTTTTTCGCACATTCCTTGGGCGCGTATAAAGGAATGGCAATTGCCACCCACTGGGATTTTTTGAAAAAGTTAAAAGAATGGGGGGTACGCACTGTATCTAACGCCAAGCTTTGCGAAAATCTTAGAGAGGCAATTGCCTATTGTAAATTTTGGCAGGAAAAAAGAGAAGATGTAGGTTTTGATATAGACGGAATAGTGATCAAGGTAAACAGTATTGAACAACAAAAAAGATTAGGGCAAACTCAAAAGAGTCCACGCTGGGCAGTGGCATATAAATTTCCCGCCCGGCAGGCGACCACTACAGTTTTAAAGATCAATCTTAATGTCGGCCGTACAGGGGTAATTACGCCTACCGCAGAATTAAAACCAGTTGAATGCGCGGGGGTAATTATTCGGAATGCTACTTTACATAATTTTGATGAAATCAGGCGCCTACATTTACGGGAAGGTGACCTGGTTCTAATTGAAAGGGCCGGGGATGTAATTCCTAAAGTAGTTAAAGTAGTGGAAAGTAAAGGCAAAAAAGACTTTATTATTCCAAAGGCGTGCCCGATTTGTTCTGGGAAAGTTATAAAGGAAAAAGAAGAAGATGTAGCTTTCAGATGTATTAATCCTGTTTGTCCGGAGCAGCTAGAAAGAGGGCTTTTACATTTTGCCTCGCGTCCGGCAATGGATATCGAAGGAATGGGAGAAGCGGTGGTGAATCAGCTGGTAAGTTTAAAAATCGTGCGTAGTTTCGCCGACATCTATAAATTAAAAAAAGATGATTTATTAAAATTGGTTTTATTTAAAGATAAAAAAGCGGATAACCTGATAGAGGGAATAGAAAAGAGTAAAAATAAGCCGCTTTCCCGGTTGATCTTTGGATTGGGTATCCGGCATATCGGAGAGAAGGCAGCTTTTCTTTTAGCCAGGCAGTTTAAGACCATTGAACATCTCGCGGGCGCTAAATTAGCTGACTTTGAGAAAATTTACGAAATCGGCCCGGTAATGGCAGAATCGGTTGTAGATTATTTTTCTCAAACGCAAACGAAAAAAATAATTGAGGAATTTAAGCAGGCCGGTTTAAAATTAAAAGAAGAAGTTCCTGTTTTTAAGTCGACACAATTATCCGGAAAGAATATAGTTTTTACCGGCGAACTAAAAGCCTTCAGCCGTTTACAGGCAGAAGAACTGGTGCGCCAGGCCGCGGGCAATGCTTCTTCAAGTGTGGGCAAGGCCACTGATTTTCTGGTAGCGGGAGATAATTCCGGCTTAAAATATGATAAGGCAAAGAAATTAGGGATAAAGATTATTAGTGAAAAAGAATTTTCCCGCTTGATCTCTTCTGAATAGCAGGCGGGATCCCGCCCGATAATTAAATTTGTCTGGCGGGAAAGGAGATGATAAAATGAAACATAAGACCTATAACTTACGACTTATGGCTACTTTGCGTTTTTTAGTAATTTTCCTGCTTGCTTTGAGCCTAACCGGCTGCGATGCTTTTGTGCGTAAATTTACCCGTAAGTCAAAAAAAGAAAATATGCCTAAAGAAGAAATGGTGCTTGAGCCGCAGGAGTATAAGCCCACGATGTCCAAAGAAGAGCTCTACCGCCAGTATTTTTTATATTGGCAAAGCTGGCAGGATGAATTAATCGACTCTCTTTCTCATTCGGCAAATCATAAAAAACAGGTTAGCTGTATTGATCAGGCAATAAAAAATCTGCTCTATGTAAGGAATATGCTGAATCCCGAAAAACAAAAACAACTGGATGGCTATCTTAATCAACTTACAGCCCTTCAGGATGATATCAAGGCAGATGTATACGGCGCAAATTTCTCCATAAATCGCACTGCCGCTGAACGTTTAAAGATGCGTATCCTGCGTGATTTTTCCTACAATAAGGCAAAGGGGTATATTGCGTGATTCTAGAAACTATTTCTGTCGGGCCATTAGAGACGAATTGTTATATATTAGCTGTCCAGGAAAATTCTCCGGCAATCATTATTGATCCGGGTGATGATGAAAAGAAAATTCGTCAGGTTTTAAGTAAATATAATTTAAAGCCAGCAATGGTTATTAATACGCACGGCCATTACGACCATATTGGCTGCGATGATAAATTTGGAGTAGCTATTCTTGTGCATAAAGATGATGCTGAGATGTTAAAAAACTCTGAAGTCAATTTTTCTACTTTTCTTGGGTCCACTTTCGCCGTAAAATCAGAAATTAAGACCTTGGAAGACGGAGAGAGAATTCAGCTTGGGGCCATTGAACTGGAAGTGATCCATACTCCCGGGCATACTCCCGGAGGGATTAGTTTACTCATGCATCAGCCGGAAAATAATATTTTATTTACCGGAGATAGCTTATTTTACCGTAGCATCGGAAGGACAGATTTTCCTGGTGCAAGCCATAAACAGCTAGTTAATTCTATAAAGGGAAAATTATTGAAACTGTCTGATGATACGGTGATCTATCCCGGCCATGGCCCGGATTCAACTCTTGGCGCGGAAAAAAAACACAACCCCTTTCTAGCCTAAGATGAAAGAATTCATCAATACTTTTCTGGATTACCTTTCCGTGGAAAGGGGGCTTGCCGATAATACTATTTTTTCCTATCGCGATGATCTCAATAGCTATTTAGGTTTTATTGCCGAGAACCATATCGATACCTTGTCTAAGACCACAAAAAATAATATTACGGACTTTATGCTTTTTCAAAAAAATAAAGGGATTTCCGCAAATTCCATTGCCCGGCGCCTGGCAGCAATTAAATCTTTTTACCGCTTTCTTGTCAGGGAGAGGATCCTCAATATTGATCCCACAAGCTTAATTGAAACCCCAAAGCTCTGGAAAAGAATTCCGGAAGCTCTCTCTGTGAGCGAGGTAGAGGTGCTGTTGAATCAACCCGATACGCGCGATACCCAAGGGGTTAGAGACAGGGCAATTTTGGAAACGCTTTATGCTTGCGGGTTGCGTGTTTCAGAGGCGGTGAATTTAAGGTTAGACAATGTAAATTTGGAGATTGGTTTTTTGCGCTGTATTGGCAAGGGTAATAAAGAGCGCGTGATACCTTTGGGGCAAAAGGCTATTCAGAGCATTAAACGTTATCTAGAGGTTAGCCGGTTGAAACTTTTAGGTAAAAAAGAAAGTGAATTTCTTTTTGTAAGCCGCTTAGGTAAAAAGATTTCCCGGCAATCATTCTGGAAGCTGATTAAAAAGTACGCCCAGAGCGCTAAGATTAAGAAACCTATAAAGCCACATTTATTAAGGCATTCATTTGCCACACATTTATTAGAAAGAGGGGCGGATTTACGTTGCGTTCAGGAGATGTTGGGGCACGCGAATATTTCCACCACGCAAATTTACACACATATAAACAAGGACAGATTAAAAGCTATACATCGGATGTATCATCCACGGCCATGAAAAAATATTTAGACCAATTGCCAAAAGAAATTCAGGATTTATTACACTTGATAAGTAAGATTGCCAGGGAACTTAAGATGCCTGCTTATCTGGTTGGCGGGTTTGTGAGGGACCTCTTCTTAGGTGTAAGTAATTTTGACCTTGATATTGCAATTGAAGGCGAGGGGATAGTTTTTGCCGAAAACTTAAGCAAGAAATTAGGTGGAAAACTTACCCCGCACCGAAGATTCAAGACCGCCACTTTAGTAGTCTCGCATAAGTTAAAGATCGATATTGCCACTGCCAGGCGAGAAATTTATCCGCAAGCTGCCAGTCTTCCTGAAGTAACGCCTGGTTGCCTTAAAGATGATCTTTTCCGCAGGGATTTTACGATTAATGCCATGGCGATTAGTATTTCCGGGGAAGATTACGGAAGACTAATAGATCTTTTTGGCGGCAGGAATGACCTTAGGCAGAAAAAAATACGCATCCTGCATGATTTAAGTTTTATTGATGACCCGACGCGTATCTTACGGGCAATCCGTTTCCAAGAACGTTTTGCTTTTAAGATGGAGCCCCAGACGCTTAAGTTTTTAAAAGCGGCCTGTAGGAATAAAATGTTAGAATCTGTTGAGCCGCAGAGATTACGTGATGAGTTAGTCTTGGTGCTCAAGGAAAATGATCCGCTTCGGCAGATTGCAAGGATTAGAGGATTGGCAGGTTTTAGTTTTATTCATCCATGCTTATTTGTCACTACCAAGCAACTTAGGCTGATAAAGGAAATTAGGCAGCAGGTTAAATGGTATAATCAGAAATATTATCACCGTCGCCAGCTTGATAGCTGGATAGTTTATCTTACCGGTTTAATTGATAGCTTAAAGATAGCTCAGGTGAAATTATTTTGTAAAAAATTTGCTTTTCATTCGGGTGTAGAAAAAAGAATCTTAACTTCCAAAAAAATAAACTCGGGAATAATTAAGAAATTAAGCAATAATGGTATTAAGCCATCCGAGGCCTTCAGGATATTAGAACCATTAAGCTATGAAACATTAATTATGTTAAAGGCTAAATACCGCGATCCTATCGTGCAAAAAAATCTTAAAGATTTTTTTAATATTTATAACGGGATGTGTCCTCATATCCGCGGCGATGATTTACGTAAACTCGGGTTTGTCCCCGGGCCGCATTATAAAAAGATATTTACCCGGGTTTTAAATGCCAGGTTAAACGGAAAAATAAAAACTAAAGAGGAAGAAATTACCTTCATTGTTAAATTAACCAAGAAAGGGAGCTCAATTTAAAATGGCAAGAAACGAAAAAGTTGCAGAAGCTATCAGAAAAGAAGTAAGCACTATCCTGCAAGATGAATTAAGAGATCCGCGTCTAGGGTTCGTTACTATTACAAATGTTGAGGTAACTCCGGATCTACGCTATGCAAAAATTTTCTTTAGTGTGCTGGGTAATGAAGAAGCATACGCCAAAACAAAAAAAGCCCTGGATTCAGGCTTAGGATTTATCCGCAGGTTGATTGCCGAGCGGATTCAGCTTAGGCTTGTTCCGGAACTGAGTTTCAGGGAGGATAAATCCAGTGAATATAGCGTGAGGATCCAAGAGGTACTTGATGAAATCAAAGAATTAAATAACACCCGGCCAAATCGGCACCTTGGCATAAAGGATTGCCAAGTGCGCCCTTCTAGGCAGACAGGCCGGCGTGCATCTCTATGCAAGGAGAAAGATGAGCCTAAAAAAAGTAATCGCCGCACTAAAAAGAAAAAATAATTTCTTAATTACCGCGCATGTTAATTTAGAGGGTGATGCGCTGGGTTCCGAGATCGGTATCTATCGGCTGCTTAGAGTCATGGGTAAACGCGCGGCAATCGTTAACGATGACGTAGTCCCTTACGGATATGATTTTTTGCCGGAAACAAAAAACATCTGCAGATTAAGGCAGGGTATACTTAAGTTAAATTTTGACTGTTTGGTAGTATTGGATTGTTCAGATTTAAGGCGCTCAGGAGAGATGGCTAAAATCGGCCTAAAAGGCAAGACCATTATTAATATTGATCATCATATTGGAAATGAGATGTTTGGTCAGGAAAATTGGGTTGAGCCGCATCTCTCGTCTGCTTCGGAAATGGTTTATATGCTTTACAAAAAGTTAGGCATTGCTTTTGATAAAAACTCTGCGCTGGCTTTATATATAGGTATGCTCACTGATACAGGCTCTTTTCATTATTCCAATACTTCCAGCGCAACGCATCGGGCAGTAGCAGAGCTGATGGAATTTGGTTTAGATATTAATGGTATCTACCGGCATATCTATGAAACAATTCCCTTTTCTGATATGAAGTTATTAAGCATGATACTACCGAAGATAAAGCGCTTGGCTCAAGGAAAGATCATTTGGTTTGAATTGGAGCGTAAAATGTGGCGCAGCAAAAAAATATTTTTTGATTTATCGGAGCACATTTTAAGCTTTGGCAGGTCAATTAAAGGTAGTGAAATAGTTTGCCTTTTTAAGGAAAATTTGGGTACGCAGAATGAGATAAGGGTGAATTTCCGTTCACACGGTAGGGTGGATGTGAACAGAATCGCGCGCATCTTTGGCGGTGGCGGCCATAAAACTGCTTCAGGTTGTACTGTTCGTGGTCGTTTGAGCGAGGTCCGGCGTAAAGTTTTAGCCCAGGTTAAAGAAGCGGTTGATAAATTATGATAGATAGGAAATGTTATTTCTGTTTATGTACATTTATTGGAGTAATGAGTAAAAATGGAGGTAGCATATGTCTGAAAAGAAGAAATGGATTGAACCGCATTTGACCGCCTTAGTAAGAAATGTGCTACCAGAGAATATATTATTTGGATGTAAACAAGTCGGCAGCGGCATGATCTATCCGGGAAATACCATTACCAACTGTACTCATGGTAGGTGGGAAGGAGATTTTATCTGTCGGATAGAATGTAGTAGCAATATAGACTCATAATTTTAAAGCCGGACCGTTTCTATTTAACTTTTCGAGTAACAATGGGTTTTGATAGACCTATCCCCAATTTTATGTAGTACCTATGAAAATAATTTATGGAATATCTCAAATTAAAAAATATCCTAAGCCGGTAGTTGCGCTGGGGATATTTGATGGGGTGCATCTGGCACACCGCAAGATTATTCAAGATGCGGTAAAACAAGCCAAGGTAATTAAAGGTACTAGCATGGTAGTAACTTTCTGGCCGCATCCGCAGGGAGCAAAAAGCCTGTATTCCTTGAATCATCGCCTGAATTTAATCGCTGAATTAGGGGTTCGGGTAGCAGTGGTAATTAAATTTGACCGTAAATTTTCCCAGATTTGCGCGCAAGATTTTATCAAAAAGATTATAGTAAAAAAAATTAACGCAGGCTATATTTTCGTAGGAGAGAATTTTCGTTTTGGCCGCTATGCCGTAGGTGATATAAAACTTTTAAAAAAGTTTTCCCAAATCCATCATTTTGGGCTAAAGACATACAAAATTATCAGGATCAATAATCAGCCTATCAGCAGTACTTTTATCCGGAGGCTAATTCGAAAAGGCGATTTAAAATCAGCAGAAAAATTACTTCTGCGGCCGGTAAGTGTTTTAGGCACAGTAATTCACGGGACCTCACTCGCAAGGCAATATGGTTTTCCGACGGCAAACCTCGACCCGCATCATGAAGTTCTCCCGAGCGCCGGAGTTTATTTAGTGAGAGTAATTTTCAAAAACAAAAATTTGAACGGTGTTTGTTACATTGGGACAAAGCCCACCTTTATTCAGTCGCAGCTAAAGGGAAAATTACAAAGGGATACGCATATAGAAGTGCACATCTTTAATTTTAAGGGTAATCTTTACACAAAGAATTTAGAATTACAATTTCTTGTAAAACTAAGACAGGCAAAGAAGTTTGGGGAGGCTGCTAATTTAGTTGCTCAAGTCAAAAAAGACCTAAAAGCCGCGCAAGATAGGTTTTCTCACCTTTAAGCACACCACAAGATATGCCCATTTATTAAGAAAAAACCACTAGTCATTGTATTCATTTAAGTTAAGAAAATATTTTTCTTGACAAATAAAAAGATTTTCTCTATACTTGGCATACTAAGTGGATCAAAGTGGTGAAGAGTGGGGGATAGAGAACTATGTTCTATGGCGAATATTTACATTCCATAGACCGTAAAGGTCGTTTGATTTTACCTGCCAAATTTCGGGAAGTTGCTAAGGGGAATTTTGTGGAAAAATTCTTTGCTACCCGGGGTTTAGATAAATGTCTTTTTATGTTTGCCGAAGAAGAGTGGCGCGCACAGGAAGCGAAATTTAAAGCCATATCTTTTACCAAACAGCAAGCCCGTACTTTTAATCGGTTATTTTTTTCCGGAGCTGTAGAATTAGTCCCTGACCGCCAGGGTAGGATTTTATTACCTGCGTATCTAAAAGATTTCGCGGAGATTAAAAAGGAAGTGATGGTTGTTGGTGTTTCCAACAGAGTGGAAATTTGGGCACGCGATAAATGGGGGGAGTTTTACGGAAATTCACGGCAGTCCTTTGAAGAGATTGCCGAAAAATTGATGGATGTCTGATGTTAGATGCATTGGAATTAGAAGAGATGAAAACGAAATATCATATCCCGGTAATGTTACGGGAAGTAATAGATTATTTAGATTTAGCCCCGGGTAAAGTGGTGGTGGATGCGACCTTAGGTACCGGCGGACACAGCCTGGCAATACTCGAAAAAATTGCTCCCGGAGGCAGGCTGATTGGTATTGACCGCGATGAAGAGAGTTTAAAAATTGCCAAAGAGAGATTGGCTAAATTTAAAAATTCTGCTGAATTTGTTTACGGGAATTTCGTGGATATTGACAAGATCATCGGGAATCTCAAGGTAAAAAAAATTGACGCGATTCTTTTTGATCTAGGAGTTTCTTCTCTGCAGCTAGAGAATCCTGAACGCGGATTTAGTTTCCAAAATGAGGGGCCTTTGGATATGCGCTTAGACAGAAATAGTTATATCTCTGCCTATGACCTGGTAAATAATCTTAATGAAGAGGAAATTTCCACGTTGCTGCGTAATTTCGGAGAAGAGAGATGGCATAATCGCATCGCCAGGTATTTAGTAAGAGAGAGACAGAAGCATCCTATTTCTACAACCCGGGAATTATCCGAAGTAGTGATCAGGGCCCTACCATATAAGCATCGTTATTACCGGATACATCCTGCGACACGGACTTTTCAGGCGGTACGCATTGCCGTAAACCGTGAGTTAGAAACATTGCAGGCAGCATTAGAGAAGACCGTCGGTTTATTAAATAAGAAAGCCAGGATCTGTGTAATTTCTTTTCATTCATTGGAAGATCGGATCGTAAAATTCAGTTTTCGAGGAGGCGCCTCGGCCGGATTAATCAAAATTATTACACCTAAGCCGCTTGGGCCAAAAGAGGATGAAATTGCAGAAAATCCTTCAAGCCGAAGTGCAAAATTTCGCGTGGGAGAAAGGGTCTAAAGGATGAAGCTAACAAAGTTTATACTTTTTTGTATTTTTACTACGTTTTTTTCTGTCCTTTACGTCTATCAGCAGTCTGAGATTTTTCGGCTTGGCTATTTAGCCCAGAAGAGGCAGTCAATGTTTCAGGAATTACTTGATAAGAATACCTTCTTAAGATACAATATAGAATCAAATGCCTCTTTGGTGCGTATCGGAACCAAGCTTTCGCAGAACCAGGATTACGAAATTCCCGCTAATTTCCAATTGGTGAAATTATCGTATCCTTTAGAGAATCTTAAGGTTAATTTACGCGCCGCAAAAAAAGAGAATTTGATTGCGCGCCTCTTTAGCATTAAACGCGAGGCACAGGCGAAAACTATTAATCCCTAAGAGTTAATCTATCCATGTCCTAACCATCCCGCACCTTCTTAAAGTATTCAAAAGCATTCCAAAATCTTGAATAAAAAAGAAGGCGCGGGATTAATTCGGCCTAACAACTTAACTTCACTATCGTTCGTTAAGTTGTGGCCTCATTAAATTTTATAATCAGCGTGTATATAAGTAACTATCGCCGCAGGATCAAAGCGGTATTCTTATTAATTTTGCTTTTTTTTCTCTTCTGTGTTGCCCGCCTTTCTTTTATTCAGTTTTTCCGTTCTGGCTACCTCTCGGGTTTAGCAAAGAGGCAGCATAATTTCTTTGTGGAACTGGAGCCTCGTCGGGGAACAATCTTCGATACTAATCTAAAACCTCTTGCAATTAATCTGGCAGTGGATTCGGTTTTTGCCAACCCCAATGAAATCCGTGATAGTGATAAAGAAGCAATTATTAGGCAGGTTGGTCCGATATTAAATCTGGATAGTGCTTTTTTAAGGGATAGGTTATCTCGCAATAAGGGCTTTGTTTGGCTGGCGCGAAAAATAAGTGCGCCTCAAAGTGAGGCAATTAAGAAACTGAATTTAAAGGGAGTCGGTTTTCTTAAGGAAACCAGGCGTTCTTATCATAATGGTTATCTTGCCAGCCATTTGATTGGATTTGCCGGATTGGATAATACCGGGCTTGATGGTATTGAGTTATGGTATGATAAATATCTTAAAGGCGAAGCCGGTTGGGCGCAGTTATTGCGGGATGCCAGGCAAAAGAAGCTTGATCTTCAAGAAAAGATGGTTTCACCCAGGGATGGTTATGATGTAGTCTTAACTATTGACGAAGTAATTCAATATATCGCGGAAAGAGAATTAGATAAAGCCTATAAAGCAAATCATGCCAAGGCTGCGAGCATAATCGTGATGGATCCGCATACCGGAGCGGTACTCGCGTTTGCAAATCGTCCGACCTTTGATTTAAACGAATACACCAAAGCAGACCTTGAACAAAGGCGCGATCGTGCGATTACTGATTTATTTGAGCCTGGATCAGTATTTAAAATCGTCACTGCTTCAGCTGCTTTAGAGGAAAATAAAGTCAATGAGCAGGATAAATTTTTCTGCGAAAACGGCTCTTATAAATTTTTTAGCCACGTTCTCCACGACCATCAGTCTCACGGCACACTTACCTTCAGGGAAGTTATCGAGCAATCGAGTAATATCGGCACTTCAAAGGTTGCCCAGATCCTAGGGCCTAGTCTACTTTACCGCTATATCAGGCTTTTTGGTTTTGGCACAAAAACTGGAATTGATTTACCGGGAGAAACCAATGGTTTAACCAGGGAGCCGCGCTTCTGGTCGAAGATTTCTATTGTTTGCGTACCGATGGGCCAGGAGGTAGGGGTAACGACTTTACAATTAGCCAATGCAATTTCTGTAATCGCTAACGGCGGACAATTAATGAAGCCTTATATGGTAAAAGAGGTACGCGATAAAGAGGGTGAGGTAATCAAAAAACATTCTCCCCAAATGATCCGTAAGGTGATTTCTCTGGATACTGCGGAGAGGGTAAAAAAAATACTCGTGGGAGTAATTGAAAATGGCACAGGTAAATTAGCCAAGGTGACCGGTTTTAGTGCCGCAGGAAAGACCGGCACCGCACAAAAATTAGAGCCTAACGGCACTTATTCCCACTCCAAATTTGTCGCTTCTTTTATCGGTTTTGCCCCGGCAGAAGATCCAAAAATTGCCATTGCCGTGATCGTTGACCAGCCGCATCCTTATTATTTTGGAGGAGTAGTTTCCGCGCCGGTATTTAAAAATGTCGCGGCGGATACATTAAAGTATTTAAGAATTCAGCAATCACAACAGGAACAAGTTCCCGTAAATGAAAATCAAATCGCTGATTAAATCATTGAATATTCGCCAGCCCTTGGAAATAGAGGAAGATTTTGA
>Ga0105164_10001545_pt1 | contig 14749 bp, 15 predicted proteins | sample VDWuncwatermetaG_FD_89674 | JGI IMG/M metagenome (GOLD analysis project Ga0105164, IMG submission 89674) | Wastewater microbial communities from Netherlands to study Microbial Dark Matter (Phase II) - VDW unchlorinated drinking water | ecosystem: Environmental > Aquatic > Freshwater > Drinking...
GTACTGGTAAACGCTGAGGGAATCGCCTACGCTGGCATCGAGCCAATGGGCCTACTCCAGCCCCAGCACGTCCTGCATGCTGTAGAGTCCCTTTTTTTGCTTGACCAGCCACTGGGCGGCGCGCAGCGCGCCGCGGGCGAAGGTTTCGCGGCTTTGGGCGCGGTGGATGAATTCGATCCGCTCACCCAAGCCCCCAAAAATCACGGTGTGCTCCCCGACGATATCGCCGGCGCGGACGGAGAGAAGACCAATCTCTTTTTTGGTTCTCTCGCCGACTATTCCCTTGCGGCCGCAAACCCCAACCCTACCCAAATCTCGTTTGAGAGCATCGGCGACCGCGCGGCCTAATGCCAGGGCAGTCCCGCTGGGAGCATCTTTCTTGAAATGGTGGTGCGCCTCGACGATCTCCACGTCATAATCCTCGCCGAGAGTCTTAGCCACTCTGCCCAGGAGGCTCACAAGCAGGTTAACCCCGAGGCTCATATTGGGCGAGATAAGGATACGAGTTCGGCGTGAGAGCCTCTTGATCTCGGCTAACTGTTTTTGATTGAACCCCGTGGTCCCGATGACGATGGGGACATTTTTCTGAGCGGCAATCCTTACATGCTCCAGGGTAGCTTCCGGAGCGGTGAACTCGATGACAACAACCTGCCCTTTCAACAGAGGCGCGATTGCAGCAGTAATCGGGACGCCAATCTTGCCGACACCAGCGACCTCGCCGGCGTCCTTGTCGATTTGAGGATTGTTGGACGCCTCGATTGCGCCCACGACCTTGGTGCCGGCGCCCTCATGGATGAGACGCACCAGTGTGCTTCCCATCCTCCCCGCTGCTCCGCAGACGACTAAACCTAACATGCTTACCTCAAAGGAGACCAAAATTAGCCATCGCCTCTTTAAGCTTTTTGAGATTGGGCTCGGACATCGGGGTCAGAGGGAGGCGCAAGTCGCCCCGACACTTCCCCATGAGAGAGAGGGCCGTCTTAATTGGAATCGGATTGGTCTCGATAAAGACGGCGCGAATGAGAGGAATGAGTTTAAACTGGAGCTTTCTTCCCTTTTCCCAATCCCCCTTCAAGCAGGCCTGGGTCAGCTCGGACATCTCTTTGGGAACGACATTCGCCACCGTGGAGACTACGCCCTTGCCTCCCAAGGCCATCAGAGAGTATGTAAGAGAGTCTTCGCCCGAAAAAACCGCAAACTTGGGGTTGCAGAGCCGCAGCACATCGATCGCCTGATCCACGGAGCCCGTCGCCTCTTTCACGCCGGCAACGTTTCTAATTTCCGAGAGGCGCGCCAGCGTCTCCGGCTCGATCTTGGAGCCCGTGCGCCCGGGGATATTATAAACGATCAGAGGAATACCTACCGACGCGGCGACCTTTTTATAGTGCTGGTAGATCCCCTCTTGAGTCGGGCGATTGTAGTAGGGCGATATCAAGAGCGCCCCGTCTGCCCCGTCAGCCTCTGCCGCGCGCGTGAGCTCGATCGCCTCTTCGGTTGAGTTCGAGCCGGTCCCCGCGATGACCGGAACTCTTTTCTTGACCGCCTTGATGACCGCCTTAACCACCTCGTTATGTTCTTTGTGATCGAGGGTGGCGGATTCTCCCGTGGTCCCGCAGGGGACAATCCCGTGCGTACCGCCTTTGATGTGGAACTCCACCAAACCTTCCAGGCTTTCCCAATCTACCTTGCCGTCCTTAAACGGCGTCACCAAGGCAACTATGGAACCGGAAAACATAACCATACTCCTGTTAAATTGTCACTGTGCCCTGAAATACTTCCTCCGCCCCGCCGGTCATATAGACGTGGTTGTCGTCCCGCCATTCAATCAACAAATCTCCGCCTCGGAGATGAACAGTTACTTTTCTTTCCGTCTTGCCGGTGAGCGATCCCGCGACGCCCACCGCGCAGGCACCGGTGCCGCACGCCCAGGTCTCCCCTGCCCCGCGCTCCCAAACGCGCATTCTTACTTCGCGCGGATTCAGAACCCGCACAAACTCCGTATTGACCCGCTTGGGGAAAAACGGATGATGCTCGAAAAGCGGACCTATTTTTTCAAGGTCTAAATGGTCCAGGCTGTCAAGATAGAGCACGCAGTGGGGATTTCCCATCGAGACGCAAGTGACGCGATAGGCGACTCCGTCAACCTCCAGCGGGTAGTTGATAATCTTGCCGTCGGCTTCGGCCGGAATCTTTCTACCCTCCAAAATCGGCTCGCCCATGTCGACCTCGACCAGCTCTCCAACGAGGCGCGGACGAATAATCCCGGCGAGCGTTTCTACTGCCAGCTCTTTTTTTTTCGTCAGTCCATGATCGTAAGCATATTTGGCGAAACAGCGGATGCCGTTGCCGCACATCTCCACCTGCCCACCGTCGGCATTGTAGATCTCCATCTTAAAGTCAGCGACCTTCGACGGGTGAATCGTCAGCAATTGATCCGCCCCGATTCCGAAGCGGCGATCACAGAGCCTCTTGGCAACACCTCCGAGATCGCCTATCTCCCCGTTGAGGCACTCAAGGAAGATAAAATCATTGCCGCAGCCGTGCATCTTGGTAAAAGTAATCTCCACCCTCAAACCCTTCAACCCTATTGGAGTATCGGTGGGATCGTCTCTCCGCTGATGAGATCTTCGAAGCTCTCTCGCTTCCTTACAACATAAAAGTTCTCGCCGTCCACCAGGATCTCCGGCGCCTTCGGGTGCGAATTGTAGTTGGAGGACATGGTAAAACCGTAGGCGCCGGCGCTCATCACCGCCAGAAAGTCTCCCGCTTGGGGTCTTGAAATTTCTCGATCCTTGGCGAAAAAATCGCCGCTCTCGCAGATTGGCCCTACCACGTCGGCTACGATCATCTCCCCTTTTCCTTCGACGACCGGACGGATCGCCTGATAGGAGCCGTACAGGGCGGGACGGATCAGGTCGTTCATTCCGCCATCGACGACCACAAATTTCTTTTCGTCGGTCTCCTTGAGATAAAGTACTTCGGTAACCAGGATCCCCGCGTTCCCCACGATGACGCGGCCCGGCTCTAAGATCAGGGTCACATCCAGACCCCGCAATCCTTGGATTAATGCCCCCGCGTATTCCTCGGGGTGAGGCGGTTCTTCATCCTTGTAACGAATTCCCAACCCTCCTCCCAGATCGAGATAGCGGATTCGAGCGCCCTCTTTTCTCAAGGCTTCCACAAATACTTTGACCCTGGACAAGGCGTCGACAAAAGGAGGAATCGTGATGAGCTGCGAGCCGATATGGCAATCCACGCCGATGACCTCCAGATGGGAGAGAGACAGCGCCCGCTTGTAGACCTCCAGCGAGCGTTTGATGTCGATGCCGAACTTACTCTTTTTCATTCCCGTGGAAATATAGGGATGGGTCTTGGGATCGACATCGGGATTGACCCGCAGGCTGATCGGCGCCTTTTTCCCCATGCCGCGCGCGATCTCGTTAAGAACGGACAGCTCCTGCTCCGACTCCACGTTGAACATGAGAATCCCGGCGTTGAGGGCATACTCGATCTCTGCCTTTTTCTTGCCCACTCCGGAAAAGACGATTTTTTTCGGCGCCGCGCCCGCCTTGAGAGCGCGAAAGAGTTCGCCGGCGGAAACAATATCGACCCCCCCCCCTTCTTTGACGAAGGCCCTGAGCACGGCCAGATTGGAGTTGGACTTCATGGAAAAGCAGACCAAGTGGGAGAGGGCGGCAAAGGCCTGATCAAAGACGTGGAAATGGCGCCTTAAGGTGGCCAGGCTGTAAACGTAGACGGGAGTCCCCGCCTCCCGGGCTATGCGCCGGACCGGGACGCCTTCGGCAAACAATTCTCCGTTCCGGTATTCAAAGTAATTCATTCAGGGGCTCCAGGTAACTTCCCCTTCATTGGAGGGATCGCTGAGCGAGTCATCCATGAGCCGGGAGAAAACGCGGTAGCGGTAGGTAGTCTGAGGCGTAAGCTCCTGATCCACGAACCGGAACTGTTTCTTCTTCATGAACTTTTCCTGATCCTCGACATTCACCGTGGCTCTCTCTCGATAGGGAACAGGGCAATCCGGGCAGGTTTTGGAAATTTCTTTGCGAAAGATGACAAACCCCGCGAGGTCTCTGATCTCCTTCCCGTCGACATACTTCATAGGCCGGCTCCAGGTCAGGGCGACTCCCCTTCCCTCGGCCTGGGTCTTTAGATCCCGGATCGTTTCCGGCATCGCCAGCTCGGGCGCTCGCGGCTCCCCTTTTTTGCCGCAAGCAGTGATGGAGAGCGCGGCAACGAAGGCGAGCAAATAGAAGATTGAGGATCGAGGATGGAGGATAGCGATCTTCGATCGTCCATTTTCAATCCTGGTGCTTTTACCGATCATACCCCCAGCTCCTTTAAACGGCGGCGCACATTAGCCAAGGCAGTTCCACCCACCGCACGCCGCCGCCGAACCGCGGCCTCCACGGTGAGATAGGCGTAGACATTCTTGTCGATCTGCGGTGAAAATCGCTTAAGCTCGTTCAGAGACAACTCTTCGATCCTGCGGTGGCGCTCCAGACAGAAACGGACCACTCGCCCGGCCGCGGCATGGGCCGAGCGAAAACTCAGCCCCCGGCCCACGAGGTAGTCGGCCAGGTCCGTGGCGTTCATCAAGCCGTCTTGAGCGGCGGCCAGCATCCTATCTTTTTTGACTTTCGCCTGTCGCACTAATTCCCGCATGATCCCCAGGCTCGCCTTTACCGTGTCCACGGTGTCAAACAAGGGAATCTTATCTTCCTGCAGATCGCGATTATATGCCAAAGGCAATCCCTTCATCACCGTCAGCAGCGCCTGGAGATGGCCGAAGACCCGCCCCGTCTTGCCCCGGATCAATTCCGGCACGTCGGGATTTTTTTTCTGCGGCATCATGGAACTGCCCGTGCAGTAACGGTCCGGCAGCTCGATAAAACCAAATTCCTGGCTGGACCACAAGACCATCTCCTCCGCAAGGCGGCTGAGGTGGACGAAAAGAATGGCCGAGGCCGAAAGAAACTCCAAGACAAAATCCCGATCGCTCACCGCGTCCAGACTGTTTTTGGAGAGCCGCGGAAAGCCGAGCAGCTTCGCCACATAGGCCCGGTCGATGGGAAAGGTCGTCCCCGCCAGGGCCCCCGAACCCAAGGGCAGCACGTTGACCCGCTCCAGGCAGCCGCTCAAACGCTCGCGATCACGATCGAACATCTCCACATACGCCAGGAGATGATGCGAGAAGAGTACCGGCTGCGCCTTTTGAAGATGGGTGTAGCCCGGCATGATAACAGAAAGGTGGCGTTTGGCTCCCCGTGCCAGCTCCCTCTTCAGATCCCCCAACTCATTGAGAATCGTCTTCAACTCTTCCCTGAGATAGAGGCGCATGTCGAGCGCAACCTGATCGTTGCGGCTTCTGGCGGTGTGCAGTTTCCCTCCGACGCCGCCGATCTTCTGGATAAGGCGCCGCTCGATATTCATGTGGATATCTTCATCGGCCGAGGAAAACCGAAATTTTCCGCTTTCGATCTCTCTCAGAATCGCCTTGAGACCGCGCACGATCTTTCGCGCCTCCCGGGAAGAGATGATCCGCCGGCGCGCGAGCATCTTCACGTGGGCGATGCTCCCCTCGATATCGTGGCGGTAAAGCCGCGCGTCGATATCGATAGAGGCGGTAAAAGCCTCGACGGAGTCGGCCGTGCGCGACGTGAATCGACCGCCCCAAAGCTTCTTACCCCGCACCACCAAACCCTCCTCCATTTTCGATTTTAGATTAAACCCTTCAACCCTTAATCCCTTTAACCCTTCAACTTCTTTCCCTGTTTCAACTGTCTGAGCCTCAGTCTGAGCGCATTCAGTCTTATGAAACCGTCCGCGTCGGCCTGCCGATATCCCTCTCCTTCCTCGAAGGTCGCGATCTTCGGGTCGTAAAGGGATTTCGGCGATTTCCTGCCGGCCACGATGGTATTTCCCTTATAGAGCTTGAGCCGCACGCGGCCGCTGACGTTTTGCTGAGAGGCATCGATAGCCTGCTGCAGGATCTCCCGCTCCGGCGCAAACCAGTAACCATAATAGACCAGTTCTGAGTACTTGGGAATGAGCGAGTCTTTGAGCCGCATCACTTCCCGATCCAGCGTAAGCGACTCCAGGGCGCGGCGCGCGCAATGGATGAGAGTGCCCCCGGGCGTTTCATAGACGCCGCGGGATTTCATTCCTACGTACCGGTTCTCGACCAGATCCACCCTGCCGATGCCGTGCTTCGCCCCCAGGTCATTCAACCGCGAGAGAAGAGTCGCAGGCGAATAACGTTTGCCGTTCAGGGCCACGGGATCTCCACGGAAAAAATCAATCTCGATATACTCCGGCCGGTTGGGCGCCTTCTCTACGGGTCTGGTCCAGAGAAACATATCCGGCGGCGGCTCCCGCCACGGATCTTCCAAGATCCCCCCTTCGTAGCTGATGTGAAAGATATTGGAGTCGGTGCTGTAGGGTCTCTTTTTGCTTACGGGCACAGGGATGCCATGACGCTTGGCATAGGCAACCAAAGATTGCCGCGAGTTGAGATCCCAGAGCCGCCACGGCGCGATCACCTTTACATTCGGCTGCAACGCGTAGTAGGTAAGCTCGAAACGCACCTGGTCGTTCCCTTTACCGGTCGCCCCGTGGGCCACCGCATCGGCCTTCTCTCTCATGGCGATATCGATCTGCCTCTTGGCGATGAGCGGCCGGGCGATCGAAGTCCCCAGAAGGTAAGAGCCCTCGTAAACCGCATTGGCCCGCAGCATGGGGAAAACATAATGCCGGACGAACTCTTCTCTGAGATCATCGACAAATACCTTGCTCGCCCCGGTCTTCAATGCCTTGCGTTTGACCGCTCGCAGATCCTCACCCTGGCCAAGATCGGCGCAATAGGCGATCACCTCGCAGCCGTAATTCTCGATCAGCCAGCGCAGGATCACCGAGGTATCCAGCCCGCCGGAATACGCCAATACAACTTTCTTAACCTTCATCTCCGTCCCTTCAACCCTTTAACCCTTCTTCTTTGAGCTCTTTAACCTTTTATCCCTTAAACCTTTAATCCCCTTTAGTGCCCAGGCCATGATCGCCTTTTGCACATGGAGGCGGTTCTCCGCCTGATCAAAAACAATAGAGCGCGGCCCCTCCAGGACCTCGTCCGTAATCTCTTCTCCGCGGTGCGCCGGGAGACAGTGCATCACCAAGACATCCCTCTTCGCCATCGCCACTACATCCCGGTTCGCCTGATATCCCTGGAAATCCTTTCGCCGTGTCTCCGCTTCCTCTTCCTGTCCCATGCTCGTCCACACGTCGGTGTAGATGACATCCGCTCCCCGAACCGCCTCCGCAACATCGTTAGTAACGACGATCCGGGCCCCGTTTTCTTTCGCGACACGCGTGATCGCCGCGCTCGGCTCGTAGCCCTTCGGACAGGCAAGAGAAAAAGAGAACGATAACTTTTCCGCCGCCTCCATCCATGAGTGCACCATGTTGTTCCCGTCGCCGATAAAGGCGATCTTCAAACCCTCCAGCTTTCCTTTGTGTTCCAGGAGCGTGAAACAATCGGCCAGCACCTGGCACGGATGAAAGAGGTCCGTGAGGCCGTTGATCACCGGGACCGATGCGTATCGCGCCATCTCCTCGAGGGTATTCTGGGAAAAGGTCCGCACGACGATGAGATCTACCCAACGGCTGAGACTGCGGGCGCAATCCGCCGGGCTCTCGCGCACCCCCAGATGGATCTCCGCCGGGCCGAGAAAAACCGCACGGCCTCCGAGCTGGGCCATTCCAGTCTCAAAGCTGACCCGCGTTCTCAGGCTGGGCTTTTCAAAGACCAGCGCAAGCGTCTTTCCGGCCAGCAGGCGATGGGAAATCCCTCGCTTCTGTTCCCGCTTGAGCCTTCGGGCCAGGGTAAAGAGTCCCTGGATCTCCTCCCGGCTGAAATCCCTTAAGCTAAGAAGGTCTCTTTTTTTCATCGGGCAAGGAAAAAGGCGCCAACCTACTGGCGTGAGAGGACCTTTTCCAGAATCGCCAAACCCGTCTCGACATCTCTCTCCCCAACTGTCAAGGGAGGAAGAAAACGCAGGACCCGATGCGCCGTGCAGTTGATGAGCAGCCCCGCGCGCAAGCAATCGTTCACGATTTTGCTCCCGTCCTGTTCGAGCTCCATGCCCAGGATCAGCCCTTTTCCTCGGACCTCCCGGATAAAGGGAAAGCGCCCTTTCAGCGCCTGGAGTCCGTCGAACAGGATCTTTCCCATCTTCACGCAGTTTTTCAAGGCGCCGCCCCGAAGAAGGGTCTTGAGCACGGCCAACCCTACGTTGCAAGCCAAAGGGTTGCCGCCAAAAGTCGAGGCATGAGCCCCGGGAACAAAGCTGCGGGCGACCTTCTCCCGCGCCAACATCGCCCCCAAGGGCAGCCCTCCCCCCAGCGCCTTGGCCAACGTCATAATATCCGGCTCTACGCCGTAATGTTCGTAGGCAAAGAGTTTCCCCGTCCTTCCCATCCCCACCTGGACTTCGTCAAAAATGAGCAGGATATCTCTCTGATCGCACAGCTCTCTCAGCCCGCGAAGGTAGTCCGGATCGGGTAAATTCACCCCCCCTTCCCCCTGGATCGGCTCTACCAGAATCGCGGCTGTGGTTTTTTCGTCGATGGCCTCTTCCATGGCGCGGAGATCATTGAAGGGGAGCCGACGAAAACCCGCCGGCAGAGGATCGTATCCGGCGCGCACCTTCTCCTGCCCCGTTGCGGTCAAGGTCGCTAGGGTCCGGCCGTGGAAAGAGTTGTGCGCCGAGAGCACCTCGTATTTTCCCCCCAAGCGCTCGCCGCCGTAGCGCCGTGCGAGCTTGATTGCCGCCTCGTTGGCTTCGGCCCCGCTGTTGCAAAAAAAAACTTTGTCCGCGAAGGAATGACGACAAAGCTCCCGGGCCAGCTCGGACTGCGGGGCAATGTGATAGAGATTGGAAACGTGAATGAGCTTCCGCGCCTGCTGCTCGATGGCGCGAATGACGGCAGGGTGACCATGGCCGAGACTAATGACCGCTATGCCTCCGACAAAGTCAAGATACGACTTGCCGTTGGCGTCCCACACCCGCGCCCCTTTCCCGCGCACCAGGGCGACGGGATAGCGGGTATAGGTATGAGCGACATACTTCTCGGTGAGTCTGAAAGTCTGTTGATTGTTCATGTTTTACTTCCGCACCACCTCGGTCCCTACCCCTTCCTTGGTGAATATTTCCAACAGCACGGCATGCTTGACCCGCCCGTCGATGATGTGAGTCTTTCCCACGCCCCCTTTAAGCGCTTCAATACAACATTCCACTTTAGGTATCATCCCTTCGGCTACGACGCCCTCCTCGATGAGCTTGCGCGCCTGGTTGGTCTTGAGCGTGCTCAGAAGTCCCCCGCTTTTGTTCTTGACCCCTTCGACATCGGTCAACAAGATGAGCTTTTCCGCGTGCAGGGCCTCGGCAATCTGTCCGGCCACCAGATCCGCGTTGATATTATACGTTTCCCCTTTGTCCCCTACCCCGACCGGCGCGATGACCGGAATGAACTTACTTTCGTCCAACGCATTGATCACCGTAGGATCGATGCCGACGATTTCTCCGACCAAACCGATGTCGATGATCTCCGGAGGCTCCCCGTTGGAAGCCACCGTCACGCTCATCTTGCGCGCCTGGATGAGACCGCCGTCCTTGCCGCTCAGCCCGACGGCCATTCCTCCATGCCGGTTGATGAGAGTGACAATCTCTTTGTTGATCTTCCCGACCAGGACCATCTCGACGATATCCATAGTCTCCTGGTCCGTCACTCTCATGCCGCGCACGAACTGGCTCGGCGTCCCCATCTTTTTCAGCATCTCATTGATCTGCGGACCGCCGCCATGGACGACCACGGGATTGATCCCTACATATTTAAGCAGGACCACGTCTTGGGCGAAGCTGACCTTGAGTTCCTCCTCCACCATGGCGTTCCCGCCGTATTTGACGACGAAGGTCTTTCCGTAGAAACGCTGAATATAAGGAAGGGCCTCCATCAATACTTCGGCCTTGCCGATAAATTTTTCCATCGCTCTATCCTACTTTAGAGAATATATCTTGATAGATCCTCGTCCTTTAAAATCGGGCCCAGGCGGCCGCTGACATACTCGGCGTCGATGGTCACTTCTTTTCCCCGCATCTCGGGGGCGTTAAAAGAAATTTCATCCAACAGCTTCTCCATGACGGTATGGAGCCGGCGCGCGCCGATATTTTCCGTTTTTTCGTTCACCTCGGCGGCGATCCGCGAGATCTCCAAGATGGCGTCTTCGCGGAAGGACAGGCGCACCCCCTCGGTCTCGAGCAGGGCGGTATACTGCTTGATCAGCGCGTTCTTCGGCTCCGTCAGGATTCGGACAAAGTCTTCTTTCCCCAGGGAGCTGAGCTCGACGCGGATCGGAAAGCGCCCCTGGAACTCGGGGATCAGATCCGAAGGCTTGGCGCTATGAAAGGCGCCCGAGGCGATGAAGAGGATATGATCCGTTTTGATCATCCCGTACTTCGTGTTTACCGTCGATCCCTCCACGATCGGGAGCAGATCCCGCTGCACCCCCTCGCGCGAGACATCCGGACCCTGCGTGGATTCGCGGCCCGCGATCTTATCGATTTCGTCGATGAAGACAATGCCGGATTGTTCCACCCTTCGGGACGCCTCAGCCGTCACCTTATCCATATCGATCAGCTTGCTCGCCTCTTCCTGGGTCAGGATCTCTATGGCCTCGGGGATCTTCACGGTTTTTTTCTTTGTCCGCTTGGGGAGAAGATTGGAGAACATCTCCTTGAGATTAAACTCCATCCCCTCCATCCCCTGCGGGGTGAGGACCTCGATCATCGGCATGATCGCGTGCGTCATCTCGATATCCACAAAGCGTTCGTCGAGCTTCCCCTCGCGCAGCATCTTCTTGAGCTTCTCTCTTGTCCCCTGGATCCTCCCGGCCTCCCCCTCGTCCGTCTCGGGCTTGCCCGCCTGGATCGGAGGCAAAAGAAGATCCAGAATTTTTTCCTCGGCAAGCTCTCTTGCCCGGATCTCCACTTTTTGTTTCTCCTCTTCCTTCACCATGTTCACGGCGAGGTCGGTAAGGTCCCGAATAATGGACTCCACGTCCCGCCCCACATAGCCCACCTCGGTGAACTTGGAGGCCTCGACCTTGATGAAGGGGGCCTGGGCCAGCTTCGCCAATCGGCGCGAGATCTCGGTCTTGCCCACGCCGGTCGGCCCGATCATGATGATGTTCTTCGGCGCGATCTCCTCGCGCAGATCCTCCGGCACGAGTTGCCGCCGCCAGCGGTTGCGCAACGCGATGGCGACGGCGCGCTTCGCCTCCCTTTGTCCTACGATATATCGATCCAGCTCCGAGACGATCTCGCGCGGAATCATCACCGGAGCCGGAGAGGAGCCAAATACCGCCCCCCCCAGCTCTTCTCTTCGGAGATCTTTCATGGAATTAGGGCAACTCCTCGAAGGTCAACTGATCGTTCGTGTAAACGCATATCGCGGCCGCAGTCCTCATCGCCTCTTCCGCGATCGCGCGGGCGTCCATCTGGGTGTGCTTGATCAACACGCGGGCCGCGGCCAGGGCGTAATTTCCCCCGGAACCGATGGCGATGGCGCCGTCATCCGGCTCTACCACGTCCCCGCTTCCGGAGATCACCAGGGAGTCCTCCGTATCCGCAACAATCAACAACGCGTCCAGCCTTCTCAGGACCCGGTCGGTTCGCCAGTCCTTCGCGAGCTCCACCGCCGCGCGTTTGAGATTGCCGTTAAACTGTTCCAGCTTGGCCTCGAACTTCTCAAAGAGGGTAAAGGCATCCGCCGTCGCCCCGGCGAAGCCCGCAATGACCCGGTCATGATAGAGCTTTCGCACTTTGCGAGCGGTGTGCTTCATGACGGTTTGCCCGAGGCTCACCTGCCCATCCCCTACTACCACAACCTTTCCCTTATGACGAACCGCCAATATAGTAGTGCCTTGAAACATATTATCAATTTCCGATTTTAGATTTTAGATTCAATCCAAAATCCAAAATTCTGCCGCCTATGCCCTTGGATGGGCCCGATCATAAACCGCTGTCAGCTGGTCCAGATTCACGTGGGTATATCGCTGAGTCGTGGAAAGACTGGCATGCCCTAACATCTCCTGAATCACCCGCAGGTCAGCGCCGCTATTCAGGAGATGCGTGGCAAATGTGTGACGCAGCCCGTGCGGGCCCATGCGCACCGGTATTCCCGTAGCCCGGAGATGCTTCTCCACGATGCGAGCGACGCTTCGGGTCGTGATCTTTTTACCCAGGCGATTGAGAAAAACCGGTGTTTCTCCCTTGGCTGCCCGACCCCATTTTTTACCTTGCTCGATGCCGTAATCCCGCAGCGCCTGAAGCGCCACCTCTCCTACGGGGACGATCCGCTCCTTGGACCCTTTTCCCATGACTCTCAGAATGCCCAACTGGAAATCTATATCACCCCAGTTGAGGCCGACCAGCTCGCTGACGCGAATCCCGGTGGAATAAAAAACCTCTAGCATGGCGCGATCTCGAATCTCCAAAGCGCCGACCCCTTGAACACTGCCCAGCAGGCGAAACATGTCATCGACCGAGAGAAAAACCGGCAAGGGTTTTTCCTGCTTGGGCGTGCCAAACGCCGACAGGGGATCCCGCTCTATACGCCCCTCTCTAAGGAGGTAACGAAAAAACCCTTTAAGGGCGGCGAGCTTTCTGCCGATAGAGCTCTTGCGGCAATTCTTCGCCAGCGCCCCAAGATAGGCCCGCACGATATGATGGTCCACCTTCTGGACCGGAATTTTTTTCTCTTCGCCCGGAGACAGACCTTCTTCGCGGAGAAATTGTTGAAACTGTTTGAGATCGCTCAAATAGTTTCTCAGGGTGTGCGGCGAAAGATTACGTTCCACCCGAAGATGGGCGCCATATTGTTCTATGAGATCCTCCATGACCGTTCTCTAAAAAACTTTTCTATTTTAGCATACCACGCGTCTATTGAAAACAGAATCCGCCGTGAGAGGCCCTTTTAGCCCCCTAGAAAATGTGTTATTCGTCTCCTGCTCATCGGGAACGCGTAAGGCCTGAGATGGACCATGAAGAGAGAGTTTCGTTTCTCAACGGCCGGGGACAGACCCTGGCAGGGATCCTCCACCGCCCGCCGGCAAGCGCGTTGCCCGCGGGGGTGATCCTCTGTCACGGCATGGAATCCAACAAGGAGAGCGAGAAGATCGTCGCCTTGAGTAGAAAACTGGCGGAGAAGGGAATCTTTGCGCTGCGCTTTGACTTTGCATGCGCCGGAGAGTCGGGCGGCAAATTCGAGGAGATCACCTACAGCGGCGAGGTCGAGGACTTAAAAGCTGCTTTCAACCTCATGCTCCGATATCCGGTTCAGCGGGTGGCCATCTTGGGCTCCAGCATGGGAGGAACCGTCGCCCTCCTGTTCGCCGCTGAAGAGCCAAGGGTGGCGAACCTCGTCACCATTGCGGCTCCGCTCCATCCGGAAAAAATCACCGATAACCTCTTGACCCGCGAGGAGGTCCGGAACTGGCGCCAATCGGGTTTCTTCGTTTATCATGGACGGCGGATCAACATCTCGCTCCTGAACGACATAGAAAAGCTGAACATTCCCGAGGCCGCAAAGAAAATCTTTTGCCCCGTGCTCATTATCCACGGCGACGCCGATGAAACTGTCCCGGTGGAAGAGGCCTACGAGCTTTACAGCCATCTCCGGGGTCCCAAGAGAATCCGTATATTCAAGGAGGCGGATCACCGGCTGTCCGATGCCTCCGTGCTGGGTGCGGCCCTGGAAGAGTCCCTCGATTGGATCACTCAACACCTCCAGTAGAAAGCCGATGAAAAAATTGTCCGCCCGGGTAATCTTGTTTCTATGCCTATCGGCCTTTGCCCTCGGCGCCTGCAGGAGGGATCTCCAAACCGCGCAGGGCGTGGCAGAAGAGTTTATCGACCAGCACTACGTGAATATCGATCTTCAAAAGGCCAAGGAATATTCCGCCGGCCTGGCCCTGGAAAAGATCAACGAGGAGATCCGCTTAACGTCCGGTCAGGCGATCGATGCCTCGACGCGCAAGCCCAGGATTCATTATCGTCTCTTGGAAAAAAAAGAAGGGGACCATCGGGCCTCTTTTATTTATGAGGGCACGATCCGAGCCGAGGACGCTCCGGAGTTTACCCGGCGCTGGCTCATCGTGGCGCGGAAAGAAGGAAACCAATGGCGCGTCTCAAATTTCACGGAGTCCGACTGATTAGGAAGGAGAAAAGATCTTCCGTTTAAGTTATCGCCGCTTCTTCGGCCACGGCTCTCAGCGGGACCTCGCGGCGAGGGGGGCGAATCCTCAAAGCCAGACCGGCCGCAACCATGGCAAAACTGCCGCCCGCCAGGAAGGCAAATTGATAATCACCGAGCCAAACACGGATCGTCCCGGCGCCCAAAGCCATGAGCGCCGCCCCGATTTGGTGGGAAAGAAAAATCCAGCCGTAGATCCTTCCCACTGACTGTTTGCCAAAGGTGTCGGCAGTCAAGGCGATTGTCGGTGGGACGGTCGCGAACCAGTCCAGTCCGTAGATCACGGCGAAAAGGAACAGACCCGAGAAGTCGGTGACGAACGGCAAAATGAAGAGCGAGACACCTCGCAGGGCGAAAATAAGGGATAACCACTTACCGGGATGGACGCGGTCGGTCATCCAACCGGAAAGGACCGTTCCAACGA
>Ga0105164_10001546_pt1 | contig 14747 bp, 14 predicted proteins | sample VDWuncwatermetaG_FD_89674 | JGI IMG/M metagenome (GOLD analysis project Ga0105164, IMG submission 89674) | Wastewater microbial communities from Netherlands to study Microbial Dark Matter (Phase II) - VDW unchlorinated drinking water | ecosystem: Environmental > Aquatic > Freshwater > Drinking...
CACTTCGGCGAGGGCGATGAGCCGGTATTGATCGAAGTTCTCGAAGCCTCACACGCGCTACGCCGAGAGATTGAGCCGCTCGCTCGTATGGCCGCAACTTCAAAAGCATAAGGTTCTATCCACATGTCCGCCCTCGTCAGCTCAATAGTGGCCTTCATCGTCGCTGGCCTCGCAATCTTCGGCCTCGTCCCGCACCAGCAGATGTAGCCCGTGCCGCAGCTGTCGACGACCGCTCAGGAGGCGACAAATCCCCCGCCCTCGAATCTTTCTGCAACGCAATCGGTTGCTGTTTCCGGCGTGAGTCCATACGCGAAATACATCACGATAAGGCTTGTATACCAAGGGATTGGGATTTCAAGCGGTAGTCCTGATTCGATTCTGCTTAATCAAGTAACGACGAGTGATTCTCAACCAAGCAAACCTTTTAGCATGGCAGGGTGGACACTGAAAAGTCGCGATTCTGAATTCTCGTATAAAATTCCTGATCTCATTTATCTCGACATCGTCGGTGCGAAAGGAGCCGCTACGACGACGTCAGTATCTGATGCGATTACTATATATCCTTACGGTGCCTCCGATGTTTCTATATACAAGGGTGGTTCGCCAGCAAAAAATTATATACGCGAGTCTGAACTTGTATTTTATACCCTTTATACTGGTGGGATAAAAACCGCTTGGCCAGAACACGATACGCTGGATTTATTTGATGCACAGGGACTCTTAGTAGCATCGTTGGCGTACTAACACTTCTTGAGGCTTAAGCGCCGGGCTGCCGTGGGGTACAATCAGCAGATGAGTTGGGCCTCACGACGGCGGGCGACGTACTTGGGGGGCGTGATTCTTTTTTTTGCGCTCCTCGTCGGCCTGCCGATACTCCACTATTATTTCTCTATCAAACCCACGTGCTTCGACGGTATTCAAAATCAGGGAGAAACAGCGGTGGATGAGGGCGGGCCTTGTTTGAAGCTTGATCCCTTGCATCTGTCGCCATCGGCGGTGCTCTGGGCGCGTTCTTTCAAAGTGCGGGATGGTTCCTACACGGCGATCGCCTACATCGAGAATCCCAATCCTGATGCGGGCGTCGCCTCAGCGCACTACCGTTTCGGTCTTTACGACAGTCAAAATGTGCTGGTCGCCGAGCGGGAAGACACGACATTCATCCTGCCCGGCGGCATTACACCCGTCCTCGAAACAGGCATAGATACGGGCAATCGCATCGCCGTGCACACGTATTTTCAGCTCACTGACGATACGCTCACGTGGGAGCGGATGACGAATCCGGCTTCCGCGATACGGATCGGCAACCAACAGATTTCCGATACCGACACCATGCCGCGCATCAGCGCGCGCGCGGAAAATGTCGGGTTCGCGCCTCTGCACGACATCTCGTTCACCGCGGTCGTCTTCGACCCGAACGGCAACGCGATCGCCGCCTCCGGGACAGCGCTACCGGAGCTGCCGCCGGGCGCGCCCGCGCAGATCACCTTCACGTGGCCGCAGGCGTTTTCCGCGAGCGTGGGGCGCATTGATATCATCCCGCTCCTGCCGCCCCAAGAAGCGCCACCCAAAACCGGCGCGAATTAAGATATGGCCGCCGCGTTGCAGGGAAGGGGCGGGAAAGTCCGCGCCGTATCGGTTGGCGGACCGGCATTCGCGCACGTCGACTGGTTTCTTTTTATCGCGGCATTCGCGATATCGCTTTTGGGGCTCGCAACGATGCACAGCTTCTCGGCGGAGAACGCATTCTTCGAGAAACAGATCATCTGGCTGTGCATCGCTCTGCCCGTTTTTTTCTTCGCATCCTTGGGCGACTACAGCTTCCTGCGGCGCACGCCCATCGTCGTCGGCTGTTTCGTTTTTATCCTCACCCTGCTCGCGCTCATTTTCGCTTTTGGCGTCATCGTCAAGGGCGGGCAGAACAGGTTTTCAGTGGGCTTTTTCGCCGTACAGCCGGCGGAGCCGGCGAAGCTCATCCTCGTCATGGTTTTGGCCAAATATTTCAGCCGGCGGCACATTGAGATCAAACACTACCGGCATATCCTCGTCTCGGGCGCCTATGCCTTTCTGTTCTTCGCCCTCGTTTTCCTCCAGCCGGATTTTGGCTCTGCCATTACGATTTTTGGCATCTGGTTCGGGATGGTGCTGGTCTCCGGCATCTCATGGCGGCACGTTGCGATCCTCTTGGTGAGCGCCGCGATCGTCTTTGCCGGTCTGTGGCACTATGGGCTCAAGCCCTACCAAAAAGCGCGCATCCTCACCTTCATCCATCCGCTCGCCGATATCCGCGGCAGCGGCTATAACGCGTACCAGTCCACCGTGGCGGTGGGTTCCGGACAAGTATTCGGCAAGGGCATCGGCTACGGCACGCAGAGCAAACTGCAATTCCTTCCGGAGTTCCAGACCGATTTTATTTTCGCCGCTTTCGCCGAAGAATGGGGATTCCTAGGCACGCTCATCCTGCTCGGACTCTTCGGCGTCGTGATCGCGCGCATCCTCGTCATCTCCGCGCACGGTGCGGACAACTTCGACACGCTTTTCGCCGCGGGCGTCGCCGTCTATTTCCTTTCGCAGTTCATCGTGCACGCTGGCATGAACATGGGGCTCCTGCCCATCACCGGCACGACGCTCCCTCTGATGAGCTACGGCGGCTCGCACCTGCTCACCGAGTACCTGAGTTTAGGCATCTTGATGGGCATGCGCCGGCAGGCCCGCCCCACCATCCAAGCGCGCGACGAGACGGAGCTCATCGGCGCGGTTTAATCACGTTTGAACTGCAAAAGATCCCAGCGATTGCCGTACAAATCTTTGAACACAGCGACAGTTCCATACCTCTCTTCTCGCGGCGAATCTTCAAATCGAATGCCGGCCGCAGAAAATTTTTCGAAGTCCCTTTTAAGATCATCGGTTTGCAAAAAGAATGCAACACGACCACCGGTTTGATTACCGACTCTACTTATTTGTTCCGGGTTTGAGGCTTTTGCAAGAAGAATACGTGTCTGCGGATTGCCCGGTGGCGCGACAACGACCCAGCGCTTTCGTCCGTTGTCTTGCGGCGTATCTTCTATAAGCTCAAAACCGAGCGTTCCGCAATAATACTTCTTTGCTTCATTGTAGTCGCTAACGACAATCGCAACGAACGCGAGGTGCTGGCGCATATTATGAATACAGTCTAACGGTTTCCACGGTCATCTTTTCCAAGGCGTAGTTAGCTTTTGTCGCAGGCTCTTTTCTCTGTTCGATTGCCCGCTCGAGCGCTTCGGCGAGCATCGCGGGATTTGCGGGCGGGACCAAAGTTGAGCTTGGCTGGAATGATTTATCAATAACGTTCGTTGCGACGATCGGAAGGCCCGCTTGCGCGGCCTCGAGGAGGACGTAGGGCATGCCTTCTTTGATGGAGGGAAGGAGAAACATGTCGAATGCCTTGAGATACATTGCCGCGTTTTCGACGAAGCCTAAGAAAACGACGTCGTTTTCGACCTGCCGCTCGATCGCGTGTTCCTCCAATTTTTCGCGCAGTTCCCCGCCGCCGATGACGAAATACGCGCGGGGGATATTTCGTTTCTTCAACTCCGCGACGGCGTCGATGGCGTACTGGATGCCTTTGTTGGGTATGAGCTCTCCGATCGTGACGATGCGCGGCGCGCGCGTCGAGATCGAAAGGGCAGCGGAAGCTTCTTCGCGCGAGAGAAATATAGGCGGTTCGATACCGAGCGGAATGTAGTGAATTTTTTTGCCGGCAAGTCGCATCCGCCTGCCGATCTCTACGTCGCGTTTCGACACGACGATCGTCGCGTGCGCGAGAGCGGCAGTCAGCCAGCTGACGAAATAAATCAGCGCGCGCGCTGTCGGAGCGCGATCTTCCTTGAACGGCCAGCCGTGCACGGTGAAGACGATCTTCGGCACGCCAGCGAGGCGCGCCGCGAGCGCACCGAGCGCCGCGGCTTTGGAGCTGTTCACGTGGAGCACATGGGGCCGCACGTGGCGCAGAAGCGAGAATATGCGAAAGAAACTCGCGATGTCGGAAAATACCGCGACGTCGCGGCCGAGGGCGGGTACGGCATACGTCGCGATACCGCGTTCTTCAAGCATCGCCGACAGCCGGCCGCGGCCGCCATAGCCGGCCGCGGCCTCGTATTTTCCCTGCGGCAGATGCGTCGCGAGATCGTAGACGTACTTTTGCGCGCCGCCCCACGTCGCTTTCGTGATGAGGAACAGGACTTTTCGTGTACCTTGATTCATGGCGTATTTAATGGCATGATACTACATCATGACGCTTGTTCCTAAACGCGAATACCTCGTCCTTTTGGCGGGCGACGTAGCGGTATTTCTGATAGCGCTCTATGCCGCTCTGGTTCTGCGCTACCTCGCCCTGCCCCCTGCCGAACTTTTGCGGCTGTTCATCGTTCCATTTACGCTCCTTTTCGCCGCGTGGGCGTTCATATTCTTCCTCGCCGGGCTCTACGGCCGCCACACGCGGCTCTTCCGCGCGCGGCTTTTGACGACGATCCTCTACACGCAGGTATTGAACGTCATCATCGCCGCGCTCTTTTTCTTTTTTCTGCCCGTTTTCGGCATCGCGCCGAAAACCTTTCTCTTTCTCTACCTGCTTATTTCCTCCGCGCTCATCATCGCGTGGCGCGTGTGGCTTTTCCCGCGTCTGCCCGCCGGCCGCAAGCTGAAAGGAATATTGATAGCGTCGGGGCCCGACGCGCACGCGCTCGCCGAAGAGATCAGGCACGACGGCCGCTATCCGTTCACGCTCGATTCCGCGCTCGACACGGCGACCGCCACCAATGTCGAGATCATCCGCGGGGCACTGCGCGCGATGGAACATGAAGACGTCGCGTTCCTCATCGTTGATTTTTCGGACAAGGGCGTCGCGGCGTCGTTCCCCATCATGTACGACGCGGCATTCCGCAAACGCCGCTTCGCGCTCGTGGACGCCGTCGAACTCTACCAGGAAATGTTCGAGTGCGTGCCGCTCTCGCTTTTGCGCTACGAATGGATCTTGGAGAACGTGAGCTCGTCGCGCGTCTACGACGGCCTCAAGCGCGTCATTGACGCGCTCGCGGCGCTCGTCCTCGGCTTGATTTCGCTTGCGTTCTACCCCTTCGTCGCGCTCGCGATCAAGCTCGACGACGGGGGGCCGCTTTTCATCACGCAGACGCGGGTGGGGCGCTTCCAACAGCCGATACGGATCGTAAAATTCCGCACGATGAGCGGCAACGACGAAGGCCGGTACGGCCATCGCGGCGTCTCCGATCTAAAGGTGACGCGCGCCGGCTACTGGCTCCGGCTCCTGCGCATCGATGAACTGCCCCAGCTGTGGAGTGTTCTGCGGGGCGATCTCTCGCTCATCGGCCCGCGGCCGGAATTGCCCGCGCTCGCCAACCTTTACAGCGCGCGCATTCCCTACTACAGCGCGCGCTATCTCGTGGCGCCCGGACTCTCCGGATGGGCACAGCTCAAGCACGACCGCGATCCGCACCACGGCGCCGACATCGACGAGACGCGGGAAAAACTTTCGTACGATCTCTATTACCTCAAACATCGCTCGCTCCTGCTCGATCTCTACATTCTTTTGCAGACGTTTCGGATCATTTTCACCGCGCGAGGAACATAATCTGGTAGTATTCGCGCATGGCGGACAAAATCGTTGTGACTGGCGGCGCGGGCTTCATCGGTTCGCACCTCGTGGATGGACTGCTCGAGCACGGATACGAGGTGCATGTCGTCGACAACTATGCGGGCGGCAGACGCGCCGATCGCGTCAATCCGAAGGCGGTCTACCACGAAGTTGACGTCCGCGACGGCGGCACGCTTGCGCCGATAATCGCAGGCGCGCGCTATGTCTTCCACGAAGCGGCGCTCCCACGCGTCCAATTTTCCATTGAAAATCCGGAATTGACGTTCTCGGTCAACGTCGGCGGCACGGTATCCGTTCTCCGCGCGGCGCATGACGCAAAGGCAGAGCGCGTCATCTACGCCGCTTCGAGCTCGGCGTACGGCGATCAAGACACACTGCCGCTTTCCGAAGACCTGCCCATTGTGCCCAAAAGCCCCTACGGTCTCCAGAAATATATGGGCGAGCTCGCGTGCCGCCTCTGGAGCGATGTGTACGGTCTGCCGACCGTCTCCCTCCGCTATTTCAATGTGTACGGCCCGAAGTTCGATCCCGAGGGCCCCTACGCGCTCGTTATCGGGAAGTTCCTCATACAGCGCGCAGGCCGCGAACCGCTCACCATCACCAACGACGGGACCCAGACGCGGGATTTCACCCACGTGCGCGACATCGTGCGCGCCAATATCTTGGCGGCTGGATCGCAAAAAGTCGGTAACGGCGAGGTCATCAATATCGGCGCGGGGCGCAATGTTTCGGTCAACGAGCTTGCCGCGCTGATCGGCGGCAGGACGGCCTACGTCGGACCGCGGCTCGAGCCGCACGACACGCTCGCCGACAACCGAAGGGCGAAAGAACTCCTCGGCTGGGAGCCCTCCATAACGCTCGAAGACGGCATCGCCGAGTTGAAGAAAGAAGCCGGGCTTGCATGATCTATCCTAATGTCCTTGAGAACATTAGGATAAGAATGTTGGTATGACGATCGATGGAAAGGCGATTGCGGAGGAACTCTATGTTGACCTTGCGGGATTTTTCGCCGCGCGGCACGCGCGGCTCGGACTCCTCGTCGTCGGCGCCGACGCGGTCATCGGCTCCTTTGTGCGCATCAAGACGCGCGGCGCCCAGCGCCTCGGCATCGAGACGGTCCGCATAGACCTGCCCGTCGACGCGGCCACCGAAGATGTCATTGAGAGGACGCACAAGCTTGCCGCCGAAACCGACGCCGTCATCGTCCAGCTCCCGCTCCCCCGGAAGGTTGATATGAACGCCGCGCTCAGCGCCATCCCGGCGGGCAAAGACGTGGATGCGCTCAATCCGGCAGTTTCTAATGACGAGAGGATTGTGCGGGCGCCGGTAGCTCTCGCGGTTGTCGAGATATTAAAACGAGCGGGGGTAGAACCAGCCGGTCAGCGCACCGTCGTCGTCGGCGAAGGGCGGCTCGTCGGCGCGCCTACGGCCCAGCTCTTGAGAAAACTCGGCGCCCGCGTATCCATCTTCTCGCTCGAGCACGGTTCGATCCATGACCTCAAAGACGCCGATATCGCCATCCTCGGCGCGGGCAAGCCGGGATTCATCAAGCCGGAGCATCTGAAGAAAGGCGTCGTGCTGATAGACGCCGGCGCGTCTGAACAAGCGGGCAAAATCAAAGGCGACGCCGATCCCTCGTGCGCCTCTGTCGCTTCCGTCTTCACGCCCGTCCCCGGCGGCGTCGGCCCCATAGCGGTCGCGATGATCTTCCGCAATCTGCGGACATTGATTGAGAGGCAATAAAAGACGCGCCTCGAACGTAAGGTATTCGGGGCGCGTTTGTTGGGCGCGGCTGTCGCATTCAACGCTGGGGAAAGATCCTGCGCATACGGGCCCAAGCATTAGCTGCGGCTATCGCGAGTGCAATGGCCACGGTGAGATTGGCATCGGCCTCGATTTTCTCTCGCTCGGTCCGCGCCTCCCGAGCTTTTTCAGCAACCGATTTGCCGCGTCGCTGCTCTTGCCGACTCCACGTCCGATCTCTTGCTAGTTCACCTTTCGATAACTTGGGCATAACAGCAATCTCCGCTGGGGTTCCGCTAGCTTCAGGTAAACACGACAGCGTACCTGGGTCAACTTCTGTACATCCGTCATTTTTCTGCTAACGTGCAGCCCAATGCTACAGAAACGCTTGGTGGCGCTCGCGGTACTCTTGATAGGGTTCGGTATCGGCTACTTCGTGTATGCGTCGAATGCGCACGGCTGGCGGCCGTTTAAGCTCGGCTTGGATCTCTCGGGCGGCACACAGCTCGTGTATCGCGCCAATCTCTCAAATATCCCTGCGTCTGACGTCGCCGATTCGATGGCGGCTCTGCGCGACACGATCGAACGGCGGGTCAATCTCTTCGGCGTCTCCGAGCCGCTCGTTGAGACGGAAACGGGAAGTGTCCTCGGCGGCAACGGCAGCGAACAGCGCCTCCTCGTGGAGCTGCCCGGCGTCACCGACACGCGCGCGGCGATAGCGCTTATCGGGCAGACGCCCGTCCTCGAGTTCCGCCTCCTCAAGCAAGGCGTGACACAGCTGCCGCAGAACCTCTCTACTTCCACCGTTTCGCAATACTTCGAGCCGGCCTCGCTCACGGGCAAAGACCTCTCGAGCGCGGAACTGCAATTCCAAGGCGCGACGGGCGCCTTGAACCAGTCCGTCGTCGTCCTCCATTTCAATTCGCACGGCGCACAGCTCTTCTCCGACCTCACGGCCAAAAATGTGAACCGCATTTTCGGCATTTTTCTCGACGGCGTACCGATCTCCACTCCCGTCATCCGCGAAGCGATCCCCGACGGCACCGCCGTCATCTCGGGCAATTTTTCCGCCGATGCGGCCAAGACCCTCGCGCGCAACCTCAACTACGGCGCGCTTCCGGTGCCGATCGAGCTCATCGAGACGCAGGCGGTTTCCGGCACGCTCGGCTCGCAGGCGGTGCATAGCGGTATTTTCGCAGGGCTGATCGGGATCGCCGCCGTCATGCTCTTTATGCTCGTGTGGTATCGCCTGCCGGGGCTTCTCGCCTCGTTCGCCCTCCTCATCTACATCGCGCTCATGCTCGGGCTTTTCATGCTCATTCCCGTAACGCTCACCGCCGCCGGCATAGCCGGATTCGTCCTCTCGATCGGCATGGCGGTGGATGCCAACATTCTTATTTTTGAACGAATGAAAGAGGAGTTGCGCACCGGAAAAGGCGCCGCCGAAGCGATCGCCGACGGCTTCGCCCGCGCGTGGCCTTCGATACGCGACTCCAACATTTCCTCGATGATCACCGCGGCCATCCTCTTTTGGTTCGGCACGTCCATCATTCAGGGCTTCGCGCTCGTCTTCGGCCTCGGCGTCCTCGTTTCCATGCTCACGGCGATCTCGGTCTCGCGCACGTTCCTCAAGGCGCTCGGCATCGAAGCCAAAAGCGGCGCGGCACGCTTTTTCTTCGGGAGTGGCATTCGCACAATGTAAATATGAGCGAAGGAATAAGACAACCATCGAGCAAGCAACTCGATCAGCAGGAAAAAATCAAAGCCAACCTAACGCCCGCTGGTCTGAACCAAGACGTAATGAATATTTTTACTCCCGTTGCACTTCTCGCGTCTGATATTGGACCGCTCGATAAGATCGAAAAATTACCTACATATGCCGAGTATTTTGCCGAAATATTTAATAGAACGCCAGATTCGGATATGGCTCGATACGTAATTGAGAAATCAAATTCAGAAGCCGTGGGGCAATTCGACGCACTCGTCAGGGAATTTAATGAAGACCTTGACCGGATTAAAAAAGAAAGCGACCGAAATGCCATTATCCGATTTGCAAATCGGGCGGGTCGAATTGTCCATGGTTCGAACTTCAATGCCGTGCCGGAAATTCAATTCAAACCATGATTGTCATTCGCCAAAAAAAATTATTTTTTGTTCTCACCGGTGCCTTGGTCGCAGCTGCGCTCTTTTCGCTTGCGGTATTCGGCTTGAAATTTTCGATCGATTTCACCGGCGGCACGCTCGTGCAGGTGACGTACCCGCAGGGCCGGCCGCCCGCATCGGCCTTGCAAGATTCTCTCAATCGCGCAGGCTTCTTAAATTATTCGCTGAGAGAAGCGAATGCGAACGATTACATTCTCCGCGCAGGCACCATGACGATCGCACAGCGCTCTGCGCTTCCGGAGACGCTTTCGATCGGCGGCGCGGATCCTGCAGTGATTGACAGCCAGAACGAGATTGGCCCGACGATCGGCGCCGAGCTCCGGAGCAAAGCGCTCATTTCCATCGCTACGGTCATGCTCTGCATTTTGCTTTTCATTGCTTTTGCGTTCCGCAAAGTTTCAAAACCGGTTTCAAGCTGGGTCTACGGCCTCGTGGCGCTCGTCACGCTCGTGCACGACGTCATCATTCCCGTGGGCTTTTTCGCGCTCCTCGGGCGCTTTGCTGGCGCGTCGGTGGATACACTCTTCGTGACCGCGCTCCTCACGGTGCTGGGCTTCTCCGTGCACGACACCATCGTCGTATTCGATAGAGTGCGGGAGAATCTGCGCATCAATCAGGAGCGCAATAAAAAAGAGGATTTCGCCGATACCGCCGGCCGCAGTTTGCATCAGACCTTCGTCCGCTCCATAAACACCTCGCTCACGGTCGTCATCACGCTCCTCGTTCTCTTCTTCCTCGGCCCCGCTTCGACGCGCGATTTTGCGCTCACGCTCCTCGTCGGCATCATCGCCGGCACGTATTCATCGATATTCCTCGCCACGCCGTTGCTCGTAGCGATCGAATCGCGTCATCGAAAAAAGTAATTCACTTTTTCGATAAAAAATCCTTGCTAAAGAAAATAAACCATCTACACTTTGTAGATGCGGTACGACTTCGCCGTCGTGGGGGCAAACGGCATTCAGGGAAAAATTGTTGCGCGCGACCTCTTGGAGAGCGGCTATTCTGTGCTCCTGTGCGCCAACGACGACTACGGCATCGAAAAATTGCTCGAATACGATAATTCTGAATTTGCATTGATCGATCTGCACAAGACGGACCGTGTGCGCCGCGTGCTCAAAAACTCCGCAGCGCGCGTCATCGTCAATTGCGCGACCGACGATTTCAATCTGAGCGTGACGAAGCTCGCGCTCGACCTCGGCATGCATTACATAGACCTTGGCTCCGAAGAGCCGATGATGCGCGAGCAAGAGAAACTGTACCCGGAATTCCAGGCGAAAGGCCTCCTCGCGATCACCGGCATCGGCTCGACGCCCGGTATCAACAACATCATGCTCCGCTATGTGGAGCCGCGCTTCGACACCGTCGAGACGGTCCACCTCGGCTTTGCGTGGAACTCGAACATGCCAATATTCGTCGCCCCGTTCTCTATCGATGCTATCGCATATGAGTTTACCGAACCAGCGACGATTTTCCGGAAAGGGAAGTTCGTCCAAGTGATGCCTGATGAGCCGACAGGTATCGACTATGATTATCGCTCGGTAGGAAGACAGCGTACGTGCTACACCAAGCACATTGAGCACCACACGTTCCGTGATTTTCTTAAAGATAAGGGAGTGAAAGAGATCGTTGTTTATTCAAGTTTCCCTGAACATTCCTACAGCGCGTTGCGCAAAATGGCAGAGCTCGGGTTTTTGAGCAAGGAGCCGATCGAAGTAAACGGAGCATCCATCCGTCCCCTCGACTTCACGATGGAAGCAGTGCGGCATCTTCCGATACCCGCTGGCTACACCGAGAAGGAGTGCGTCTGGCTCAAAGTCTTCGGCACCAAGGACGGCAAGAAAAAAGTGGAGGAAATGGATTGTTTGGCAGGCACGCTCCCGGGCTGGGAAGACGCGACCTGCAACGTCGACACCGGATTCCCCGCCTCAATCCTCGCGCAAATGATCATCAACGACGAGATCAAAGACCGCGGCCTTTTCTCGCCGGAGTTCGTCGTCGAGCCGGAGCCCTTCTTCAAGCGCCTCGGCGAGAAAAAGATATTCATCTATGACAACGGCAAGAAGATCAACGGTACGCGGACGACGCCGATCAAAACTCCCGTAAGCAAAGTTAAATATGAGAGAGTCGCCGCGGCCTGAAAGACAGCGGCAGGCGCCGACACAGAAGGCCGAGACAGCTTCAGAGCAACAACAATTTGTTGAGACGCCCGAATATCGCGAGCGGCGCGAGCGTTCGTACCAAGAAGCGCGTGCGTTCATAGAGCGAATACGCAAATTTGATTCCAAAGAAGCAGCGGAATTGTTCCCACCGTCTCGTTTCGAGCACAGAGATGAAGCGGAGACGAAAAAGCTCGGTGAGGACTTAACAAGCTTTCTCGGACAGCACATACCAGCCGAGCAGAACATGGACCCGATGCAACATCAGATCAACCTCCAGCAAGGTCTCGGCGACACATATCTCAGACGCGACGTCGGAGGCAAAATAGTCAGCGTTCTGCAAAGTATCACTCGCGAGTTTCCCAATGATAAGGGTGAGCCGAACGGCCTCGGCCTCGGTATCTGGTATCTCGCAAACGATAAGGAACATTCGGGGAAGCCGCTGAGTCCCGCACTTGTCTGTCTTGCTGTTGAACGAGCGCTTACACAAGCTCAAGAAAAAGGCCGAGTCTTTGAGTCAGTATTTGCCGAGGCAGATAAAGATATTGAAGGTGCGCTGAACCGATTTGGTCTACGCAACCTTTATTTTGAAAGCCCAGACGGAGTCATTCGACAAGTTCCCTATGAAGCGCCGCCAGAAGATGAGTCCAATGCGGGAACTCCTGAAGATTTTGCCGTACTTTTCTTCGACGGAACCGAAAGGCCCACGGCTTCGCGCATCATAAGTATGTCCGAGACCATCCATTCAGAGTACTCCCGCGAAGAATATTTTACGCCGGAGTATTTGCGTTTCGCCCAACAACATTACAACCAATATCTTCCCGAGGACGAGAAGGATGATACCCGTATCACATCACGCGTTGCGCGAGCCTACCACCGCGAATACAGCGGAAAGGTAAGGGCGATTGACGAGAAGTTCAAAGGAACGATGGCGGGAGTATCGGAAGTGTTTCCACTCTCCCGTCGCGAACGCGAGGCACTTCAAGCGCAAGGACGCACGATCGTCGAGTGGGGCGAGAAAGAGGAATAAGTTTTATCTATTGCGCCTCCACGAGCGCATTGCTATGATGCGCCGGATTATTGATGTTCAGATATTTTCATGGCGAAAAAGAAATCCAGGAAGAGATCAACTGGCCGCAAGTTGCCGTTTGGTGGCAATATCCTGATGGTCGGGTGCGGTTCGATCGGGCAGGGGATACTGCCGCTCATTTTTAAGCACCTCGCGATACGGCCCGCACAGCTCTCCATCATCGAGGCCGACAACCGCGGTGCCAAGGTTGCCCGGCAATACGGGGTACGGCATGAAGTGCGCCCGCTCACCAAAGCAAATTACAAGCGCGAGATAAAAAAGCGCCTCGACGCGGGAGATTTTCTGCTCAACCTTTCGGTAGACACCTCGTCGGCTGACATCATGGAGCTCTGCCACCAGCTCGGCGTGCTCTACGTCGATACCGTCGTCGAGCCGTGGGTGGGCTTCTATACCGACACGCGGCTCTCCGCCGAAGAGCGTAGCAACTACGCGCTCCGCGAAAGCATCCTCGCGCTCCGGCGCAAATATAAGGACGGACCGACGGCCGTTTCCTGCATGGGCGCCAATCCCGGGCTCGTCTCGACTTTCATCAAGCAGGCGCTCTTGAACATCGCGCGCGACACGCACGTCAAAGTGCAAAAGCCACGGAATAAAGAAGAATGGGCGCAGCTTGCGCAAAAGCTCGGCGTCAAGGTCATCCATGTGGCAGAGCGCGACACGCAGGTCAGCCCGGTGCCCAAAGAGGTGGGCGAGTTCGTCAACACGTGGTCCATAGACGGCTTCGTCTCCGAAGGCGGCCAACCATCGGAGATGGGGTGGGGGACGCACGAAAAACAGTTGCCCGAAGGCGGCAAGCGGCATACTTTCGGCTGTATGGCGGCGATCTATCTGAATCGCCCGGGTTTTTCCACGCGCGTGTGCTCGTGGACGCCCGAGGAAGGCCCTTTCCACGGCTTCATCATCACGCACAACGAAAGCATCAGCACGTCGGATTATTTCTCGGTCAAGAAAAATGGCCGCGTCGTCTATCGCCCGACCTGCCACTACGCCTACCATCCGTGCGACGCGGCGGTGCTCTCGCTCCACGAGATGGCCGGCAAGAATGGGGAGCCGCAAAAGCGCCAGCGGCTCATTGTGGACGAAATCACGAGCGGCATGGACGAGCTCGGCGTGCTTCTCATGGGCCACAAGAAAAACGCGTACTGGTACGGCTCCCAGCTCACGATAGAAGAAACGCGCCGGGTGATCTCGCACAACAACGCGACCTCTCTGCAGGTCGCTGTCGCGGCGCTCGCGGGCATGATGTACGCCATAGAGAATCCACGCTTAGGCATCATCGAAGCCGAAGATCTCGACCACGACTACGTGCTCAAAGTTTCCAAACCGTACCTCGGCAAGGTGATCGGCAAATACTCAAATTGGACCCCACTTCAGGCCCGCGGCAAGCTCTTCCCCGAAGACCTCGATAAATATGATCCCTGGCAGTTCAAGAATTTCCGAGTTGTTTAATTATACACGTCGAGCTCGAAAGCCACATACACTTAAACTACGCTATAGCGTGAAGTTAGTGTATGTCGATAAGTCGCTGGACAATCGAGCGAATCGCGTGTACATACCGTGTAGGTTTGCCCATGGGGAGGGGACAAGGCATGTCCAACGACTTTCTGACCGATGCCATCCGCAATGTACGATTCGGGGAGCCGCTTGAAAAAGAGCCGACTGATCAAGAGTTGGGCGACCTGCGTCTGTTAGCGCGCAAGATCATTTTGCTAGCGCTTGATCTTCACGCATACGGCAGGCCCGTACCGCTCGCCGGCGGACAGCTGCTTCACGAAGATGCCGGCGGTGAATAACCCCGGCATCGTCTATATGATTTGAAAAGCGGAAGGGCGCCAAGACCAGAGGTCAAGGCGCCCTAAATTGTGCTTGCAGAACTGCGGATCGACTAGGACGTCAGGCGATCGTTGAAGAAGTGGACGGTCTCGGTGGGATCTCCGCCGTTCACGAC
>Ga0105164_10001547_pt1 | contig 14737 bp, 13 predicted proteins | sample VDWuncwatermetaG_FD_89674 | JGI IMG/M metagenome (GOLD analysis project Ga0105164, IMG submission 89674) | Wastewater microbial communities from Netherlands to study Microbial Dark Matter (Phase II) - VDW unchlorinated drinking water | ecosystem: Environmental > Aquatic > Freshwater > Drinking...
AAGCTATAGTCCCTTTAAAATAATAAATAAATAACCAAGAAAGTGGATGCAGGAATCCCGCCTAATGCCCTTCGGAAGGTTACTCAAGGGCAATTTTGCTTAACTAAGAGAGGGGAGTTGAGGTTTTGGTTTAGAGGGGTGTAATAATGAGGCAACATGAGGTTTTTAAACTAGTTAAGTACTTAAAAAATCATTAAAAAAACTTGACAAATGGGTAAAAATATTGTAAACTTTATTGAATTTAAGGGAAGTCCGTTTTAGCTCGATTATTGGAGTAATCGAGTTGCCACGAGTTACAGACCGGAGAGACCGTAGTGGGTCATCCGGGTTTTTTTATTGAGATCCTAAATAGATTTAAAAACTATGCAGCAATCCAGGTCTCAAATAAGAGGCAAAATCATATATAATAAATATAGGTAAAGTAAGCTTTAGATTAGGTTATAAAATGACTAAAAAGGAGAAAGTAAAAATGGGGCGTAAAATCTTCTCGTTGTTAATGGCATTATGTTTATTATTCCAGCAGGTTGGTTTTGCAGAGGCAGCTGCTACGCAATTAAACATTTCCGGCTATTTTGCAAAGTTGTCCGGCGGCCTTGTTTCTGATACCTTCAGGCCACCTCATTTAAGGTTCTTCTTATATGACCAGAAGAGCGATAATCTAAAGGTCATGCTCGATAGAGGTGATATCAAGGATTTAAAAGGCATACGCCTGGACGAGATAACCCAGGAGCTTCTGAACTATTTCCTGGTAGGTGTTAGCCTGCCTAATCAGTCTTTCTGGGTTAATCTACGGCCGGATTCCCCGGATAATATTATTGACCGGGAATTAGCCAGGACAGACGTAGGCAAGATAATGCTGGAAACTGACCTGCAGCTTAAAAAAGATACTGCCCTGCTTACTTCTCCTAATACCAATGAAGGAAAAGAGTACTGGAGGAGAATATACAAGAAGGCGGAAGCACTTTACGGTTATGAAGAGGTAACCATACCTACTCTTGCCCGTCCCTGGATTGTTCCTAATGAAGTAATAGTGCGTGAAGTCGGAGGGAGTGCATATATCTATAAGGCAACTTTAAAGGTAATGCTTGAACAGGACCACTTAAAGGATTCAAGCGTTTACAACTTTAAGGATAGCCGCGCAAAACTCCTCAATGATTATGCTGCCCAGCAGATGCGCGAACTGATCCTTCCTAAATTAACCAAGGAGATTAACCTTTCCAAGCGTTATGCCGGATTAAGACAGGTTTATTATTCCATAATTTTCTCCAGATGGTTTAAGTCGCGCTTTAGCGGTAAATCCGGGAAATATGTTTCCCTGATCAATACTAGTAATCTTTCCAATCTTTCTTCTAAGACATCCTGGTCAAAGACAGATTATTTTAATGCCTACAAAAAATCTTTTATCCAAGGGGAGTATAATGTCAAGGAGGTAGTGCGTACTCCTACAGGCCAGGTTATAAGGACGTATTTTAGCGGCGGTAATGACTTAAGGAATGTGACGATTAACGGCGCAAGCGGCTTAGGTACTGGTATTCTTGGTGCGCTTAAGACAGTCGGGTTAATATCCCCGGACAGGTTTAATCCCAATATCGGCAGTAATGATAAAGGTAATATATCATCAAGCCCGATTCAGGTTACAGGACTTGGTGATTTAATACCGGTTATCAGGCAGAATAATATTAATTCAGCAATATTATCTTTGGACTGGAATGTGGCGCTTGATGAAGATGGTAAGATTGCGGATAACGAACGCATAGTCAATTCCTTGGAAACAATTAAATGGGCGCTTGATGATGCTGATCTAGAATACCTTTTTATGATGACCCATTCCGGCAGGCCTAGTGGTAAAGGTTATGAGGAGTCATTCTCACTGCGGCCTATGGCTGATGAGGCTTCAAGGTTATTACAAGAAGAGGGGGTTACTAATCTAAAAGTAGTATTGCTTCCTTATGATTTGGAAAAAGCAAAGCTAGAGATTGAAGCAGAGAAGGCTGTTGCTGATCCTGGCGAAAAGTTTTTGTTTGTCATCGAAAATATCAGAATGTATGCGGGTGAACAGTCAAAGGACCCGGCAGTAAGGGAAAATTTCGAGAAACAGATTATTACTTTGACTAGCCAGAGCGTGGATAAGCTGGTTTATGTGATTGAGGCATTCGATAAGTCGCATCGCGGGGAAGAGGCTTCTATGGAAATGGGGCATTTACTTTTTCCAGCGGATCATATTTCCGCAGGTGCAAAACTGGGAGAAGAGGCTCAGAAGGTTCTGGCATTTTTATCCAGAGTAACCGGGAAACTTGCGGTTATAGCAGGCGGAGCAAAGTTTGATAATCTAAAAACATTTGCCGGAGATTTAGGTGGCAGGGTTGCCAATAGCGGAGGTACGCTGATCTTTGTGGGAGCACTGGCTAATCCGGTAATGGTTAATAAAGGTAAGGCCGTAGGTAAATCGCTTATGCCCAAGCCTGATGAGCAAAAAGCAACCAATGACGCATTAAAGAAACTCAATGATAATATTAGGGACAAGAAGCTAAAAATCATGATTCCTTCAGATGTTATATTGAGGGATGGCCGGGCAGTTAAAGATATCGGCCCTGAAGAAGCGGGAATAGATATTGGATCGGAAACTACCAAAGCGATCGTGGATTATATCAATTCCCTCACGGAAGGTGATGGCCTGGTAGTAAATGGCGGAGCAGGTGTTTTTGATAAGGATTGGGGCTCTAAGGCAGGAACAATCGCTATTGTCAGCGCAGCTAATCAAGCAGCCAAAAGAGGCGTAGCTGTGTTTTTTGCCGGCGGAGACATGAGTAATGCTGTCAAGATCGTGGTTAAAGAAACCGGCTTAGAGATGGATCCTTCAATTTTAGGCTCTACCGGAGGAGGCGCGCTTCTTACTGCTTTAGGTAAAGGCGTAGGCAACCTTATACCCCTGAGAGCGGTTATGAAATTTAAAGATGCTACAGCAAGGTTAATTGATATATATGAAGCGATTGAGGAAGCATTGCCGGGAGCAATGATATTAAATGCTACCAGGACGCCATATATTGATACTTCTGTAGATGGTCAGGATGATACCAGGGAGCCTGCGCTGGAATTATCGCGCGCTCCAAATGGAACGCACCAGATCTCCCTTCCTAAAGGAAGGCGCGTTGATGATATCAAGAATTTCTATGAAACTACATTCATGCCGGTAATTGTTACCGCAGAGGATGTCGAGGCAATGCCAGATGGTCTTAAGTTGCAGATCTTAGGAGCAAAGAAAGAGAAGGATGCTACGGCAGTTGCGCAGAAGATTATCCGGCCGGTATTGGTCGCCAAGGGGATTCCTACGCAGGATTCTCAGGACCGTTCCCATTTGCTTGACCCGGGGAAATTAGGGGAGGCAGGCGTAGATGTTTCTTCGATTATTGCGATTAAAACCCGCCAGGGTGATTTTCTTATATTTGTCCCGGTGGTGGTAAAGAGCGGGGAGGAGACAGCGCATCAAGCTTTAGCTAGCAAAGTCTCTACCGGCCTTGCCAAGAAACAAGAAAGTCTGAATAAAGAAATGCTGACTTTACCTGATCGCCTGATGGCTCTTGGCCATGAGGAAGTGTATGAGGCGCTTGTAAAATACACACCTTCATTTTTTGATGGTTTTCAAAAAGGCGATATCTCTCGCGCAGGAATGTTGGCTGATATAGTTAATAGCCTTGAAGTAGAAAAGATGGTTGATCCTGCAGTTACAGGTATTGTGTTCGATAAAGATCTGGGGCTTTTTATCTCCAGCAAAGATAATGATGAGAAAGCAACCGCGCCAGGATTCGGGAAGAACCTGGAGCGTTTTCGCGGTAGCCTCTTTAGGGTAGGAGAGACTTCAGCCCGGATTTATCAATTGGTAACTCCTCTGTATGACACTGAGGGTAAGGTTGGCATAGCTGTAAATAATAAGAAATTGCAGGATGCAGTGATTAGATTTTACGCCCGTATGCAAAGGCACCTTCTGCAGGTAGCTACGGAGCATTTTAATGACCCGCGAGTTTTTGAATCATTAAGAGTAGAGGTCGGCGATTATGCCCAGAGGTTGAACAAAGCATTGAGAAATCATGATGCCCTTGAATTGAGCCAGGCTAGCGCAGAGGCTATAATAAATCATTTAAGCGAGAAAGGCGTGGATTTGACCTGGGCAGAACAAGATAACGTTAGGGAATTGTTCCGTAATTCGGGAAGTTTCTTTGATATTCTGCAGCTGGCTGCTGCATTACGCACAGAAACTTTTGTTAAAAGTTTCCGGCACTTAAAACTTGACTCCCCCAGAGAGGTTATGCCTTCAGATAAGCCTTATGAGGCTTATGACGGCTCTGGCCGCATCGGGAGAATGTTATTTGCTTTGCGTTTAGCCGAGGATATAAACTACAATGAGAAAGGTTACATCGGAAGGTATATGATCGCTAGCCAGACGATCAAAGGCCAGACTATGGAAGAAAAACTCAAATCTGCTGAACAGAAAGTAAGAGAAATGTTAAGCGACAGGCAGATTGAAGATTCCAAGACTTCCATTTTAGTCGGAGAAGAGTCTGTGTTTTTAAGTGAATTGATTAAAAGCGGTCGCATGTATTTTAAAGCCGGGCTTAAAGTGTTGACAGCTCAGCTTGATTTTCAGGATACTGACCAGATACCCAGCGTCTATGGGGTGGACATCATTCTTGATGGCCGGGTAGTTGGCATAGCTTATTGCGTGGATGTCGCTCAATTTAAGGCAGGTCTGGAGGAAGCACTTAAAGCGCGGGGAAGATCCCTTGATAATATACCACGTCCATTTATTATCTACGGTGAAAATAATGAGCATACATTCTTTGGGTTACGCGTGGATGCGACTCCAGGTGGCGTAGAAATCGGAGACCAGGAACTTGAAGCTGCCGGAGCAGAAGGTACGGTTAAGCTCTCCGGAGATACCTTATGGAAACTTTTTGCCAAGTTTAACTTACCTGAACCAAAAGGTAAAAGCTTAACAGCAGCGGACGAATTCGCCCGCATAAAACAAATATACAAGCAGGTAGATGAAACTCGTATGCCTATCGAAGGAGGTAAAAAGATTATTTACGATAAGGCGCAGATTCCTAAGAGTATGATTTTACCGGGTTTTAATTCCTTAGGAAGGCATTTGGGTTGGGCGATACCTTATGTGGGAGGGGCAAACGTAATGTTCGTAACTCCCGGTTCATGTTCTACAAACGGTGCTTCCCATGCTATTGCCGCTTTATCTACTTTATCAGGCTCAGTAGATGCTTTAGGCCCGACTTTCCATATGTATACTTCCAGTGATAATGTGCCGGAGAAGAATGTTTTTGGCCATACCGCGCTTAAGTCAACTGGCGCGGCTAAAGGTGTAGTATTATTGCTTTATGCCGGAGATGGCGGTCAGATATTTTTCACTGCTATCCGCACACCTACCGGTTTGATCAATGGTAAAGGAGATATTGTTGGTGGCTCAATGTTTGATCTTTTAATCCGGCTTCCCAACAATATTTCAGAGGATTTAATCCGTCGTTACCTTTCCCGCGTAGCCCAAGAGTTCCCGCAGGATTTAAGATTTTTTACTCCTGGGGATAAGCAGGGTGATAGTTATACCTGGAAGGATACGATTGCCGGACAGAAAACAGGTTCAATTTTGTATTCAGATTTTATCGAACAGGTTGGTCCTGGTCAGTATCGTATAAAGGTAGGCTATGATAATGAAATGAGTTTTGGATCTAAACAGTTCTCTATGCACGAGGGCGCTTATATGGATATTGCCCGCGCTCGTCAGACAGAAGCGATGAAGGACGTGCTCTCTAAAGCTTTAAAAAGTACAGCGTCCTCTCCTCTGAGCGATAAAAATAATGATGGCTTAGGCGGTATTGATTTTCGCTCTAAGGCTATGCAGATTACCTATCAGCCGATGGGTAATTTTGCCGAGCTCGACACGAAACTTCCGTATTTAAGCCAGGGGCAGTTGGCTAAATTTGACGCTGAGGTAGAGCTTGCGAACATGGAGAAAATGGTAAATAGAGATATTGTTCCTTCTGGCCAGCGCATCAAAGAGGCTATAGCAGCCTGTGCCCAAAAAGGAGAATTGAATCTATTCAGGGAGCGAATTTCAGTATTGCTGGTAAGGGTGGGGATACTTGAGGAGAAGTATTTCTGCATGCAGGATGCCAGCAAAGAGTTTAAAGAGGCATTGGTCCTGGTGGAATTGTAAGCAAGTTAAGAGGTATTAAAGGTAAAGGCCCTGGGGTAAGAAACCCCGGGGCCTTTTATTTGTATAGCCTTTGTGGGCTATCCGCTTGGTAAGTTGTGGTTATTCTTTGAGATACTCACCTTGCCTACACGCTAACTATGGCAGAGCAAGTATTAATTCGGGCATATAGCTTATGTCGGCTAGCGCCTCCATAAGTTATGGCAATTCTTTGTAATACTTACTCTGCTGCTTCTTTGACTATGGCAGAGCAAGTATTAATTCGGGCATATAACTTATGTCGGCTAGCGCCTCCATAAGCTATGCCCTTATTAACAAAAAACCCCGAAGACTCTCGGGGTTATTGTTAGGTGATAGGCCTCGCTAGCTTGCGCTATCTTGCATATCCTCCTTGTTGTAAAATGAGTGTTCGCTTTTAATATAAGTATGTAATATCTGTCAAGGGTTTTCAAGACTAAATTGCATTTTTTAGAAAGCGCTTTCAAAATTGCCCGGTTTAAATGAAATGCCTTTAATCTTTAAGCCTTAATTTTTATTTTATATCTTTCTAAATTGTGCTAATATTATAAAACCAATATGGCAAAGAACAGGCTTTAAACAGGAGGGATCATGTTCAGGGAAAAGATTAAAGTATTGGATTGCACAATCCGAGACGGTGGGCTGATGAATAACCATAAATTCGATTTCCGCCTGGTGCGCGAGGTATACAAGGCGCTTTCTGAGGCAGGGGTAGATTATATGGAGATAGGGTATAAGAATTCCAAGAGATTGTTTTCCGCCAAGGAATTCGGGGATTGGAAGTTCTGCGATGACGATATGATTAAGAAGGTAACAGAAGGGGTCGAGTCTAAGACCAAGATTGCGGTAATGGTGGATGTGGACAGGGTAGATATTGAAGATGTTAAGCCGCGCAAGGAAAGCCCGGTGGCAATGATCCGGGTGGCTTCTTATGTCAAGGATATTGACAAGGCGATATATCTGGTTAATCACTTTGCGGATAAGGGTTATGAGACCACGGTAAATATAATGGCTATATCGCGCGCCTTGGACAATGAATTGACTGAAGCTCTAGAACAGCTTGAGAAAGAGTGTAAGGCTAATGTTATATACATCGTGGATAGTAATGGTGCTTTGTATCAGGAGACTACTGAATTCCTGATTAAAAAGGCCAAGTCAATCATTAAATCCAAAGAGATAGGGATACACGCTCACAATAACCAGCAGCTTGCTTTTTGTAATACCATTGAAGCAATTATCCATGATGCCAATTATGTAGACGGTACGGTTTACGGCCTGGGTAGGGCTGCGGGAAACTGTCCGCTTGAGCTAATTCTGGGATTCCTGAAAAATCCTAAGTTTGATATCCGTCCGGTGCTGGATTTGATTTCCAAGGAATTCGTTCCTTTGAAGGATAAGCTTGAATGGGGATATCTTATTCCCTATGCTATTGCGGGAATATTAGATGAACATCCCCGGGCAGCCATGGCTTTACGTAACAGTGAGAAAAAGGAAAATTACCGTGAGTTTTATGAGAGTCTGGTCGGTCAGGAAGAGGAATAAATAATGGATGTAGCTCTATTTAAGAAGCAGCCCATTTTAGGGATTGTGCGCGGAGTAAAATTAGCACAAATTGAACCGCTGGTTGAAGCAGTTATTAATAGCGGGCTTAAGACTTTAGAGATAACTATGAATACTCCGGGTGCTGTTCAATTAATTAAGAAGGCGAAGAATATTGCTGGTAAGCGTCTTACCTTGGGTGCCGGCACAGTCCTGGATATGCGGGAGTTAAAACAGGCCATAGATTCCGGTGTGACATTTATAGTTATGCCTGTGTTGATAAAAGATGTCCTGGCTTATTGCGTCAAAAATAAAATACCTGCTTTTCCCGGAGCGCTCACCCCGCAGGAAATTTACCGGGCCTGGAAAGAGGGGGCGACCATGGTTAAAGTCTTTCCTGCTAAATTCTTCGGCCCGGAGTATTTTCGGGAGATAAAAGCCCCTTTTAATGATATTGAGCTCTTGGCTTGCGCAAGGGTTACTCCTCAAAATTTGCGGGAATATTTTGCCTGCGGCGCAAGTGCTATTGCCTTTGGGGCAAGTGTATTCAGAAAAGATTGGCTGGAGAATAAAGAATACGCCAGAATCAGCCACGCAATAAAAGCATACCTAAGCAAGCTTCCATCGCAAATTCCTTAACTAATTTCTGCACCGGGTTGAAATATTAGTCCAGATGTGCTATATTTTAATTGCCTCTTGAAAAGTCCTGATTGATCCAGGCAAAATAAAAAGACAGGCAAATAAATCTTGCCCAAAGGGGGACGCCAATAAGTCCTGGATAGGGTAGAGGCAACTTAGACTGTCCCCCTTTCAAATATTTACCCCGCATGTATTTTGTGCGGGTTTTTTTATTTTGAGGTTTTACTTTCGTAAAATAAATCTAATGTATACGGGTCCTGTCGCCACAGAAGGTGGCGCACCGGCCTATCCTGTAAGGCCGGGTGCTGCGGTTTGTTTCTCGCTATATGCGCTGCGAAGCATCCCCGCGCCACGCGCTTAAGTAATTCCCAAATGATTTATCCCCCTTCGCAGAAGACCACGTGTTAACCTTTGGATGAATACACAACCGTGTTTCGCGAAAAGAAGCTTTAGAATTGCTTCTTTAGTACTGCTTCGGGGGATTCCGCCTTGAAGGGCATTGAAAGGGGCCACGGCTATAAAGCCGTGGGGCTCCATTTTGCATACTTAAGTAAAACCTAATAATTTGAGGCGGTTGATTAAGAGTTGACAAAAGCCGCTCTGGGAGTAAAATAATAGTTACGGGTAAAGAAGTGGCATGAGAGGTATATAACGGAAAATAAATAAAGCCGCTCTCAAAATACAGGGGGCGTCTATTTTCTGCTTTCGTTTCCGCAATTTTACTGGTCCTGCATTGGGGTGTTCCTCGCTGCTTTGCGACTCGAAATCAGCCCAAGTAACCCGCAGAATTATAGTGAGAAGAAGCTCTTTTTATATTTTTTCGTTGGTAAAAATAGGACCTAGAAGGTCAGTTCTATAAAAATATGGCTAAGACCAAGAAACATAAAAAGGTTGATTGCCGGGAATGTAAGATCCAGCATGACTGTTGCCGGCTGGGGGCATGGGTGGATTTAGATGAGGCCAAGAAAATACTGGCGCTCGGCATAAAGGGGGGAGATTTTTTCCATCTGGAGAACGATGATGATTATCCTTCCGGCTACCGGGTAGGCACAAGCGTGGAAGATGAACCCTGTTCTTTTATTACCCCTGGCGGGCTCTGCGCTATACATAAGATTGATTATAACTTGAAGCCTGAACATTGCAGGGAATTTCCATACGAAAAAGATAAGCTGTCTCCGATTGCCAAGTATTTGTGTGTTATTGTAAAAGCAAAGTATAATAAAAAAAAGAACCAGAGAAAACAGAGGCGGGCTTAAGGTTGATTTAAGTATGCTAAGAAATTTAATCCCAAGCACGATATTTGCTTGGGGTTTTTTATTTAGAGAGCTATATTATTAATATGAAGACTGCTATTAAAGAGATGGATAAAATAACGCAGATAGTTAAACTACTTAAGAGCGCAAAAAGCATACTCTTTATTACCGGGGCGGGGATCTCTGCGGATTCTGGGCTGCCTACTTACCGTGGCATTGGCGGGCTGTATAATCATAAGGTTACGGATGAAGGTATACCTATAGAGGTGGCTTTGGCTGGCGAAACTTTAGAAACCAGGCCCAAGATAACCTGGAAATATCTTGCGCAGATAGAAAATAACTGCCGGAAAGCCAAATTTAACCGCGGCCATGAGGTAATCGCCCAGATGGAGAAACATTTTGAGCGGGTATGGGTGCTCACGCAGAATATCGACGGTTTTCACTATAGTGCAGGCTCTAAAAATGTAATTGAAATCCACGGCAATATGCATAAGTTATTATGCAGGAGGTGCGGGTGGCGCGCATCCATCAAAGATTTCAGCCAAATAGATATACCTCCGCTATGCCCTGAATGTAAAGGGATAGCCAGGCCTGATGTGGTATTCTTCGGGGAAATGCTTGCCGACGATAAGCTAGCTTTGCTCTATCGAGAATTAAGGCAGGGGTTTGATATTTATTTCTCAGTTGGCACAACAAGCGTTTTCCCTTACATCCAGCAACCTGTTTTGCGCGCCAAGTCATACGGCAAGCCGGTAATTGAGATAAACCCTGCAGAGACAGAGGTATCGCATGTTGCGGATATTAAATTGAACCTGGGAGCTGCCGAGGCTTTAGATGCAATATGGCGCAGGTACATTATTTAAAAGGCTTTTGATTCTTGCTTTTAGGGGTATAATAAAAATAGATACTTTGCTTCACTTAGTCAAAAAATATGGCGAGGCAAGTATTAATTTGCAGACGTTATTCTGCAAAGGACTACAACTTACGTTTTTTTAATCGCGTAAGCAATCTGCTTATTAAAAGGAGGCTAAATATGGCAAAGTTTGTAATGTTGGGAAAGTATACCACGGAGGCGATAAAGGGTATCAGTGCTGAACGTACGAGAAAAGGGGTGGGGATTATTGAGAATGCCGGAGGAAAAGTAATTTCAATGTTGGCGCTGTTAGGAGATTACGACTTGTTATTTGTAGTAGATTTCCCCGGGGTTGGCGAAGCAATGAAGGCATCGATAGCTCTTAACAAATTAAGCAGTATTAGTTTTACCACTTATCCGGCAGTAAGCATTGACGAACTTGATAGCAGGATAGCATAAGATATCAGTAAGGTGTTTAATCCGGCTAGGCACATATATTGTAATAATAAGTATTCCGGGATATTAAATATAAGAGGCCTTTAGTATCTTCTTAGATATGGCGAAAAAAGTAGGGATAAAGTTTTTGTTTCTTGCGGTTATCGTAGGAGGGGTAGCTTTTTATCTTTTCAAATCCTCCGTAGAAAATTGGATGCTGCGCAAAGTTATCCAGCGTTTAAGCGCGGATTCCCGGGTTGCTGAGGTAATAGTAACTAAGATTAAATTTGACCCTACGGACAACAAGGCCTACACTACTATCAAATTCTTAGAGTATGATGCAAGGGGCAGACCGCTTATCCCTAAATACTTTACTCTTTCTTCCAATGTCATACAATTTCAGTCATTAGTTATCAGGTTTGATGATTTTTATGTTAAGAGTGGCCACCCCTTAAAAGGCAAAAGCGCCTATATTTTCATGAAGGTTTTTTCACTTAATGGCAAAGATACTGAGGTTTTTGATATTAACCGAATAGGAGAGGTTCCCTCGGGTTACCTGATAGATGACCAGGCTACTGATTTTGAAAGTAAACTCTGGAAAAAATTCTGGAATTATGCCTTAGAGCCAAAAGAGGCTAAGAGGGCAGGGATAAAAAATGCCCAGATTGAGGCGCCGGGAACAAAATTCATTACCGGCTTACTATATACATTAAAGATTGAGCATGACGGTGGGTTACGCATAGACGCGCAGCCCCTGCCGCAGATATTAGAGAAATAACACAGGCTAAGGCTCGGCCTTATCTCTTTAGCATTTGCAAATAGTTATAACTTTGGGCCTCGGTTTTTTAAAAACCTCTTAACATTCTTAGATTAAAGAGGTATAATTTGAAGCAAAAGGAGGAAGCGATGGAAAAGAAAAGACCAGTATGGGTGACGATTTTTGCGGTATTATTTATTATTGGAGGTTTACTTAGCTTATTGTCTGCTTTAGATATAAAATCATACCTGCGTGATTTCAAGATGGGGGTATTGACTTTTCCTTTGTATGCCTTGACTGTGGCGGTTACCATATCCAGCGTAATCGCCGGGATATTCTTGTTTAAACTAAAACCCTGGGCGAGAAAATTGGTAATTATTATTACCATTGTTAATATCGTCCTTATGCTGAACTTTCTCAAGCTTCCTTCGATTATGAACGCAAGCATGGAAAAGGATTTTGCCAGGCAGGGAAAAAATATAAAATCTCAACTAAAGCCCGAGTTACAACAGAAGGCACTGGAGCAACTAAAGCTTGACCGGCAGTTAGGTCAAAGGGCTGTTATGATAATAGTGGCAATTTTATTTTCGTTATCGCTTGCCTGGAACCTAATCGTTATTTTTTATTTTACCCGCCCCAAGATAAAAGAACAGTTTTGTTAAGAATAGTATTGTTTACGTGGCGCTGTCTATTCAGTTTATCTGCGGGATCATCACCGACTAAATAATATAAATATGGAATATACCCAGGGCAAAATCGGACGGATATTTTTACTTAAATTTAATGATAATGATGTTTTGTTAGATAAATTATCTTCTTTTGCCGGGAAAGAAAAACTTAAGGCAGCGACTATGGTTTTTATCGGCGCATTAAAAAAAGGTGAGCTGGTTACCGGGCCGAAGAAGCCCGTGATCCCCCTTAAGCCGAATAAAGTTTATTTTAAAGACGCCTGGGAAGTTATGGGCGTGGGTACGATTTTTAGCAATACTTCAGGCCATCAAATACATATCCACGGTAGTATGGGTAAAAAGCTTAAAACCCTTACTGGTTGTGTCCGCGGAAAATCCAGGGTATTCCTGGTGATTGAGGCAATTGTATTTGAGCTGAAAGGACTCAAGGCCACCAAGGTCATTGACCCTAAGACCGGGCTTAATCTTTTGAAAATACTTTAATTAGTATTAACGATAAAGAAAGGGAAAAAGATGTTTGTGGTGTCAAATTTTCTAGTTGCCATAGCCAGGGTCTTGGAGGTATTGTTAAATATAATGTATTGGTTGATATTAGTCCGGGTCTTGATCAGCTGGGTAAATCCCGATCCCTATAATCCGATAGTCAAGTTTTTATATAAGACTACTGAGCCCGTACTTTATCCCATCAGAAAAATACTGCCTCTAAGCTTAAAATTCGGTATTGATATATCTCCCATCATTGCTTTCTTTGCAATCATGTTTCTCAAGTCTTTTTTGGTCAGGACAATATTAGAACTGGCGATCAGGATAAGATAGGCAAATTATCCTAATGAAGTAATTAGGGTAGAAGGAGGTGCGCGGTGTTTGATAGATTTAACGAGAGGGTTAAGAGATTGAGTTTTGTAGATATTAAACTTATAAAATGGGGGGTATTTTTTGCTACCATTATTATCGTTAAGCTATTCCCGCAGCTATTAAAGATTAATTACTGGATGCTCATTGTGTTGATGGTCGCCTGTTCGGTAAAACCGGCGTACAGATTCTGGTTTAAGAAATAAGAACAATTATTTAATATTTCTCCTTTAGCAGTGTGGTTATTTATAGAAGGGGAGGTGGTTTATGGATGATGTATATTTGACCAGGGCTGGATACGAAAAATTAATCGAGGAATTGAATTTCCTGAAGACCGAAAAGCGCAGGCAATTGAGCAAGGCAGTAGGGGAAGCCAGGGCTCACGGTGATATCAGCGAGAATGCCGAATACGATGCCGCAAAAGATGCGCAGGGGTTGAATGAGGAAAGGATTATTGAGCTAGAATCCAAGCTTGCCATGGCGCGGATTATTGAAAACGAGGATATGCCAAGCGACGAGGTTTTAATCGGTGCAACGGTCACCTTAAAGGACATAGATACCCATGAGGTATTAGAGTATACCCTGGTTTCGGAGACCGAGGCGGATTATACTCAAGGAAAAGTTTCCATTAATTCTCCGGTAGGTGCAGCTTTATTAAACCATAAAGAAAAAGAAACCGTTGAGATTAATGTCCCAGCGGGGGTTTTAAAATATGAGATATTAAAAATAACCAGGTAAAATGGTTTAGATTTTTATCCTTAATGTTTTTTTCTTAGGGTTATCCTGTTTTGTTAATATTTAGGATTATAAGCTTTATGTTGAATACTAAAAGATTGTTTTAAATCTCGCCGTGGCCAAGAATATCCTGACAAGCGTTGTAACTGTTTTATTAATGTTGATGCTGCTTGAGTTAGGAGCCGGAATTTATTTAAAGGACAGAAATACTCAATTTTTACTTAACCGAAGTGATTATTTCCCCCCCGGTTCTAAGTTCATATTCGATAAAGAGGTTGGATATAAGCTTAAACCTTACTATCGTAGCCAGGATATCTCTGTAAACAACCTGGGATTCCGCAGCTCGAAAGATTTTGACTCCTCTAATACTTTCGAAAAGAAAAAGGTTTTATTACTGGGTGATTCTATGGTTTTTGGAATAGATTGTCCGCAGGATGGTATCTTTTCAGAAATTCTTAATCGTCAACTTCCCGGATATTTATTTGTGAATACGGGGGTTGCCGGGTATGATTTATTGCAGGAATATTTGGTTTTAAAAAGATATGTTGATGTGATCAAGCCGGAGCTTGTATTATTATTTTTCTTCCAGCCAAATGATATGTGGCACATTATCAGGAAAGACGATTTCAAACCGCACTCTTTCATAAAAGATAAAGAGTTTTTCATCAGTGAAGTAGAAGATAAAGTAAACCTTAAGTTTTATAAGAAATCAAAACTGTATCAACTTGTTGTTTTTGATTGGCTTAGAGG
>Ga0105164_10001548_pt1 | contig 14733 bp, 18 predicted proteins | sample VDWuncwatermetaG_FD_89674 | JGI IMG/M metagenome (GOLD analysis project Ga0105164, IMG submission 89674) | Wastewater microbial communities from Netherlands to study Microbial Dark Matter (Phase II) - VDW unchlorinated drinking water | ecosystem: Environmental > Aquatic > Freshwater > Drinking...
GCCGGCGAACCAGGTGCCGCCGCCGGGAGGGGAGCCGCTGCGCTTCCCGGTGGGCCGCTTTTACCTGTCCCACCTGGCGGCCGGCCAGGAGGGCTCCCCCGGCGGCATCCTCGCGATCTACCAGAAGTGCACCCACCTGGGCTGCACCGTGCCCTGGCGGCCGGACTTCGAGTTCGCGGCGAGCAAGGGCTGGTTCCGCTGCCCCTGCCACGGCTCCACCTACACGCGGGGCGGCGCCATCCTGGTGTTCGGCCCGGCGCCGCGGCCGCTGGACACCATGGCCGTCGAAGTAACGGATAACGGCGACGTAGTGGTCAACACCGCCGCCATCACCAAGGGGAGTCTCGATAACCCAAAGCGGGCCGTACCCTACAGCCCGAAGAAAGTGGCCCGATCGCCGGGCGAGACGACTGGAACGACACTTGTCAATCCCCCCACCGGGCCGCCCGCGCCGGCCGAACCCTCCCTAAATGACGCGGCGGGCGGCCCGGTCTAATCGTGCGAGGAAGAGAGGAGCCTCACTATGGCGAAGGACCTGGTCTGTGGCATGAAGGTGGACGAGGCGAAGGCGGCGGCCACTTCCACCTACAATGGGGTGACCTACTACTTCTGCGCGACCGGCTGCAAGAAGGAGTTCGACGCGAACCCGGAAAAGTACGCGGGGAGAGGCTGATGCCCGCGCTGCCGCGCCACCGAATAGCGATCCTGGGAGCCCTGGTGCTGGCGGTCGCGGCGCTGGCAGCTACCGCTTGCGGCGGGGGCGAGGCTGGCCCGGATGCCGCCGATAATCCGGGCGGCGGCGCCGTCATCCTGAACCTCACTGCGGGCGACTACTACTTCAGGCCGACCCAATTCACCGTCAAGGCCGGTCAGCGGGTGACCATAAACGTCACCAACGAGGGGCAGGCGGTCCACATGGTGCGCGTTGCCGGCGACGATCGTCGCTACGACACCGATGACGACGCCGTGGCCGAGCCCTACACGATCTATGCCGGCCGGACCGGCGTGGTGTCCTGGACGGCGCCGGACCAGCCGGGGACCTACGCGTTCCGCTGTGATTTCCACCCGCAGCAGACGGGCATCATTACCGTGGAGTAGCAATGACACTGCGACCAACGAAGTGCTCCGAAGGGCGGGCCGCGGCGAGGGCGCGCGGGCCACGGCGCTCGCCGTGGGCTGTCTGGGCCGGCATCTTGCTGGCGGTCGTGGCGCTGGCCGCCGCCTGTGGCGGCGGCGGCGGGCCGGCCGGCGGTCCCCGGCTGGTAATGGACGGCGACTCCTTCGAGATGGGGGACATTCAGGTGGACCAGGTGATCCAGCGCTCGGTCCAGTTCAGGAACGAAGGTGACGCCCCCCTTACGGTATCCATCGTGAAGGTACGGCCTGCCCCGGACGCCGCCTGCGGCTGTGGGGTCGAGCGATACGAAGTCAGGCCGGCGGCGGTGCAGCCGGGGGCGACAGGAGAGCTGGTGTTTACGCTGAAGGTGCCCGAAGGCATGGGGAGCATGCAGGACACGATGCTGGCGGAGCTGGCGTCAAATGACCCATCCGCCCCTACAAAGGTGATCACGCTGATCTTCAAGATGTCGCCGTAGGTGAGGAAAGGTGGATGTCATGGTTAAGAGGAAACGTCAGGCCAGCCGGCCCTGGTGGCGAAGACGAAGGGTGGTGCGCCGCCTGGCCCTAGTTGCCGCCGCGCTAGTGGTGGCGGCCGGACTCACTGCTTGGGCGGTACTGCCGCGAGGCGGCGACGGCGGTGGCCAGAACCAATACCTGCGGGAGAAGGCGCCGCTGTTCAGCCTGCCCACCGTGGCCGGGCAGCAGGTCTCGCTGGCCGGCCACCTGGGCCGGCACAATCTCTTGCTCTTCTTCAACGAGGGCATCGGCTGCGCGCCCTGCTTCGACCAGGTCGTCGATCTGGAGGCAGACTGGGAGCGGTTCAAAGCCTTGGACCTGGAGCTGGTGAGCATCATGGTCGACCCCTTACCTCAACTGAGCGCTGAGGTGAGAACCCGTGGCATCACCACCGTTGTCGCCTCCGACGAGTCAAAGAGCGTGTCCAACGCCTACGACGCCATGCAGGCCAGCATGCACCCCGGTGCCAAGCCCGGCCATTCGTTTATCCTGGTGAGCAAGGAGGGGCAGATCATCTGGCGTCGGGACTGGATGGGCCACGGCAAGCCCATGTACTACGAAGTGGATGAGATATACAAGGACGTGGCCGAGTGGCTGGGAAAGGCGGGCTAGCCTAGTACCAGTCGTTGCAGTAGGGGGGATAGGTCACCGCGAAGGCGGCGGCTATCTCATCGATGACGGCCTCCCGGTTGACCTTGAGAAGGCCGACGCCGGCGGCGACATCGGGCCGCATGTGGCCGGTGAAGAGGGGCGCCAGGGCGTTGGCGGTCAGCTCCACGTCAGGAGCAGCGTCCGTGCGTTCCGCCCGCATGCGGCCCTCCAGCGCCTCGATGCGCCAGGCGCCCTCGTTCCAGGGCGCCATCCGGTCGGCGATGCCCATCGTGAACGCCACAGCGCCATCGCCGCAGTAGGGACGCACGGCGATGGCCCGCTCGACATCGACGATGCGGATCATGGCGCCCTGACCGCGGCCGGTGTTGACCTTCCAGGGGTCCTCGACCAGGTCCGCGAACGGATCGTCCGGGGCGACTTCGATAATCACCCGGGAAGCCAGGTCGTGGCTGAGCAGATGCCGCCACAGGCCGAGATAGGCGTCCCCGTTCAGGGCGACGAAGTCCCGCATGTTTATCAGATGGCCGGGAAAGGTGCCCTCCAGTGGAAGCATCTGGTGAAGGTAGACAATGTAGCCCTGGTCCTGGCCGGCGGAGTCGACCCAGACCAAGGCGTCGTTGTCCCTGCGCTCGCCCGACTCCTCGTTGTAACGCAGCACCGCTTCGCGCCACCAGGGCTCGACTCTGTGGAGGGGCCCGTTGCGCGGGCCGGCCCACTCCCGGAAGATGCGGTCCAGGCGCTGCCAGTCGTCCGGGCTAACGGCCTCCAGCCTCCCCGGCGCGCCCTTGAAGCGGAGGGTGACGTCCTTGGGCCGGAACTCGTACCGCTTCCTGCCCTCAGCGCGCTCCCAGCCGTAGCGCGCGTACAGGGAGTCGTGGGGGGTGTGCAGTCCGGACAGCGCCTGCCCCTGGTCGTGCATGCGCTCCAGGGACATGCGCAGGAGCCTGCCGACGTGGCCCTGGCGGCGGCAGCCGGCCAGGCAGGCCACGGGCCCGACGGCGCCGAAGGGGATGCTCTTGCCGTTGATGCGGCGGGCCATGGGCAGAGTGCGCACGTCGGCCACCAGGCGCCCGTCCACGAAGGCGCCCACGGTCCACTCCGGCGGGAAGAACTTCCGCATCATCTCGGTGCGTTCGGGCGTGGGCTTGTTGTAGAAGGCCACCGCCTCCAGGTGGGCGGCCTGCTCCACGTCTTCCGGTCGCAGCGGACGGTATTCGACGGTCATAGCGTTAGAAATGATGTAGCGAGACGCTCTCGATTCTCGCTAATGGAGGCGCCGTTGTCAAAGGCGCGCGCGTGTAGAATGACTGTGAGATGAGACGGGTCGCCGCCATAGCCGCCGCCAAGGGTGCGGCCGCCCTCACCCGCGCGCTGCGCCTGGGGGGTGGCACCGCCCTGCCCGGCCTGGTGGCCGAGCGGATCGACCCCGCCATCGTGCCGCAAATGGCGCGGCGGCTGGGGCAGGGCAGCGTCATCGTCACCGGCACCAACGGCAAGACGACAACGGCGCGGCTGCTGCGAAACATGCTGGAGGCGGCCGGCCTGAGGCCCGTGGCCAACCGCGCCGGCTCCAACCTGATGCGGGGCATCGCCGCCGCCTTGGCCGAGTCGGCGCAGTTGACGGGGGGCTTTCCGGGTGCGCAGCGCCGTTTGGGCGTGTTCGAGGTGGACGAGGCCACGCTGCCGGAAGCGGCGGCGGCACTTCAGCCCCGGGCCGTGGTCTTCACCAACCTGTTCCGCGACCAGCTTGACCGCTACGGCGAGGTGGAGCACGTCGCCGCCCTCTGGCGAGAGTCGGTACAGGTCCTGCCGGCCAGCGCGACCCTGGTGCTCAACGCCGACGATCCCTCCATCGCCTCGCTGGCGCAGACAGCCAGGGGGCCCGTGCTGTTCTACGGGCTCGAAGACACTACCTGGAGCGTGGAGGCACTGGAGCACGCCGCGGATGCCCGCTGGTGCTCCCGGTGCGGATCGGAGCTCTCCTACGCGGCGGTCTTCTACGGCCACATCGGACACTGGCGATGTCCGGACTGCGGGCTGACCCGACCGCCGGTGGAGGTCGCTTGCCCGCGGCTGACGGAAGAACCACAGGGGCTGGGCCTCACGATAGCCCTGCCCAGCGGCGAAGTGAACGGCCGGCTGCCGTTGAGGGGGCTGTACAACGCCTACAACGCCCTGGCGGCGACGACGACGGCCGTAGCCCTCGACCTGGACGGTGCGGCCATCGAGAAAGGGCTCGCGTCGTTCACGGCAGCCTTCGGGCGGCAGGAGCGGCTGCTGGTGGACGGCCGCCATGTCCAGGTGATCCTGGCCAAGAACCCGGCCGGCCTCAACCAGGTGCTGCGCACGATCACGTCCGACGGCTCGCCGAAGGACCTGGTGCTCCTGCTGAACGACAACATCGCCGACGGCCGGGACGTGTCCTGGATATGGGATGTGGACTTCGAGCTTCTGGCCGGCCAGACGCGCTCCCTGACGGTCTCCGGGACGCGGGCCTGGGACATGGCTCTGCGCCTCAAGTACGCCCGGGTCGACTCCTTTCCCGCCGTAGAGCCCGACGCCGCCCTGGCCCTGCGGCGGGCGCTGCGGGAGACGCCGGAGGGCGGCGCCCTGTACGTGATCCCCACCTACACCGCGATGCTGCGGGTCAGAGAGCTGCTGGCCCGCTGGAGCCGCGCAGCGGCTTTCTGGCAGGAGGACTGAGGCAGCCATGAAGCTGCGGCTGGCCCACCTCTACCCCAAGCTGATGAACATCTACGGCGACCGCGGCAACATCCTCTGCCTGGAGCGCCGCTGCCGGGAGCGGGGCATCCAGTTCGAAGTGGAAGCCCTGGAGCTGGGCGACAAGCTGAACGCGAAGGAGTTCGACCTGATCTTCATCGGCGGGGCGCAGGACGTAGAGCAGCGCCGCGTGGCGGACGACCTGGCGTCGCTCAAGGGGGCGCCCCTGCGGGAGGCCGTGGAGCAAGGCGCCACGCTGCTCGCCGTGTGCGGCGGCTACCAGCTCATGGGGCGCTTCTACCGCACGGCGGAAGGGGAGGAGCTACCAGGGGTGGGCGTGTTCGACCTGTGGACGCGGCATCCCGGACCGCGGGCGCGGCGCTTCATCGGCAACGTGGTGGTGGAGTGGCAGGGGAAGACGCTGGTGGGGTTCGAGAACCACGGCGGTCGCACCTACCTGGGCGAAGGGGTGCAGCCCCTCGGCCGGGTGGTCGCCGGCTTCGGCAACAACGGCGAGGACGGCGGCGAGGGGGCGGTTCGGGCCAACGCCCACGGCACCTACCTGCACGGCTCGCTCCTGCCCAAGAACCCGGCCCTGGCCGACCACCTCATCGAAACCGCGCTGCGCCGTCGCCACCCGGACGTGAGCCTGGCCGGGCTGGACGACCGGGTGGAACAAGCGGCCCACGCCGATGCCGTGCGCCTGGCCACCCGGCGCGGTATCATCGCAAGAGGAGGTTGAGCCTAATGACCAAGGTGACGCTGGAGGCTCCGGACATCTCCTGCGACCATTGCATCGCCAGCATCCAGAAGGCGGTCACAAAGCTGCCCGGCGTACGCTTCTTGGAGGGCAACCCTAGCACCAAGCAAGTCACCCTGGAGTACGACCCCGGCTCCGTACAGTTGGAGGCCATCCAGCGGGCGATGGAGGCGGAAGGCTACCCGATCAAGCGGTAGACGGGTGCGCTGGACGGTAAGGCAGAGGGCGGCGACGGCAGCGGCAGCGGCGATAGTCGTCGTCCTCGCTGTGCTGGACGCTTGCAGCGGCTCCGGGGCGACGGTCGCCACCCCCTCCGCGACGCCCTCGCCGCAGGCCACGCCAACCGCATCGGCCCCAGCCACGGCGACCGCGACGCCTTCGCCAGCGCCGACCGCCAGCGAGCCCACGGCGACGCCCGGCGCGACCGAGGCGACACCGGCGACCCCGGCCGTGTCGGGCTTCATCCTCCCCATCATCGGGGCCTGCCTGCCTGACAGCGAGGCCTTCCTGCCCAACGCACCGCGGCCCTACCGCGCCGGCGTCCACGAAGGGATCGACTTCTATCCCGGGCAGGCCTGCGCTGACATCACGGAGGGGACGCCGGTGGTGGCGGCCAAGGCCGGAGTGGTCATCCGGGCCAACTGGACGTTCGTGGAGATGACCCCGGCCGAACTGGACGAATTGTTGACCCGTTCACAAAGCCAGGGCTATACTGACGAGGCAGCGCTGGACCGCTTCCGTGGCCGTCAGGTATGGATCGATCACGGCGGCGGGGTGATCACGCGTTACGCACACCTCAGCGGAATAGCTCCCGGCATAGATGTAGGGACGGCGGTACAGGCAGGACAGGTGGTGGGTTACGTGGGGAACTCGGGGACGCCGGAGGCCGTTACGGCGCCGACCACGGAGATGCACCTCCACTTCGAGATACGAGTGGGTGATTCCTATCTGGGGGCGGGCCTGCCGTCGGCGCCCGTACTGGCGCTGCTGGAGCAGGCCTTCTCCTCCCCCTGAGCGATTATGGTCGACAACCTACAGGCCTCAGAGCCCCTGGGGGCAGAGCAAGCTCCCACGGCCCGCCGCGGGCCATGGCGAACGGTCGTCTATCCCCTGTTGGTGATCGCCGCCATCGCCGCCGTCATCTGGTGGATCGACTACCGGCCGGGCGGCGGCTCCACTAGCCCCACCGGCGAGCAGTACGGGCCCGTGGAGCTGCCACCGGCGCTTGCGGCCCCGGGAGCCAAGGTGGCGGCGAACCAGGGCGCGCTGGCCCCGGACTTTCTCCTGGGCACCCTGGACGGCGGCGAGCTGCTCCTGAGCGACTTCCGGGGCCGCCCGCTGGTGGTGAACTTCTGGGCTACCTGGTGCCGCCCCTGCCGCAAGGAGATCCCCCAATTCGTGGCCGCTTACGATCGCTTTAAGGACCAAGGGTTGGTGATCATAGGCGTGAACCTTCAGGAGAGCAAGAGCATCGTTCAGAGCTACGCCGATGACTTCGGAATGAAGTTCCCCATCGCCATCGACCGCAACGGCGAGGTGGCCAAGCGCTACCGGCTGTTGGGGCTGCCTACGACCTTCTTCATCGACCGCCAGGGGGTGGTGCGCAGCGTGTTCGCCGGCCCCTTCCTGGAGCGGAGCCGCGGCACCAACGTGCAGGGCGCCATCGCAGCCAGCGATCTAGACCAGCGGATCGCGGAGATCCTGGAGTGAGCGATGGCTGCGGGTAAGGCCCTGCCCGGGGAGGGCGGCCGGACGGCCGCGGGACTGGGCTGGCTGAGACCGGCGCTGGTCGTCAACCCCTTGAGGGCCGTCTGGTGGCTGTTTACCAACGTCCGCTTCGCCATCTTCCTGCTGGCCGTCCTCTCGCTGGTGAGCCTCCTGGGGGTGGTGCTGCCCCAGGTGCCCTCCAACGTCCGCGGCGACGCCTTCGCCGAGGCGGCCTGGCTGAAGTTCCAGGAAGGGAAGTTCGGCCCCTTTACCAGCCCGCTGGACCTCCTGGGCCTGTTCGACATGTTCCACGCCCGTTGGTTCGCCGTGATCCTGGCGGTGACGGTAGCGTCCACGGGGGCCTACATCGTGAGCCGCTTCCCGGGCATCTGGCGCACGGTCACCGCGCCTCGAAAGCGGGTGCCGGACCGCTACTTCCAGATGGCGCCGCACCGGCTGGAGCTGGCCGCGGCGGTGGAGACGTCAGCCCTGGAAGGGGTGCTGCGGAAGCGCCGCTACCGGGTAGAGCGCTTCCAGGAGGGCGAAGCGACGTACCTGTTCGCCGATCGTTACCCCTGGGCCCAGATGGCGACGCTCCTCACCCACGCGGCGGTGATCATCTTCATCTTGGCGGCGGTGGTCAGCCGCATGGACACCATTTCGGCGGACCTGTTCCTGGGGGAGGGCTCCACGGAGCCTGTGTTTCCGGTGAAGAGCCCAGACCAGATGCAGGTGGAGCTGAAGGACGCGGTAGGCACCTTCAGCAAGGACGGTCAGCCCCTGGACTACCGTTCCGATCTCGTCATTTACCAGCGCGGCGAGGAGGTGAAGCGGTGCGTCTCGACGGTGAACTCGCCGTGCAGCTACAACGGCTACCGCTTCTACCAGGCGGCGTACTTCGGCTTCGGCGCCGCGGTTCGGGTACGCGATATGGCTACCGGGAACGTGGTCTACAGGGAGACCCTGGCCCTGTCCGACAGTATGCCTTCGCCCCACGTGGTCATCCGGGACGCCGCGGGCGCCCTGCTCCTGGACGAACGTCTGGCGCTAACAGACTCCTTGAGCACCGACGAGTTCACCTACTATGGCGCCTTGGTCCGACTGCCCGGCGGGCGCTTACTTACCGTCGGCGTGCAGCGGCCGGCCAGCGGAGGGCAGTGGCGTCTGGCGGTGTTGGAGCCGGGGCAGGGCGAGCAGGCGGCCCGCCTGCTCCTCGACGAGGGAGACAAGGGCGAGACCGCCGGCCTGGAGGTGTCCTATTTGGAGGCCGGCAAGGCGCCGGCAGCCCTGGTGCCGGACTTTCCCCTGCCGCCGACCCTGGACGGGGGCGGAGCGGGGCAGGCGCTGTTGCAGATGAGCAACGTGGTTTACGGCACCGCCACCGCCTCCGAAGGGAACAAGGTGGAGGCGCCGGCCTCTGGGCCGCCTAAGCTGACGTTGGTAGGACTGGAGCCGCAGGCGGTGACCCTGGAGCCCGGACAGAGCGTCACCATCGGGGGATACGAATACGCCTTTCTGGGTCAGCGGGAGTTCGCCGGCATCCAGGTCAAGCGGGACCGCAGCGATTCCCTAATCTGGGCCGGCGCGGTCCTGATTCTGCTGGGGCTGCTGGTCACGTTCTGGGTGCCCCGCAGGAGACTATGGGCTAAAATATCGCTGAGTCGCACCCTGCTGGCGGGGCAGGCGGCCAGCCACGCCGACTATACTCGGGAGCTGCGCAGGCTGGCGCGCGAGGCCGGCGGGGCGGTACCCGAAGAAGCGGAGGACGACGATTAGCACCTTGCTGCTGACCATCAAGATCGGGCTCGACCCCACCCTGTTCGACGTGGCTGGGCTGGAGGTCACGTGGCACGGGCTGTTCACCGCTGTGGGCGTCATCGCGGGCGTGGGGGTGGCGGCCTGGTTCGGACGCAAAGCCAACTTCCCCGAGGACACGATCTACAACGTGGCGCTGGCCCTGGTCATCGGCGGCATCATCGGCGCCCGTGGCCTGTACGTCCTGGAGCACCTGGACACCTTCCGCAGTGACCCGGGCGATATCTTCAGGGTCAACACAGGGGGCATATCCATCTACGGGGCGCTTATAGGGGGGACCATCGGCGCCTGGCTATACGCCTTCCTGCGCCGGATGCCCGACATTCCGCGCGCCGCCGACATCGCCGGGATCGGCGGCATCCTGGGAATGGCCGTGGGCCGGATCGGCGACATCATTAACGGCGAGCATTTCGCCAGCAGCACTGACCTGCCCTGGGGGGTGGCCTACACCAACCTGAACAGCCCCAGCTTCGCGCGGTTTGGCGGGCTGTCGGCGGCCCCGCAGCACCCGGCAGTGGCCTACGAGATGATCGGCGATCTCCTCATTTTCGCCCTCCTGATCGTCATCTACTCCCGCGTCCAGCGGAGCGGCATCACCTTTTTCGCCTGGGTGTTCCTGTACGGGCTGCTGCGGGTGCTGGTAAGCTTCCTCCGCCTGGACGACATCGTCTTCCTGGGCCTCCGCACGGCCCAGCTAATTGCGCTAGCGGCCATGCCCATCGGCCTGATGGGGATGCTCTATCTCTGGAAGATGCCGTCGCGCGAGGAGCGGTTGAGCCGCGCGGAACGCAGGCGAGCGATGCGGGAAGAGGCGGCGGAAGAGCGGTCAGGGGATTGATGAAGGTCACCCTATATACCAAGGACGAGTGCGGCTTGTGCCGGGAGGCTGAGGAGGTGCTTCGGCAGTTGGGCCGGAAGATCTGTTTCGACCTCGAACTCGTAGATATTGAACGCGACCCGGAGTTGCGCAGCCGCTACTGGGATCGGGTGCCAGTGGTGGCGGTGGATGGGAAGGAGGTGGCGGCGGCCCCTTTTGATGAGGGTCGTTTGCGGGGGGTGCTGACGGCATAGCCGCAAAGGAAGCGACTTATAGATGAGGCTGATGGGAGCGGGGTGAAATTCGTCCCAAAATTTTGGGATTGATACCTTCCCAAGCTAGAAAAATAATGGTAGTATAGCGTTGCAATCGTCATGCTACCGGAATTTCCGTTCTATTGATATGGCTATCGAGAATCATTGGTATCTCGTATCCAGCCACGGCGCCGTCCTCTTCTACATCGCCGTTAGCCCCGACTGCACCATCGGCGAGATCGCCGATTCCATGGCGTTGACCCGCCGCACCGTGTGGGGCCTCATCGGTGACCTGCGGCGGGCCGGGATGCTCCGCATCCGCAAAGAGGGACGCCGCCACCACTATTTCGTGAACCTCGACGCTCCCTTCAAGCACCCTACGCTGAACGGGCTCAACCTGCGAGTGGTGCTGGGGGAGATGGTGGCCCGATACGCCCGCGAAGGCGGACGCGAGCTCAGCCTGGCCTAGACGCGGCGTAATTGCAGCGGAGGCCCTGCCTGCCACGGGTTCAAACCCTTGTAGAGATTACAGTAGAGAGACGCCCCGGCGGGGCGTCTCTCTACTGTAATCTGTAATCGAGGCCACCTGCGAGGGCGGCAGAGTCGGTCGCCGCCCCATTCGCGTTGACACGGCTTCTATCTTCGTGCTAGCATCCCATCAAACAATCGAATAGACGGCCTCTTATCCAGAGAGGTGGAGGGAACGGCCCTGTGAAGCCCGGCAACCGGCCGGGGACGCGCGGCGACCCCTGGGGCCAGCAACGCGCCCATGTACGGTGCCAATGCCGTCCTGACGTACCTGCCGCCCGGCAGGCAGCGGATCGGGATCGATAAGGGGAGAGACTAGCGGCCTCTTCTCGACACCGAAGAGGTCTTTCTTTTTCGACGAAGCGATGGAACAAACTAAACTCCATCAGGCAAGAGTGATGGCGATGGCGCGGGCCTCCGCTCCGGCCCGTCCGGCGGCGGGAGGCCCACCCTAGAAGCTGGACCGTTCAACTCCGGAGGATCGCCACCATGACCTTTGCTAGGAACCTCAGATGCCGGGAATGCGGGCGCCTGTACCCGCTGGACCCGGTGCACGTATGCGAGTTCTGCTTCGGGCCCCTGGAGGTGTTCTACGATTACCGGGCGCTGGCCCGAACCCTGACCCGGGCGCGCATCGAGCGCGGCCCGCCCACTATGTGGCGCTACGCCGATCTGCTGCCCTGCGAGGCGGAGACGGCGGTGGACATCGGCACGGGGATGACGCCACTGCTGCGGGCCGCGAACCTGGGCCGGCTGCTGGGGCTGAACCGGCTGTACATCAAGAACGACTGCCAGAACCCCACCTGGTCGTTCAAAGACCGGGTGGTGTCCGTGGCCAGCAGCGTGGCCCGTCAGTTCGAGTTCGACACCCTGGCCTGCGCCTCTACCGGTAACCTGGCCAACAGTGTTGCGGCGCACGCCGCCCGCGCCGGCATGAAGGCCATCGTCTTCATACCCGCGGACCTGGAGCAGGGCAAGATCGTTGGCTCGGCCGTGTACGGACCGACCCTGGTGGCGGTGGACGGCAGCTACGACCAGGTGAACCGGCTGTGCAGCGAACTCTCGGACAAGTACCCCTGGGCGTTCGTCAACATCAACGTACGGCCGTACTACGCCGAAGGGAGCAAGACCCTGGCCTATGAGGTGTGCGAGCAGTTGGGCTGGCAGGCGCCCGACCACTGCATCGTCCCCATGGCCAGCGGCTCCCTGTTCACCAAGATCTATAAGGGGATCAAGGAACTGGCTTGGTTGGGGCTCGTCGACTGGCGGGCGACCCGGATGAGCGGGGCCCAGGCCGAAGGATGCTGCCCCATCGTGGAGGCCTGGCAGCGCCAGAGCTTCGATGTCCGGCCTCAGAAGCCCAACACCATCGCCAAGTCGCTGGCTATCGGCAACCCGGCCGACGGGTATTACGCTCTCAAGACGCTGGCCCATACCAGTGGTGAGGGCGTTGCGGTCAGCGACGACGAGATTGTAGAAGGGATACGGCTGCTGGCGGAGACGGAAGGCATCTTCGCGGAGACAGCGGGCGGCGTGGTCGTGGCGGCGCTGAAGCGGCTGGCCCAGCAGGGACGCATCGGCGGCGATGAACTTGTGGTAGCGTTCATAACCGGCGCCGGCCTGAAGACCCAGGAGGCCGTGGCCCAGCGATTGCAGCCGCCCCTGGCCATCCAGCCCACCATGGCATCCTTCGAAGAGGCGCTGAGCGAGCGAATGGGGGCGCTGCCGGCCAGCCGCCGCGGCTGAGAATCGAGGAGAGATGGCGAAGCAACGCGTCAAGTTCACTTTTCCCACGGAGCTCATCAAAGAGCCCGTGATCTGGAAGCTGGGGAGAGAGTTCGACCTGGTGACCAACGTCCGCCGCGCCGACGTTACCGAGGACCGGGGCTGGGTGGTCCTGGAGCTGGAGGGAGACATCGGCGAGATCGAGCGGGGGGTCCGTTGGGTGCAGGGGCAAGGGGTGCGGGTGGACCCAGTACCGGGAGACATCGTGGAGGGATAAGCTTGGAGGCTGGGGGTTAGAGGTTGGAAGTTGGAGCTGCGGGAGGAAAGAGGCAGGGATATGAGCGTGAAGGTTCGCATTCCTACGCCGCTGCGCAAGCTGACCAATGAGCAGGACGTTGTATTAGGCGATGGTGGCACCCTCCTCGCCTGCATCCAGGCCCTCGAAGAACAGTACCCCGGCCTGAAGGAGCGCCTGTGCGACGAGACCGGGCAGTTGCGCCGGTTCGTCAACGTCTACGTGAACGGCGAGGACATCCGTTTCCAGCAGGGGCTCCAGACCCCTCTCAACCCCGGCGACGAGGTAAGCATCGTCCCCGCCGTGGCGGGTGGCTAATTGCGGCGAACCGCCTAACCGGCCTACTAACCCCCTCCTCAAGCGTAATAATCTGACGGCCCAACTGTTCCTATTAACGGTTGGACAAGAGGCAACCGCTCGCTTGTCAACCGCCTATTATGGACGTGCGCTGGACGGCCGAAGAGCTGGCCCTGGCCGGGGCCCTCGAACAGTGCCTGCAAGCGATGGAGCAGGGTGAGGGCGATCTGGATGCCCTGGCGGACCGCCATCCCTTAGCCAGGCCGGAGATCCGCCCCCTCCTGGAGATAGCGGCCGCCCTGCGAGCGCGGCGTTTGCTCTACCCGGTGCCTGCGGGCCCCCTCCGCAGCCTCAGACGGCGCCTGGATAAGCCCTGGCCTTAGCCGGCGCCGCGACCAGCCGGCTCTCCACTTCCCTTCGGCAGCGCCATCTCGCTTCTCCGCCACCGCCCTTGACAAGAGAGGGCCTGGTCGCTAGAATGTTGACTTACTGAACCAACAAACTAGACTTCCCCTGTCGCACCGTAAGCCTAGAATGGGAGTAAGCGATGCAGGTCGAGGAGAAACCACGCCACAAGGCCCACCCTAAGGTCCCGGCCGATCTCCGGCCCGGTCACGTCTTCGTTACCCTGGACGAAGAGATCGAGAACGTCGAACGCGAGGCCCGCCGCTTCCGCGGCGATGAAGAAGGGCTGCTGGAGGAGTTCCGGCCCTTCCGCCTGATGCACGGCATCTACGGCCAACGCCAGGAAGACAACCAGATGATGCGGGTGAAGCTGCCCTACGGCGGCGTCTCCGCTGACCAGATGGAGGCCTTCGCTGTCGTGGCCGAGAAGTACTCCGGCTACCGCCGCGGCCACATCACCACGCGCGAGAACTTCCAGTTCCACTTCGTCAACCTGGATGTGGTGCCGGAAGTGATGCGGCTACTGGCCAGCGTGGGGCTCACCACCCGTGAGGCCTGCGGCAACACCGTCCGCAACGTGACCGGCTGCCCCTACGCCGGCACCTGCGCCGACGAGGTCTTCGACGCGACGCCCTACCTGGCGGCCTACGCCCGCAACATGCTGCGCAACCCCATCTGTCAGAAGCTGCCCCGCAAGTGGAAGACGGCCTTCTCCTCCTGTGCCAGCGACTGCGCCGGGACGCCCTTCCACGACATGGGTTTCATCGCCAGGGTCCGCAGGGAGAACGGCCATGAGGTCCGCGGCTTCCAGATCGTGGTGGGCGGCGGCCTCTCCACCATGCCGCGCAAGGCGGACGTCGTCTGGGAGTTCGCCCGCGCCGACAACGGCGAGTTCATCCGCGTAGCCGAGGCCTGCCTCAAGGTGTTCGATAAGGAGGGCGGGCTCACGAACTTCCTGCGCAAGAACATGAACAAGGCGCGGGTGAAGTTCCTGGTCCAGAAGCTGGGCATCGACGAGTTCCGCCGGCAGGTGGAGGAGGAGCTGGCGCAGCCGTGGGCTTGGGAGCCGCTGGATATGCCGGCTCTCATGCAGCTGGCGCCCGAGGGTCCCACGCCGGGCGAGGCGCCCAACGGCCACAAGCCGCAGGCGGGCTTCGACCGC
>Ga0105164_10001549_pt1 | contig 14733 bp, 22 predicted proteins | sample VDWuncwatermetaG_FD_89674 | JGI IMG/M metagenome (GOLD analysis project Ga0105164, IMG submission 89674) | Wastewater microbial communities from Netherlands to study Microbial Dark Matter (Phase II) - VDW unchlorinated drinking water | ecosystem: Environmental > Aquatic > Freshwater > Drinking...
ATTTAAAAGAGCAATTATTGCCAAAGTCTTCTATAAATGATGCCATTCATATTGCTTTAGCTACTGTTAATAGATGTAATTTCATTGTTTCATGGAATTTTAAGCATATAGTGCGAGCAAAGGTTATAAGAGGAGTACATCTTATAAATCATAAAGAAGGATATGGACTTATTGATATCGTTTCTCCTAGAGAGTTTATGGGTAAATAATTAAATTAGGAAGGTTTATATGTATAAGAAAGAAGAAGATCCAGTTGATCAAATCAGAAAAATCAGAAATCAAATTTACAATCAAACAAAAGATTTGACTACTGCAGAATACATTAACTTTATTAATCAAAAAGCAAACAACTTTAATAAAGCAGCAAAGAAGCTAGCAGTTGCAAAAAGTCCTCACACCTTTTTTAAAGAATACTTCTCCAAAAAAGCTTCATAAGTTGTTAAAAGCTTTGTCATTGGTGGAAGCTTAAACATTTAGAAATCTAAATCCTTATAAAGATGTCCTATTAGGGTATCTCTATGATTCTATGTTTATTTAATTATATTGTTAAAGAAGCATTCCAGAGTTGCAGATTTTATTCTTTCATTTGCACCTTCTAATGAAGAGCAACAACATGCACCTGACGGGAAAGATGATACACAGCCTGCTTGTTGTTCGGAACCATTACATGGGGCATCACTACATGTACTTGCATTAGCTAAGGTGTCATTTACGCATTTGTCAAGTTTGCTAGGTTCAGGGCTAGGGTTAGGATTAGGATTAGGATTAGGTGTACAGTCAGAGTATGCATTCCAAGTGCGCTCCACCTTTTCTGTATTAGGATAATAATTAGGGTCAGCAAGTAATTCTTTTACGCAATCCTCAATCTCTGATGTTGTGGTGGGTTGATCAACACCAGAACCTGTTGGAGCTACTGGAGCTGCTGGAGCTACTACAGGAACTATTGGAGCTGGTGCAGGAGCAACTGTATTAGTTGGTATAGCTACAGGAGGAATTGCAGGTGCTGCTGCTGTAGGAGCTGCTGCTGTAGGTCTAGAACTTCTTGGCATTTGAGCATTTGATTGACTTGGAATAAAAAATGTAGTTAGAAGTAATACTGCTGATAAAATTAAAAAATTCTTTTTCATATTAAATTTCCTTTTTATTGACTGGTTGAATTCAGCACTTTAACAAATACTTAATTCCAGATTAGTGATGTCCCTTATCAGGGGGAGCCCTAATCCAGAGATATAAATACCACTTAACATTTCCATAACATTAAATTTTTCTAAGGTTTATAAAAATATATTTTCTCCAGACCTTTTATAAATGCAAGGGGATAAGGAGAAATAATTTATGTCAGAAACATCAGCAATAGGATTATTTAGAAGTCCTAAACATTTATGTATAAAAGATGAGCCCACTTTTAGAGGTTCTATTCAAAGACTAGGAATACCAAAAACAGAAGAGCCTAGTGAAATATTCGTAGCTAGTAGGCAATCCAATGAAGAACTATATGAAAAAAATAAAATGGCTTTAAGTGAATTGGTTTTAGCTCAAATATTAGTAAAAGAAATCTTTGCTCCTGTAAAGATCGATCCAGTATCAGGAAAAGGGCTTCCTATCAAGATAAGTGCACTATCACAAACAGAACTTAAGAACTTAAGTAGACAACAAGGAGAATTAAAAAAGAAATTAGGGCTTAAAGATCCTGAGAAGGTAGATATACCTAAAGAAGCTTTAGGCTATTTAAAATATACTATGGGTAATTATGATGAGGCTATCAAAAAGTATTCAGGTATTGATAGAGATACTGTTCACAAGGCACAGATTAGAAAACCAGTTCTTAAAAAGTTAATAGAGATGTTTGATTAGTTGCATTTTGAAGTAGATGAATTGCATATGCCTGAGCAACACTGAGAAGCATTAGATCCGCTGCATGGTTCTCCAAATGGTTTACAGCATTTATTACTAGTACCGCATGTAAGTGGTGAACAACAAGGTGAAGCACCAGTTCCGCTACAACTAGTACCTGGGGTTGAAGAACAAGGTTTACATATATTAACTATACATCCTAATGATGTACTACATTGTGGACTTGTAGCACAACAAGGCTGATTTGCTTGTCCGCAAGGTGTTTTACATACATTAGAAACAGGAGCACAATACAAAGGAGGATTACAACAAGGTTTATTAGGATCACAACCAACTCCTTGAATAGCACAATTTGAAAGGTCAGGAAGTGGGGTTACACTGCACGTACCTGAGCAAGGAGGAGAGTTACAGGGAGGAGCAGTAGCTTGACAATAACCGCTAGTACATAGGGTGGATGGGCCACTAGCTCCTGTACAAATACCACCTAGAGGTATCAATGTTTTACAAATACCACTAATACATGTGCCAGAAGTGCTGCAAGGAGTTCCAGTTGTACAACAAGCCTGATTATCTTGACCACATAATTGACAAATATTTCCACTGTTGCAAACATAACCAGCACCACAAGGACTTCCTGAAGGACAACAGATTTGGTTCGCCCCTCCACAACCTTGGCAATTACCCCCAGCACAAATTAAGTTTAATCCAGGATTACAAGTAGGACTATTAGGACAACAAGGCTGACTACTGTTACCACAAGGAATGCAGATTCCAGCAGTACTACACTTTAACCAGGGACCACAAGCATTTCCAGTGGGACAACAAGGTAGCCCATTTGTACCGCAGGCTTGACAGCTACCTGATATGCAGGATGAACCACTACAACAATTAGCATGAGGGGTGGTATTTATACATGGACTACCAGCATCAAGACAACAAGATCCACCTTCACAAGTAGTATTACTTCCACAACAGCCAGTTGATACACTGCAACTTACTGGTGGCTGAGAAGGAGAAACATTTTTGCAACAAAAATAATTTCCAGGAGTTCTTTCTAGACAAAGGCTTGGAGGGGATAAGTTCTTACCACAGCAATTACTAGAAGAGCAAGATGCTCCATCAGAAAAACAACAAAGTCCATTTACACAGTTTAAACCGGGACAGCAACCTGATGTGCATGATTGACCAGCGGTACGACAGCTTGAAGAAGCTGTTGCAGCAGTAGTAGTAGTTGTTGTTGTTGAGGTTGTAGTAGCTGTAGTAGTCGTAGTTGGTGGAATTGTTGTAGCAACCACCTCATTTTTAAGTATCTTTTTTCCTTCTTTGACTGGTAAGCATTTAAAATTATCTCCACCACGTTCAGTGCACTTTAGACCAGAAGCACATTCTTTAGAAGTAGCAGATTTACAAGGACCATTTCCCTTTACTCTGCACTTACTATCTTCACAAACACCATCGCAGCATTCACTATCTTTTTCACAAGCTATATCTTCATCTTTAATTTCTTGACAGCATGTTTCATCCTTACATATGACACCATCTATGCAGTTTTCATTAGCAGTACAGGGCTCTCCTGGATTTAATCTTAAGATAGGAGGAGCTTGTTCTGTGGTGGCATCTAAATCAGAATCAGTTTCTTCTGAAGGAAATGGCTCATATATTGGAGTGTCATCACCTGCCTGTGCAGAAATTTTATTTATGGAAAAATTAAAAGTAAGACTTAAAAATAAAGTTAAACTTAAGATAATAAAATAAAAGTATTTGTTTTTAATCATATTTGAAATTATATATTACTTATGCAGTGTTCTGCTTAACGCTAGATTAACCTTTACCTTCTTTTAGATTAAATCTATTTAAGGTTACTAGCCACCGCCTACAAAAGTAACTATTTCTATCTCTTCATTACCGTTTAATATAGTGGCTTCAAAATCTGACTTTTTAAGTATTTGTTTGTTTAACTCTATAACAACTCTATCTTTATTGATTTTGAATAATTCAAGTAGACTTAAAATGGATATGTTTTGAGGTATTAATTTGTCTTCCCCATTGACTTTAACTAAAATATTTTCTTTTTTAGAAATGCTTTGCATCTTACTTTTCCCTATTGCATTAGTTACATCTATAACTTTAACAGGAATTTTACTTTATGTTGGTTTGGCTTCTTTTGCCATACTTTCTTTTATAAATAAGAGAAAGTTTGAAGTCCCTGATGAGGTTAGACCCATAATTTATGCTTTTTTAATTTATATTTTTTCTTTTTTTATTACAAAACTTGTAAATAGTGGTTTTGATGAAAGTAGTAAAGTTTTATCTAGAACTGCTCAGGATCTTTTATTGTTTTTATGGGTATTTTTCTTTCTTCATAAAGATGATAAAAGAAAACAATATATTGGTAAATCTTTAATTCTTGCAGGCTCTATATCAGTTATTTATGGACTCTTCCAGTTCTTTCATCTTGATTTTTTCCACAGACAGGAAAATCTTGAGAGAATCTCAGGATTTCATAAAAATGCATATTCTTATGCTGGACAACTAATCATTTTCTTTTTTTACTTTTTGTATATAACAAAAAAAACAAAAAATATTTTTCTTAAAATACTGATTCCTGGATTAACTTTTTTCTGTATATTGAATACATCTGAAAGAGCTGTAGTCTTAGGTGTAGTTATAGGACTTTTAGTTTACTTAATCCTAATAAATGATAAAAAAGGTGAAATAACAAGAAGTGCTATCTTTACATCAATTCCTTTTGCCATTAGTTTATTCTTTCATAAGTACTTTCTGAAAAGAATTAACAATACGATATCTGGTGGAAGAGGAGAGAAGAATGCACGATTTAAACTCTGGAAAGTAGCATTGGCTCTTTGGAAAAAAAACATACTATTTGGAGTGGGTAAATTCCCTGTGTATATTCATAAGCCTATTGGTGGAGCTGTTCAACATCTAACTCATGCTCATAATATTTATCTTCAAATGTTAGTAACAAATGGGCTTATAGGACTTCTTGCTTATTTAAATCTACTATTTTCATTTTTATTGATTGCATTAAGAAATCTAAAAAATAAGACTGCCTCAGTTATATTGATTTCAATAATAATTTCATTTCTGGTTGAAGGGATCTTTGAGTTTTTCTGGGGAGATAGTGAAGTTCGGTACTTGATAATATATTTTTTCGGATTTCTTATCTCAGTATTGGTTGATTCAGATAAATTGGTAGTAGAATAATTAGGTTAAAGAAAAAAATACTGTTTATGTATAAAGGTGTATTTTAATGAGTTTTAAAAAAATATTTGTACTCAGCTTTCTGTTAATCTTTTTTATTGCTAGTGTACCTGCATATAGTGAAGTTGATTTGCCTACCCCTACTTCTTCACCTTTCCCCTCATCAGCAGCAGAAAATAACAGTGGAGACTTAGAAATTCAGGAGATAAAAAGAGAAGAGTCTAGTGTTGATGAACCTAAAGTAGAAAGCCCTCCTACACCTGATCTGTCTCCTAAACTTTTAAGAGGTCATATAAGTAAAATCCCTATTGGTACAAAGTTAAAAATAATTATAGAAACTCCTATCAATGAAGAAACAAGTGCAGTAAATGATGAAATTAGAGGTAAGGTTTTAAAGTCTGTTTATATTGATAAAGAACTTGCTATCCCAGAAGGAAGTGAAGTTGTGGGAACCTTAAGCGAAATTTCTCAAGCAAGAAAATTTCATAGACCGGGCAAAGCAAAAGTAGAATTTAAGAGTATTAAAATGCCTGATGGTTTACAACTTCCCATCAGTGCAACAGTTCTAACCCATAAAGGAACTATAAAAGGGGATTACACTAAGAAAACTGGATTAATTTCTGCAGGTTCTATTTTAGGGCCGATAGCTGCTGGTGCAGGAGCTGGCTTACTTATTGACTCCAGTCCTATAGGGATTGGTATTGGAGCTGGCTTGGGTGCAGTTGCTGGGTTAGGATTGTTTCTGTATGAGAAAGGTAATAAGGTCAATATTAAAGCAGGAGAAAAGCTTAATATAGAACTTACTGAAGATGCCCTCATGCCAAATGATAGCGACATTCCACCTAGTTATAAGAATGATAAAGATTTAGAAACCAAAAGCAGTGATCCCTCTTCTAAGAAAGAAGAAGCTAATGAAGTTATTGACTTCAGTGATACTTCTGAGAATGAGGATGAAAAATAATGTTTGTAAAATTAAAAAACAATACAAAGATTTTTACTCCTGATACTCTTTCTGCTCCCAGAACAAAAAATCCAGTAGATGCATTAGAACTTAAAGATGAAATTGAAGTGGAGTCTGGAGTAGAATCTAAGAAGAGTTTAAAGTTTACTTTACTAGTGCTTCTTCTTGTAAGTTTAAGTTTTCTTCTTAATCCATTCTTCTCAAAGAAATTAGAACCTGTCATCCTTAAATTTTGTTCCATACCATTTAGTAAGCCTTATATTTTAACTGTAGGGGAATTTAAGAGCTTCGCCATAGCAAAAGATAGAGCTATAAAGCTCCTACCAGAATTAAAACAGATAAATATTCAGCAATTAGCTACAGGTACTTACACTTTTGAGATAGAAAGATTTACATCTAAAGAAAAAGCATATAAAGAATCTACTATACTGAAGCAGGATGGCTTTGATTCTGTGCATGTGCGTTACTTGCCAGATTAATAAGTTTTAAAAACTCATCAGCTTTTAAACTTGCCCCACCTACTAAACCACCATCAATATCTGAATATTTTATAGTTTCATTGAAATTATCTGATTTAACACTTCCACCATAGAGTATTCTCACTCTTTCACTGATTTCAAGGGAAGATTTTTCTTTGATTACATTTCTAATCATTTTAATGATCTTATTTGCATCTTCACCACTACAAACTTTTCCAGTTCCTATTGCCCAAATTGGTTCATAAGCAATAATCAGTTTTTCAATTTGCTCTTTACTTAGGTCTTTTATACCAGCAAGAACTTGATTCTTTACAAATTCCTCTGCTTTATTTGCTTCTCTTGTCTTTAATTCTTCTCCACAACAAAATATAGGAGTAAATTCATGCTTTAAAGCTGTTTTAATTTTTGCATTTACTTCTTCATCTGTTTCATTGAAGACTTGCCTTCTTTCACTGTGACCTATAATTACCATTTTTACATTAAAGTCTTTTAGCATGGATGGAGATATTTCCCCCGTAAATGCCCCAGATTCTTGGTTAGACATGTTCTGAGCACCTAAATAAATGTTTGAGCCTTTTAAAATGTTTGAAATAGCGCTTAAATAAACAAATGAAGGGCAAACAGCTACTTCTGCTGAAGTTTTAGTATTAACTTCACCTTTTAGCTTAAAAACTAAATCCTGTGCTTCTGACAGGTTTAAATTCATTTTCCAGTTACCAATTATTATTTTTTTTCTCATTTATTTGTCCTTTAGCTTAAGAATTGTTTTATAAAGTGATCTGGCGATTATTATATAATAAAACAAATTATTTGTTTAAAGGACTTTAAAATGAAAAAAGAAATTAGAAAAAATTTAGACTTTACTATAAATGAACTTGAAGTATTTCTAGAAAAAGACTTTTCCTCTAGATTTAAATCTCTCTCTCACAGAGAAGACAGGCAGCTTTTTTTTCTTGCTTCAGTCTTAACACGTCTAAAGAGTCTCTCAAATGAAATTAAGGAAGAGGAAAAAATACTTATTTTTCCTATATTAAGAGAACCTATTAACTCTTAGAAGCTAGTTGTTTATTGACTATTTCAAGCATTTTTTCTGATGAGAAAGTTAAACACACAGGCTGTTCACAGGATTGTTTCCTTGTATCAAATAAACACGGTCTGCATTCTAATTCTTCTACATAAGCGGCTATAAATCTTGGATCTTTTGGTAAAAGTTTTTTTGGATCTGTTGGTCCAAAAAATGCTACGAGTTTTTTCCCTAGAGCCACACCAATATGCATTGGTGCAGAGTCCACGCATATTAGAAGGTCAGAGGAATTAATTAAACTTGCTAATTTTTGAATAGAGAGATCTTGACCACTGAGATCAAAGAAATTTTTTGGACGAACAAAAAAAGTTAGTTTTTTATGAATCTCATTTATAGTTTCTACATCATCTTTTCCACCAATTAAAATCACTGTATTCTCATCGTTTTCAAGAAGTTTCTCAATTAGAGCTGCCCAGTATTTTGCAGAATAAGATTTAAGTATGTTTTTTTGAATACTAAGTTTGCTTACTCCTGGATGTATAAAAATCTTTTTTGCATAGTATCTTTCTTTAAGTCTTGGATTTAAAGTTTCTTTTGCCCAGTCAATCGATGTTTGGTTAATTTTTATTTCTGGAATTAAATCTTTATCTTTTAAAAAACTTGAAATCTTTGGTAATACAGGTGCTAAAAGCTCTGCCCACATGTTTGAAGTGTATTGCTTCGTATTTAGCTTTACTGGATGATGTATAAAAAGATTGCTGTAAAAGCCATTGTAATACCCTATTTTTATTTCTGCATCAGAAAAAGCAGCAGCTAAATTAGCTTTTAATGATGATCCTGTGGCAAATAAATACTTATATCTTCTTTTTTTTGTTAATTCCTTAAACTGAAAAATATTAGGATTTTTATCTTTAAAATCAAAGACTTTAACTTTTCTATATAATGTCGTGAGTTCACCAATACAACTGCTTCTTGGCTCTGTAATTAAATCTATTTCCGAATCAGGAAATGCATCTTTGAAGAGTTTTACTGTAGGTAAAAGTAAAATTTGATCACCAATTCCGCCTGGGTTAATAAATACTGTTTTCATAATTTGTTTACATTCTTACCTATAAGATTAAGTATCCCCTATATACAAAATTTAAGTAAATTTTAATTGATATTCTTTATAAAAAAATAATATTTAAATTGGTATACGAAATACAAAAATAAAAATTACTTGTTATCAGAAAGACATTAATAAATTCTAACTATAAGTGGAAATACTTGTTTAAGTTATTAACCTGGTAGTAAATTAGATGTTGACCAAAACCAGGCAGACCGTTAGAATAAACCCCTGCATCTTTTTTATATGGTTGCAAAAATAAAAAGAAAAGAAGAGAAAATAATTTTAAACAAATGGCTAATAAAAACATACAACAGAATGAAAAAATAAAAAATTCAAATTTACTTGCTTTAGTTAAGGATTTGGAACCAAATTCACATTTACTACACCTATCTGTTTTAAGACAGCTAAATAATAATAGAGCAGGTACTGCATCTACAAAGACTAAGAGTGAAGTACGTGGTGGTGGTAAAAAACCGTGGAAACAAAAAGGTACAGGTAGAGCAAGAGCAGGTTCTATTAGATCTCCACTTTGGGTTGGCGGCGGGATCACTTTTGGACCTAAACCAAGAGATTTTAGTACTGATCTTCCTAGAAAAGCATCAAAACTAGCGCTTGCCCAAGCAATTGCAGCAAAAGTGGCTGATATAACTACATTAAAAAAAATACCTGAAGTTAAAGATGCAAAAACAAAGAATTTTTTAAGTGCTATGAAATCAAGCAATTTATTAAATCTTCCTCTTTTAATAATCGTTTCTAAATCTGATCAAAATCTTGAAAATTTTAAAAGAGCTTCAAAGAATGTTCAGAATATTTCTTTTGCTGATAAAGATACATTAGGTGTTTATGATCTTCTTAAAGCTAAAACTGTAGTAATTACTGATGCTGCTTCTGAAGAGCTTAAATTTAAGCTTCAGGATGTTTTAGGAAAAGAAATAGTAGTAAAGAAAACTACAGAAAAAGTGAAAAAGACGATTGCAGAAAAAGTAAAAACAAAGGTAGCAAAGAAAAAATAATGGAGAGATGTTATTAATAACATCTGGATAAAAGAAAATGGGCAAGAATATATCTGACATAATTTTAGAACCAATAATAACTGAGAAAAGCACAGCTCTTTCTCTTCAAAATAAATATACTTTTAGAGTAGCTACTCATGCTTCAAAAAACAGTATTAAACAAGCTTTTGTAGAAGTTTTCCCAGGTCGAAAAGTTTTAAACATTAAAACTATTAAAATCCAACGTGGGACTAAGCGCACAAAGTCAGGGTTGAAATTCTTATCTGATAATAAAAAAGCTGTTATCACTGTAGATGGACCAAGAATTGAATACTTCCCAGAGGTTTCATAAAGAAGGGGCAATTCATGAATTGCCCATACAATAAGGAAAGAACATGCCACTTAAAGAAAGAAGACCATTAACACCTGCACAAAGAGGAATGACCTTTCCAGACTTTGCTGAAATTACAACAGACAAGCCAGAAAAAAGCTTGATGCGTCCTTATAAGAAGAAATCAGGAAGAAATAACCAAGGAAGAATTACTACTCGTCACAAGGGTGGTGGACATAAGAAACAATATAGAATGATTGACTTTAAACGTGATAAAGATAATATCCCTGCCAAAGTATTCTCTATAGAATATGATCCGAATAGAAACTGTAGAATTGCTCTACTATCATATAATGATGGTGAAAAACGTTATATCTTAGCTCCTAATGGCTTAAAGGCAGGAGACATTGTTGTTTCAGGTGAAGATGTTGAGCAAAAACCTGGAAATGCATTGACTTTAAAAAATATAAGTGTTGGTGAATTTGTACATAACATTGAATTAAAACCAGGCGCTGGTGGTCAGCTAGTTAGATCAGCAGGAGCATCTGCTCAATTTCTTGCAAAAGAAGGAAACATGGCTACTTTGAGACTTCCATCTGGTGAAATGAGGATGGTAAGTTTGGCTTGTAAAGCTACACTAGGTCAAGTTGGCAATTTAGACTTTTCAAATATTCAACTAGGTAAAGCTGGTCGTAAGCGTTACTTAGGTATAAGACCGACTGTTCGTGGATCAGCAATGAATCCGATTGACCATCCACATGGTGGTGGTGAAGGTAAAGCACCTATAGGTGGGCAGCCACAGACTCCATGGGGCAAACCAGCAATGGGACTTAAAACTAGAAAGAAAAAGAATCGCACTAGTAAATATATAGTATCAAGGAGAAAGAAGTAAACAATGGGAAGATCTCTTAAAAAAGGACCATATGTCCATCCATCATTAAAGAAAAAGATTGATGAGATGAATAAATCCGGTAAAAAGCAAGTTGTAAAAACTTGGAAGCGTCCATCAATGATTTTGCCAGAAATGATTGGACATACTATAGCAGTGCATAACGGTAAAAAGTTCGTACCAGTTTACATTACAGAGTTAATGATTGGTCATAGACTTGGAGAATTTGCTCCAACTAGATTTTTCAGATCACATGCAGGGGTAGCTAAAAAAGAATCTTCAGCTACACCGGTAGCTTCTGGGGGAAAATAAATAATTAACAATTGATATTGATAATTAAGGAAAAAAGTTATGACAAAAGCAAGTGCAAAATATGTAAGAATGTCACCCAGAAAATTAAGAAGGGTAATTGATGAAGTTCGTGGTAAAGGTACAAATGAAGCTCAAGTTATTCTTAAATTCATGCCTTATGCTGCAGCAAGAGTTATTGAAAAAGTATTGAAGTCTGCTATATCTAATGCAAAAGAAAATGACAAATTAAATCCAGATACCTTAAAAGTTACAAAAGCATTTGTTGACCAAGCTAACACTCTTAAGAGATGGAGACCTGTTTCAAGAGGAAGAGGATATTCTATTTTAAAGAGAATTAGTCATGTAACCATTGAAGTAGAGGATGGTTTTAAGCCTACTCGTCCTGGAGAAAAATTGAAAGCTACTCCAAAGTCAAAAAAACATACTCATGATCACGACCATGACCACGACCATGATCATTCTCATGAAAGCCCAAAAACTGAAAAGAAAGAAGTAAAGTCTAAAAAGACAACAGTAAAATCTAAGAAAAAGAAAGAGGACAAGGAGTAAAAATGGGTCAGAAAACACATCCAAAAGGTTTTAGATTAGGTATAACACAGACCTGGGATTCCCAATGGTATGCATCACCAAAACATTATGCAGAACTAGTTTTAGAAGATAGACTTGTTCGTGATCATATTAAACAGAAGCTTTATAATGCAGGAATTAGTAGAATTGAAATTTGGAGAAAAGCTCAGCTTATCCAGATTAATGTTCATGCTGTAAGACCAGGTATTGTAGTCGGTAAGGGTGGACAAGGACTAGAACTTTTAAGAAATCAAGTTAATGCATTAATTAAAAGAAAAGATGTAATTGTTCAGTTAAACGTAATTGAAGTTTCAAAAGCAGATCTAGATGCAACATTGACAGCTGAAGCAGTAGCTCAGCAACTTGAAAGAAGAGTCGCTTTTAGAAAAGCTATGAAACAAGCAATGCAAAGAACCATGCGAGCTGGTGCAAAAGGTATAAAGATCATGGTGTCAGGTCGTTTAGGCGGAACTGATATAGCTCGTACTGAATGGCTTAGAGAAGGAGCAATTCCTCTACATACATTAAGAGCAGATATAGACTATGGAACGGCTATAGGAACAACTCTTTTTGGAATTATTGGTGTTAAGACTTGGATTTACAAGGGACTTCTTGAACCAGGTCAGATGTCACAAAGAAATGTTAAAGCTCCTTCACAAAATACAGATGATGAAGGTGATGAAGATTCAGAAAATAGCAGAAGAAAGAAGAAAAGAGGAAGAGGTCAATAACCATGTTAGTGCCAAGACAATCAAAGTATAGAAAACAACAACGCGGCAGAATGACTGGTAAAGAATCACGTGGAGTTACCTTACATCATGGTGAGTATGGACTTCAAGCTCTTGAGCCAGCTTGGGTTTCTTCTAAACAAATTGAAGCTGCAAGAAAAGCAATGGTTCGTAGTATTAAAAGAGGTGGAAAGGTTTGGATAACAGTATATCCAGACAAACCAGTTACTAAAAAACCAGCTGAAGTAAGAATGGGTTCAGGTAAGGGTAATCCAGAATTTTTCGTAGCTGTAATAAGACCTGGTCGTATTTTATTTGAAATGACTGGTATCACCAGAGAAGTTGCTTATGAGTCTTTAAGACTTGCATCTCATAAATTACCAATCAAATGTCGTGTAGTAGAAAAAGAACAGCATGTAAAGGTTTAAGGTATATAGAGGAAATAAAATGTCAACTTTAAAAATAATGGAAATTAAAGAACTAGCATCTGAAGATATTGATGCTCAAGTAAAAAAATCAAGAATTGATCTTGTTACTCTTAGAATGAAATTGGCTTCTAGGCAGCTTGAAGATCCATCACTGATATCTAAGAAGAGAGTTGAGATTGCAAGATTATTAACTATACAAACTCAAAAAAACAATCCATTGAAGAATGATGAAAATCAAGAATCAAAACCTGTATCGAAAAGTAAAGTAAAAGCTGATTTAAAATCTACTTCAACAAAGACAAAGAAAGTCACTAAGGCAGAAGGTAAAGTTGTTACACCTAAAGCCACAAAGAAAAAGTCAGTAAAGAAGGAGAAGGAATCTAATGCCTAAGAAAGTTCTTACAGGTAAGGTTGTAAGCAATAAGATGGAAAAGACCATTGTTGTTGCTGTTCAAAATAGAGTACCTCATATTAAGTATGCAAAACCTGTGTTGAAAACTAAAAAGTTTAAAGCTCATGATGAAAACAATGAATGTAAAGAAGGCGACATTGTTGAAATTATAGAAAATGTACCTATTAGTAAAACAAAGAAATGGATGTTGAAGGAGATCATAGCAAAAGGTGAATAACCTAAGGCTGAATAATTAAAAATGATACAACAAGAATCAGATTTAGAAGTAGCAGATAATACAGGCGCAAAGCTTGTAAAGTGCATAAGAGTTCTTAAGGGTGGGAATTCCCGCTATGCAGGAGTTGGAGATTTATTTGTTGGTGTTGTTAAAGATGCACTTCCAAATATGCCAGTTAAAAAGCATGAAATAGTTACATGTGTAGTAGTTAGAACAAAAAAAACATTAAGTAGAAATGATGGAAGTAAAATCAGATTTGACCAAAATGCATGTGTGATTATTGATAAACAAAACAATCCAAGAGGTACACGTGTATTTGGTCCAGTAGCAAGAGAGCTTAGAGATAAACAGTTTATGAAAATTATCTCATTGGCTCCAGAGGTTATATAAGGAATAGGCAGAAAAATGAGCACAACTTACATAAAAGTAAATAATAAGAATAAAAAAAATAGAGTGATCTATACTAACTCTCCTATAGCAAGCCAACCTAAAAAAGGTGGATTCTATATTGTTTCAAAAGCATTTGTAAAAGCTGGAGTTACTAATCCTAAAGCAAATTTTTCTATTAAAAGAGGAGACACTGTAATGGTGATTTCTGGTAAAGATAAAGGAAAAACAGGAAAAATTTTGGCAGTGTTTCCGCGTGCAGGTAAGCTAATTGTTGAAGGTGTTAATAGAATAAAAAAACATCAAAAACCAAAAGGCATGGGACAAGCAGGTGAGATTATAGAAAAAGAAGCACCTATATTTGTGTCTAAAGTTATGTACTATGACCAAAACAAAAAGAAACCCACCAGAATTGGATATAAGTTTTTAAAAGATGGAAAAAAAGTAAGAGTATCTAAGGTTTCTGGAGAACAAATAGATTAATTAGAGGAAAAACAATGGCACTTAATTTAAAAGAAAAATATAAAAATGAAATAGTCAAAGATTTGACTAAGAAGAACTCATATAAAAATGTTCATGAAGTGCCTCGTGTTGATAAAATTGTTATAAATATGGGAATGGGTGAGGCTATGTCTGACTCAAAGTTTCTAGATGCTGGGTTAAGTGAACTTAAATTAATTACTGGACAGAAGCCTATTATTACTCGTGCGAAGAAATCAATTGCAACTTATAAAATTAGAAAAGATGGACCGATCGGTGCTGTAGTTACTCTTCGTGGTCAAAGAATGTATGATTTTTTAAGTAAGTTAATAAATTTTATAC
>Ga0105164_10001550_pt1 | contig 14732 bp, 12 predicted proteins | sample VDWuncwatermetaG_FD_89674 | JGI IMG/M metagenome (GOLD analysis project Ga0105164, IMG submission 89674) | Wastewater microbial communities from Netherlands to study Microbial Dark Matter (Phase II) - VDW unchlorinated drinking water | ecosystem: Environmental > Aquatic > Freshwater > Drinking...
GAGTAACCTGAGCTCTTCTGCCGGCTCTAATACCTATAGTTGGAGAATCCCCGACCCTGCAGCTGTGTATAGTATAAATCCTACTTCTCTGCCCATAAGCGTAAAGGTAAGGGTTGTGGATGTAAATGATTCTTCTGTATACGGGGATTCCGCGGCCTTCAATATGGATTATTACAATATCACCTGGAACCTGCGCGATTTCTTAAGCAATTTACCGATAACCGGCGGCCTCTCCGTAAATGATAGCTCGGGCTGGGCCCAGTCAGGCATAGCCTCACCCATAACGCATAAGACCCCCTATGGCAGCTGGCTGGCATCCTGGGCGCACGCAGATTACGGAGATTCTGCCAGGCCTTACGGCGCCAGCAACGATACCACGATTACGGTTTATCTTGAGTCAAAAGTGGTGCATGTCTGGGAGGCAAGGACAGATTATGTTTATGATGCCTCCGTTGATAAATTATTCTTTAACAGCTATCTTACCAGAGACGGCTCTATGGCAGGGACAAAGGACGCGAATGGGACCTTTAGCACCATTGCCTCTAACTGCACTATAGAGATATATAATTCTACCGGCCAGCTATTGAATACTTTAAACACGGCAAATGTCAGCGCTGCTACCGGTTTCTTCAACTTAGAATGGCCGAACACGGGCTTAAACACCACTCGGGCATATAATGGCATCACCCAGATAGATACTACCTTAGGCGGAAAATTCAGGACGCCGTTTTTGGTCAATATTGTGCCTGCTGCCAGCCTCTACAATACCTCAACTTTAATTGCGCAGAGAATAGATGTGCCGCTGTCGGCAATACAGTATAATATCACCCAGCAGTTAACCAATCAGACGCAGATTATTGACACGAAGATGAATCAAACTGTAAGCATTATCCAGAATGAAACTGCGAATATGACTCAGGCAGTTAATGCCACCCTGAGTAGTTTTGAAAATCGCACCTATGCGGCAATTACATCTTTACAGGCAGGAGCAAATCAGACCCTTCTTGCCGCCCAAGAGGCGGTAAACGCTGCCGGTACGCTTAAAGAGACAGCCGAGAGATTCTCCTGGAAGGGTTCAGTATCGCCTGACCCTGTGCTTCTGGGAGATAATGTAACTATCACCGTGCAGGGCCCGGCTGAGGCTAGGGGCCAGACCACACTCCTGCCGCTGCTGGATATCTATAGCTGGGATAATAACAGGATTATTAATCAGGCATTTGCTAACAATGTCACGATCACTAAGGCTAATACAACCATAGGTAACCAAACGGTTACAGTTAGGTCCGCTACTTATGCTTATAATTTTCAAGCAGATAAGAGCAGATTTACCCCGGGTAAGGCATATACTTATATTGTCAGTGAACAGGTTACCGGCGGTATGGTTGCGGGTTCAGGAATGGTAGAGAGTATAAGCCTTACTACAGTCGCCGGTTTAGCCGCAGCTGCGCCTGAGGCAGAGCGGGCTGCCAAGAAGGCCTTAGATGCCATAAAGGCAGTAGAGGCGGTGTTGGTCTCGGGTGAAAATATTAATATCGCCATTACTTTAAAGAATCTCAAGGAATCTGTAGATGCCCTTCCTGGGGTTCTTGCCAAAGAAGGCCCGTCGGAGAAAATAACTCAGGCGATGGGTGAAATTTCTAACCGGATAAAGAAGTTGGCCGGAGATGAAGGCTATGATATGGCCACATTATTAGAGAAGAGCCTCAGCGCATCTCCCGCAATTAAAGAGCTGCGCGCCAAAACCGATGAAATTAATGGGGCAGTGGATGTCTTAGGCAGTGTTTTTGAAGCCAAATTCGGAGGACAGGATGCGCCTATTGTGGTCACCTCGGTTAATCCGGGAAGCGTAAGGTTTAGGATTGTAGCAATTAACCCCTCAAAAATTAAAACGCAGAAGACCCAGATTAAGTATTACATACCTACAGAAATAAAACCCAAGGATGTTTTAGATGCCGCGGGCCTGGATTTAGAGTATGACTCTGAAAGGTCTATTTACTATGTGTATAAGCCCGAAGTAGAACTTGCGCCCGGCGAGATGCGCGTTTTTGAAGTAGAGGTTAAAGATATCTGGATCGTGCCGGAGAATAAACTCACGGATTTCAAGAGCCGCGCTGATAGGATTCTGGCTAAGTTAGATAAGACGGAGTATTATTTAAAAGCCAAAGAAATCGCCGATACCATTTATCCGCGCTTAGAGGAGATTTCCGCATCGCAGGCCGATGAATCCGTCAGCCGCGAGCAGCACATCGGCATCTACCGCCAGAATATCTCAACCGTAGAGCAGATTAAAGAAGATATTGCCCGGATGGAGAAAATCCTCGTTACCGCCGGAGGCCCGCCTGCACCTGAAATGCTGGCTAAGACCAAAATAAAGGCGGAAGAGCCCACCAAGACAATGACCTGGATAGTCATCTTTATCATCATTATCTTTACCGGACTTTTAGCAGCGGTTCTTTTCTTTACCTGGCACCGTCAGGCGCGCCTGATCAAGGAAGAACTTTTAGCCGCTAAAAAGTCTGCCTTCCCCGAGCCCGGCCCTAAAGAAGAAGAGCCCAAAGAGAATCCCTAAGAGCAAAAATCAAAATGCAAAATCAGAATGACACGCCCAAATTCAAGAATTAAAAATGTTTCTGGATGTTTCTTTACTTAGCCCTCAAGAAGTTATTTTTGAAGGAAAGGCCAAAACAATAATTTTACCGGGCGAGCAGGGTGTATTTGAGCTTTTGCCGTTTCATAAGCGTATTTTAAGCCGCCTGATTTCCGGAATATTATTTATAGATGAAAAAAGTTTTCCTATAAGAAGAGGGCTCGTTAAAGTCAATCAGAACAGAGTAACCATAATCGTAGAAGAAACTTAAAATATACCTTCCGTTAGAGATGAGCCGGAATTTAGCGCTGATTATAATCTTTGCCTTGTGTATCTTAGGCCCTTGCGCGGTTTTTGCCGCCGGAAGCCTTGCCAGCATCAATGCTTTAGGAAGAAACCCCTCTTCTGCCCCTAAAATTTTTACCGCTATGATTATTGCTTTAGTTTTTGCGCAAAGCCTGGCCATTATTGCGATGTTGATTGTATTTCAATTATTCAGTTCATCTTCATAGGCCGGTTAATAAGGGAGTTAAATAGAGAGGATAGGCATGCTTATAGTTTCTTTAATATTATTCCAGGTTTTTCTTTTTGCCGGGCTGATATTTATGTTCAGCAGGATAATGAACAAAAATGTTATTTCCGCAACTAAGCATATTGAAGAGTTAAATCAGGACTATACCAGGAAAGAACAAGAGATAGACCGCCAGCTAGAAGAAGCAAAACTTAAAGCTCAAAGTATCCTGGAGATGGCCCGGGAAGAGGCAGAAAAAGCAAGAACGCAAACTATTAAAGAAGCAGAAAGCGAAAGAGATAAAATTGTAGGCCAGGCGCGGTTACAAAGCACCGAGATTATTCAGCAGGCAGATAAATCCAGGCAATCTTTACTTTCCGAGATAGAGGAGAGGACAGATAAGGAGGCGATTAATAAAGCCTGCCAGTTATTACAGGATACTTTACCCGAACAGTTTAAACAAGATGTGCATCTAGCCTGGGTAGAAGAGCTTATCAGGGATGGTTTTAGCCAGCTAGAACGTTTGCGTATTCCGCAGGGCTTAGAAGAGGTAAAGGTCGTCTGCGCATTCGCCCTCACCGCAGAACAACACAGGGATTTGGTGAGAAAATTAAAGGATGTATTCGGCCGCGAGGTAACTCTAAAAGAAGAGGTTGACCCAAAACTGGTTGCCGGCCTTATTATTTCTATGGGAAGCTTAGTTTTAGACGGAAGCCTGAGGAATAAGATAAAGGAGAGAACAAAGAGTGGCTAATACCCAGGCAGCGCATAACAAGGTTACAGCCAGATTTGAGATTCGTGAGGTAGGCTGTGTCCACTCGGTACGTAAATTTGTGGTAAATGCCTTAGGGCTTCCTTCCTGTATTAACGGACAGCTCCTAGAGTTTGCCAATGGAACCCTCGGCTTAGTGATGGGTTTTACTGAGGAGAAGGTCCAGATTCTAGTTTTAGGCGATGATAGCTCTATACGCGCAGGTGATGAAGTCTATAACAAAGGAAAATCCCTAAATTTACCTGTCTCTGATGCATTTGTAGGCAGAGTGGTAAATGCTCTTTGTCAGCCGCTGGATGAGTCAGGGGCAATACCCCAGGATGAGTTTTATCCTGTATTTAAAGTTGCTCCGGGCGTGATGGAGCGCGTTCCCGTCAAAGAAACATTAGAAACCGGAACGCTTCTTTTAGATGCCATCATACCTATTGCCAAAGGCCAGCGCCAGCTGATTATTGGCGATAGGCTTACGGGTAAGAGCACAGTTTGCGTTGATGCCATATTAAATCAAAAAGGCAAGGATGTAATTTGCATCTATTGCTGCATTGGAAAGCCGTATTCCAGCCTCTTAAAGCTCTTAGATATTTTAAAGGAAAAAGAGGCCCTGGATTACTCCATAGTAGTTTCCGGAGTCGCGTCTTTATCTACGGGTGAACAATATTTAGCTCCTTATACTGCCTGTATGTTAGGGGAGTATTTTATGCATAAAGGCAGGGATGTCCTGGTAATCTTTGATGATTTAACCAAGCACGCCTGGGTATACAGGCAGATATCGCTTATTCTTGAGCGCGCGCCGGGCAGAGAAGCCTATCCGGGAGATATATTCTATATTCATTCCCAGTTAATGGAGCGCGCCGGTTTCCTTAAGCCGGAATTAGGAGGCGGTTCAATGACCTTTTTTCCTATTGTAGAGATATTGCAGGGAGATGTTACGGGTTATATCTCTACTAACATTATTTCAATGACAGACGGCCAGTTGTATTTTTCTACCGCTCTTTTTAACAAGGGTTTTAAGCCGGCAATTGATTTCGGCCTCTCAGTATCGCGTATCGGCAATAAAGCGCAATGGCCGGCGATGAAAGAGTTAAGTAAAACATTGCGCCTGGATTATCTGCAGTACAAGGAACTATTACAGATGACCCAATTGCATACCGCCGGTTTATCCAAAGAGGCAGAGGCAAGGCTAAAAAGAGGCGAGGCCATAAACCGGTTGATTATCCAGGATAAGAACAAGCCGGTATCCATAGAAGAACAGGTCATTTATCTCTATGCGTTGAATAGAGGAATCCTGGATAACTTATCCGCTGAGCAGATAACACAATTTAAGCGCGGAATACTTGCCTCTGTAAGAAAATATTACCCGGAATTTTGCTCTATGGTCCGCAGCGCTAAAGAGTTAAACGATGAGCTCAGGGAAGAATTAGAGGTATGTTTAAAAGAATACTTCAAAGAGGCGGTTCAGTAGCGGCATGAAAACGCTCCCCGACATAAAAAAAGACTTAGAATTCAATAATAGCCTTTCTGTTTTGATTGAGGTATTAAAAAATATAGCGGTATCTCAATTCCACGCCTTGGAGCAGAAGCTCAAGTCTTACGAAAAGTTTTTCTTGACGCATAATAGTTTTTTTGAGTTTCTTGATATTTCTAGGATTGAGCATCCATTTCTGCTCCCTAAAAATAAGTCTCAAATGGTGGTGGCAGTTACCTCGGATAGCGGGCTCCTGGGAGGGCTGAATATGCAGGTTGTAGCCGCCGCGATCAGGGAATTGGAAAAGATTCCCGGAAAACTTGTAGTTATCGGCGAGCGCGGCAAAACTTATGCCCGCGAAAGCGGCATCCCTTTTATCGCCTTTAGCGGCATTAAAGAGGAAAAGTATTATGCTCAGGCGATGCAGCTGAGGGATTATTTGATAAATAAAATTTTTGAGGATTCCATCGGTTACCTTAAGGTAATCTATCCTTACCCTGTTTCTTTTACTCTGCAGCGTGTAGAAACTCTCTTGGTTTTACCGTATGCGCCCGCTTCTTTACCCCGCCCTTCCTTAGAGCCTAAAATAGCTTTGAAGGAAGAGCGGGGTTCAGGGCAAACTAATCCGGGTGAGATACCTCCCGATATAATTATAGAGTCGGCCCCGGGAGATATTGTGGAATATTTAGTATATTTATGGTTAGGCCAGAAACTTTATGAAATTTTCGGATTAAGCCGTTTAGCGGAATTTTCCGCGCGCTTTGTGCATCTTGAAGGAAGCGCGGAAAGATTAAAAGAGATGGATAGGAAATTACGGCTGCAATATTTTCGTGTCCGGCACGAACTCATTGACCGTAATATGCGCGAGCTCTTTAGCGCAAGATTATTATATGCAGGTAGATGAAGAAAGCTAACAGCATAGGTAAGGTAGTATCGGTGCAAGGCCCGGTAGTTGACGTGAAATTCTCTACTGCCGAGGATGTGCCGAATATTTTCAGTGTTATAATTACCAAAACGGTGGCGCAAGAAGAAGTGGTTTTAGAGGTGGCCGAGCATCTGCCCGGAGGCATTGCCCGCTCTATCGCGATTAATTCTACCATAAACCTGCAGCGCAATGCCGAGGCCATTGTTTCAGGCACTTCCATCCAGATCCCCGCGGGAGAGGCGCTTTACGGCCGGATTATAAATATGTTAGGCCAGCCCATAGACCAAAAAGGCGATATCAATTGTCTAGAAAAAATTCCCATCAGAAAAAAAGAAATGGGAAGTTACGTTAAAACTGCCGAGGCCGGGCATAAGAGTTTTGAAGTTATGGAGACCGGAATCAAGATTATTGACCTGCTCTTTCCTTTAGTCAAAGGCAGTAAAACCGGCATATTGGGCGGCGCGGCACTGGGAAAGAGCATCTTGACTTTAGAAATTATTCAGCATATTGTCAAAAAATACCAGGGTAGTTGCGTATTTGCAGGCGTGGGTGAACGTATCCGCGAAGGAAATGAGCTTTATTATGAACTCTTAAAACACGATGTTTTATCCAAGACAATGATGGTTTTCGGCCAGATGAATGAGCCTCCCGGAGCCCGCTTTGGCGTAGCTATGACCGGCATTACGATGGCTGAGTCTATACAAAGGAAAAATCAAGATGTCCTTTTATTTGTAGATAATATTTTCAGGTTTGTTCAGGCAGGGGCAGAGATATCCACGCTTTTGGGGCGCGTCCCTTCTGAAACGGGGTATCAGCCTACGTTGATCTCTGAGGTAAGTGAATTTCATGAACGTATACGCTCCTCAAAGGAAAGAGGCGGTTCAATAACTTCTGTGGAGGCAGTTTATGTTCCTGCCGATGACCTTACTGACCCGGCAGTGGTGGCTATTTTCAGTTTTTTAGATTCTATTTTGGTGCTTTCCCGCGAGCGTATCCAGTTAGGATTATATCCGGCCATAGACCCGTTGTTATCTTCTTCTGCCAATTTAGACATTGACATCATAGGAAGGCGCCATTTTGATATTGCCCAGGAAGTAATCAGAATCTTTCAGAGATACGAGGAATTAAGGCGTATTGTTTTGGTCATCGGGATTGACGAGCTATCATCTGCGGACCGTATTATTTATGAGCGCGCCAGAAGGTTGCAGAATTTCCTCACCCAGCCATTTTTTGTTGCCGAGGCTTATACTGGAAAGAAAGGAGAATACGTTACCCTGCCCCAAACCCTTGCCGGCTGCGAGAAGATTATCGCAGGAAGAGTTGATTCTACGCCCGCAGAAGAATTTTATCTGATCGGCGCTTTGGCATAAATGATAAGAAGCCAGAAGAAATTGGGCGAGATTTTAATGGCTAAGGGTTTAATTACCGGCGGACAACTAAAAGCCTCTCTGGATGAACAGCGAAAAACCGATGAATTTTTAGGTAAAATCTTATTAAGAAAAAACCAAATCAAAGAAAAAGATTTATTGGAGGCGTTAGCCGAGCAGTTTAATATCCCTTATGCGAGCCTGAAATACAAATATATGGATTGGCAGTTAGCAAAGCGGTTCAGCCCGGCTTTAATTCTGGATTATAAATGTTTTCCTATCGCTAAGGATGAGCGGTCGGTCACTATTGCTATCACCAATCCTTTGGATGTTTGGGCAATAAAAAGAGCCGAAGAAGAAGCAAGGGGCCTGAAGTTAAAATTGGTTTTAGTTTCCGAAGGGGATATGCAAGAGGTTATTCAGAGGTACCAGCAGTATATACGCTCAACTACCTTAGAAACTCTTTGAACAGGCTATACATAAACAGATGCCTAAGAAATCAGATACAATTTTAGCCGATGCTTTAATGGAAAAGGGTTTAATCGCCAAAAGCGATTTAGAGCCCCTTTTGCAGGAAGCAGAGGCGTCCGGATACAGCCTTCAGCAGATTTTAATTAACCGCAGGCTCTTCCCGGAAAAAGATATTCTCAATATTCTGACGGATAAATTAAAGATTAGCTGTGTTGATTTAAAGGCAGTTTCACCTGATAAACAAGTTTTAGCTCAGGTGCCGGTAAAAATTGCTTCCTATTATAGATTTATACCCGTAGAGATAAAAGACAGGACTTTAACTATCGCCGTAGCCTCCCCGTTAGATATAAAAACACAGGATGAGATAAGAACACAGCTGGGTTTTGATATAGAGATAGTTTTTTCCTGCTCGGCCGATATCTTAGAAGGCCTTAAGAAATATTATGGCCTGGCAGCCGATACGCTGAAGGAAATTGCTTCCGGAGCCCCTCTGTCTGCAAATCTTTTTCAAGAAACAGCGCAGGAAAAAGTAGAGGATATAGAGAAGTTAGCCGAGGACGCCTCAATCATAAAACTGGTTAATCAGATAATTTTAGAGGGGTATAAGAAACGCGCTACGGATATACATATTGAGCCTTATCGGGAAACAGTGAATTTACGTTATCGCGTAGACGGCATACTTTACGATGCCAATGTCCCGCCTGAAATAAAGAATTTTTTAAACGCGATAATCTCGCGTATCAAGATTATGTCCAATCTTAATATTGTTGAGCGCCGGCTCCCCCAGGATGGAAGGGCAATCGTAAGAGTGCAGGATGCGATGCTGGACCTGCGTATATCAACTATACCCACGCCGTTTGGCGAGAGCGTAGTGGTAAGAATTTTGCCTACCCATATGCTTTTTAGCCTGGAAAAATTGGGCTTGGCCAAAAAAGATTTACAGCTTTTTGAGAGTTTCATTCTAAAGCCGCACGGTATAATTTTTGTTACCGGCCCCACAGGAAGCGGCAAGACCACTACTTTGTATGCCTGCTTAAGCAGGATTAACACTAAAGACCGTAAAATTATTACCCTGGAGGACCCCATTGAATACGAGATGCCGGGCATTACCCAGATACAGGTAATGCCTGAGATTAACTTAGATTTTGCCCGGAGCCTGCGCAGCGTCTTAAGGCACGACCCCGATGTAATAATGGTAGGAGAGGTGAGGGATTTAGAGACCGCAGAGATTGCTATTCGCGTAGCCCTTACCGGGCACCTGGTATTTTCTACCCTGCATACCAATGACGCTGCCAGCGGCATTGCCCGATTATTAGATATCGGAGTGGAACCGTATCTTTTGACTTCCAGCGTAGAAGCATTTATTGCCCAGCGCTTGATCAGGGTAATTTGCCCGGAATGTAAATATGCGGATGAAACCGCCCGGCAGGAACTGAAAGGATTAATTGCCAGGGATTTAGAGTTAAGAGCAGCAGAGGTTAATTTATTTAGAGGCAAAGGCTGCCCTAATTGTAATTTTACGGGGTTCTTTGGCAGGACCGCCATATATGAAATTCTTCCGGTAGATGAAGTAATCAAGGATTTAATTGTCAAGAAAACCCCATCCGGCCAGATAAAAAGAATAGCGGTTACCAGGGGTATGCGCACTTTGCGCCAGGATGGCTGGCAGAAGGTGATTTCCGGCATAACCACTCCTGAGGAAGTAATGAAGGTAACTTCTCAAGAAGAGCGCTTGAGGGAAACAGAAAGAAAAGTTCCTATTTTATCTTCTGATCTGCCAAACGAAACTATCTCTTCTTCGGGTGCAGAAAAGAGGCGTTATCAGCGTTTAAATAGTAAAATTAATTTAAGTTATAAGGTCCTTAAGTCAAAGGATGAGTTATTAAAACGGGGATTCCAGCCTGAACAACTCAGCATTACCAGGAATGTCTCTGCGGGAGGCTTGCTTTTTTATGCGAATGAGCCATTGCCTGTCGCTTCAATCTTAGAACTAAATTTAGAGTTACCCGACGGCAAGAAGCCCGTAGAATGTTTAGCCAGAATAGTCCGCATAGAGGAAATGGAAGAGGAAAAAAACTATAATATCGCAGTTTGTTTCTTAGATATTACCGGTGCTGAGAGGACCAGGTTAAATAACTATGTGGAGACAGCGTAGATATGATATACAAATATCGCGCAAAAAAGGGGCCGCAGGACATATTAGACGGCACAATTGAGGCAAGCAGCGAAAAAGAGGCGATTGAGAAAATTAGCCAGACAGGTTATATCCCCATACACATAGAGAAATTTGGCCCTGCTGCCAGAGAACCGCATTTAACTTCCGAAGGCAGATTACGCGGCAGGATAAAGTCAAGCCAGATTACTATTTTTAGCCGTCAATTAGCCAGCCTTTTAAAGTCGGGCGTGCCTATCCTGAATGCCTTGAATATAATCAGGGAGCAATCTGAAAATCCCCATCTAAAACAGATCATTTACATCATTCACAAGGAAATAAAAGACGGCGCAACTTTATCTTCGGTTCTCGCTAAACATACCAATATATTTTCTCATCTTTATATTGCGATGATTCGTTCCGGAGAAGACACGGGTAACCTCCCTGAGGTGCTTTTAAGGATCACTGATTACCGCATAAAACAGGAAGAGATGCTTAGCCGTTTTCGTATGAGCCTGGCATACCCTGCGCTTATGGCAATTGTAGGCCTGGCCACGGTAGTCTTTATGCTTACTTTTGTCATACCCCGGCTTATGCGCATGTTTGTTGATTTAGGAGAAAAATTACCTTTACCCACGCGTATTTTGATTTCTCTAAGCCAGGGGCTTCGCCAAGGGTGGTTCTGGATAATTTTAATTTTAGCAATTATAATCCTAATTATCAGGCGGCAGGCAAAAACAAAGGCCGGAAAAATTTCTTTAAGTATTTTAAAATTGCGCCTGCCTATATTAGGGAATTTTATACTTAAAGCAGAACTTAGCCGTTTCAGCCGTACGCTGGAGCTGCTTATAAAAAATGGCATACACATACTAAGGGCAATTGATATCGCCATCCCTGTATTAGAAAATGAGGTGATCAAGGATCAATTAAGGCAAAGTTATAAACAGTTAGAACAAGGCGGCTCTTTTGGCAGGAGCCTTAAAGACTCAAAACTCTTTCCTGCCTTTATGAGCAATCTTATAATCGTAGGCGAGGAATCGGGCAGGCTTGATGAGGCATTGGCTGAAGTAGCCGGTAGTTATGAGCGGGATACTGATGAAGCCATGAGGATAATGGCAAACCTTCTTGAACCATTGATGATTCTGGGGATGGGCCTGATTGTAGGTTTTATTGTAGTAGCGATGTTATTGCCGATATTTGAGATTAATGTGATGGCGAGATAAAGAAAAATTCAAATGTCAAAGCTCAAAATCCAAAATAAACCCCAATTTAAAATTTCTAGTGACAAAACTTCTGTTTTGGTATTTGTCATTGTGACTTTGAATTTATTTTGTGCTTTGAATTTTGACATTTGTCATTTGTACGCCCAACAGTGGCAGGAGTTAAAAAGCGAACATTTTATCGTATATTTTACCCAGGATAAAAAATTTGCTCAAGAGGCGCTGGATAAATCAGAGGTCTATTATCAAAGAATCGCCTCAGATTTGGGTTACCCCAGGTATTCAGAGTTTTGGCTATGGGATAAGAGGGTAAAGATTTATATCTATCCGGACCACGCCTCATATTTGGCGGCAACGGCTCAACCTCAATGGTCGCACGGTATGGCGGATTATAAAAATAAACAGATAATAAGTTTTGCCTGGAGTAAAGATTTTACGGAATCGCTTCTTCCCCATGAGATGGCCCATCTTATCTTCAGGGATTTTGTGGGTTTCAAGAGTCAAATACCCCTCTGGTTAGACGAAGGCGTGGCCCAGTGGGCAGAGGAGGCAAAAAGGCGAGAGATGAAGTTTATGGTTGGGCAGCTCCTTAAAAAAGACTCGTTGCTTTCTTTGGAAGACATGATGAAATTGGATATTAGAAAGGTTACAGAAAAAGACAGGGTTTATATCCGCTCTACGCACACAAAAGATAATGCCCAGGGGGGGTTGTTTTTAAGCGGAGACAGCATTATCAATACTTATTACCTGCAATCAGTTTCCTTAGTGGATTTTCTGCTCAAAAAATACGGCTCAGACAGGTTTACTGAATTCTGCCGGCAATTACGCGACGGTAAAACAATAGATGAGGCTTTGAAATTTGCCTATCCGGTATATATACGCAGCATCAAGGAATTAGAAGGCAGGTGGAGGGAATATCTAAGTGAATTGAATTAATGGAGGAAATCAGGATGAAAAATGATAGAAAAATATTTCTCAAGGGGTTCACTCTCATAGAACTTATGCTCGTAGTTGTAATTATCACAGCGTTAGTGGCTATGGTAATGCCCAGGCTTACCGGAAGAGGGGAACAGGCGCGCACTTCCGCGGCAAAAGCTGATATCCAGGCTAATATTGCCACTGCCTTAAAACTTTATGAATTAGATAATGGAAATTTTCCGGGGACAGAAGAAGGCCTGAATGCCTTATTGAATAAGCCCGCCTCGGCAGCCAGTTGGAATGGGCCGTATTTAGAGAAGAAACCCATAGACCCCTGGGGCAGAGAATACAAGTATAAAAGCCCGGGAGATCATAGGACGGATTATGACCTGTGTTCTTTAGGCAAGGATGGAACAGAGAGCGCTGATGACGTTAAAAATTGGGAATAAGCTGAAAAAAGCTTTTACTCTTACGGAGGTAATGGTGGCAGCTTGCGTTTTATCCTTAGGGGCAGTTTTAATTTACGAGTCATTCTTTATTATCTTAGACTCTTTTAATTACTGCTCTAATTATCTTAATATTGCTTCCTGGATGAATGAGAAGGTCTGGTACGCGCAGGATGAGTTAAGCCGCCTGCACTCGCCTGACCAGATAGATACCGCAGGTGAGTTTGCAGCCCGGAATAAAAATTTCCGATGGAATTTATCGCATAATTTAATAAGTGAGGATTTATACCAAATAGATTTAACCCTCTTTTGGCAAGAGGGCCAAAGGAAGGTAAAGTTATTAAGAAGCACATATGCTATGTATGATGAGAAAAAATAGGTTTAACCCGCAGGCAAAAAGAGGGTTTACCCTGATTGAGATGCTTATGGTCACAGGAATATTATCTGTTGTTGCGCTGGCAATGTATGCAACCCTCAGTAACGGGATAAAAATTTATCAGAAGGTGAATAGGGAATTGCCGGAGGAGGACTTAAATATTTTTTTTGCTAAATTTACCCTTGATATAAAGAATACTTTCAAGTTTACCGGCATTAATTTTTCAGGCGCAATAGAAAAAGTGGAATTTCCCACTTTAGTAAACAGCCTGCGCTTTGCGAAAAGGACAGTAGGTAAACTAATTTATGCCTATGAACCCGCAACCGGAATCCTGAACAGGTACCAGGTAGATTTTTCCGGCGCTTACAGCGGCGAAAGCAATGCCCGCCCCCGGCAATCGCTAAGAAATGTGCGGGCCCTAAAATTTCAATATTATATTTACGATGAGCAAAACAAAGTTTACCTTTGGCAGGATGAATACGGCCGTAATGAAGGCTTACCTTTGGCAGTAAGAGTGGAATTGGAATTTGATGATGGAAGAGAAATCAAAAGATTCACTAAAACCGTTAGTCTCCCCGCCAGCGGTTAACTCTAAGGCAAGCATACTCATACTTGCCCTTTGGTCGCTTTGTTTATTATCTACTTTTGCCGTGAGCCTGGGCATCGCAGTCAGGCAGAAACTTACTTTAGTAAACCGGCTTGATGAAAAGGATAGGCTGCGTTTTATTGCTGAAGCAGGCATTAAAAAAGCAATCAGCCGGCTCAAAGAAGAGCCCGAAAAAGATTACGCTGCCCTAAATGATGGCTGGAGCAATAATAGCATTGTATTTAAAGAGATAAGTATAGGTAACGGAAAGTTTTCTCTCTCGCATGCCCATATCAACGAGCGCACAGGTTTGACAGAGCCCTGGTACGGCCTTACAGATGAAGAGGGCAAGCTCAATATAAATAAAGCAGGCCAGACAATAATGGAGCGCCTTTTCCGGATTCTTGATTACGACGAGATGCAGGCCCAGGAACTGGCAGCCGCGATTATTGATTGGCGGGATAACGATAGCGAGCTTTCCATACCTTTGGGCAGCGCAGAAGATTCTTATTATCGGAACCTCAAATATCCTTATGAAGCAAAGGACGCGGATTTCCAAGTCTTAGAGGAGCTCCTTTTAGTTAAAGGCATAGACAAGGATATTTACGAGAAAATTAAAAATTATATTACCATCTACGGCAGCGGCAGGATCAACGTTAATACCGCTTCAAAGATTATCCTTCTGGCTTTAGGAATCAACGCGGATACAGCGGATGCGATTATATCTTTTCGCCTGGGCGAGGACGGCATTATTGGCACCGCTGACGATAATGTTTTTGATACGCCTGCTAATATAGCGCCAAAACTCAGCCAATTTTCCCATCTTAGCGATTCTGCGATAGCCGGCTTAAGTATCATTGCTGACCAATACCTGGTTACTAATTCTCATAATTTTATGGCCAGCTGTATTTCTCAATTGAATGGCAGAAAGAAAAC
>Ga0105164_10001551_pt1 | contig 14718 bp, 11 predicted proteins | sample VDWuncwatermetaG_FD_89674 | JGI IMG/M metagenome (GOLD analysis project Ga0105164, IMG submission 89674) | Wastewater microbial communities from Netherlands to study Microbial Dark Matter (Phase II) - VDW unchlorinated drinking water | ecosystem: Environmental > Aquatic > Freshwater > Drinking...
CGCTCGCTCTTCCTCCGGCAAAACGCCGAACAAGTTCGTGGTCCAATCGACGCCAAACAAATATTGGCTCCAATCGACTGACGGGAATTCGTCCCAGCTCCACGAATAGAGACGTATGTTGAGGCCGATATTCTGGCCCACAAATCGTGGCGCTAAGGCCGCCCCCCGGCTGACCGCTTGAATGGGAAAGTCGCGCGCGCCGGTAAACGAATTCCTTAATCGCATAGCTAACGCGACGAATTCTTGTGCGGTTCGTACAAAAGGCGCCGCAGCGTCACGCACACTGTGCAGGAAAATACCGCTATCGCGTCTCACGTGAACCAAGCTGCGAAGCAATCGTGGCTTAAATCTGCGCTCCAGCTGATCAAGACTGTGATCTAAGTTTGCGACGATGGTATTCACGCCGCGCCTGACAAATCTGTACAGGATTGTCAGGTCGCGTTTGGCGCCCGTTGGTTTTGGCTCCTTCTTAGCCGCAGGACGCAAGCTCTTGGCGCCGCCGGGCTTGCGGGGCCGCGAGGGCGGCGCAATGCGCGTCGGCGGCGGGCCCTTCTGACGGCGCGTCACCACCGGCGGATCGCCGCCATCTCCCCCATCCTCCGGATCGCTGCCCTCGGGCGAAGGCCCGCTGGCCGGAATGAGTTCGTATTCGCGGATCAATTTGTCATGATAGCGCAGCTTGAACCATAGATCGTCCACCCGGAACGGCGCCCACCAGTTTCTATAAATCTGGATCGGGCCGACACGCCCGAGTGTCACCGCGATCTCGATCACGCCGCACAATGCGGCCTCGGCTTTGTAGATGCGCGCATAGGCGTTCGCGTAGACGTCCTTGACGAAATCGCTCGACCGGCCGTCCACCGCCTCAGTCGCTTCCGGACTCCACACCAACGTAAATTCAGGCGCTACTCTCCGTTCCCGCTTTTCCTTCCTCTTATTGTTCTTGCTTGCTGACTGTTTTTTGCGTGCTTTCGCCTTCTGCGTTGCGAGTGTCATCCGATCCCCGTTTTAACGCCGTATATCCGCCAAGGCGCAGCGAACGACGTTTTCTGCGGGGCGTCAATTGATGCAAGCGGGTAACGCGCGCGGCGCGCACAAGAACATTGTGTACAAGTTAGACAAGATGTCTTGACCAGCGACGAGTCTCGCCCTCTCCTCACGCCATCCAGCGGGGCGCGGGGAAAGCTGTTGGCTGGTGCGCGGTGCGGGGTCCGGACGGAACCCGCCCGCGCGTTCCATCCCAGGCTACGCCCCTCGTCGACGTTCCCGCGCTCCGTTCGGCTCAAAAATAATCTGTGTGGGCTACGGAACGGCGGGGCTCCCTGTGGGTTATTCCCACGGCGCCGACCTACTCCCCCGCCCAGGCGCCACCGCAGCACGGGCCGGATCGCTAGATCCGGCCCACCTGCGCTTAAAGACCCATGAAATGGCTGGCGAGGCCGCCGGCGGCGGTCCAGGCGTGCAACATCCATCCCGGTTGTTCCCCAGTACGCGGCGCGATCTGCTGGCTCTCGTCCATTGCCAAGCCGTAAGTCCAGGAACTCGACGGGGCGACGATCACCGGCGCGTGCGCGCACTGGCCGATGGCCGTGCGGTGGTGGTGTCCGCAAATAATCCGCAAGACCTGCCGGTGCCGGGCGATGACAGACGCGAATAGGCCTGCGTCCAGCAGGCCGATTTCATCGAACAGCAGATCGTGGGTGAGAAACGGCGGATGGTGCAGCGCGACGATCGTGGGCTTGGCCTTCGCCTCGTGCAGTTTTTCGTCCAGCCAATCGGCGCCATCAGCTCTAACCAAGCCGTGCGTCTCACCGGGGACGATGTCGTCAACGGCGATGATACGCACCGGAAAATCATTGATGACGTAGGAAAGCGGTCCCTCGCGCGGAAAATAGCCATGCTGCGGAAACGTGCCGCGCATGTGTTCGCGGCTGTCGTGATTTCCGGGCATCAAATAGAGCGGCGCCGGGGGATCGATGATCGCTTCGGCCAGCACCGCGTATTCGTCGGCGCGCTCATCGTTCGCCAGGTCGCCGGTCAGCAGGATCACATCGGCGCGGTAGTCACGGGCCTGCGCCAAAGCACGCCGCAATTGCTGCGCGGCCGCGCCGTCATCGTCGGCGCGGATATGGGTGTCCGAAATTTGCGCAAGGCGGAACGTGCCGCTCATATTGTGCCTTCCCCCAGCTTCTTATTATGCGTGCCCTAAGGGCGCATGAAGCGGATGGGCCAGGCTTTGTCTGTGCCCGCGGTCACAGTCTGGCGGTTCAGTCCAGCGTCCGGGCGACGCGGAAGCCAACGCCGGGGGCGCGGGCGCTATCGTCTGCTGCGCGCCGGGCGGCGGCGCGCAGCACCGGCGCCTGATCGGCATAGCCGCCGCCGCGGAAGACGCGCCGGCTGCATTCGTCCGCCTGCACAGCCGCGCCATCGACGGGCGCCAGATCGTAGTTCGGCGCGTAGCAATCCTCGACCCACTCGCCGACATTGCCGTGCATGTCGAAGAGGTTGAACGCGTTGGCGGCGTGGGCGCCCACTGGCGTGGTTTGGCGCACGCGGAATGTTGCTTGCGCCGCGGTGACGCGCGGGCCGAAGGCGTACGCATCGGTTTGCCCGCCGCGCGCCGCGTATTCCCACTCGGCTTCGCTCGCCAAGCGATAGCGCAGGCCGCCGGTCTTGCGGTTCAGCCAATCGAGATACGCTTGCGCATCTTCCCACGACACGTTGGTGACTGGGCGATCGCCGCGGCCCCAGCCGCCGTCGGCCGGCGAGTAGCCGTTGCAGCCGCTATCGGCGAGGCACGCATCCCATTGTGAGAACGTGACTTCGTATTTGCCCATCGCGAACGGCGCGAGCGAAACTTCATGTAGCGGGCCCTCATCGCGCCCACGCCCGGTTTCCGAAGCCGGCGATCCCATCGAAAACAGGCCGCCCGCGAGCACGGTCATTTCCGGGCAGCCTTCGCAATCACGGAAGGTGTAGCCGGGCTCGCGCATCGGCGACGTTTCTTCAGGCGAGGCAGGCGTTTCCGTCGTTGCAAGCTGCTGCACTTCGGCTTGCGCCGCTGGCTGCTGCCCTGCCTGGTATTCCTGATACATCCTGTAGGCCGTGGGCGTGAAATACGCGATCGCGCCAAGTGCTACAGCGCCGGCCACTATCCATCCGATGCGGCGCGCCGATCGTGCGAAGCGCTGACGCTTCGAGAGGATCTCGAATGTCTGCACGCGCTGATCGATGTTATCGAGCGGCTTCTGGCCTTTTGACTGGAACGCGGCCTGCGGCGAGTTGCGCGCCATCGAGCGGAATTCAGCCGACACCAACGCCGAACCCGGCTCCGCCAATTCCTGCAGGCGCGCCGCGACGTTGACGCCGTGGCCGAGCAAATCGTCCGTCGCGGTCACGATCACGTCGCCGACGTGCGCGCCGACGCGGATCGGCGGCTCGCCCTTGCCGCGCTTGTCGAGAATTTCCTGAACCGCGCCGAGCGCCGAGCCGGCCGAGCCAAACTCCAGCATGAAGCCGTCGCCCGCCGTATTGAACAGGCGCCCGCCGTTTGCGGCGGCTACGCGTTCGATCCGCGCGCGCAGGTTCTCGACCTTGCGCGCCGCGTTGCGCTGGTCGCGCTCCGACATGGTTGAAAACCCGACGATGTCGATCGCCACGATCGACGCCAAACGGATTGCACGCTCGTCGCTCTGTTGTTGCTGTTCAGCCAAGACCTAATCCCCACCCTGGTAGGATAGGCCCCGGCCCGGGACTTATCCAGCCTCCTCCTACTCGCCCAAATCGATCCTGAGCAGAAGCGCGGACACATTCTGGATGAAAGTCCGGTTGAAATGCCGGTTATGGGGCGATCCGTGACGTAGGGCGACGTGTCGGAGGCATCGCCGACCAATGTTTGGGCGAAATCCCCTCAAGGGGGCGCCCCCGAACCGTCAGTAAACGCCGGAAGCGCCCGCGAGCAGCGCGCGGCGCGAAGCACTCGTCACATTGGCCATGATCTCTGCGCGCCTCTCCCGGCTCAGCGCGAGGGCGCGTTCCGGCCCGGCGTGAGCAGATGTTTTCTAATCTTGCCCGCGGCGGTGCGCGGGAATTCGTCCACGAAGGTGACGCGGCGGGGCGTTTTATAGCCAGCCAGGTTGGCGCGGCAAAACTGAATCATCTCGGCTGCGGTGACGGGCGGCGCGTCAGCGCGCAGCAGCACGAACGCATGCCCCACCTCGCCCCACTTCTCATCCGGCACGCCGATAATCGCGCTTTCAAGCACGGCCGGATGTCTCGCGAGGACATTCTCGATTTCGGCCGGATACACGTTCTCGCCGCCGGAAATATACATCTCCTTGATGCGACCGGCGACGTAGTAACAGCCCTCCGCATCGCGGCGGCCGGTATCGCCGCTCTTCAGCCAGCCATCGGCGGTGAAAGCCTTCGCGGTTTCCTCGGGCTTCTTCCAATAGCCGGGCGTGAGCCCCGGCCCGCGCATCCAGATCTCGCCGCTCTCCCCCTCAGCGACATCGTTTCCGTTCGCATCGACAATGCGCACATCGAGCAAAAGCTGCGGCTTGCCGACTGAACCGATCTTGCGCAACGCATCTTCGCGCGCGGCGATGAACGCTGTCGGCCCCGTTTCGGTCATGCCGTAGCCGTTGCAAACCAGTACGCCCTTAACCGCGTAGCGCTCGACCAACACATCCGAAAGTGGCGCGCCGCCGCAACCCCAAGAGCGCACGCGCGCGAGATCGGCGCTCTCAAACTCCGGATGAAGGGCGAGCTGCTGATACACGGCCGGCACCGCGAAGAAGATGTCGAGCCGCGGCATCAGTTCGAGCGCGCGTGTTTGATCGAAGCCCGGAAGCATGATCACCGTACCGCCGGCCATCAAAGTCGGCAACGTGACGAGTTGAATGCCGGCGGTGTGAAAGAGCGGCAGGAAATTGAGCGTCGTGTCGCCTTCGCGCAATCCGAACGCTTGAGTGACGTGAAACGCATTCACCGCAGACATCTGATACGTCTGCATCACCGCCTTGGGCTGGCCCGTCGTGCCTGACGTGTACATCAGGAACCAAGGCGCCTCAGCGAGCCAGCGGCGCTCGGTCTTCAATGGCGCAGCGGCTGCGAGAAGAGCTTCATATGGAGCGCCGGCGTCTCGCCGGCCGGCGCCTGTGTTGGCCGGCGGGGACGCCGGCGCTCCATAGTCCAGCGCTAATCGCGCCAAATCTTGGTGCTCCAAGCTTTGCGCCGTTTCCGCATCTTCCGCGCCAAATACCAGCAATTTCGGCATGCAATCTTCGAGCAGCGCCGCGAGCTCTGCGGCGGGCGAGCGCCAGTTCAGCGGCACGAGGATAGCGCTCAACTTGCCGCACGCGAACAGGAATTCGAAAAACTCGATGCGGTTGCGGCAGAGGATCGCCACTCGATCTTCGCTGCTGACACCCATCGCCGCCAACGCACCGGCGCAACGCGACACGCGCTCGTCCAACTGCGCATACGTGAGCGTGCGCCCAGTGATCGCGTCTTCGAACGCGATGCGGTGCGGCGTTAGCTCCGCCCGCTTTGCAGTGATGTCGACCAGGTCGACACCCATGGTTCACTCCCCACTTCGCGCGCGCTTCTTTTAGGACGCGTCGCCATTCTTGGCCCGCGGCGCGAGCCCGTTGATCATCAAGTCGGACGCCGCCTCCGCGATGGCCGCGGTATCCGCGCCGTCTTCCCACACGCCGTAACGTAGGCCGAGGAACGTCGAGGCGCCCATCAGCGCCCACACACGCACTTCATCGTCTTGTCCCGGACTGATTTCACCGCGCGATGCCGCTTGCGCCAGCTGCTGTCGATAAGCAGCGGAGAACGTGCGGTAGTATTCGCGGTACGCTTCCGGCGCCACGAACTGCGCCTCCATGACAACGCGGTAGAGCGCTTTGTGCGAGCGCACGAATTCCAGGTACGCCTGGATGCCAAGCCGCTCGGCTTCGAGCCGGTTCGACGCGTCGCGCGTGCTCTCGGCTAGCGCATGCCGCGTGCGGGCGCCCATGTCGGCGACGAGCGCCCGGAACACTTCCTCTTTACTCTTGAAATACACGTAAAAAGTGCCGAGCCCGACGCCCGCTTTTTGCGTGATGTTGGAGATCGCGGTCTCGTGGTAGCCGCGCGCGCCGAACTCTTCGGCCGCGGCATCCAGGAGCCGCCTCAGCGTCCGCCTGCCCCGCTCAGTTTTTGGCCCCGTCCGCTCCTCGACCGCCTGCGGCTCGGAACCTGAATGTTGACTCATGTTTCAAGTCTCCGCTATAAGCCCGCGCAAGACAACAAAATTCGGACCGAGAACGGTTCGAGGGGGGAATGCGGGGCACATGCCTCAAGTCGTTTTGCCAGACGGGGCCACCCTGTCCTACGCCGATGCTGGCGCGGGCGCCCCTATCATTCTGGTGCACGGCTGGGCCGCCAACGGGGCCTTTTTCCGCGACCTCGCCACTGAACTCTCCAAGCGTCATCGCGTCCTCGCCCTCACATTGCGCGGCCATCCGGGTTCGAGCCAAGGCGCTTCTCCCCTCACCATCGAGACACTGGCCGACGACATCGTCCATTTCGCCGAGACGCTGGACTTGAAGGGCGCAACCGCGCTCGGCTGGTCTATGGGCGCGATGGCGCTTTGGGCCGCCGCGCCACGTCTCGCAGCCCGTTTAAGCGGCCTCATCGTCGAGGACATGGGCCCGCGTCTCGTCAATGACGCAAGCTGGGAGCATGGCATCGCCAGCGGCTACACGGCCGATGACGTCCCCGGCACGGTGAACGAAATCGCCGCCGACTGGCCGGCATATGTCTCGCGCTTCGCGCCGCGCATGTTCGCGCCGTCCGTGCGCGAAGCTTGTCCCGCACTTGAAGGCTGGGCGGCTAGCGAAATGGCCAAGGCGGACGCCGCCGCGATGGCTTCGTTCTGGACATCGATGGCGAGCCAAGATTTCCGCGCCGCGCTCGCGCGCATCACGACGCCGATGCTCGTGATCCACGGCGGCGACAGCCAAGTTTATCCCGACGGCGCGACAGCCTTCGTGGCGCGCACCGCGCCGAACGCCAAGCGCGTCGTCATTCCCGGCGTGGGCCACGTGCCCCATCTCGAAGCGCCGGACAGTTTTTTGAATCATATCGAGGCTTTTGTCCGCGACACGCGGCGGCCCGAATTGAGGAGCGGAGGAGCCATCCAATGACACGCAAGAGCAATCCAGCGCGGCTAGCGCTTTTGTTGGCCAGCGTATGCGCTGCGCCGTTCGCGCTTTGCGCGCCGGCGTTCGCGCAAGACGAGGCGGCAGTCTCGGAGGACGAAGAAATCACCGTCACAGCCCGCCGCCGCGAAGAAAATCTGCAGGATGTTCCGATTGCGATTACGGTTCAGACCGAAGAGCAACTCGACCAACGCGGCGCCGACAACATCACGGTGCTGCAGCAAACTACGCCGAACGCGACGGTTCAGGTGGCGCGGGGCTCGAACTCGACGCTGATCGCGTTCATCCGCGGCGTCGGCCAGCAAGACCCGCTCTGGGGCTTCGAAGGCGGCGTCGGTCTCTATGTGGACGACGTCTATATCGCACGCCCACAAGCTGCAGTGCTCGACATTTTCGACATAAACCGCATCGAAGTGCTGCGCGGACCGCAGGGCACGCTCTACGGCCGCAACACGGTTGGCGGCGCGGTGCGCTACGTGACGAACGAACTCGACATGGAAGATGCGCACCTGCGCGCACGGCTAAACTTCGGATCGTACAATCAGGGCGACTTCATTATCTCGGGTTCGACGCCGATCGGCGAGAATTTTGCCATCGGCGGCGCGCTTGCCCTCTACGTGCGCGACGGCTACGGCGAGAACCAGTTCACCGGCGCCGAGCACTACAACAAGGATGTTGACGCCTATCGCGTCAGCGCGCGATGGGAGCCGACAAACGACCTCAGCATCCGCTTCTCAGCCGATGGCGTGGACGACGACTCCAATCCGCGCAATGGTTATCGCCTAGCCAGCTTCCCGGCTGGCGGCCCGTCTTATAATCCGCCAGGCAGCGTTTACGACACGCGCGCTGGCGCTGGCGATGAAAACCATGTCTCGACGCGCGGTGAAGCGCTGCACATCGACTACGAAATCAATGACGCCATTACATTGCGTTCGATCACGGCACATCGTGAAGGACACACCAACGGCACCATTGACTTCGACAACACCGAATTCCCGACGCTCGACATTCCAGCCTATTACTCGGACGATCAGCTCACGCAGGAATTCCAACTCCTGTTCAATCTCGACCGCATCCAAGGCGTCGCCGGCCTCTACTATCTCGACGGCACGGCGGAAGGCGCTTTCGACACCGTACTTGGCGGCCTGAACACGACGATCTTCACGCAAGGCAGCGTAGACACCGAATCTCTCGCGGCGTTCGCCGACGTGAGCTTGGACATCACCGAATCGCTCGCCCTTTCGGTCGGCGCCCGGTGGACGCGCGACGAAAAGACCGGCACCGTCTATCGACAGAACTACACTGGCATCCGCAGTCCGTTCTTCGGCAATGCGGCGGCCGTGCCTGGCCTGGTGCGCACCAACTACACCAACAGCCGCGACTTCGAAGAAGTGACGCCGCGCATCTCGCTCACCTGGGAAGCAAGCGACGATCTCACGCTCTACACCTCGTACAGCCAGGGCTTTAAGTCGGGCGGCTTCGACATGCGGGGCGACGCGGTGTTCACGCCTGACACCGTCAATGGCTACGATCCGGAGTTTGTCGATACGTACGAAGTGGGCTTCCACTCGTCCTTCTGGCAAGGCCGCATCAATTTAAGCGGCGCCGTGTTCCAATCAGAGTACACGGACATGCAAATCACGCGTCAGGAGCCGACCACGCTCGGCGGCATTGCCAGCTTCGTCGACAACGCGGCTTCAGCCGATATCTTTGGCGCTGAACTCGAAGGCCGCCTGCGCTTCACCGACAACTTCACCGCCAGCTTTGCGATTGGCTATATCGACGGTGAGTTCAACGAGTACAGGTCGAACACGGTGGTCGCGAACCCGGCGCCGCCGCCGGCCACCATCGTGGTGCCGATCGATCTTTCGGGTTCGGCGGCTCTGCAAAACACGCCGGACCTGACAGCCTCGGCCGGCTTTACCTACACGTTCGGGCTGGCGAACGGCCAAATCGCCATCTCGCCGTCTGTCGCGTATCGCGGTGACAGCCAGATGTTCGAGTTCGCGACTCCTGCTCTCGATCAAGAGGCCTACACGCTCTACAACGCCTCGATCACATGGACCTCGGAGAATGATCGCTTCCGCCTTGGCCTGCACGGGCTGAACCTCACCGACGAAGAATATCGGGTCGGCGGTTACAACTTCCCCGGCGCCACGTTCGGCAACTCGATCATCGGCTTCTACGGCCCGCCGCAAACGATCACGGGCTCTGTCGAGGTCCGTTTCTAAGCGCTAACTGTGCAAGGCGGCGGCGCGACCCTCCCAGGGCGCCGCCGCCTTTTTTCTTGGAGTGCGAATGACGACGATCGAACAAGCTGGCGCCGCGCCGCGCGATCCTTCGCGCCACGTCGTCCTTGCGCTTTTGTTCATCGTCTACACCTTCAATTTCATCGACCGCCAGATCATCGGCATTCTCGCCGCGCCGATTCAGGCGGAGCTTGGCGCAAGCGATTCCGAGATGGGCCTGCTCGGCGGCCTCGCGTTCGCTCTGTTCTACACTGGCCTCGGCATTCCGATCGCTTGGCTTGCCGATCGCTGGAGCCGCACCTGGATCATGACGGTGGCGCTGACGCTCTGGAGCGGCTTCACGGCGCTCTGCGGGTTCACGGCCAGCTATTCGCAACTCTTCCTGGCGCGCATGGGCGTTGGCGTCGGCGAAGCCGGCGGCGTCGCGCCCGCGTACTCGCTCATCTCCGATTACTTCCCGCCGAAGGAGCGCGCACGGGCGCTGGCGATCTATTCGTTCGGGATTCCTATTGGCAGCGCTGCCGGCATCGCACTCGGCGGCCTCGTCGCAAGCCTGGTGGATTGGCGCGTGGCGTTTATTGTTGTTGGCCTCGCGGGCGTGCTGATCGCACCTGTGTTCCGGCTCTTCGTGCGTGAACCGGAGCGCGGGCGTTACGATGTGAAAGCAGCGGGCGCGCCTGCAGCGCCGCGCGCCGGATTCCTCGAGGCACTTGGCGTTGTTGCGCGCAAGCCGAGCTTCTGGCTGCTTTCGTTTGGCGCGTCATGTTCGTCGATCATGGGCTACGGCTCGTTCTTCTGGATTCCGAGCTTCCTGCAACGCTCCTACGGCTTCCCGCTGCAGGAAGCGGCGTTCTTCTACTCCTCCATCTTACTGGTCGGCGGCGTGATCGGCGTGTGGCTGGGCGGCTTCCTGGGCGACAAGCTCGGCGCCAGCCGGCGTTCGATGTTCGCGCTGGTGCCGGCGGCGGCGTGGATACTCGCCGCGCCGTGCTACGCGCTGGGCCTGCTCTCGCCTTCGCCGACGATTGCGTTCTTCCTCTTCCTCGCGCCGACCGCGCTTGGGTTGGTGTGGCTGGGACCAGTGATTGCAGCCGTCCAGCATCTCGCGCCATCGCACATGCGCACGACCGCGAGCGCGAGCTTCCTTTTCATCAACAATCTGATCGGAATCGGCTTCGGCACCTGGGTGCTCGGGCGGATGTCCGATCTTCTCAGCGCGCAGTACGGCGAGGAATCGCTCCGCTACTCGATCCTCGCCGGCACCGGCTTCTATGTGCTCGCCGCCCTCCTCTACGTGGTCGCGTCGCGCACCTTGAAGCGCGACTGGGTCGACTGACCTCTCTCAACCGGGGCGGCGCTTTCAGGCGCCGCCCGTTTTGTTTGTGGCGGCGTCATTTGAGGCTTGCAAATAACTGACCAGTCAGTTATTTTACACACATGGCCGCAAGCCGCTCTGCCACGACGACAAATTCCACCGCCCCCCGCTGGCGCAGGCGGGCGGAGGCGCGTCCGGAGGAGATTTTAGACGCAGCGCAGGAGGAGTTCACGGTGCGCGGCTTCGAGGCGGCGCGGATGGAGGACATTGCCAAGCGCGCCGGGCTCTCGAAGGCGGCGATTTACCTCTACTTCCCCAGCAAGATGGCGGTGCTGGAGGCGCTGATCGAAGCCAAGGTCGGGCCATTGGCGCGCGGCGTCGAGACGCTTTCCGCCTCGGGCATCGCCGATCCCCTGATGACGCTGAAGATGCTGGCGACAATGGCGGCGCATCGCATCGCTGACCCAAACCTGTTCGCGGCGCCGCGTCTGGTGATCGGCATCTCCGGACGCTTCCCCGAAATCGCGAAATACTATCGCGAGCACGTCGTCGAAAAAGCGCGTGGCGCGCTGGAGGCGCTGATCGAAGCGGCGATGGCGCAAGGCCAGATCCGGCGCGTCGACAAGAGCGCTGTCGTGCGCGCGTTCATCGGGCCGCTCTTCTTCGAGGCGATGTGGACGCATGTCCTGCTCGGTGAAACCGCTCTCAACGACCCGCAAAAACTGATCGAACAGCAGTTCGACGTCCTGCTCGCCGGGCTGGAGCCACGCACATGAAGCGCATCTTGATTCTTTCATTGGCGTTGCTGACCGCCGCGTGTGGCCGCGAGGCGCCGAGCGTCCTCCAGGGCTATGGCGAGGCGGACTACATTTATCTCGCGAGCCAAGACGCTGGCGTTGTCGGTGAGTTGTTCGTACGCGAGGGCGACGCCGTCGATGCTGGCGCGCGTGTGTTTCGACTCGATCCCGAGCGCCTGAGCTACGGCGTTGAAAGCGCGGCGGCGCAGCGTGCATCAGCGGCGGCAGCGGTCCGCACCGCGCAAGCGCAGGCGCGTCTCGCGCAACAGAATTACGCACGAAGCGCGCAGCTGGCGGAGCGCGGCTTCTATTCACGTGCGCGCCTCGATTCCGACCGCGCCGCGCTCGATGTCGCCAATGCGCAGCTTGCTCAAGCGCGCCGGCAGGCCGCGGCCGCTGGCGCAGAGACCGGCCTGGCCGAAGAGCGCCTCGAAGATCTGGATGGCGCAGCGCCCGTGGCGGGCACAATCGAGCAAGTTTATCATCGCGCCGGCGAAGTGGTCGCGGCGGGGCAACCGATCGCCGCCCTTCTTGCGCCTGAGAACATGAAGGTGCGCTTCTTCGCGCCGGAGGCGCTGCTTGCGCAGCTGCCCGTGGGCGCGCGCGTGCTGGTGAGCTGCGATGGCTGCGCGCAGCCGATCGAAGCGCGCGTGAGCTTCGTGGCGCAGGAGCCGCAATTCACGCCGCCGGTTATCTACTCGCTCGATCAGCGCGAGAAGCTCGTGTTTCTCATCGAAGCGCGATTCGCGGCCGCGACACCGATCCGGCCTGGCGTGCCGGTGGATGTGCGGATCGCGGAATGACGGAGGAAACCGTCATCGATGTGCGCGGGCTGACCAAGCGCTTTGGTGATCGCACGGTAGTTGATCACTTCGATCTCAAAGTGCCGCGCGGCGCGATCTATGGATTTTTGGGCCCGAACGGTTCCGGCAAGACGACGACGATCCGCATGGTATGCGGGCTCTTGAAGCCCGAGAGCGGCGAAGGCGAAGTGTTGGGGCTCAATGTTCTGACGCAGAGCCTGAAGATCAAGGAACGCGTCGGCTACATGACGCAGAAATTCTCGCTCTACGAGGACCTCTCGATCCGCGAAAACTTGGAGTTTATCGCCCGGCTCTACGGCCTGGACCGGCGCGACGAGCGTGTGGATCATGCGCTGGCCGATCTCGGCTTAAGCGAGCGGCAGTCGCAGTTGGCGGGCAAGCTCTCCGGCGGCTGGAAGCAGCGGCTGGCGCTGGCGGCGTGCATGATTCATGAGCCGGAGCTGTTGCTGCTGGATGAGCCGACGGCCGGCGTCGATCCGAAAGCGCGGCGCGATTTCTGGGACGCTATCCGGCGCTACTCGGCGCAAGGCGTGACGACGCTCGTCTCCACGCACTACATGGATGAAGCCGTGCAGTGCGATTCCATCGCCTACATCGCCTACGGCAAGAAGCTGCTCGATGCGCCGACGGGCGAGATACCGAAGCAGATCGGGCTCCACGCCTGGCGCGTCGCCGGGCGACCGCTGCTGAAGGCGCAACAATTGCTGGAGGCGTCTCCCGGCGTCGACTTGGTGGCGCGGTTTGGCGCGGAGCTGCATGCATGCGGCAAGCAAGCGGCGCCGCTGGAAGCCGCGGTGCGCGCGGTAAAGCAAGCCGAGCCGCATGTCGAGATCGAGCCAATTGAAGCGGGTTTCGAGGAGATTTTCATCTACCTCATGTCCGGCAGCACCGATAACTTCCGATGAAGCTGCCTTCGCTCCCCGGCCTGCCGAACTTTCTCGATCTTTCCTGGTCGCGCGTGTTTGCGGTGTTCCTCAAGGAACTGGTACAGATGCGGCGCGACCGGCCGACATTCGCCATCATGATCATGATGCCGATCATCCAGCTCGTGCTGTTCGGTTACGCCATCAACACCGATCCGCGCCACATGCCGGCGGTGGTCGAGATGCGCGAGGATGGGCCGCTGACGCGCGCGTTTCTGGCGTCGCTGACGCAATCTTCGTTCATCGACATCGTGGCAGTGACACAGCGCGCCGAGGACGCCGAGGCGATGTTGCGATCAGGCCGCGCCACGTTTTTGATCTCCATACCCGAAGGTTTCGAGCGCCGGCTGGTGCGGGGCGAGCGGCCGCAAATTCTCGTCGCCGCCGACGCGAGCGATCCGATCGCGGCGGGCGGCGCGCTGGGCGCAATTGAGCGGATCGCGCAATCGGCGTTCGCGCCGGATTTGAACGGTTCGCTGGCCTATCTCGCACCGACGCCGCCGCCTTATGAGATCGTCGTGCATCGGCGCTACAATCCGGCGGGCGTCAGCGCGTTCAACATCGTGCCTGCCCTACTTGGCGTCATTCTCACCATGACCATGGTGATGATCACTTCGATCGCGCTGACGCGCGAGACCGAGCGTGGGACGATGGAGAATCTGCTTGCGACGCCGGTCAGGCCGCTCGAAGTGATGATCGGCAAGACGACGCCTTACGTCTTCGTCGGCGCTATCCAAGTGGCGATCGTGCTGGTGGTGGCGACTTTGCTCTTCCACATCCCGTTCACCGGCTCGTTCCTGGCGTTCCTGGTGGCGGTGACGTTGTTCATCCTGGCGAATCTGATGCTGGGCTATCTCATATCGACCGCCGCGCGCACGCAGATGCAGGCGATGCAGATGACGTTCTTCATCTTCCTGCCGTCGATCCTGCTCTCCGGCTTCATGTTTCCTTTCAGGGCGATGCCGTTGTGGGCGCAGGCGATCGGCGAATGCCTGCCAATCACGCACTTCCTCCGCATCGTGCGCGAGATCGTGCTGAAGAGCGCGGGCTTTGGCGACGTGGTCGGCGATCTGTGGCCGCTGACCTTGATCATGGTCGTGCTCGCGGCGCTGGCGCTGCTGCGCTTCCGGCGCACGTTGGACTAGGCATGCGCCGGCGCCCGCGGCGAAGGGGGCTTCGTCGCGGCGCGGAAGTAGTATTGTCCGATGAGCGGCGCTCAAGAGCTGTCGGCGAGAAATGCAGGCGTGACCGCGAGCGTGACGAGAGGCGCGGCCGGCGTGGGCGCGGCGCGCATCGGCCACAGCCGTGTCATGCCGCGGCGGCGGCGCCGGGCGTGTCGCTCGGCCCAGGCGTCGAGGCGGCGGAGCGCGCGGGCGAGGATGGCGACGCGCGTGGTGAA
>Ga0105164_10001555_pt1 | contig 14696 bp, 14 predicted proteins | sample VDWuncwatermetaG_FD_89674 | JGI IMG/M metagenome (GOLD analysis project Ga0105164, IMG submission 89674) | Wastewater microbial communities from Netherlands to study Microbial Dark Matter (Phase II) - VDW unchlorinated drinking water | ecosystem: Environmental > Aquatic > Freshwater > Drinking...
CAGATATCTTTAACAAAATTCTTTAATATAGTCTTGCCGTATTTGGTATGCGCGACCTCCGGATGGAACTGGACGCCGAATAGCCCCCTCTCGAGATCGGCGAACGAAGCTATCGGGGTGTTTTTAGAACAGCCGAGCCGCGTAAAGCCTTTCGGCATCCTCCGGACCTTATCGCCATGGCTCATCCACGTTACGCTCTTCTTTGGCACGTTTACGAATAACGGCCTATGGCTCGTTACCGTCAGGACAGCCCTTCCGTATTCTCTAAAACGGGATCTTTCAACCAGGCCGCCGAGCTTCTTTGCAATGAGCTGCATGCCGTAGCATATACCGAGGACAGGTATGCCCAGTGAAAATATTGCGCTTTCACAGTCCGGCGCGGCCATTCCATATACGCTTGCCGGACCGCCGGACAGTATTATGCCTTTGGTCCGGCTTGTGTCGATAGAATCAGCGGATATTGACGGCGGGACTATATCGCAGAAGACGTTGAGCTCTCTTACTTTTCTCGCGATAAGCTGGTTATATTGTGAACCGAAATCCAGGATGAGGATCATTTCTTTGGGCATCGTGTCTGTTCAAAAGCTTTCTTTGACGGCGGCCTGCATATAACAGTCGGGTAATCTCCCGTAAAACAGGCGGTGCAGAACTCCTCTCTTGGGAGCATCATGGAATTTAACATGCCGTCGAGACTTAAGTATTTTAAGCTGTCGACGCCGATGAATTCCCTTATCTCGTCTATGGTATGCCTCGAAGCAATCAGCTCTTTCTTCGTCGGAAAGTCTATGCCGTAGAAACAGGGTGATATGAGCGGAGGGCAGCTGACTCTCATGTGGATTTGGCTGGCACCCGCCTCCCGCAGCGCCCTCACCCTGCTTCTCGACGTCGTGCCCCGGACTATCGAGTCTTCGACTATGACGACCCTTTTTCCCTTCAGCACATCGCATATGGGGTTGAGCTTGACCCTTACCTTAAAATCCCTCACAAGCTGGCTTGGCTGTATGAATGTCCTGCCCACATAATGGTTTCTGACGAATGCCATCTCTAAAGGTATCTTTGATTCTTCGGCATATCCGAGCGCAGCGTAAGTCCCGGAATCCGGTATCGGCATTACTATATCCGCGCTCACAGGATGCTCTCTGGCCAGGGCCATGCCGAGATTTTTTCTGGTGAGATAAACGCTCTTCGTGAAGATATTGCTATCGGGCCTTGAAAAATAGATGTATTCGAAGATGCAGAATGCGTGTCTTTTGGTCTCCGGTTGTTTTAATGATGTGAGGCCCCTCTTGTCTATTATAACGACCTCGCCCGGCTCGACATCCCGTATATAAGATGCCTGGACCATGTCGAGCGCGCACGTCTCGCTCGCCACGATATAGGCGCCGTCCAGCTTCCCTATGCAGAGAGGCCTGAAACCGCGTTGATCCCTGATGGCATAAATGGCGTCATTGATCATAAGGACGAACGAATACGCGCCCTCGAGCCGCGATATTATCGGCAGGATCTTTCCGTAGTAATTGTTGAGATGGTCTTTAACGAGTAAATGGACGATCAGTTCAGAATCCATCGTCGTCTGCAGGATGGAGCCCGAGTCTTCGAGCTCGTTGCGCAGTTCTACGGAATTCGTGAGATTTCCGTTATGCGCGACAGCGATGAACCCTTTTTTGTGATTGATTAAAAGGGGCTGGACGTTCTTTACGGTGCTTGAGCCGGTCGTCGAATATCTGACATGGCCTACCGCGAGGCCGCCTTTCAGTTTCTTAAGCGTCTCGGTCTTAAAGACGTCGCCCACAAGGCCCATGCCCTTGTGCAGGTAGGTCTTCTTTCGGTCGAAGCTGACGATGCCGGCCGACTCTTCGCCGCGGTGCTGCAGGGCATATAGCGCCAGATACGCAAGGTGGCTAGCATCCTTGTGACCGTATATGCCGACGACTCCGCAATAGTCCCTCATGTTGCCCGCTATCTTTTGATCTTTTTGTGATACTCCTGCAGTGATGTCACTGATATCCTGGGCCTTTTTATCAGGTTCTCGATCCCGTTTACCGAGGCCTGCGCCCCTGAAATGGTAGTGATGAGGGGGATATTGTAAAGTATGGCGGTGGATCTTATCTTCGAATCATCCCCCTTGCTCGTCTTGCCGGTCGGCGTGTTTATTATCAAGGCCACCTTCCCGTCTTTTATCAAGTCGATTATGTTCGGCCTTCCTTCGTGCAGCTTCGGGAGCACCTTGACGTCGATATCGTTATTCTTTAGCGCATCAGCCGTGCCGGGGGTGGCCATGATCTTAAAGCCAAGATCGGCCAATTTTTTAGCGACGAATACTATGTTGCGCTTGTCCTGATTCTTGACGCTTATGAACACATTGCCTTTCGTCGGAAGATTCTGGCCCGCCGCGATCTGGCTCTTAAGATACGCCGCGCCGAACGTCGAATCTATGCCCATTACCTCGCCGGTCGACTTCATCTCAGGGCCGAGTATGGCGTCAACGCCCGGGAACCTTATGAATGGGAATACCGATTCCTTGACGGCAACGTAGTTTATCGTCTTCTCTTTGGTAAAGCCGAGTTCCTCAAGCGTCTTTCCGAGCATGATCTTTGTCGCGAGCTTTGCGAGCGGGATGCCTATGGCCTTGCTGACGAAAGGAACAGTCCTCGATGCCCGCGGGTTCACCTCAAGGACGTACACTATATTGTTCTTCACGGCATACTGGATGTTCATGAGGCCCTTCACATTCAGCTCTTTTGCCATTGCATAAGTGTTCCTCTTTATCGTCTCGATTATATCTTTTCCGAGCGTATGCGGCGGAAGCACCATTGCGCTGTCGCCGGAATGTATGCCCGCCTCTTCGATATGCTCCAGTATGCCGCCTATCACGCAGGTCTTGCCGTCCGCTATGGCGTCGACATCGACCTCGATGGCATCCTCAAGGAACTTGTCGATTAATATCGGCCGCTCAGGCGATGCCTCGACAGCCTTCTCCATGTAATCGGCAAGGGCCCTCTCATCGTATACTATCTCCATCGCCCTGCCGCCCAGGACATACGAAGGCCTTACCACTACCGGATATCCGATCTTCTGCGCCGTCTCTCTTGCTTCATCGAAAGATGTCGCAGTGCCGTTGTCCGGCTGGACGAGTTTCAGTTTCTTAAGCATCTGCTGGAATCGTGATCTATCTTCAGCTATGTCGATCGAATCCGGGCTCGTCCCCAGGATGTTCAGGCCCGCTTTTGCCAGGGCGCCTGATATGTTGAGCGGCGTCTGTCCGCCGAACTGGACTATCGCGCCTATCGGTTTTTCGATATCTACGATGTTCAGCACATCCTCGACCGTCAACGGCTCAAAGTAGAGTTTGTCAGAGGTGTCGTAATCGGTCGAGACCGTCTCAGGGTTGCAGTTGATCATTATGCTCTCGACGCCCTCTTCCTTTAACGCGTAGGAGGCATGGCAGCAGCAATAGTCGAATTCTATGCCCTGGCCGATCCTGTTGGGGCCGCCGCCAAGGATTAATACCTTCTTGTTTCTGGAAGGGTTGCTTTCGTCCTTTGAACTTCTGTCTTCCAATACGATTTGCGCCATCGTACCCTGCGTCATCATCAATAGCCGCTTTCCGTTATATCCCCCGCTTCATTGATCGTTACTGTGATCCCCGCGACCATGGCTCTTGTGCCAAGCGCCCTTGCCGTAAATACAGCCGGGGAGATATCGCTAATAGTGTAATCGGAATCCAGAAAAAATTCACCTGTGAGATCGCCTGCTATAAATCCGGGGACATTGCCGACTACCAGCCCGACATTAACAGCTGCGCCATCAGATCTTGTGTCGTAACCTCCGGATATATTTCTCACTAATCTCAATTGAGCTCGAATGGACTCAAGGGCCGCCCTTGCCTCGTTTACGCGCGCCCTCCTCATGCTTCCGGTCATCACAGGGATGGCTCCCGCGGCCAGGACGGCCACTATGATTACGACCAGTATCAATTCCAGCATTGTAAAGCCGCTCTTCTTTGACATTTCAGATTAGACTATCACAAATGAACAGAATTGGCAAGCGCGTTATTGCAATAAGAAGATACTCATGATATACTATCAACATATATGAAGGGATTTACTTTAATAGAGGCAATGATTTCGCTTGTGGTGGTGGCGGTATTGGCGCTTGCGCTCTTTGCGTACTGCGCATGTTATCCGCAATCGGTCATCAAGATAAATCGGCAATTGATGGCCGCAAACCTTGCGCGCGAGGTCATGGAACAGCTTTATTGGAGCCGGGACCTGACGACGCCGGTAGATGCGTCTATACCCGCTGGCGCGTTAGGACAAGGGTCGCACACGACACGCAGCTATTCGGTCACAGATGACTCTACGGGCGATTATAAGATAATCACAACAACCGTGGGATGGGTTTAAAGATCGATGCGGAATAATGGATTTACGTTGCTGGAGCTTGCAATAACGAGCATGGTAGTAATACCGATAATCCTTCTGGGCGTCACAAGCCTATTTGTCACAGAATATAATCTCCGCGCCGTGATGCAGGATTACGCCGCCGTTTCAAGAGAGGCGCAGGTTGCCATGGACCACATGACGAGGGTAATAAGATTTTCCGACAATGCCCAGATAGCCGGTAATACCGTCACCGCTCATCTCGAACCCGGACACCTGGTCTACCCATCGACAGGTCTTGCCGCAGATATCGTGTATACTTATTCCGGCGCCGATAAAAATATTCTGGTGAATGACGGCAGTTCGTGGAATTATACTCTCGCCAATCATATTGATTCTTTTCTGGTGACATGGGCCAGTCCGTTAGCTACAATAAATATAACAGCCAAAAAAGGAGAGGCCAGGGTCGACCTTCAGACGAAGGTCAGGTCGCTGGCAGCAGCTTAGGGGTTTAGTAAATGATTAGACTCGATTCGAATAAAGGTTATTTGCTGGCGATAATCATGATATTCGCCGCTGTCCTGATGACAGCGATGTTGGGGTTGCAGTCTTATGTCAGGTCTTCGGCTAAAGAGGTCTTGAGGGATGAGACAGGATATGTTAAAGGATACTATGCCGCGATGGCAGGCCTGCGTTACGCGTCCATATTATTGAGAGACCCTGAAGCGATAACATTTGGCGCCGCGCACGCTTACACGGTAACGGGCACCGAACTTGGCGGGGATTTTATGGCGGATGTGATAGGGCAGGACCTTGCGACTTTAACCGTGACGATAACCGAGATAACGAGCGGGCAATTTGAAGGACAATATAGCGTCAGCGCCACATATAATAGGCAGTAGCAATTTTATGCGGTAGCGCTTCAGCCGGCCTTTAGCTGCTTCCTGAATTCATCGTTCGCCTTTTTGAAAATCTCCCGATCCTTATCCCATCCTTTATATTTGGGCCTGGAATTCGCCCATTGCTCAAAGAGGGCCCACTTCACCTGCGCCAATGCGACCTGCTCGTCGGATAGGCCCAGCGAATTTGCCTTGTGTGATTCGACGGTCGTTCGCGGGGCCTTCCCTTTGTAATCGGCAAGCGGCGTCACCTTGCCGGTGACGATATTATATTTTGACGGTATCGAGATGCCCGCTATCTCGTAATTTACGACTCGTATGAATACCAGCTTATAGATCAGGACCGCGCACGTCATCGCGGCGATCGTCAGAATAGCAATCTTAAAGGCGTTCTTCATCTCCCTCTCCTTATCTTCAAAAAGTATCAATCAATTTTATCATATCTTCATAAGTATTCACAAGAGATACTTTTTCGCGGATACTTTTGGACCCCGGGAAGGCCTTAAGATACCACAGCGCTACTTTGCGCATGAAACCGACTTTTCCTGACGGCGGGCAGGCCTTAAATTTCTCAATGTATGAGAGGTGCCTTTTCAATACGGCCTTTTTTGTCTGGAAGCCTTCAGGTTCCGGCGCGCTGCCTTTAGCAAGATATCTTTCGATCCGGCCGAATATCCAGGGATTTCCGAGCGCCCCGCGCCCGACCAGTATGCCGTCACATCCGGTCTCGTCAAACATCTTTTTGGCAAGTTCAGGCGAAAAGACGTTGCCGCTCGCAAATACCGGGATCTTGACGCCATCCTTTATCCTTTTTATCGAACCGTAGTCTACTAGCCCCGAATATCCCTGGATCCTTGTCCTGCCGTGGACAAATATGGCAGAGGCCCCGTTATCCTCGCAATCTTTTGCGGTTCTATCGATATCCGATACGGCATCTTCATCGTAGCCGAGCCGCATCTTGACCGTGACAGGTACGGGCAGGGCCAACGAAAGTTTTCTTATTATTGAGGCCAGCCGTTTTGGGTCCTTCAGAAGATAGGCGCCGGCTTTCTTCTTCACGACCTTTTTTGCGGGACAGGCGGCGTTTATGTCGAGGAAAGAGACCTCCACTCTCTTTAATATCTCCTTCGCGGCGCAGAGCATCAGCGCCGGGTCTTCACCCAAAAGCTGAGCCGCTATCGGTTTATCAGCTTCAACGGTATCAAGGATGGATAATGTTCTGCGGCGCGGACCGCAGCAGGTTACGGAGTGCGCGTCGATCATCTCAAAGAAACAGAACTTCGCGCCGTGTTCCCGGGCGATTAGCCTGAAGGCGAGGTCGGCGCAGCCGGAGAGAGGTGCAAGGAATATGTTGGTGTCGAATGATTCGGAGCCTATCTTTACGGGATGGTTCGGGGCCATTTAGTAGATACTGAGCGGAGTCGAAGTATCGAGAGTTATCTCTTCTTCGATGCGGAAGTTGTCCTGGAATCCGGCATCAGATGTCAGTTCCGGCGCTTTGAACTGGCCGTCATGGACGCCGGAGCTGACCCTCTTTATGCGGTAGTTTTCAAACTCGCCTTTCGCGACCGTTTTTAAAACGGGCGGTTTTAACAATTGGGCATTTCTACAGAACTCGTATTCCCTGTTTTCGCGACGCAGCTCTTCCTCCATTATTTTAAGGAAATTTCTCTTTTCGTCGCGCGATACCGGACGGCCGCAAAATTCCGCAAGGAAGATGTAGCGGGTCATGACGCTTTTCGGCTCCGCAACGGCGCAGAAGAACTCGACGGATAGTTTCGTCCGGTCGAGGACCCTGCCCAGGGCCTCATTCACCTGCGACTCATACAATTTCTCGCCCGCAAGCGAGGCGGAGCTCAAGCCCTTCTGCACAAATTCTATCACCGGCGTCCTGTTGAAGAATCCGTCGACGCGGATTATGTCGTCGATATTGTAACGGTATAATCCTCCCGGCGTGGTGACTATGATGAAATATTCCCTCCCTTTAGCAAGTGCATCGCACAAAAGGATCCGCTTCTTTTTCTTGCCCATATCTTCCTTCGGGATGAACTCATAAAAATTTGTCTGGACCGCAAGGACACCGCCTGCTCCTTTATCGCTTATCGGTATGGAGCTGCGCGCCTCTGTGGCCAGGCAGCCTATGTCTCTTGTCGGGACGTCTCCGAACCAGTTGGCAAGATCCTTTAAATACAGCTTCATCGTCCCGGCCTTCCAGCATTCTATCAGTTTCAGGTCCGGCCAGAAATATTTCGGCAAAAGCCTGCCCCGCTCTTTTGCGATATCCCTTAGCACGGCAGCCCTACGGGGGTTCGGCCTCAAGGCCAGGCCGATCCTCTTCCTTATATGATCCGGTATGTCGAACTTTGCGCTCAATGCACCGCCTCTGATGTCTTCTATGATAATATCGCGCCACGGCTCTATCTTCTGGCACAATAAGGCGAGTGTGTTGGGATTTAAAGTCGCGATATCCGTTACATTGTGCTCCATACCTATCCTTAATATGGAGTAGTACCGGGCGTCATAATCCTTTATTTCAAAGACTTCGTAAGGCAGGGCGTAAAGATGTTTTACAAGCGCAGACAGGTTTCTGTAGCCGTGGCCGCTCTCTGCGCCGAAAGGTATCCCCGCCTCGGTGTAGCCCTCGATATCAGGGCTTATTATGGCCAGTATCTTGCCGTCAAGGACATCCGGATGGTCCCTTGCTATGTAGTAGCTCCAGAGATCGAGGGTTTGAGTTTTTTTTGATTCGGAGTATCTTGTGCTCGGTATGAATTTTGGCGCGCTAGTAGTCCCGCTGGTGGAGCCGAAGAATATGACCTTATCCTTCGTAAGGATGTTCTGCTCTCCGTGCATCATCCGGTTTATGTAGGTGCGTATCGTCTCGCTGTCGCATAAAGGGACGAGCGTTTGGTAATCGGAGACGGATCTTATGGAGGAGAATTTATGGAGCCTCCCGTATTCGGTATTTTTATTACGGTCAATATATTCGAAAAGGACTTTGGTCTGCGCCTCGATTGGATATTTGGTCGCTTCTTCGAATGTCCTCGCCTTCGAGGCCAATAGGTATTTTAAGCCAAGCACCGCTACGTTCATATTTAAGACACTATTCTACTACAGAATCAGTGGGAGAGCAAATTTTAAATCAGAACTGTCAAGCCAAAATAGAAATGTCCTATCCTTTTTGCGATATCAATTTCAAAAGATAATTGATGATGGCCTGGGATGCCTTCTTTGCCATGCCCATCGCCTCTATCACCGTTCCTTCTCCGCCTACAATGTCCCCTCCCGCGAAGACCCCCTTCACCGAGGTTTCCATAGTTTCGGCATTCACCACCACATCCGAATACTTATCGGTCTTGAGTTCAGGCGTGACGCTCGTCAGCACCTGATTCGCTGATAAACCTATCGCGATCACCGCTAGATCGCATGGGATCTCAAAGTCGCTGCCCTCGGCCGGCACCGGCCTTCGCCTTCCGGAGCTGTCCGGCTCGCCGAGTGAGCATTTAAGGCACCTAATCTTCCGGACGAAACCTCTCTCATCGCCGATGAACTCTTCCGGCTGGACGAGGAATCGGAACTTTATGCCTTCTTCCCTGGCGTGCCCTATCTCAAGGCGCCTTGCCGGCATCTCGATCTCTGTCCTCCTGTATAGGATAGTGGTATCGGGCGCGATCCCCCCGGCCTTCTGCAGCCGCAGGGCGACCCTCGCCGAATCCATAGCGGTATTCCCGCCGCCTATCACGATGGCGCGGCTCCCTATATTGACAGGCGTGTGGAATTCAGGGAATTTATAGGCGGACATAAGATTGACCCGCGTCAGGAATTCGTTTACAGAATAGATATTGCAAAGATTCTCGCCCTTTACCCCAAGAAATGACGGGACGCCTGCGCCCAGCCCAAGGAACACCGCCGAAAACCCTTCCACGAAGAGCTCGTTTAAGGCCTTGACCTTTCCTATGATATAATTCGGCACGAACTCTACGCCCAATTTCTTCAGATAATTTATCTCATAATCAAGAACATCCCGCGACAGCCTGAATGGAGGGATTCCGTATTGTAGAACGCCGCCTACCTTATGAAGGCTTTCAAAAATGGCGACTTTTATACCGCGCCTTGCGAGCTCGCCTGCGCAAGCCAGCCCGGCCGGGCCGGAACCGACCACGGCCACTTTAAATTTAGACAGTTTCTCGTCCTTTTCGACCGGAACCTCCAGAGAGTTTTCGATCCCATAATCGCCGGCAAACCTTTCTAAGAAGTGTATGTTGATCGCCTCCTCGGAAGCAAACGGCAGGCCTTTTTTGGTCAGGACGCATCTTTTTCTGCACTGATATTCGGCCGGGCAGACCCTGCCGCAGATTGACGGAAAGTCATTCTTCTCGCGGATCGTAAAGTATGACTTTTTGTAATCCTTGTCAGTAATCTCTTTTATGAATTTTTTAATGTCTATCCCGACCGGACAGCCCGCTATGCACGCGGGATTCCTGCACTGGAGGCAGCGCTCCGCCTCAGCGAGCGCCTCGCCTTCCGCGTAGCCCAGCACGACCTCGTCGAAATTTTCTATTCTTTTCGAGGGGACAAGCTCTTTTGATTTTACCGGCACTTCTTTCATATCTTTAGCCTGCAGATATGCTTCTCTTTCTCTTCATATATACTGTTTCTCTTCTCACACTCATCCCAGTCGACCTGGTGGGCGTCGAATTCGGGGCCGTCGACGCAGGAAAATTTTATCCTGCCGCCGACGGTAACGCGGCAGCATCCGCACATGCCGGTTGCGTCGACCATGAGCGCGTTCAGGGAGACGATCGTCCTGATATTAAAAGGTTTCGATACCACCGCGACTTTTTTCATCATTAGAAGCGGCCCCACCGCGTAGATTAAACTATACGCTATACGCTGTACGCTATCCGCTAAAAACTTGCTCAAGACATCTGTTACAAAGCCCCTTTCGCCATACGAGCCGTCGTCTGTCGTGATGTGAAGCTCATCCGTTACGGCCTTCAGCTCTTTTTCAAGTATCAACAGGTCCTTCGTCCTTGCGCCGAGTATGGCCGTTACATGATTTCCGGCGCTTTTTAGCGCCCTGGCCACCGGATATATTTCGGCGATCCCCACCCCGCCGCCTACCAGTATAATATTGCCGTATTTCTTTATTTCAGTGGCATGGCCGAGAGGGCCCGTCATGGCGTAGAGCGCATCGCCCGCACTTAAGGCCCCCAGAAGCCTTGTGGTAAGGCCGGCCTCCTGCAGGATTAGCGTAATCGTCCCTTTGGCCAAGTCCTTATCAACAATGGTAAGAGGTATGCGTTCGCCCTCTTCGCTCACCATGAGGGTGACAAACTGGCCCGGCCCTGCCTTCCCGGCAATATCGGGCGAGGAGATATCTATCCTTACGACTCTTGAGCCCAAGGAATCCGCCAAAATCTCTTTTTTAACGATCTTCATAACAACAACAAAAAGACGCCTATCTCAAAAGGTAGACGTCTTTGTCCTTTCGCGCTATTCTGCAATAATTTCGTGAATTACAATTATAGCACCAAACCGCTTATTGTCAAGATAATCCTAATAACTTCTTATGAATTTAGCTTAACCCGCGAATCTTGGAACGCCAGGATGGGTGCCATCCCAGACAGCGGCATGAGTGGAATGTCTATATTGTAACCTTATAGTTGTGCCATCTCCTCTCGACAAGGTGCTCCTAGTAGCTGTTACTGCAAAGGTGTCTGCGTCCGTAGAACCTAGTATGTAATTCCACAATGTGCTATTATCTGCCGGAATATCTATTCCTATAGTGCCCGTATTTCCACCCGGGACAATCGTAGTGCCTACATAAGTGTTGCCCTGAAGCCAATACACCTCCATAGCGGTTTTTATAGTCCCGAGCATAGTAACCGCTTCAGCCGAGCGGGCCCTTTCAACCATGCCCGTGTATACCGGCAGAGCGAGCGCCGCCAGGATTCCTACTATGATAACGACCATCAGGAGTTCCAGCAAGGTGAAGCCGTCCCTCCTCTTAAGCAAATCCCTTATCTTTCTCATTTCCTCACCCCTTTCTTTTTATTATTTAAATTTTAAATAAGTATATCACATCCAATTCAAATTGTCAAACGATATGTAGCTATAATTAAATACCTTACCTGCCTCCCGAAGCAAGTTTGAATATGGGTAAGAACATGGCTATGAGCAGGCTTCCTATGATAACGGCCATGAACATCAAGACGAGCGGTTCCATCAGGGCGGTAAATCTTGTTACGGCCGTATCCACGACCTCGGTATAATACTTGGATACCTCATTCAGCATGCCGCCGAAATTCCCGGTCTTCTCTCCGACGAGCACCAACTGTACCGCGATCGGAGGGAATAACCCTGACTGCTGCAGCGCCTCGGAGAAAGCGACCCCGGCCATCACCTTTGCCTTCACCTCTTCTATATTTTTCGAAAAGATGAGACTCTCCGAGGTCTTGCCGGACACCTCAAGCGCCTTTATGATAGGAATCCCGCTTTCCAATAAAACGCCCAACGTGGAAGAGAATTTCTGTATGGATAGCGCTAAGAACAATCCGCCCGCGACAGGGATTCGCATAAAGGCGTTCTCGAAAACGCGTCTGCCTGTTTGAGTGGACAGGATGTACTTGAAGACGATTACCATGACGATGACTGCCAGAGCGATGGACGCGAAATATTTCCTGACGACATCGCTTATATCAAGGACAATCTGCGTATAGGCCGGCAGCTTTGACCCGAACGTGGCGAAGAGGCCTTTAAATATCGGAATGATCTTTAAGAGGAATACAGAGATCGCGATCACCGAAACGGACAAGAGGAGCGCCGGGTATATCAGCGCGTTTATGACCTTCTTCTTCAGGTCTTCGCTTGATTTTAGGAATGATTCTATCTGCCTCATGACAAAAGGAAGCTGGCCCGAGACCTCTCCGGCGTCTATCATGTCGCGCCAGAAGGTCCCGAACATATTTGGATACCTGGCTATGGAGTCGCGAAAGGTAAAGCCGCCTTCCAGGTCTTTCTTTACCCCTTTTAACGCGTCCGAGAGGTCGCGGCTTTCGACCTCTTTAAGGACTACTTCAAGGGCTTCGTCTATGGCCACGCCGTTCTCTATGAGGATGGCAAATTCTTTGGCAAACAGCGTAAGGTCCCGCGTCTTGGCCTTCCTATGGAGCTTCCTGCGATACCTCTCCGCGATAATAGCCGTCTGCCTTACGGAGATTATGACGAGGCCGTCTTTCTGCAGGGCCCCTACCAGCTCCTGTCTGTTCTGTGCCGGCGCGCGCCGCCTTGCAAGTTTACCGTTCTTATCCCTTACCTCGTATTCATAGTATGGCACTATTTAACTCTCTCCGATGACGGCGTCCATGGTGGCGGTCAGGACCTCATTGAGCGAGGTCAACCCATGGCGGACCTTATCGAGGCCGTCGTCTCTCAATGTGCGCATGCCTTTCTTCATAATGGCGGCTCGCAACGCGCTCATATCCTCCCTCTTCTCTATCATGCGCTGGGTCTCATCATCCACAACTAAGACCTCGAAGATGGCGAGCCTGCCGGAATATCCGCGGCCGCGGCAGGCAGAGCACCCGTTTGGTTTATACACCTTCGCATCCTTAAGGTTATATTTATCGGCCGTCTTCTGGTCGAGCTTCGCGGGTTCTTTGCATTCCGGACACAGCCTTCTCACTAACCGCTGCGCGATGGCCATGAGCAGGGTCGAGCCGACTAAGAAAGGCTCGATGCCGAAGTCGACGAGCCGCGAGACCGTTCCGATAGAGTTATTCGTGTGCAGGGTGCTTAAGACGAGCCTCCCGACAAGGGCGGAGCGCACGCAGATCTCGGCGGTCTCTAAGTCCCTAACCTCGCCTACCATTATGACGTCCGGGTCCTGGCGCAGGAAAGACCGCAGTCCCGCCGCGAATGTCAGGCCGATATTCGGCTGCGCCTGGACCTGGTTCATGCCGTCCAACCGGTATTCCACGGGGTCTTCTATGGTTATGACATTCTTCTGCGGCGATATTATCTCATTAAGGATGCAGTATAGGGTTGTGCTCTTGCCGCTCCCGGTCGGCCCGGTCAGGAATATGAGCCCATGCGGCCTTCTGATGTTTACGGAGATCTTTTCATAGTCGGACTTAGATAATCCGATCGAAGACAATTTGAAGGACATGGCCTCCTTATCGAGTATCCTTATGGCCATCTTTTCGCCGTAGATGGTGGGGATCGTGGATACGCGCAGGTCCACGCTTCTATTCTCCACCTTAGTCATGAATCCGCCGTCCTGCGGCAGCCTCTTTTCGGCTATGTCGATGCGCGAGAGGATCTTTATCCTTGATATCATCGGCGCAATCATCTCTTTTGAAGGCGCGTCAATTTCATACAGGATGCCGTCGATCCTGTATCTTATCGACAGCCTCTCCTCGCGCGGCTCTATATGGATATCGCTCGCCCTCTGTATGACGGCGTCCCGGAGAAGCGAGTTCACTATCTTCACGACCGGCGCCTCGGCGGCCTTCAACTTCAATTTATCCGTTTCGTCGGCCGTTATCCTGATATTTTCACCCGCGGCAATGGCAAGCGCCTCTTCGGCTGTCAAGGGTGCGCCCTTCTTTACATACAGCATTTCTATGCCCTCAAGTATGTCTTTCCTGGTGCTGCAATAGATCGCCGGCTCCAAGTGCGCTATCTTCTTGATATTGTCTATGACTATAAAATTCAAGGGATCCCACATTGCCAGGGCCAGGTTTCCGGCCGTTTTGAACAGCGGAAGGACCATGTTGTCCCTGGCGAATTTTTCATCTACGAGCTTATCGAGATTCTGATCAAAATTTATGGAGAGCGACTTGTCGCTGAAAGAGATATACCTCGTCCCTATCTTTTTGCTTAAAGTAAGCACCAGCCCCTCCTCGGTTAGATATCCTAACTGCAGGAGAAGCTCGCCTATGGGGACGCGTTCTTTTAATTGCTGCTGGAATATCAGCGCCTCGTTCAGCTGCTCCTTCGTGATGAGGCCGTCTTCCATCAGTATCTCGCCTATGAGCTTTCTGTCGATCTTCGTCATATTTACCCGATACCTTTTTTCGGGCCAGCGCCTGCGGCGCCTTTGGAATAATTCACCAGCGCCTTGTTCATCGCCTCTTCCCTGTCTTTGGAGTTCTTTTGGCCTTGCCTATCTCCCATCGCATTTTTTCGGTCAGCGGTTTGCGCAGAGTATCGATCCATCACATCCTTTATCATATATTCGCGGTCCGTCATCTTTTCCGGGACGATATATTCGAGGTCCCGTTTCTTCACGACATGAGGCGTTATGAATATCAGGAGTTCGGTATCTACGGCCTCCCTATAGCGCGACTTGAACGGCTCGCCCAATATCGGGATATCGCCCAAAATCGGTATCTTTCGCGTGGTCTTAAAG
>Ga0105164_10001556_pt1 | contig 14693 bp, 9 predicted proteins | sample VDWuncwatermetaG_FD_89674 | JGI IMG/M metagenome (GOLD analysis project Ga0105164, IMG submission 89674) | Wastewater microbial communities from Netherlands to study Microbial Dark Matter (Phase II) - VDW unchlorinated drinking water | ecosystem: Environmental > Aquatic > Freshwater > Drinking...
GTTATTTTAAAAGAGAATTAGAGTAGAATGATGAAAAGAGGTAATTAAAATTTATTTATCTCTACACCTAATTTAATAATACAAAAAATTATTTGAATAATATACTGTTAAATTAGGTGTAGAGATTTAATTGTCAACTAAAATATATTTTAGGTCATGAAAAGGCCTAAAAACAAAAATATGGCTCAAGTTAAACCAGAAGTAGAAGCGTTTGCGCGAATTAAGGTTATAGGTGTCGGAGGGTCCGGACAAAACGCGATTGACTATATGCTTAAGTCAAAAATGCGCGGCGTTGATTTTATCGCCATAAACACAGACGCTCAGGACCTTCACCATAAATCAGCCTCTAAAAAAATCCATATTGGCAAAAATTTAAGCAAAGGTTTAGGAGGAGGCATGAATCCTGAAATAGGAAGACAAGCCGCTGAAGAAACAAAAAGCGAAATTCAAGACGCGGTAAAAGGCGCTGATATGGTGTTTATCACTTGCGGATTAGGAGGCGCAACAGGAACAGGCGCTTCTCCGATAGTCGCTAAATATGCGAAGGAACAAGGCGCGTTAACTGTCGCTGTTGTGACTATGCCTTTTGGTTTTGAAGGTTTCCAAAGAACAAAAATCGCAGAAGACGGATTAAATGAATTAAAAAACGCTGTTGATGCGATGATTGTTATTTCAAACGACCGTCTGCTTTCTTTAAGTACTAAAGAAACATCTTTTTTAACCGCGTTTTCAATGTGCGACGATATTTTAAAACAAGCGGTTGAAGGAATTTCAGATTTAATTACGATGCCAGGCATAATAAATGTGGACTTCGCGGATGTAAAAGCGGTTTTGCAGGGCGCCGGTTCTACTTTAATGGGAATAGGAAACGCGCAAGGTGATAAAAGAGCCGAAGAAGCGGCGAGAATGGCGATAAATTCTCCTCTTTTACATGTTTCAATAGAAGGCGCGAAAGGAGTTCTTTTTGCTATTTCTGGCGGTCTTGATATGACAATGTGGGAAATTCAAGAAGCGGCGAAGATAATAACTGAATCAATTGACGGAAACGCGAAAGTTATTTTTGGCGCTTTTCACGACCAACGTCTTAAAAAGAATGAATTAAAAGTTACCGTAATAGCGTCTGGTTTTTCCGGCAGTCCGTCAAAAGAAAATATTTTAAATAAAGAAAAAGAAAACGGCTCGTTTTTTTCCAAAAGTTCAGCCGAAGACAATAATATTATTATTAACGAACAATTAAAAGAAGAAAGTTCTGAAGATAATTGGGATACAGTGCCCGCATTTTTAAGACGTTCTAAAAAAAATTAGGGCGTTTACTTTCGCCTATTTATATTTTTTATTTATTAAGATGTAGTTCATCAATTTATTTTTACTCGGGGCTTAAAAAAGCTTATCTTCTTTTGCGGAAGAAATTTTTTGCTTAAATTTTAATTAAAAAATAATTTAATTTTTATGCTTCCTAAAAAATATTTTAGAAAATTTAAAGAACCGCTTGCTGATTTTCCGGATTTTGCAGAAATGCAAAAGATCTCATACAAAAAATTTTTAAAAGATGATTTACCGCAGGTTTTTCGCGAGGTTTTTCCGATAAACGACTATAGCAACAAAGAGTTTACTCTTAATTTTGTTGATTTCTCTTTGGGAGAACCAAAATCCAATGAGTATACGGCTAAAACAAACAACCTTTCTTACGAAGCACCTTTAAAAATTTGGATTGAATTTGTAAACAAAGTGACTGGCGGATCTAAAAAAGAAGAAATTTTTCTTTCTGATCTCCCTATTATGACAAAAAGAGGGACTTTTATAGTGAACGGAGTGGAGCGCGCGGTAGTAGCTCAAATCAGCCGTTCTTTTGGAGCATATTTTACGGCGAATATTATAAAAGGTAAAAAATATTTTGGAGCGAAAATCATACCTCTTCGCGGATCGTGGATTGAAATTGAAACGGAATCCGATGGTTCAATGATGTGCCGATTAGACAGAAAAAGAAAATTTCCGGTTTCAATGCTTTTAAATGTTTTTGGACTTAAAAACGCGGAAGAAATAAAAAATGCTTTTAGCGGTCTTAAAGACAATGAATTTTTATATATTGAAAATATTTTAAAAAATAATTCTTTATCTCTTGAAGAAGCGTATATAGATATTTATAAAAAACTAAAACCCGGCGAACCAGCGGCTTACGATATGGTAAAAGAAACAATTGATGAAATGTTTTTTAATCCTTTAAGATACGATCTTTCAGTTGTTGGAAGATACAAACTCAATCAGCGGCTCAACTTCTCGTTAGAAAATATAGAAAATAACCCGCGTATTTTAGATTTAAATGATATAATAAATATCATAAAATATATCATAAAATTAAATTTAGACCCATTTGCCCAGCCTGATGATATTGACCACTTAGGAAACAGAAGAGTGCGCACGGTGGGCGAAATGCTTATGGAACGGCTTAGGATAGGCGTTTTAAGAATGAAAAGAAACATTCAAGATAAAATGTCGTTGCTCGAACCTGAAGACGCCGCTTCCGCTTACCAAATTATAAACGCGAGGCCGTTTGCCGCCGTTATAAAAGAATTTTTTATGACCGGTCAATTGTCCCAGTTTATGAACCAACAAAATATGCTTTCGGAAATTGAGCACCTGCGCCGCCTTTCGGCGCTTGGACCAGGCGGACTTACTCGCGAACGCGCCGGATTTGAAGTGCGCGACGTGCACCCTTCGCATTACGGAAGAATATGTCCTATTGAAACCCCCGAGGGTCCGAACATCGGTCTTGTTGTTCACCTTTCTATTTTTAGCCGTCTTAATAAACTGGGAATTTTAGAAACCCCTTATCGCAAAGTGGAAAACGGAAAAATAATTGACGAAGTTATTTATTTAGACGCGTTTGAAGAAGCGAGATATAACATTGCGCACGGCGCCGTAAATTACGATAAAGACGGAAATATTTTAGACGAAGAAGTTGAAGCGAGAATTAAATCTCAACCAGGAATAATTTCAAAGATGAAAATTGATTTTATTGATGTCGTTCCGTATCAAGCGTTTTCTGTTGCTACAAATTTAATCCCATTTTTAAATCACGACAACGCGAACCGCGCGCTTATGGGTTCAGTGATGCAAAGACAGTCAGTTCCTGTTGTAAAAAATGAAGAACCGCTTGTTGGAACCGGACTTGAAGAAAAAGTCGCGAAAGATGTGGGACGGTTAATTGTAAATGAAGAAGACGGAATCGTGAGTTATGTTGACGCTGAAAAAATTAACGTAAAAAACGCGGAAGGAAAAGAAACAATCTATAAACTTACGAATTTTTTAAGGTCTAATGAATACACCGTTATACACCAAACCGCTATTGTTGATTTAGGACAGAAGGTTTATGCGGGAGATATTTTAGCGGACGGTTCTTCAAGCAAAAACGGAGTGCTTGCATTAGGGCACAACTTGCTTGTGGCATTTCTTTCGCTTGATGGAGGAAATTTTGAAGACGCCGTCATAATTTCAGAAAAACTTTTGAAACAGGATTATTTTAGTTCAATACATATTGAAGATTTTACTATAGCCGTACGCGACACAAAGTTAGGACCTGAAATCACGACCTGCGACATATCAAATGTAAGCGAGGAAAAATTAAAAAATCTTGACGAAGAGGGAATAATAAGAATAGGCGCCGAAGTAAAAACTGGAGATATTTTGGTTGGTAAAATTTCTCCGAAAGGAGAAGTTGATTTAACTCCAGAGGAACGACTTCTTCGAGCTATTTTTGGAGAAAAAGCGCGGGACGTAAAAGACACTTCTCTTCGCCTGCCGCATGGAAAACAGGGAAGGATATTAGATGTAAAAGTTTTTTCGCGCGACAAAGGAGATAAACTTGATACTGGAGTTATTAAACAAATACAGGTGGAAATAGCCCAATTAAGAAAGGTTTCAGTGGGCGATAAACTTACCGGAAGGCATGGAAATAAAGGAATTATTTCAAAAATTTTAAAAGAAGAAGATATGCCGTATTTAGAAGACGGGACTCCTGTTGATATTGTTTTAAATCCGCTTGGAGTCGCCTCTCGTATGAACTTAGGACAAATTTTAGAAACTCATCTTGGTATTGCGGCAAAAAAATTGGGATACCGCGCGATAGTTCCCGCGTTTCAAGGGGCTACGGAAGACGAAATAAAAGACGAACTTGAAAAAGCTGGTATGCCACGCGATGGAAAAGTAAATATTTATAACGGAAGAAGCGGCGAAAAATTAGAACAAAAAGTGGCAATCGGATACATTTATATGATGAAATTGATTCATATGGTTGAAGACAAAATTCATATGCGATCCATTGGTTCCTACTCTCTTATAACTCAACAGCCGCTTGGAGGAAAAGCCCAGGGAGGAGGGCAAAGATTCGGAGAAATGGAAGTATGGGCGTTAGAGGGTTACGGCACAGCGCATATTTTACAGGAAATGCTTACGATAAAATCAGACGATGTTCAAGGAAGAGCGGCGGCTTATGATTCTATAGTGCGCGGAGAAAAAATACAAACCCCAAATATTCCCGCTTCTTTTAATGTTTTAATGAACGAATTAAAAGGATTGGCTCTTGATATAGAACTTCTTGATAATGACAATGAGTAAGATAATTAAAATTCAAAAATTAATGAGTAAAAATTTTATTTTGCGAGATTTTTATAATTCTTAAATTTTGAAATTTAAATTTAACGAAACAATTATGGAACAGCAAAAAAATAATTTTAAATCAATTTTAATAAAGTTGGCGAATCCGGAAAAAATTTTGTCTTGGTCCCGCGGAGAAGTTACAAAACCGGAAACCATAAATTACAGGTCTCAAAGACCGGAACGGGACGGTCTTTTTGACGAGAAAATTTTCGGTCCCACGAAGGACTATGAATGCTATTGCGGAAAATACAGAAAAATTAGATATAAAGGCATAGTATGCGATAAATGCGGGGTTGAAGTCACCAAATCAATAGTTCGCCGCGAAAGAATGGGACATATTGAACTTGCTGTACCCACTGCTCATATTTGGTTTTTAAGAAGCATTCCGTCCCGTATAGGACTTTTACTTGATTTGTCCATAAACGATTTAGAAAAAGTTGTTTATTACAGCGGGTATATAGTAACAAATGTTGATGAAACAAAAAGAGAAGAGATGATAAAAGAAATTGAAAAAGAATTTAAAAGCAAAAACAAAAATCTTGAATCAAAAAAAGAAGCGCTGGCTCTTAAAGATTTAGCGGAAAAAACAAAAAAAGAATTAAAATCAATAAAACAATATCAAATTTTAAATGAAAATGATTTTCATCGTCTTAGTTTAAAATATGGAGAAATCTTTGAAGCGGGTATAGGAGCAGAAACCCTTTATAATATTTTTAAAAACTTTAGTATAGAAGCCATTCACAAAAAATTAGTTTCTGAACTTCAAAACGACACTCTTGACGGATTAGCGAGAAAAAAAACAATATCCCGTCTTAACACTATAAATTCTTTTTACAGAGAAGGAATAAAACCAGAGTGGATGTTTTTAAAAGTGATTCCTGTTATACCGCCTGATTTAAGGCCAATAGTTCCTTTAGACGGAGGAAGGCACGCCGCGTCAGATGTAAATGATTTATACAGAAGAGTTATAAATAGAAACAACCGGCTTAAAAAACTTATAGAACTTCACGCGCCGGAAGTTATGCAAAGAAATGAAAAAAGAATGCTGCAGGAAGCAGTTGACGCTTTGCTTGACAATAGTTTACGCCATACTCAAGAATTAAATTCACAAAAAAGACCTCTAAAATCGCTTGCCGATATGCTTAAAGGAAAACAGGGAAGATTTAGACAAAATTTACTTGGGAAGCGAGTTGATTATTCAGGTCGTTCAGTTATTGTAGTCGGACCAGAACTAAAAATGGATTATGTTGGACTTCCAAAACATTTAGTATTAGAACTTTTTAGACCTTTTGTAATACAAAAACTGCTTGAAGACAATGACGCTTTCAATGTAAAAGGAGCAAATCGTCTTATTGAGGAACCATCGCATAGAATTTGGGCAATTTTAGAAAATGTAATAAAAGACAAATATGTGCTTTTAAACAGAGCGCCTACATTGCACCGTCTTGGTATTCAGGCGTTTAAACCAATTCTTATTGAAGGGAACGCCATACAACTTCACCCTCTTGTTTGTTCCGCTTTTAATGCCGATTTTGACGGAGACCAAATGGCGGTCCATGTGCCGTTAAGTGAAGAGGCGCAAGAAGAAGCAAAACAAATTATGGCGTCTTCAAAAAATCTTTTAAAGCCGGGGACTGGCGAACCAATAGTTACTCCGAGTCAAGATGTTATAGCCGGATGTTTTTGGCTTACAAAAATTAAAAATGGAGCAAAAGGAGAAGGAAAATATTTTTCTTCTCCAAACGAAGTTATAACCGCTTATGAATTTGAAAAAATTGAAATTCAGGCAAAAATAAAAGTTAAAATAACCGATACCATTAAATATGCTTCTTTTATTTCAGAAAATGGCATTTTAGAAACTACCCCTGGAAGATTGCTTTTAAATAGTGTTTTGCCGCCAGATTTTGAATATATAAATAAAGAAGTTGACAAAAGCGTTATTACAAAAATCGTAGTTAAAATTATTCAAAATTATGACCAGGAAATCGTGCCGTCAATTTTAGATAAAATAAAGAATTTCGGATTTCATTACGCGACAGTATCCGGGATGAGCTGGGGAATAGACGATTTAAAGATACCGAAAGAAAAAGGAAAACTTATAAAAATTGCTGAAGAGGAAGCGTTAAAAGTGAAAAATGATTTTGAAAAAGGATTTTTAAGCGACACGGAAAGATATCATAAGGTTATTAAAATATGGCAGGAATTAAAAAATAAAATTTCCGATTTAGTGCCGCAGACACTAGAAGAATTCGGTCCGGTAAGTTTAATGAGTAAATCTGCGGCTCGCGGCAGTTTAGACCAAGTCACGCAAATGTCCGGAATGGTCGGACTAGTTATGAACCCAGCTGGCAGAATTATTGAAATGCCGATTTTTGCCTGCTATAAAGAAGGATTTAATCCGCTTGAATATTTCATTTCAACTCACGGAGCAAGAAAGGGAACTGCCGACACGGCTCTTAAAACATCGGCGGCCGGATACCTCACAAGACGATTGGTAGATGTCGCGTCCGACATAATTTTAAAAGAGGACTGCGGAACAAAAGAAGGGCTTGTAATTTTACGAGATGATGTTTACGAATATTCAAAAAGTTTGCAAAGCAGAATTTTCGGCAGAATTTTAAATAAGGATTTGAAAAACGCGGAAGGAAAAATCTTGTTTAAAAAAGGATATCTCATAACTTTATCTGACGCGGAACAAATTGACCAAAATAAAGAAATAGAAAGTCTTGAAATAAGATCACCTCTTTACTGCAAGCTCACGGGAGCTCTCTGTCAGAATTGTTATGGTTATAATCTTGGCAATAATTCTATGGTGAGATTAGGCGAAGCGGTTGGAGTGGTTGCCGCGCAATCAATAGGCGAGCCGGGGACACAACTCACAATGCGCACTTTCCATACTGGAGGCGTTGCAGGGTCAGGCGAAGATATTACTTTAGGACTTCCAAGAGTTGAAGAATTGCTTGAGGCGCGCATACCATCAAATCAAGCGGTTTTATGCGACGTGGAAGGAGAAGTAATAAAAATAGAAACAATAGAAAACGAAAAAAAGATAACGGTCTTATTAAATAAAACCGTTGAAAATAAATCTGATTTAATAATTAATGAAGAACCGCGCGGGAAAAAGAAAAAAGTAGCCAAAAATGAAGATTCCAAATCATTTACAATTCCGTTTGGAAAGACACTTCTCGTGAAAAAAGGAGATAAGGTGTTTTTAGGAGACGCATTATCAGACGGTCCTTACGATATAAAAAAATTATACGCGCTTACAGGCAAAGAACAAACTCAAAAATACATAATGAAAGAGGTTGCGAAAGTGTATTTTCTTCAAGGTGTCTCGGTAAATTTGAAACACATTGAAGTTATAGTTCGTCAAATGTTCTCAAGAGTGAAAATTAAAAATCCTAACGACACGCGGCTTATGTTCGGTAAAATTGTTGATGAAATAGAATTCCTGGAGGAAAATGAAATTGCCGCGAAAAAGGGCTTGAAAGAAGCCGAAGGGCACAAGGTACTAATGGGTATAACAAAAGTCGCTTTAAGCACAGCAAGCGTACTTTCCGCCGCGTCTTTCCAAGATACGACCAGAGTTCTTGTTGAAGCGGCAATAAGAGCAAAAAAAGATAAATTAAGAGGTCTTAAAGAAAATGTCATAATCGGACGCTTAATACCCGCCGGCACAAATTTCAGAAAAGAATTTGAAAAAAAAGAGAAAGAAAAAGTTTTTGAAAAAGAAGAAATCACTAATGCGGAAAGAAAAAATGATAAAACAAAAAATTAGTTAAATTTTTCGTCTATCTCATTTATTTTTATATTCAAAATTTTATTTGAAGTTGAGATTTTAAAAATTACTCTCTTGTCACCCTCAAAACCTCTTGAATTGTGGTTATTCCTTGCGCTGATTTTATTATACCATCTTGAAACATCGTAAGCATTCCTTCTTTTTTTGCCTGTTTTTCTATATCGTCCGCCGTAGTATTTTGCATTATAAGATGTTTTATCGTTTCAGACATCGTTAAAATTTCGTGTATTCCTATTCTTCCCGAATATCCGTCTTCCGACTCTTTTGACGGTTTTGGTTTATAAAATTTTATATCTTTCCAATCATCTTTTGGCTGAATAATTTTTTCTTGTTTTAAAATTTTAAGAATTTCATCTAAATCAATTTCTTTAGATAGTTCATCTAACTCCTCTTTGCTTAAAAAATATTGCTCTTTGGTTAAAAGTGTTCGCACAAGCCGCTGAGCTATAATAACACTCACGGTTGAAACGATTAAAAACGGTTCTATTTTCATATCCAAAAGACGGGGCAAAGCGCCCGCCGCGCTGTTTGTGTGCAAGGTTGATAAAACTAAATGACCTGTAAGAGACGCGTTCACGGCAAGTCCGGCGGTTTCATTGTCTCTTATTTCGCCTACCATAATAATATCCGGGTCCTGTCTTAATAACGACCTTAAACCGTTTGCAAAACTAAAGCCGATTTCCGGTTTTACTTGGCTTTGATTTATTCTCGGAATTCTGTATTCTATTGGGTCTTCTACAGTAGAAATATTTACTGATGGCGTATTTAAAATTTCTAAAAGTGAATAAAGAGTAGTTGTCTTTCCGCTTCCGGTAGGACCTGTGGCAAGAATCATTCCTACGGGCTTTCTTATCGCGAAATAAAGTTTTTCAATATCGCTCGGTCTAAATCCTAATGTTTCTAAACTTATTCCTTTTATATTTTCAGGCAAAAGCCGCAATACGGCTTTTTCTCCGTCAAAAGTCGGAAGTATTGAAACTCTAAAAGAAACTTTTTCGCTTTCGGTTTCTATCTTAAATCTCCCGTCTTGAGGAAGGCGATGTTCATCTAATTTTAAATTGGAAAGAACTTTAATCCGAGCTATTAAAGACATAGATGCTTGTTTAGGCAAGGTCATAGCATCTCTTAAAATTCCGTCTATACGATATCTTACTAAAACATCTTTTTCAGTCGTCTCAATATGAATATCGGACGCTTTTTGAATTATCGCGTGGTGAAGCAAGGTATCAATAATTTTTATAACCGGCAAGTCTTCGGCAAGTTTTGCTAAATCATTTTCACTTTTAATCTCAGATTTTTTATTTATCGATTCTGAAGAAATAGAAGAAACGGCTGAAAGATTTATGTTATCCGCCTCTTTTTTTATAATTTCTCCGAACTCGGCATTCAAACTTTTTTGATATTGCATTAAAATATGTTTTATTGAATCCGAATCCGTGAGACGGGGAAGTATTTTTAAATTGCTGTTTTTTTTAATAAAATCAATTGCTCTAAGATCCTCTGGATCAAGCATAGCAACTTCCAAAGTATCGTCCGTTTTCTTAAACGGGACAATATTATTAGATTTTGCTATCGCGTGCGGTATGTAATTTAAAATTTCGCGGTCAATTTTTTCATTAGTCAAATTAATAAAAGGAATTCCTAAAATATACGACTCAAGCCGCGCCAAATTTTCAGATGTTATCATCCCATTTTTTAAAAGAACTTCTTTAAGCGGTTTGTTTTCCTTTTTAGAAGACACAAAAACCGCTTCAAGATTTTGCTTTGAAACAAGTTCAGAATCCTCTAAAAACGATTTTAGTTGTTCGTCTGATACACGCATTGTTTAGACCTACTGCTTAAAGATTTCTCTTACCAAAATTTAATAATTTTGGCTACGACTTTATGAAAATTTTTCAGCAGATACGCTGTATATGCTTCAAAATTTTCATTTCGTCTCGCTCAAAATTCTTTTAATTTTGCTGACAGAAAATCTTTAAGCAGTAGGTCTTTTATTATTTTTCTAAAACCTCTTTTACTTTTTTTATTATGTCGTTCAAAGAATAGTTTGCTTTTACGAGATAGGTGTATGCTCCGTACGATAACGCTTTCTCAATATCTTTCTCTTCTTCAAGGTTAGTTAAAATAATAACTGGAGTATTTTTTATTGTTTCATCTTCTTTTATCTCTTTTAAAACATCAAATCCGCTTTTTTTTGGCAAAATAATATCAAGCAAAATTAAATCCACCTTTTCTTTTTTTGCCATTTTAACTCCATCTTCTCCATTTAAAGCGTAAATAAAATCAATACCATCTTTTTTAATCTCATCGCCGAAACTTTTTATTAAATTATCATCGTCTTCAATAAATAATATTTTTTTCATTTTTTCCTTATTTTTTTAACGGCAAAGTGAACCAAAAAGTCGACCCTTCTCCCTCTTTGGTTTTAAAATTAATCGCGCCATTATGTTTTTCAATTATTTTTTTTGAAAGATATAACCCTATTCCTAAACCCGGTATTTGATAATTTATTTCTTTTTCAGGCCTTTCAAACTTTTTAAAAAGGTTTTTAATGATATCTCTTTTTATCCCCGCGCCTCTATCATTTATTGACACTTTTGCCGTCTCTCCTTCTTTTTCTAAAATTACTCTTATTTCTTTTTCTGTTTTACCGTATTTTAAAGCATTATCAATAAGATTTTCTAAAACAATTTTAATTTTTTCACGGTCCGCGGTTATTACTAACTCGCTTGTTTTTTCGTGAACTACAATTAAGTTATAAAATGTTTTATTTTTTGCAGACACTATTTCGCGAATTAAATCAATTAAAGAAAAAAAGGTTCTTTCTAAAACAAAATTTCCCTCTTCAATCTTTTTTAAAATTATAAATTTGTTTATAATTTTAAGCATTTCTTCATTTTGATCCTGAATTATTTTAATAAGCGCGTCTTTTTCTTCATCTAAATTATTATTATTTTGCACTAATGTCTCGTCGCGCTTGTTTGATAAATAAGATTCCAAGCGCCATTTTATTGATATAAGAGGGGTTCTCAATTCATGAGACATTATTCTTATAAATTCTGATTTCATTTCAGAGGTCATTGCTAAATATTCAAATGATTTAATTATGGAATAAGCAATTATAAGAAGCAGGACAGTTATCGCCATAGACAACAAAGCGGCGAGCTCGGGACCCGCGTATTTTTCTGCCAAAATATTTGTTATAACAATTGCGACTATTATCACAAGCCCGAAAATAAAAAATAAAAATTCAGGGCATTGCCAAACGGATAAAACGCCGTATTTTTTGCAGCGGTTAAAAATGTTTATTTTATTTATAATTTTGCCGAACATATATTAGCAATATTGAATTACAAAATATTATTGTCTATAATTCATATATATTATATAATAAATTAATAATAATAAAACTGGGATATGTGGAAAAACAAGAATATCATAATTGTCGCGAATTGGAAAATGAACCCGCCCAAATTAAAAGAAGCGCTAAGTATTTTTGATTTTACGGCGGAAGAGGCAAAAAATAATAATAAAGCGGAAATAATAATTTGTCCGCCTTTTACTTATTTGAATGCCATTTCCATTAAATTATCAGAAAAAAAGGGGAATACGGGGGACAATATAAAAATCGGGGCGCAGAATTGTTTTTGGGAGACAGAAGGGGCATATACCGGAGAAATTTCTCCTATTATGCTTCGTAATATTAATTGCGAATATGTAATATTGGGGCATTCGGAAAGAAGAGATAATTTAAACGAAAACGATGAAATGATTAACAAAAAAATCAAGGCGGCATTAAATGCCGGATTAAAAGTTATTTTTTGCGTAGGCGAAAAAGAACGGGATGAAAATAAAAATTATCTTAATTTTTTAAGAGGTCAAATTGAAAAAGGGCTTTATGGAATTAGAGCGGAGGAATTGAAAAATATCATTATGGCTTATGAACCAAGATGGGCGATAAGCGCGGCAAGAAATTCTAAAGCAGACGACCCAAATAATCTGCCGCCGATTTTAAATCTTATTAAAGAAACATTTTTAAATTTGTTTAGCGGCGAAAAAACATTTGACACCCCGATTTTATACGGCGGCTCTGTTCTTAGCGCGAACTTTAGAGAATTTTTAAAAGTTGACGGACTTGCCGGATTTTTAATCGGCGGCGCGAGTTTAAAAAAAGAAGAATTAAAAGAAATATTGGAAAATGTTTAAAAGTTAAAAAATGGATTTATTTTTTAAAAATATTTATAAAATAAATTATGCCGATTTTTAATGATTTAAATTTAGATAACTGGAAAGAATCAGAAATTTTGACTGATAGTCTTTGGATTATTCCAGAAAGAGATAAAACAGGAAAGCATAACGGCTTTTATCATGGTAATTTTATTCCGCAAATTCCACACCAGTTGATTTTGAGATATACGAAGAAAAACGAAATTGTTTTTGATCCATTTTTAGGAAGTGGAACGACTGCTTACGAAGCGGAAAGTTTAAATAGAAATTTTATTGGCATTGATATCCAAAAAAAACTTATTGATTATGTCGGTAAAAATATTGAGCCAAAAAATAATTTTTCTGATTTGATTGTTGGCGATAGCACAAAAATTGAAACTTTTGAAAAAGTAAAAGAAGTTTTAAAAAATCACAAAAAGAAAAACGTCCAATTGGCAATTTTGCACCCGCCATATGCCGATATAATTAAATTCAGTGATTTGAAAGATGATTTATCAAACACAAAATCGCTAAAAGAATTTTTAGGGAAATTTGCAGAGGTTTTAAAAAATACAATTGAAATTTTAGAAAATGGCAGATACTTAGCAATTGTTATCGGCGATAAATATACTGCGGGCAAATGGATACCTTTAGGATTTTATTGTATGAATGAAGCGCAAAAATTGGGATTAACGCTGAAAAGTATTATAATTAAAAATATGGTGGGCAATCGCGCTAAACAAAACAAAGAAGGTATTTGGCGATATCGCGCGCTTTCAAGCGATTATTATATTTTCAAACACGAGTATATTTTAATTTTCAAAAAATAATTATGGAATACATTAAATCAAAATTATCAGACGATTTGGCGAGAAAAATTATTGGTAGCCAAGAAAAAGCAACCGAGTACTTATTGCGATTAAATGATATTAAGCCGATACCTTCTCTAAAATTCAAAACCATTAGTCGTGGACAAAATGCAGGTAAGAAAGTTTTAGTTTTAGAAACAAAGGAACTCTGGAAAACTGTTGTTGATAGTTGGAATTATGAGGAAAGTAAAAAAATAATCAGGGACATTTTTAAAACGACTGAAAAATACAAAAGCGGAAAAGAAGCTGATAATGCAATGGACGTGCTTATCAAAGAATGGAAATCGTTGAAATTGGGCGATATTGCATGGCCATTTTCGCAAGGTGCTTTTGATGAATTTGTGCAAAGGGTAAATTCCGAAAAAGAAAACGGATTTGTTAAAGATGAAAAAGTAAAAGTCGCCGCAGTCAAATATAGACGAATAAAAGAAATCAACACCGTTAGAAATGATTTTATAGAAACATTAATTTTTGAAAAAAATAATAATATTTTGCCCACATTAAATCATAGGCGGGGCGTTGATTTCTTTATCAATGGAGTTTCTTTTGATCAAAAAGTTGCAAAAAGCCCTACAAACGAATTTAAAAGACACTTCAAAGATGAATGGCGAGAAATGGCAATTAAAAAACCAGAACTTGTTGCGGAATATTTGTATAAATACCAAGATGAAGGCAGATTTGGAGCTGACCCGAGATTATTAGTTGTTTATATTGATGAGGATGTTTCGATTAATAGAATCAGAGAAACAATAAACAAAACTGATTTGAACAATCCGCTTGAAATTAATTTCGCCTATAAACATAAAGTCCAAGGTGAGAAAAATTATAAAGTGCCTTGTTTTGTAATTCTATTGCATAACTAAATTATGGAAAACTCCCCTCAAAAATCTGCAATAAACTCAAAAATTGAAGATTTAATTCAAAATAAATATTCTAATCTTCCAAAAAAGCTACAGAGAGGAATAGCATTTGTTGATTTATCAACATCTATTATTTGTGATAATGACATGCAAAACGAGGATTTAATAGATGGCGATGATGATATGGGTATTGATTCAATTTTTATAGTTGATAATGAACAGGGGAAATTTATTAATATTTTAAATTGTAAATCATCAGAGTCAAAATGTTTTTCTGAAAAAGATTTGCGTAATTTTAAAAAC
>Ga0105164_10001557_pt1 | contig 14692 bp, 14 predicted proteins | sample VDWuncwatermetaG_FD_89674 | JGI IMG/M metagenome (GOLD analysis project Ga0105164, IMG submission 89674) | Wastewater microbial communities from Netherlands to study Microbial Dark Matter (Phase II) - VDW unchlorinated drinking water | ecosystem: Environmental > Aquatic > Freshwater > Drinking...
AATCTATCTTTGATAGTTTTAGTATTATCAGATGTATCAGCTTCTAATGCCTTCATGGCAACATATTGGATTGGTTCTGATACATTTGTTAATGCAAGGGCCTGAAGCTTTGACATTTTTTCTATAATATCAGGACTTGATACCGCATAACCAATTCTAAAGCCTGTCATCGCATGTGACTTTGAAAATGATTGTGTTATTATCGATTTGTCATATCTATAAGTGAGTATACTCTTCCACGGTTTGTTTGCATATGAGGAATAAATCTCGTCACTTAAAACGTACAAACCATTCCTGACTACCAAATCCATTATTTGGTCTTGTAATTTTACTGGAAGAATCTTGCCAGTTGGATTGTTTGGATAATTGAGAACTATCATCTTTGTATTCTGATTTATCGCATTCTCTATGTCTTCGATCTTTGGCTCCCACTTACTCTCAAGTGTGGTGTGAATAGTTCTAACCTTCACTCCTGAATTGAGAGCATTATCTCGATACGCTGGCCAAGCTGGTTCTATTATTATGATCTCATTACCAGGATTCAATAGACTGGAAATTGCAAGAAATATGGAAAAACGTGCTCCTGGGGAAACAAGAATATTATGATGCGATGTTTTGACTCTGAATTTTTCTGTGACATACTTTGCAAGAGCCTCTCTAAACTCTGACATTCCTTTTGAATCCCCGTATTTTGTATAGCCCATATCATAGACTTCGGAAAGTGCATTTTTGACAATCTTTGGTGGAAGAAAATCTGGCTCACCTACCTCCATGTGAATTATCTTCTTTCCCTCTTTTTCCAATTTCTTTGCTTTCAAAAATACGGACAAATGTGTCTGTTTGTTTGAAGATTGGATTTTGACAGATTCATTTAATAGAAAATTTAACATTATCATGGCAGTTTTTTCATCAAGCCCTATCTCTTTACATAAATCTAGGACTCTTGCACGCAGTTGGTTTTCCCTTTCCTCATTTGTAACTCCTATACCTAAATTATTCTTTAAATTGCCAATTTCTTTTGCTATATCGTTTCTTTCTTTGAGTAATCTCAAAATATCAAACGTTATTTTATCTATCTTGTCACGTAGCATGTCGATGTCTGACATTTCTTATCTAATGACCAACGGAATAAAGCCTGCCCTGATTGCATGGTCCGCAAGTACTACTGATACTAACGAGTCTACTACCGGGGGTGCACGAGGAACTACACATGGATCATGTCTTCCTTGAACTATCAAAGAAGTGGGTTTCTTTGTTTTAAGATCAACAGTTTGTTGTTTTTTTGATATTGAAGATGCTGGCTTGAATGCAACTCGCAAAACAATTGGCATGCCTGTAGAAATTCCACCTAATATTCCTCCGGCATTGTTAGTTTTGGTTTGGATTTTTCCATTTTTAATTATAAATTCATCATTATTCTCTGAACCGTGTAGAGTAGAACCATGAAAGCCAGAGCCAAATTCTACTCCCTTTACAGCAGGGATTGAAAAAAGGGCTTTACTCAAATCTGATTCTAAGGAGCCAAAAATTGGCTCACCAAGTCCTACTGGCAAATTTACTGTTAATGATTCGATAACCCCGCCTACAGAATCACCACTCCGTCTTACTGCAAGAATTGTTTCACGCATCTTAACTGCAATTTTTGGGTCTGGGCATCTTACTTCATTATTGTATACGGAATTTTTCATTTTTAGTGTTGCATGTTCCTTCATTTTTATATTTCCAACTTGACATGTGTAAGAAAAAGTTTCAATTCCTAAAGTTTTCAAAAGAAGTTTTCTTGCTATTGCTCCTGCCATGACAAACGTAGCTGTCAGTCTCCCTGAAAATCTACCTCCTCCTCTGATATCGTTAAACCCTTTGTATTTGATATATGCTGGATAATCCGAATGACCAGGTCTTGGTTTTAGGGTGAGGTTATCATAATCTCTTGAATGCTGGTCCTTGTTCCAAATGATCATTGTAATTGGTGCTCCTGTAGTGTATCCTTTGTATATACCTGAAAGAATCTCGACTTTATCCTCCTCTTTTCTTTGAGTTGTAACAATAGACTGACCAGGTTTGCGTAAATCAAGCATGGTTTGGATATCTTTTTCTTCAATCTCTAATCCTGCTGGACAACCATCTACTGTTGCACCTATGCATCTTCCATGACTTTCACCAAAACTTGTAAAAACAAAACGCTGTCCTATGGTGCTTGAAGACATGATGAAATTTTCTTTTACGTGTTTATAACCCTTCTAGGAAATAGGCTCTTTGGGAAGAATTATTAGAAAATCTATCTACTAATCTCAAACTATTATGTTTGCACCGATTTTCTTCATATCTTCTATAAATGTTGGATATGAGACATCCACAGAATCAGGATCAGTGACAGTACAATTTCCAACAAACATACCAGCAATAGAAAGTGCCATGAAGAGTCTATGATCTTCAGAAGAATCTAATTCAGCACTCTTTAGAATTTTTGGAGCTTCTAGAATTAAACCGTCTTCTTTCTCTATGATGCCAACTCCAATCTTTGCAAGCTCTTTTGCCAAAATGGCAATTCTGTCTGTTTCCTTAAATCGCGCATGCTTTACATTGTAAATCTCAATTGGTTTTGATGTCTTAAGAGCTAGAATTGCCATTGGCGGGAGAAGGTCTGGATTGTTTGAAAGATCAAATCTTCCTCCATTGAGAAGTTTTGGAGAAGATATAGTTATTTTTTCTCCTATGGTTATTCTAACGCCAAGTTTTTCTAAATATGATAATATTTCTCGATCTCCTTGTGGTAAATCTCCGATGGATGCCTCGATTGACATGTTCTCTCCCAGTAATACAGCAGCAGAAAGTAATAGTGCCATACTTGAGAAATCAGAAGGAACTACAAAATCTACGGGTTTGTATTCTTGATTTGGAACATTGTATTTCTTGTATGGGGAAATTACGTTGACTGTGACACTAAACTTTTTCATTGTAGCAATGGTGGAATCAAGATAAGGCTTTGATACTAATTCTCCATCGATTTCTAATGTAAGCCCATTTTTCATCCTTGGACCGGAGATCAAAAGTGCAGAAATAAACTGACTTGAGATTGAACCGGCAATGTGGGTAATTCCTCCAACTGCCTTTCCTTTCACAGTAACTGGCGGTTTACCATCTGTCGATGTACAATGTGTCCCCAATTGTTCTAGAGCATCAAGAAGTGGCTGCATGGGTCTCTTTTTCAGACTAGAGTCACCAGTGAGTGTTATCATGTTATCCGAAAGAGAAGAGATTGCAGTTGAAATTCTTATAGTAGTACCTGAGTTGGAAGCATCAATCTCATGAGTTTGTGGAATTGTCTCTCCTTTGCTTTCAACTGTTACCGTCGAACCACTGATTTCTATTTTGGCACCAAAGACTTTGCATGCGTTAACTGTTGCCAGGGTGTCTCTAGAAAGTAAAACATTTCTTAGGGTGCTTTTTCCATTTGCAAGTGCAGCCAGAAAAATAGCACGATGAGAGTAACTCTTGTTTGGAGGACAGGATATGACACCAGAAAGACGTGACTTGTCAACCTTACACTTCATGAACTTCTGCCTTCTTGTTGTTTATTGGAGAAACTATGGTTGTTCCTTCTAAAGATGAGAATGTCTTCCTTACGCTTGATATTTTATCATTCTTTACTACTGCAGCTATTGAAGGTCCATTGCCAGATACCGATGCACCAAGTGCACCGTTGTCTATTAGATCGGTTAGGATTTTTGGATCAGATCCTAATATTGCAGATGTAGCAAGACCATTGAGTATCATTGCATTCCAATAGTCTGACTTGTTGGCAAGATCCCACGCCTGTGAAAAAACTCCGTTTAGAATTTTTAATTTTTTCACATTGCCTCTCCTTCTAGACTTTGGAATAAAGATTATCGCAGACAAGTCTTCTGGTGCCTTTTCTGATTTTATTATTTTTATGTTAGAGTTATCGGTTACAACAAATCCTCCAAAATAGCAGGCACATGCATCATCAAAAGCTCCTGTTATACTTACTTTGGACTCAATAGATGCATATACTCCATCTTTTAGAATATCAAGATCAGTTGCTTTGGGTTTGAATAATTTTGCACATGCAAGTGATATCACGGATGAAATTGCACTTGAGCTCTTAAGCCCGTATCCTGAAGGAATCTCTGATTTTACGGAAATTACTACCTTGTTTTTTTCAAGTTCTGATTTTGGAACTGATGTTTCAATAACCTTTCGTATGAGTCGTGAACTGAGATTTGATTCTCTGTTTTCAAATATTATTCCCTTGCCAGGCTCAGTTTCTACAATGGCCTCAATACCTAGTGATATGCCAAGGGTGGCACCCCTTCCTGTGGCAATAGCATTTACTATTGATACTGCACCATGCATGCTCGCTTTTACTTTACCCATCTCTAAAATCTCCCAAGCAAAGTCAATTTCATGGCTTCGTATGGGGCTGGCCTATTAGTCCAAATCTCAAATGACTTCATTGCTTGAGCAAGAAGCATTTCCCACCCATATATGATGGTCGCACCTTGATTTTTTGACTGTTCAATTAAAGGAGTTTCAACCGGTACATAGACAATATCGTACACTATCGAATCTTTGTTGATATTTTTTGTAGATATGGGGCAACCAACTCCCTTTAGTCCAACTGAAGTTGCATTTACTACAAATTTGTATTTGTTGGCAATTTCGCCTGCTGATTGAAGATCTAAATAATTTGATTCTAAACCTAAATTCTGAGCAAACTTGATTGTATCTTCTGCTCTTTCACGGGTCCTGTTTGCAATAGTAATTTTACGAGCTTTTTCTTTGCTGAATCCAACTATGATAGCTCTAGCAGCTCCTCCTGCTCCAATTAGTAAAACATCTGAATCCTTAGAATCAATTTTTCTCTTTTTTATAGGATCTAAGAAACCCTCTACATCTGTGTTGTAACCTTTAAGGTGGCCATCATTATTGATTACTGTGTTTGTGGCTCCTACTAGTTTGCACTCAATATCCGTCTCGTTGAGAAGTTTCATCATGTCAACTTTGTGAGGAATTGTAACATTGAATCCCGAAATGCCTATCTTCTTTAGGGCCTCAATGCCAAACTCTAACTCTCCTTTTGTAATTCTGTAAGCAATATAGGTACAATCAAGACCTAGGAATAAAAAAGCGGCGTTGTGAAGTGCAGGAGAAAATGAATGATCAATCGGATCCCCTATAACGGCATAGGTTTTTGTCATTATATTCTACTTGACGAATCGTGATTTAAGCGATTAGGGAGTTTGGGAGTAGTTTGTCTGTAAGATGTCAAACTCCATACTTGTCATTTCTTGAATATATTTTCTTAAGTTTTGATCCACATTTTGGACAAGCCAAATCTTGGTGAATGGTGGCACAGTCTAAACAAACAAAATTGCCTGCAGTCGTCTTAGTTGATCTGTATTGATAAATTATGATGAATACCAATGCTGCAACCCAAACAAGTACCACAAACAACACTAGTCTGAATATTCCAAGTAGTACTGTTACAATCGTAGCTAAAATTATTACATTTCGCGGTACGTTGTTCTGGGACGACTTGAGTTTCACTAGTATACTTTTCTTGTTTCTTTTATAATAATGGTGGTATTTACTTTGATGTGCCTGTTCTGAGAGGTTAATTAATTAATGCAATACATCTTGATGAAAGTATTGGAAGACAGGGATGATTTTGTCAATATGGTTGACGAATGTATTAAACTACTCGATGAGAATGTGGATGTTTTAAATGACATGGAATATTCACTGCAATCCGAAAAAGAAGATGTTGTAATGACTAATTTGACTAAAAATGACCTTGTAGATATGGCTCATGAAGTTTCTGATTCATCTCGAATCAAAAGGGCAGAATCAGATTTTGTTAGAAGGCTATTGGAAAAAAAATCTGACTGATTGTATTTTTGTTAATCCTATGAAAAACCATTTATTTTTACTGTGTGACTTTCTAACTTTTATCTTATAACGCCAATATGCTTTTCATTTCCTTGAGGCTGAATTGGCCTGGAGCTACTGGTTTACCTAGTGAAACATAGGTGTAGGGACTTCCAAGCTTTGTACATAGTATTCTTGACATTCTGCCATAATCTCCCATGGCAAAGGAAATCAGATTGAACTTCTTTGTGTGGATTTTGTAAAGAGATAAAATGCGTATTGTGTCACCAATTGTCTTTGCGGTGGTGACAATTTTGACATTATTTGAAAACTTGGACATTTTTTGGAGCATTAATCTGAGAGTTTGTTCATTTGGAGTTTTTACAAAATCATGCCATGATACAAGTATGTTAGTTCTTGTGGTTCTAAGATATTTTTGTAATTCTTGGTTTTTCTTCAATGTATTGTATTCGATGTCTAGAAGATACGGTTCAAATTCAGCAATTAATTTCAGAATAGAAATTCTTTCCTTTTCGGTACCTTGAAATTTTCCACCCTCTGTGGATGGCCGTAATGTGCATATGCATCGTTTAAGGTATTTTCTTACAATAGTTAAGCAAAAAGGGATTTGATTTGGTTTTAAAAAATCTAACCTGAGTTCAGCATAGTCTGAGTTTACAAGTGCTTTCCTTAACTCCTTGACGACTTTTCTAGGATTGGATGCTGCAATTGTTACGCAGACCTTGGTTGCCATTGTGTTTGAAATAGTTACTTTGAGGTCTTTGGTACGTTGATTGGTTCGCCACAGTATTTCCATCCTTTCAATTCAGCGCATTTGTTAGGATCGCCTTGTGCTTTATGAAGTGAATTCTTCATCATTGCCCACTCGCCTACTGAGCAGAGTTTTTCTCCACAAATATGCTGTCCACCTGGAAATCTGTCTGTTTTGTGGCCTCGAGTATCGTATACTGTGCTTGGTGTTAATGCATTTACAGCTGGTAATGCTGTTGCTGCAAAAACCATTATTGCTGATAACGCTAACGCGACCAATCCTATCTTAACTTGTTGGTTCGACATTACGTGCATCTACATTTTACTACTATATTTACATTAGCATCAAATTATTCGCAAATTAAATAAAGGAATTTCAACATCCGATCTGAAAAAATCATCATAATATACCGTTTCATCTTAGACTGATTAGCATAAACACTTGTGCTATTATGGAATCATTCGTATGATTTTTGGAATTAGGACATGTTGTCTAATGGATTATGTACAATATGGTTGGAAGTTGAGTGTAAATATGCTAGTAGAAGAAACTTTTATGAAACGATCATTTCTAGAGGGTATCTATGAGTACAGACACACAACACGAAGCAAAAGACACTGTCTTCATCGGAAAAAAGCCCATCATGGCATACGTAACATCTGCGCTCATCCAGCTAGCTAATAACCCAGAGGTCTCAATAAAGGCAAGAGGACTTAGTATAGGTAGAGCCGTAGATGTTGCACAAATAATTGCAAGAAGGACTGACAACTCCGGGTATTCTATAGGGCAAATCAAGATAGGATCAGAGCAACTTCAATCACTAGATGGAAGAGCAAGAAATGTATCCACTATAGAAATAGAAGTAAAGAAAAATGCATGATTGTCTAAAACATGTACTTCACATGTTTTAGCTGATTTTCTTTGTTTTAATTTCATGTGAAAATGATTTTTTCTATTTTTACAACTGTTAAATATCAAAATGATTGAGGAAAGTAATGTGGAAACCAAACTCAATAATGGTTGGTAACTCAAAAGATCTTTCTCAGTTGCAGGAAAATAAAGTTGCATTAACTGTAACATCTCCACCATATCACAACGCAATAAACTATCAAGAGCATCAGGATACTGAAAAGTGGTATCGTGGAACAGTTGAGGTATCTCTTGAAGATTGGCTTGAAGAGATGAGAACAGTTTTTTCTGAAGTTTTCCGTGTAACCAAACCTGGGGGCTTTTGTTGTATTGTAATAGGAAATGAAATCGTTGAAGGAAAAAGCAAACTTCCTCTTCCAGCATTGCTTCTTGTGGAATTGACAAAAAAAGAGATAGGCTGGAGTTTTTTTGAAGAAATAATTTGGAACAAAGTTACTGGTGGAAAAAAAAGATTCAGAGTTACAGTTCAACATCCCTATCCTACATATTATTATCCAAATATCATGCATGAACAGATTATAATTCTACGAAAAATGCCGTTTCATAATTTCAAAGACAAGAAAAGCAAATTGGTTCTTAATAATTTAATGAAAAAAGAAATTGCAAATTCAATCTGGCACATAGCTCCCATGCCTCCAAGTTATAGGAGATTTCATCCTGCGGCATTTCCAGAAGAGATCCCTTATCGTTTAATTCAACTTTACAGCAACGTAGGCGACCTTGTTCTTGATCCATTTGTTGGAAGTGGTCAAACTACAAAGATGGCAAGATTTCTTCATCGAAAATACGTAGGAGTAGACAAATCATCAAAATATGTCAAAATTGCCCAAAAAAGAACCTTAGAGCCTCCATCACTTCGTAAGATGCAGCTTGTTCCTAATTGGAAAAAACCTGAACCGTTGTAAATCTTTATGTGAATAATTTCACTAAATAGGAAGGGTTATCTATTAAGAATCGAAAATTCTCATATGGTAACTTCTAACAGCAAGTCGTATTTTCGAATTGTTGAAAAAAGTCACAGAAAATATACTGTGGCATTAAAGCATGCCAGATCCAGACAATCTATTATGAATCTGTACTGGAGGCATAAAAGAGAACATGAATCTCTTTTGAAAAAGCATCTCAAAGAAGAGATGGCTGAAATAATTCAGCTGAAAAAGAAATTCGAGTGACACATCTTTTTTATTTTTAAAATTTTGTGTGTATGACTTTTATAAGATATAAAATTTTATTAGCCAAGTGAGTTGTGCCACATGTTTGCCACACTCTTGTCTAAACCTTTACCGTTTGTAGAAATTTTTGATTTGTTTTCTAGATGTTGTTGTGCATTTATGTGAGACTCTACTTCTTTTTCATCTATCTCTATGGAACATATATTACAACGAAGATTCAATAGATAAATTGATTATATCTCTGTATAAAAATTTTACAAATTTTCTAAATTGGTATTTTATCTGAAAGATTATTTCTCTACGATGTATTCATCATCTACTTCCATGCCAAAATGTCTGCCAGTTGCAGGCTTTGAATATGCAAGAACCACGTCTCCTTTCTTTAGATGTGTGACTGAGACAAGATGACCATTTGGACGTATAAAACGAATTGTCTCAGCATTCTGTGCAATAATGCCACCAACTTCATTCCCAATTTGGGCTTTTATCATGAGCATAGGTCTACTTTCTATTTTAGAGCGACCAACTGTAGCTCTTCGAGCTTTACCATGTGAATCAATGACAAGAACTTCTGAGCCAGTTTCTAATTCGGATAAGTAATTTGTTGTTCCATCTGGAGACAAGGTGTAGCAATGCACTGCACCTGCATTTACTCTGAAAGGTCTTGGCGATGTAAATGATGAACCAACTGATTCATTGTGTACAAGAAAGAGGAAATTGGATCTACTACCAATCAGCATTCCCTCACCTCGTCCTAACATAGATGCTGTGTCCACACATACACGTTCACCATTTCCTACTTCTTTTATCTCTAAAATCTTGGCAGGCTTGAGATCAAAACTCTTTGTGCCGAGGTAGACAAGAGTCTCTTTTATCTCGTTTAAGGAATTGGTTGAAAATATGACTCCATCTACACCTATCTCTAATATGGAAAACATTTTACGGACTTCATCGGGGGTATTAGCTACTGCAAATACCTTTGTGTGAATCTTATGTAACTTTGCTATGATGTTCTCTAGAGGAATTATCTTCCAGTCTTTTACCTCTATTATGACAAAATCTAATCCTGCCTTTGCAAACTGTAATATGTTTTCTATATCTGCATTTGAAAGAACTTTGAATTTCATTCCTGTCTTTTTACCTTTAAGTTTGGTAACTTTGTCAACTATTACATAATCTGCATTTGTAGAAGTATGAATTGTAGAAAGTTTTGTCTTGATTCCTTTAAGACCATTAGGATCTATATTTGCAATCTTGATTCCTTCTTTTTCTATCTCAGACAAAAATTTGGCAAGCTGACCCCTTGAAACTTTTGGGGCAATAATTAATTCTCTATTCTTGCTCAAGATACTTCGCTGCTTCCTTTGCCGATTCTTTTCTAAATATTATTGCAGCAAGAGCATGAGTCATCTTGCCTGGATTCTTATGTTCGAAAATATTTCTACCATATGTTACTCCTTTGGCTCCAGCTTCCATAGCTTCTTCAGTCATCTGTAATACATCCTTGTCTGTCTTTGCTTTGGGACCTCCAGCTATTACAATAGGTACTGGAGTGCTCTTGACAATTTTTTTGAATGAATCAACATCCCCTGTGTAAAGTGTCTTTACTATATCTGCACCGCATTCTGCTCCAATTCTTGCAACATGTCCAACTATCTCTGGGTCATGTGGGTTCTTGACATTCTCACCTCGTGGATACATCATTGCTAAAAGAGGCATACTCCATTTATGGCAGTCATCGGCAATTCTGCCAAGCTGTTCTATCATTTCTGGTTCTTCTTTTCCTCCTATGTTAATGTGAAGTGAAACTCCATCTGCACCTAATCGTAATGCTTCTTCAACTGAGCCTGTCAACATCTTCCTGTTTGGTGACATGGACAGCGAAGTACTACCTGAAAAGTGGACGATGAGTCCAATCTTGGTGGGTTTTGGTAAATTCTTTAAAATTCCTTTGTTGATTATGACTGATGTAAGGCCAAAGTGTTGGCAATTGTAAATTAACGCATAAGGATCCTCAATTCCTTTTAGTGGACCGCTTGATATTCCATGATCCATTGGTATGCAAAGCATCTTACCATTACGCAGAATGCGATTCATTCGAATCTGGTGGCCGGTTACCATTGGAGTTAATCGCTGATGTGCCCTACTTAAAAATAGCGGGTAAATATGGAGGATTTCGATTTTAACAACTGTAAAAATTATAATCAAAATAAGAATTGTCTAGAGGTTTTTTAGAAATTAATTTTTTATACCTTTCAAAAACTTGCCATGCTCAAGAGAAGACGGAATGAGGTCTATTTTTGAATAAAAATCTATTTTTATTTTCAAAGGATTAAATACAATAAAGGAAAAACACAGTCAATTGAGTCAACTGACAGAACAACTTCATCATTCTGAAATTGGTGATATTTTAGAAAATTCTCTTGGTGGTAAAAGACCTGAAATTGAAGAATGTAAAAGACTTTTGGGTTCTAATGATGTTCATCTAATGGGACTGGTTGCAGGTTACTTGACAAGAAAGAAGTTTGGACGACGATCTTCTTTTGTAAATAATATGATTTTAAATTATACAAACGTGTGCATTACTGATTGCAAGTTTTGTGCATTTTACAGACCTCCCGGTCATGAGGAATCTTACACTGTCACACTTGATCAAATAGAATCAAGAATACAGGCCGCCTGGGAGATGTTTGGCATAACACAGGTGATGTTTCAGGGAGGACATAACCCATCTCTTAAGATTGAATATTTTGAAGATGCGTTCAAATTGATACGAAAAAAATTTCCCAAAGTCGGAGTTCATGGACTATCAGCATCTGAAATTGACATGATTTCAAAAGTTGAACATACAAATACAAAAGAAGTTTTGTCAAGACTCAAAGAAGCTGGCATGCAATCAATTCCAGGTGCCGGTGCTGAGATTCTAGTTGATGAAGTAAAACAAATCATTAGTCCAAAAAAGATCTCAAGTAACACATGGCTTAGAATAATGGAAGAAGCTCACAGTATTGGGATTCCTGCATCTGCCACCATGATGTATGGACATGTTGAAACTAGGGACAATATCGCAGAACACTTTATGAAAATTGCAAGACTGCAGGAAAAGACAAATGGATTCATGGCGTTTATCCCGTGGAGTTTTGAGCCAAACAATACTTTGATGCAAAAACAAGAGACTGTACAATATTCCGCAGGTGGAACTCAACTTCTAAAGATGATTGCCATATCGAGAATAATGTATGATGACCTAATTCCTCACATCCAGTCTTCATGGCTTACAAATGGAGTTGCAATGGCACAAATGGCCTTGCAGTATGGAGCTGATGACTTTGGGGGAACACTTCTTGGTGAGGAAGTTGTCTCTTGTACGGGGGCTCGTTCTACTGAACTTACTGGTGCAAGAATAATCCAGGCCGTAAAACAAATCGGCTACGAAGTTGAGGAACGAGATAATTTCTATAATGTCGTTAGAACTTACTAAAGGCCGTAGCTAGACCACTTGGAATCTACTGTCTTCTTTGTAGATTCGTCTGATTTTACAAGTTCTTGAATCTCTCTTTGATATCCTTCTTCTTTTGTTTTTTGGGTCGCATCTATTCCAAGTTTTGAGCCCAAGTTTACAAAAGGAGAGGCAGGATCAAGTGTATCTGTTGGCGTGTTGTTGATTATTGTTGTATCCCTTGCAGCATCAGCCCTTGTAGTAATTGCCCAGATTACATCATTCAAATCGTGAACGTTGACATCTTCATCAACTACCACGAAAATCTTGGTTAGTGCAAGCTGGCCCATTCCCCAAAGACCCATCATTACCTTTTTGGCTTGTCCTGGATATCTTTTCTTGATTGAAATTATTGCCATGCCTTGGAACCATCCTGAAGCTGGCATTGCAAAATCTACAACCTCGGGATGAAACATTCTGATAAGAGGTAAGAATGAACGCTCGATTACCTTTCCAATGTAAGCATCTTCTAGGATTGGTTTTCCTACTATTGTTGTAAGGTAAATTGGTTTTTGTCTCCTCATGATTCCAGTTAATGTGAATACTGGATATGGTTCAGGTGGTGTATAGTATCCTGTATGATCTCCAAATGGTCCCTCCATTCTAATATCTGATGGGTCGACATATCCTTCCAATACAATCTCTGCATTAGCAGGAACTTCAAGGTCAACTGTTTTGCATTTTACTGTCTTGATTCCTGTCTTTCTTGTAATTCCTGCAAAGACGTACTTGTCAAGTCCTTCCGGTACAGGGGCTACTGCAGAAAATACCGTTGCAGGATCCCCCCCAATTATTATTGCAGCCTCAATTTTACTTCCAGAATCTTTCTTGATATCATAGTGATGTGCACCACGTTTGTGCTTCTGCCAATGCATAAGCGCATGAGTACCATCAATAATCTGCATCCTGTATACTCCGAGATTTCTCACGCCAGTCTCAGGATGACGTGTGGCAATCAATCCAAATGTGATAAACTTGCCCGCATCCTTTGGCCATGTTTTAAGAATCGGAATCTTGTCAAATGATGGCGAGTCCTCTATGACTTCTGTGACAGGACCACTTTTTTGCAACTTTGGTGCAATGTCTATCATCTTTGAAAGTTCTGGAAGTTTTCTTAGCTTGTCAAAAATTCCAGTTGGCATCTCCATCTTTGTTATGTCTACAATTCTCTGACCGATTTCTGTAAAGTCTGAAGTCTCTAATCCAATTTCAAGTCTCTTCAAAGAACCAAATGCATTTGCAAGTACTGGCATATCATGATTTTTGACATTTTCAAAAAGTATGGCTGGACCGTTAGAATACATCACTCTACTTAGAATTTCTGAAATCTCTAGATTGGTATCCACTTGTGTTTTTACTCTTTTGAGTTCTCCTGCTTTTTCTAATTTTTCAACAAACTCAGAAAGATCCTCTATAGGCATGCCTTTACTGGATTTGTATATTGTATAAGCTTAACTAGATTTTCACATGGTGCCCAAAAAAATAACTAACAAAAGAACTTTAATTATCCTGTAAATGGAATGCCATCAAGTTGACCGAACAAAAATGCGCAGTCTGTGGAGGTCAGGGGAAAATTGTCCTTCTTGATACTCAATGCTCATTTTGTAACGGAACCGGCGAATTTTCTAAAACTGCTGACAGCTACATGAAATCTCACATCTGTCAATGCATATTTCTTGATAGGATAACATGCCCACTTTGTGGAAAAAAATGTCATCATGATACCCCGAACAAACCAAAAGTCTTGATTAGTCCTATTTAGAAAATCGGCGGAAGCTCATTCTTCTTGTCATGTCCTCCAGATCCAAATCTGCAGTAGAAGCATTGGTCTGATTGCATGTACTTGAGCTGCTCTATTTTGATTGCACCTATCTTGAGTGCGATTTTTGTTAAAATTCTGTATTTTAGTGGCATGGATGGAATTACTTCCTTGAGGTATACGTTGTAATGATCTGGACAAAACTTGAGTGTGATGTTGCTTGGCTCCTTTGATGTCTGGCTTACAGTCTTTGCTACACCTATTTGCTCTCGTATGTACTCATGCTTTGGACATGGGCAATTCCTTCCTCCTGGGTGCTTGTAGGCAGGGATATTTTTCCAGTCAAAGCCTGGATATTCCTTCTCAAAGTCGTCCAACGCCTAAAATATGGCCTTGCTTCATATAAAACTTCTATGATTATGGTTCAAATCTGAACCTGATCAAAATGTAAATAAACTGCTATATCGCACAACTACTACATGTCTAAAGAAGTACAACCAAAAAAACCACGTTCTACTAAAAAAGTTACAGAAGGATCTAACACTGCTGAACTAGAGGCAAAAATAGCAGAGCTTGAAGCAAAGCTTTCTAATTTATCATCGCAGGTAAAGTCATCTGAGGCAAAACCTGCACAAACTTCTCCGCCTCCAAAACCACAACCAAGACCA
>Ga0105164_10001560_pt1 | contig 14685 bp, 10 predicted proteins | sample VDWuncwatermetaG_FD_89674 | JGI IMG/M metagenome (GOLD analysis project Ga0105164, IMG submission 89674) | Wastewater microbial communities from Netherlands to study Microbial Dark Matter (Phase II) - VDW unchlorinated drinking water | ecosystem: Environmental > Aquatic > Freshwater > Drinking...
GGATTATTTACCCGAAACAGCCAATGTGTACAAAGTAAAAAAGTTTGCCCAAGCCGCTCATGAGGCGATAAGGCCGACTTTTATTTGGAAATCACCCGAGAATATAAAAGAATTTTTAACTGCGGATCAGTACAAATTGTATACATTAATATATCAGAGGTTCATTGCCAGTCAAATGAATCCTGCGCGGTATTCGGTAATTACTGTGGATATACAAGTAGGAAAATATCTATTTGTGGCCACAGGCACAACCCTTATATTTGATGGTTTTACCGTAATCTATAATAAGAGCGATGAAGATAAAGATAAAAATATCATCCCCGCCCTTGGAAAGGATGAAATCTTAAACCTGGTTAGATTGATACCGTCTCAGCACTTTACTAAATCGCCGCCCCGATTCTCGGATAGTTCTCTGGTAAAGGTCTTGGAAGAGGAGGGCATTGGCCGGCCTTCTACCTATGCTCCCATAATTCAAACATTGGTTTTAAGGGATTACGTGCGCAGACTCAAAGGATATTTTTATCCTACTGAATTGGGCTTTAAGGTTTCGGATTTGTTGGTTGAGTATTTCCCCAAGGTTATGGACGTTAAATTTACCGCCCGTATGGAGGAGGAATTAGATGAGATCGAAGAAGGAGTTTTAAGCCGGACAAAGGTATTAGAGGACTTTTACCAGCCTTTTAAGAGCAGCTTTGATTTTGCGCAGGAGAATATCAAGAAAGAGGTGGTGACAACCGAGGAGATTTGCGATAAGTGCGGCAAGCCTATGGTGATAAAGTGGGGCCGTAAGGGTAAATTTTTGAGTTGTTCCGGATATCCTGAATGCAAGTATGCCAAGTCTATTACTACCGGCATCAAATGCCCGCAGCCCGAATGCGGCGGAGAGTTGATTGAGCGGCGTTCTCGTAGGGGATTCTTTTTTGGCTGTTCGAATTATCCTAAATGTAGGTATATTACAGAGAACTTACCCGAAGAAAAAAACTGATTATGGAACGTTACGTAGAAAAATTTGTCCGGTATTTAGAGATTGAAAAGAATTATTCGAGGCACACGATAATAAATTATAGCCTCGATTTAGAAGATTTTAAAAAGTTTTTGGGTGGTTTAGCTATAGAAGCCTTAGATTATCTGACTTTAAGAAAATATCTGGCAGTTCTCAAAGGAAAAAACTTAAACGCAAGGACGATTGCGCGGCATCTGTCTGTTTTAAGGTCCTTTTTTAAATTCTTAACCAGAGAAGGTTATTTAAAAAACAATCCCACACTCAGCATTTCTACTCCTAAGCAGGAAAAGCGGCTACCTTTGTTTTTGACAGAAGAGGAGATTACCAGATTAATTGAGTCAGCCCTGCCCAAAGATGAAAAAGGCTCACGCGACAAGGCAATTCTGGAGACATTTTACAGCACCGGTATAAGAATCTCGGAATTGGTGGGATTGGATATTGCAGATGTAGATTTTATCGGGGGTATAGTTAAGGTTATGGGCAAGGGCAAAAAAGAACGTATCGTACCTATTGGCGAGAAAGCCATTGCTGCAATCAGGGACTACTTAGATAAAAGAAAGAAACAGGCGGATACGTTATTTTTGAATAAAAGCGGCCAACGTATAACTACAAAAGGCGTAAGAGATATAGTAAAGAAATATATCCGTCTTGCCAGTATAAAGCAAGGCGTATCGCCGCATACCTTACGGCATTCTTTTGCCACGCATCTTTTAAATCGCGGGGCGGACCTACGCAGCGTACAGGAACTCTTAGGCCATGCAAATCTTTCCACAACCCAAATATACACACACCTTACTACTGAGAGATTAAGGGATGTGTATGATAAGGCGCATCCTCGGGCCTGATTCGTTATTAGTTAATCGTTATTCGTTAATGTTTAAGTTATGTCTATAATTTATGATTTAGTATTTTTTGCCGTAGTAATTATTTATCTACCGATATATTTATTTAAAAATAAATTCCACCGTGGGTTTTTCTTACGTCTGGGGATATTACCTAAAAATTTAGCATTAGATAGACCTATCTGGATACACGCTGTAAGCGTAGGCGAGGCAATGGCAGTAAGGGGGCTTGCGGATGAATTAAGAAAAGCCCTCCCCAATAAAAAACTGGTTATCTCAACCGTTACTTCTACCGGCAACAAGATTGCCAAAGGCATGGCCGGGGAAGGTGATTTTGTAACCTATCTTCCTTTGGATTTGGGCTTCATTGTCAGAAATGTGATAGATAGAATTAACCCTTCGGTATTTATTATTGCGGAAACAGAACTCTGGCCGAACCTGATTTCTTACCTGTATCGAAAAAACATCCCTGCTATTGTCGTTAATGGAAGAATTTCAGACAGTTCTTTTAGGGGTTACCTGGCTATAAGATTTCTGATAAAGCCTATTTTAAATAAAATTACTGTGTTTTGCGCGCAGGCTAACCGCGATGCCCAAAGACTTATCTCTTTGGGAGTTTCTAAAAACAAGATAAATATAACCGGTAATATGAAGTTTGATTTTAAAGATTACGCAGATTTAAAAAAAGATTACACAGATTATAAGTTAAGGTTATATCTGGGTTCTAAAGAAAGGCTCTGGGTGGCAGGTAGTACTCATCCGGGAGAAGAAGAAATTATCTTAGGCGTTTATAAAGAGCTATCGGAGAAAATTCCTGATTTAAGGCTCTTGATTGCTCCCCGTCATCCGGAGAGGGCAGCGCAGGTAGAAAAACTCATTATTCAATATAATTTTAAACCTGTGAGGATTTCACAATTAGACACAACATCCCACATCCCAGCCCCCACACCCGTATTTATATTAGATACCGTAGGCCAACTCATAAATTATTACGCCATTGCCGATATCGTCTTTGTGGGCGGAAGCCTGGTTAAAACAGGCGGCCATAATATTTTAGAGCCCGCCTCCTTAGCTAAACCGGTAATATTCGGCCCTCATATGCATAACTTCCGCGATATCGCAGAGTTATTTCTGATAAACAATGCCGCAATACAAGTGCACAATCAAGAAGAACTAAAGATAAATATCATATATTTATTACGCAATTCTTCTAAAATAACGAAACTTTGTCAACGTGCAAAGGAATTGATTTTACAGAATCAGGGCGCAACCAGAAGAAATTTAGAATTTATAAAGGAGAAGGTAAATAAAAAAAGCGATGGAGATCAAGGCTAGACGCAAAGGCAATATTATTATATTGGATCTGTGCGGCCGCATTGACGTAAACGCTGCTAATTTTATTGAGGTTGTAGGCCAATGCATACGCGATGGTTATCTGGATATGCTCTGTAATTTTTCAGAAGTTGATTTTATTGATTATATGGGTATTTCAGTGGTGGTTATTGCTTATAAGGAGGTATTAAATAATAACGGCAGGATAAAATTTTGCGATATCCCCGTGCATCTTAAAAACCTATTTTCGGTTACCGGCCTTGATAAAGTCGTTGATATTTATGCTACGCAGGATTTAGCCATAAATAGTTTTCGGGAAGACAGGGTTATAGAAAATATTAAAAGATTACAGTTGCGCAGGAGATTCAAGCGCCTGCCTATAGATATCAAGATAGAACTGAAGGACAAATATAGCAAAAGCATAAGCCCCATAAAATTAGATATCTTAAATCTGAGCGCAGTGGGTGCTTATATATACGGCTGTGATAAATTTAAACTGGGGGATGAAGTGGTATTAAGCCTTAAGCTTGGCCCTAAGCAGGAAGAGGTACAGCTTGAGGCAAAAGTAGTATGGCTGTGCGATAAACAAATCCAGCCGCATCTACATCCTGGGATGGGAATAGAATTTTGCAATATCCCCGGTTGCGTTCAGGAAAAACTCGTTGAATTTATTGAAAGAAATCTCTCGTTTATGTCCACGGATGAGTGAAAATAGCCCCTGAAAATCTGTTGCCTCTCTATATCCATTGTGATAATATAAAAAGATAAGCTAAGATTAACATTTTTAATGGGTTTTAAGCCTAGAAAGAGCAGGATGCGTACTTATCTTTATAATTTAGCTACGGACAAATATAACGGTTTTATTGCCAGCATGTTAAAGTGTTTTCTGTTTATGTTTGCCTTTATATACGGATTAATAGCAAGAACCTTAATTTTTATTTACCGTCTTAAGCCTTATCAGTTAGATTGTAAGGTTATCAGCGTGGGTAACATTACGTTAGGCGGAACAGGTAAGACCTCTTTAGTTGAATTTATTGCTAGATACTTAAAACACCAAGGGCATAAGGTAGCAATAATTAGTAGGGGCTATAAGAGGAAAGTTGCGAAACACGAACCACGAACCACGAACCACGAGACAATGGGCGATGAGCCTTATATGCTTAAAATGAAATTAAAAGATATTCCTGTAATTGTAGATGCAGATAGGGTTCGGGCAACAAAGGTTGCCTTACGCGATTACGGTGTGGATACAGTTATTTTGGATGACGGATTTCAACAGTGGAAAATAAAGAAGGACTTAGAAATGGTTGCTATAGATGTTACCAATCCCTTTGGTAACCAGCATTTAATTCCCAGGGGGATCTTACGTGAACCTCAATCTTCCCTTAAGCGCGCGGATATATTCGTTTTGACCAAGACAAACCTTAATCCGGACTTTCAGGATGTAAAAGATTTTTTAGGTTCTGTTAATCCCGAAGGCCTGATTCTAGAGTCAATACATAACCCTCTGGGGTTTTATGTTATAGGTAAGGGCGGTAATGATTTGTTAAAGCCGGATACGTTAAAGCAAAAGACAGTAGCCTTGTTTTCGGGTATCGGCGATCCGGATTCCTTTGAGAATTTAATTATGACTTTTAAGCTTAATATCGGTTTATCTTTTAGGTTCCCCGACCACTATAATTATTCAGGAAAGGATTTAGAGAATATAATTTCGGAATCAAAAAAGAAAAATATAGATGCCCTTATTACTACCGAGAAAGATGCGGCCAGAATTTCACAATTACCGATTACCGATTACCGATTACCGATTTTTGTCTTACGTATTGAACTCAAAATCACCAAAGATGAACAAGAATTCCATAATAGATTATTGCAGTTGTATACTATTTAGGCTGTTTGGCCCGCTGATAAGAAGGCTGCCACCAAGGGCAGGTCTTTTTTTAGGTATGAGGATAGGTGGATTACTTTATTATTTTGATAAAAGGCACAAATCAATTGCTTACTCTAATATAAAAACTGCCTTTAGAAACCAATTATCGCCCTATCAAATCAGTTGTCTTACTAAGGAGTTTTATCGGACATTCGGGCAAAGTCTCATTGAGATATTGTTTATTCCTTTGATAAATAAGAAATACATTAATAAATATATAAGTATCGAAGGCTTGAATTATATAACCGAGGGTTTTAAAAAAGGCAAAGGCGTCATACTTTTGGGAATACATGAGGGCAGCTGGGAATTTTCTAATATTATCTGTGCGAATATGGGCTTTCCTCTCAGTTTATTTATTAGAGATCAACGGCACCCCCGCTTAAATAAGTTACTAAATTCGTATCGTAGCCAAAAAGGTTGTAAGCTAATACAGAGGCAAAATCAAACTCGGCAATTAATAGAGGCATTAAAAAATAATGAGGCTATAGTCATGACTGCAGATCAAGGAGGTAAGAATGGCGCTTTGGTAAAATTCTTTGGGAAAATTGCCTCTATGCCTTCCGGAGCAATAAGGCTCGCCTTAAAATATGATGCCGCTATCATGCCCGCGTTTTCTACACGGCAGAGAGGGCCTTACACTAAACTTTTTATTGAACCTCCGTTTGAGATTAAAAGAACAGGAAATACAGATACAGATATACGTGACAATTTACAGGCAATTATTCATATATTCCAAAGATACATCTTGAAATATCCTAAAGAATATCTCTGGTCCTATAAAATATGGAAATATTCTAAAGATAAAAAAGTTTTGATTTTAAGCGATGGTAAAGCCGGACATCTGAGGCAGTCTTGGGCCGTAGCAGATATAATAAGCAGTTATCTTAAAGATAAGGATGAATTAGTAGATATCCAGACAATAGAAGTAAAATTCAGAAATAAATTAGCCAGATACGCTTTAACTTTTAGCAGTTGTTTAAGCGGCAGATTTCAGTGCCAAGGTTGCCTCTGGTGTTTAAAGACATTTTTGAAAGAGGATATATATAATTCTCTGATAAGCGATAAACCTGATATTGTAATATCCTGTGGTTCATCTATAGCGCCGATTAATTTTATTATCTCCAGAGAAAATCTGGCTAAGTCAGTAGTAATTATGAGGCCGTCTGTTTTAAGCACAAAAAGATTTGATTTAGTGATTATGCCACAACATGACAGGCCGCCTAAAAGAAAAAACGTAATAGTAAGTGAGGGTGCCTTAAATTCTATTTGCCAGGATTATCTTATATCCTGCAAAGATAAACTTAGTTCTTTAGTTAGAATAGAGAAAAAGCCGGTGATAGGCCTTTTGGTGGGAGGAGATAGCAAAAGTTTTCATTTAAATAGGAGATTGATGGTTGATATTGTAAAGGGGATAAAGATAGTTTTGGATAAATTAGACGGCCAGATCCTTATCACTACTTCTCGCCGCAGTTCTAAAGAAATAGAGGACTTACTTAAGGAAGAGTTTAAAGAATATCCTCGCTGTAAACTCTTAGTTATTGCCAATGAAAAAAATATTCCAGAAGCTGTAGGCGGGATATTGGCTTTAAGTAATATTGTTATTGTATCGCCAGAAAGTATCTCTATGATTTCTGAGGCAGCTTCAAGCGGCCGTTACATCATTGTTTTTAAGGCTAGGCTAAATCATAGGCATAATTCTTTTTTAAATTATATGGCTGGGAAGAAATATATTTATCTATGCCAGCCCTGCGAAGTATCTTCGGTTATTGATAACCTCTGGAGGCAGCAGCCTAATATAAATATGCTAAGAGACAAGGTTATTGTTGAAGGAGCTTTAAAAAGGATATTATAGAAATAAAATGAATATTTTACAGATATTACCTGAATTAAAAGTGGGTGGAGTTGAGACGGGAACGCTGGATCTGGCAAAGTATTTAGTTAAGGCGGGACATAAGGCAGTAGTGGTTTCTGCTGGTGGAGAACTAGTGAAGGAGCTGGAGGCTTGTGCAGCAGTGCATTATCAATTGCCTGTGCACAAAAAATCCATCTTTACTATGATAAGGATGATCCCGCGTTTAGTAGAGATTATTAAAAAAGAAAAGATAGATATAGTCCATGCCCGTTCCCGGGTACCTGCCTGGATTGCTTATTTTGCCAGCCGTAAAACCAGGAAAGTATTTATTACCACCTGCCACGGATATTATAAGAAGCACATCTTTAGTTATGTTATGGGATGGGGGAAATCCGTAATTGTCTTAAGCAATATTATCGGCCGGCATATGATTGAGGATTTCAGCGTCCCTTACGAACATATAAGATTAATACCGCGCAGTGTGGATTTAGAAAAATTTAAATACATAAGCCCTGATAAGAAAAGAAAAAAAGAATTTAACGTCGGCATTATCGGCAGGCTTACTCCCATAAAAGGCCATTTGGATTTTATTAAGGCAATGGCCAAGGTATCTAGGGTTATGCCCTACGTTAAGATATGGATAGTGGGAGATGCACCGTCTTCTCGTCAGGCATACAAAGAACAGATAGAGGTTTTGGTAAAGAGGCTTGGCCTTTGGCAGGCTACCCAATTTTTAGGAATACAGAGAGATATTCCTTCTATTCTAGCGCATTTAGACCTTTTAGTTCTTGCTACCACTACGCAGGAGGCTTTTGGCCGGGTAATTATTGAGGCGCAGGCAGCGGGTGTTCCGGTTGTAGCTACAAAAGTGGGAGGAGTAATTGATATTATTGAGGATAAGAAAACAGGCCTACTTGTTGCGCCCTCTGATCCTTCTGGCATGGCTGAGGCAATTATAAAGATAGCTAAGGAACCGGAATTGGCAGGAACATTAGCAGAAAATGCCTACAAAAAGGTAAAGGAAAAATATAATGTGGAGCTTATGGTTGAGAGGACCATAGGTGTTTATAAGGAGGCTTTAGAAAATTTTAAAATTTTAATCATTAAGTTCGGTTCCTTAGGCGATGTAATTCTTTCTACGGCCGCAATAATGGCTGTAAGAAACAAATTCTTACATAAATATAAGATTAGCCTTCTGGTAAGCCAGGAATGCAAAGATGTGCTTTTGACTTGCCCTTATATAGATGAATTATTGGTTTCTGATTTAAAGAATAAAGACAGGGGCATAAGAGGGGTTTTAAAACTGGCTGCTCTTTTAAGAAGGAAGAAATTTGATATAGTGATTGATCTGCAAAATAACCGTAAAAGCCATCTCTTGGCTCGCCTGGCCTTGGCTCTTGACCGCTATGGATACGCAAATAAAAAATTAGGATTCCTGCTTAACCATCGCATAAAAGATGAAAAACCGCTCATAGATCCTGTAACTCACCAATTTAGGCTCTTGGAGATGTTAGACATAAATTTAGAAAATCCTCATCTGGAACTCTGGCCTACGTCAGAAGATCAGGGTTATATAGACGAATTCTTAAATTCGCAATGGGTAAACGCAAATCAGAAATTGGTAGGCATAAATATAAGCGCCAGTTCCCGGTGGTTGACCAAGAATTGGCCTTTAAGCCACATCAATAAACTATGCGATGAGTTATCCCGTCGGGATATACGAGTTGTCATTACCGGTTCAGGGGAAGACTTAGGCCTGGCAGATACCTTAATAAATTCAGTTAAATACGCAAAAATTATAAATGCCTGCGCAAAGACTACGGTAAATCAACTTGCCTGTTTAATTAAAAGGTGCAGCGTTTATATTACCTCTGACTCTGCGCCTTTACACATCGCTGCCGCCATAGATACGCCTTTTATTGCTTTATTTGGGCCAACAGATTCCCGGCGACATATCCCGCCAGCAAAGGATTATATTGTGATTAAAAAAGATCTACCCTGCAGCCCTTGTTATAAGTCAAAGTGCAAAACTAAAAAATGTATGGAGCAGATAAGGCCCGAAGATGTATTAGAGGCACTTGAAAAACTTTTAAAAATATGAATATTTTATATCTTACCAATCATCTCAACATTGGCGGTATCACCAGTTATGTTCTCGCATTAGCCAAGGGGCTTAAAGTTAGAGGCCATAATATATACGTTGCCTCCAGCGGCGGCAAACTCCTTGCCAGATTTATCCAAGAGGGCATAGTATATATACCCATTCCCATAAGGACAAAATCCGAGATTAGTCCAAAGATTTTAATCAGTACGTTTAAATTATTAGACCCCATAAAGCAAAACCGCATTGATATTGTGCATTCAAACAGCCGAACCACGCAGGTTCTGGGGTGTTTAATAAGTGGTTTTACCGATGCATTGCATATCTCTACCTGCCATGGATTTTTTAAAATAAGGATTTCCCGCCGGGTTTTCCCCTGCTGGGGCAGGAGGGTTATTGCAATAAGTGAGGCGGTAAAAAACCATCTGGTAAAGGATTTTGGAGTCAGAGAAGAAATAATAAGCCTCATTCATCACGGAGTAGATGTAGAAAAATCCAAAATGGATAAAAAAGAAAGACTGGGTGCAGATAAGGGGCCTGTAATTGGAATCGTTGCCAGGCTTTCTGAAGAAAAAGGCCATACTTATCTTATTGAGGCAATGCAAGAGGTTATAAGCAGATTCCCTCAAGCGCAATTATTAATCGTAGGCGAAGGAAGGATGAAACAAAGATTGGTTGATTTAACCAATGTCTTAAAGTTAGAAAACAATGTGCATTTTCTTCCTTCGGTTACAGACACGCAAGAGGTTTTTGGAGTTATGGATATATTCGTTTTGCCTTCGCTAAAAGAGGGCTTGGGTTTAAGCCTTATGGAGGCAATGGCTCAAGGGCTTGCCGTTATTGCTTCAGATGTAGGGGGTATAAGAAGTTTAATACAGGATGGGCATAATGGTTTATTGATAAAACCCGCTGATGACAAAGAACTTTCTTCTGCCATAATAGAATTACTTAGAGATCCGCACAGATGCGGGGTTTTAGGTAACAATGCCCGGATTTTTATAAAGGATAGTTTTCCGCGGGAAAAAATGATCTCGCAGACAGAAAAGGTTTATCTTGAGTGTCTTAAAATATGAAGGCTAAGCGTATATTGATTTTTAATGTTAACTGGTTAGGGGATGTGTTATTTTCTACGGCCACTATTAGGAATATACGGCGTAATTTTCCCGATAGTTTTATAGTCTGTATAATACCCAGTCGCTGTTACCCTATTTTAAAAGACAACCCGCATTTAGACGAAGTTATTATCTTTGATGAAAAAGACAGACACAGAAGCTTGTTGGCAAAATTAAATTTTGCCCAATTCCTGAAGCGCAGGAAGTTTGACCTTGTGTTTTTATTACACCGTTCTTTTACCCGCGCGCTTATATGCCGGCTTGCTGGCATCAGCCAGATTATCGGATACCATACCAAAAAACGCTCTTTTCTTTTAACCAAAAATATCATTGCGTCCCCTAAAGATACATTCCATCGCATAGATTATTATTTGAACATCATTGAAAAGGCAGGCCTTAAAGTAGAGGATAGGTATCCGGAGCTTTTTATAACCGAAGAAGACCTAAAATTTGCAGATGATTTTTTAAATAAGAAATCAATAGGTAAACCCCGCCCTTGCGAACAAGGGCGGGGTAAAGATGATTATTTGGTAGGCATAAATCCCGGGGGTAATTGGCACCTCAAGCGCTGGCCGAAAGAATATTGGGCGGTATTGTCGGATAGATTAATTAAGGAATTTGGCGTAAGAGTTATAATCACGGGCAGCCCCCAAGATATAACCTTAGCCAAAGACATCCGGGATTTAATGAGCGAGAGGCCAATCATTGCCTGCGATGTATTGAATCTCAAACAATTTGCTGCTTTGTGTAAAAGGTTAGATTTATTTATAACCGCTGATACCGGGCCTTTGCATATTGCCAATGCCGTCAATATAAAAAAGATAATCGCACTTTTCGGTCCAACCTCACCATACATAACCGGCCCATACCCTTCTAAGAATGTAATTATCTTATCAAAAGATGTGGGCTGTCGGGTTCCCTGTTATGTAGCGAATTGTAAAGATAACCGTTGTATGAAGGCAATTACCGTTGAGGATGTGATAGGTGCCGTAATCCGTAATTTTTAAATTACCAATTACGAATTACCCCTGCCTGCCGGCCAGGCAGGGATTACCGATTACGAAAATAATCATGGTTAACAAAATATTATTTATTACGCTAAGTAATATCGGCGACGTAATATTAACACTGCCGGTTTTGGATTATTTAAGGTGTAGTTTTCCTCAGGCTAAAATCACGGTAATAGTTGGTCCACTTCCAAAAGAGATATTTGAAAATAATCCCAGCATAGATAGGCTCATCATTTATGATAAGCACTCAAGGTTAAGAGAGAAGGTAAGATTATTTAATAAACTAAAAAAGGAAAGATTTGACCTAGTAGTTGATTTACGCAATACCTTATACGGCGCATTACTTCCTGCCCGTTACAGAACCTCGCCTTTTCTATTTGTTTCTAGGCATATCCAACATATGAAAGACCGCAATTTCTATAGGTTAGAGATGGCTTTAAAAAGTACAGAGTCTTTATCTGGTGTAAGAGACGGGACATTTCACTTTACCCCCCAGGATAAAGATTATGTGGAGTCGTTTCTTGAAGAAAACTGGATTACTCTTAGTGATAAAATTATTGTTGTTAGTCCTGCTGCCGGCGGAAGTACCCGAAGATGGGAGACTGATAAATTTGTTAAACTCTGTCAGCAGTTAACCAAAGATTACACAGTGGTTTTAGTTGGCACAAAGGCTTACCAGCCGATCACCCAGTATATTTGGAAAATTTGCCCAAATAAAATTTATGATTTCGCAGGCCTGACGAATCTAAGGCAACTTTCCTATCTTTTAAAAAGGTCAGCGTTACTGATTACCTGCGATACCGGGACTTTGCAGTTAGGTAGTTATCTGGATATACCAATAGTTGCGCTCTTTGGTCCAAGCGATGAAAAAAGATATGGCCCCTGGTCTAGACAATCTAAGGTAGTTAGAAAAGAGATATTCTGCCGGCCTTGCACAGAGGCTCAATGCCGATTTGGGACAGTAGAATGTATGAAGTTGATAAAAGTAGAAGATGTATTAAGAGAGGTAGAGGATATGTTGGCCACAGGCCACAGGCCACAGGCCACAGGCCACAGAGATAATTTTAAGCGCATTCTCCTCGTAAGGACTGACCGTATCGGAGATGTGCTTTTATCTACGCCGGTAATTAAAGCATTAAGAGACGCATATCCTTGTGCTTATATCGCCATGATGGTTAGGCCTTATGCAAGAGATATAATAGAGGGGAATCCTTATTTGGATGAGGTGATAATTTATGATAAAGACATACGGCATAAGAGTTGGCTTAGCTCTATTAAGTTTATCCTTTATTTAAGGAAAAAAAAGTTTGATTTAGCCATTGTGCTTCACCCCACAAACCGCGCACATCTTATCAGTTTCTTTACAGGAATACCCAGGAGAATCGGCTATGACCGCAAACTAGGGTTTTTGCTTACTGATAGAATACCGCATACCAAGCAATTAGGCCAAAAGCACGAATTAGAATACAGTCTGGACTTAGTAAGATACTTAGATATACATCCACAAGACAAAAATCCATTTATGCCAATAAAATCAGATTCAGAAAGATGGGTAGACGAATTATTTAAGCAAGAAAGAATAGATAAATCTGATAGATTATTAGCTATTCATCCGGGTGCAAGTTGCCTTTCTAAGATCTGGCCTTTGGAAAGATTCTCTGAAGTAGCAGATAGATTAATAGAAAACTATGGTTTTAAGGTTTTGCTTATTGCCGGACCAAAAGATATGACAAAGGCTAATATTGTAGTCAAGAATATGCATCATCAAGCGATTAATCTGGCAGGAAAGCTATCAGTTAGCCAGTTAGCCAGTGTCCTAAAGAAATGCCAATTATTTATCTCTAATGATTCTGGTCCAGTGCATATTGCCTCTAGCGTAGGTACGCCCGTAGTTTCTATATTTGGTAGAAATCAAGAAGGTTTAAGCCCGGTACGCTGGGGGCCGGTAGGCAAGAGAGACCGTATTTTACATAAAGAAGTAGGCTGCGTAGAATGCCTTGCGCATAACTGTATTAAAGACTTTGCTTGCCTTAAGGCAATTACTATTGATGAGGTCTTAAATACAGCAGATTCAATTTTGAGTAGTTAAATTTTCTCACCTTACCTTATCCTACCTGCGAGGTGAGATATAGCAAATATCTAGTTGATTTAACTTTAATTTATGCTAAAATTATAATTCTGTATGATTAATTTAAATAAGGTAAAAACGTATTCGCTAAAGGTAAGAAAAAGCAAAGTGGATATAAACGATTTTGCTAAGGGGCCTTTAAAAGGAAAGAGTTTCTTAGAGTTTTATAAATCTTTACCTAACATATTAAAATCAAAGGATATTTGTGCCATTGTAGAAGCAATAGTTAGGGCCCATAAGCAGAAACGGGCAGTTATATTTATGGCTGGCGCGCATGTTATAAAATGCGGGCTCAGCCCCATTCTGATTGAATTGATAAGCAGAAAAATAATCACCTGTATTGCCTTAAATGGCGCGGGGATAATCCACGATTTTGAGATTGCTTATCAAGGCAAGACTTCTGAAGATGTAGGAGAGAACTTAAAAACTGGCGGGTTTGGCATGAGTCGAGAAACCGCAGACTTTCTTAATAATGCGGTAAAAGAAGGCGTGTCTGGTGGATTGGGTTTGGGTTATGCCGTAGCCAGGGAAATCAGTAACTCTAAATTACGATATAAAAATTTAAGTATCCTTTACCAGGCCTATAAGCATAAAGTTCCGGTTTGTGTGCATGTAGCTATTGGAACAGATATCATCCATCAGCATCCCTCTTTTGATGCTGCTTTAACGGGTGAAGGCAGTCTAAGAGATTTTCATCTACTTGTAGAAGGAGTCTGCCAGCTAAATAATGGCGGCGTAGTATTAAACTTTGGCTCTGCAGTGATGTTGCCAGAAGTGTTCTTGAAGGCATTGAATTTGGCGCGTAATTTAGGTTTTAAGGTCAAAGACTTTATTACTGCTAATTTTGATATGATTTATCACTATAGGCCTCTACAAAATGTGGTTTTGCGGCCAGTGATGGCAGGTGGCCAAGGTTACTATATAATCGGTCATCATGAGATTATGCTCCCTTTGTTAGCACAGGCGGTAATAGAAAAATTATAGTCGATAAATGAAGCCAGATAATCTAAAAAAGATAATTTCGAAATTTCCTAAAGCGAATGTACTAGTTATAGGTGACCTAATCTTAGATGAATTTATTTGGGGTGATGTGGAAAGAATTTCGCCTGAAGCACCGGTTCCTGTAGTTTGGGCAAAGAGGCGCAGCTATATTCCTGGTGGAGCTGCTAACGTGGCAAATAATATATGTTCATTAGACGCTAAAGTATCTATAGCCGGCATTGTCGGCAGAGATAAGAACAAAGATATCTTATTATCTGAATTGAAGAAAAAGAAAATCACTACCCAGGGTATATTTATGGATTCCAAAAGGCACACCACGTTAAAGACGCGCGTTATTGCCGGGCATCAACAGGTAGTTAGGGTGGATTGGGAA
>Ga0105164_10001561_pt1 | contig 14684 bp, 12 predicted proteins | sample VDWuncwatermetaG_FD_89674 | JGI IMG/M metagenome (GOLD analysis project Ga0105164, IMG submission 89674) | Wastewater microbial communities from Netherlands to study Microbial Dark Matter (Phase II) - VDW unchlorinated drinking water | ecosystem: Environmental > Aquatic > Freshwater > Drinking...
CGGAGGGTCAGAAGATCAAAAGGATTCGGAATGAAAATCTTTCTCATTGCCGGTGCGCGTCCTAATTTCGTCAAGGTGGCGGCATTGGTGAGGGCCTTCAAGGCCTTCAAGAAATCCCACCCAGCCTCTCGTTTCACCCTTCGTTTGATCAACACCGGCCAGCATTACGATTTCCGGTTGTCAAAGAAAATTTTCCAGGATCTTGACATTCCCACCCCCGCCGCCAATTTGGGGGTGGGGTCTGCTTCCCACGCTGTTCAGACGGCCCGCATCATGGTTCGTTTTGAGCGTCTCCTCGAAAGGGAAAGACCGGACCTCGTGATGGTGGTGGGCGATGTGAATTCCACGTTGGCCACGAGCCTCGTTGCGGCTAAAATGAGAATTCCCATCGCTCACGTGGAAGCCGGGCTTCGGAGTTTTGATCGGTCGATGCCGGAGGAAATCAACCGCATGGTGACGGATGCGGTTTCCGATTTTTTATTCACGACCTGTGAAGAGGCAAACCAGAATCTTCGATTGGAGGGGAAGAGCGAGAAGAAAATTTTCTTCGTGGGCAACGTGATGGTCGATACGCTTCTGGCTCATCTCGAAAAGGCGGAACGCTCAAAGATCAAAAAGAAATTCCGGCTCCGGGAGCCTTACGCCCTCTTGACCCTTCATCGTCCTTCGAATGTCGACTGCGATACCGATTTCTTGGAGATTGTAAAGGCCTTGGAAGAGATTCAAAAAAAAATCCGGATCATCTTTCCGGTGCATCCGAGGACCGCATTGCGTCTCAAAAAAGGAGCCCTGAGCGAACGGCTCCGGCGATTGAAAAATCTCCAGTTGACCCCGCCGCTCGGATACCTTGATTTCATTCATCTCCTCAAAGGAGCAAGATTGGTCCTGACCGATTCGGGAGGGATTCAAGAGGAGACGACGGCTTTGGGAATTCCCTGCATTACCTTGCGAGACAACACGGAGCGGCCGGTCACTCTCACGCAGGGAACCAATGTGTTGGCGGGACGGAAATCCCGGCGCATTGTCCGACTGGCCGGAGCCGCTTTGAATGGCTTCAACACCAAGCGATTCCGCGTTCCTCCCTTGTGGGATGGAGGGGCCGCTGACCGGATCGTTCGGATCTTGGCTCGAAGATGAAAGTCATTGCCATCGGGCCGATGTACAACGAAGGAGAACGGGCTCTTCAAGCGGTGAAGCGTTTCCCGTCGGGAGCGGTCGACGAGATCGTGATCGTCAACGACGCCTCCACAGACGGTGCGGAGAAATTATTCGCGGGCGAAAAAATTACTCTCCTTACGATGCCCCAGCGTTCTGGCCCCGGCACGGCCATCCGGACAGGGATTGAGTACGGTCTCAAAAAAGATTTTGACGTGTTCGTGGTCTTTGCCACCAATGGCAAGGACCATCCGGAGGAAGTGATTCGGCTGCTTGAGCCCATTCAGGAGGGCCGGGCCGATTTCATCCAAGGTTCCCGCTACCTCGAGGGGGGAGGATGGAGCCACATGCCTTTTCACCGGATCTGGGGGATCCGGCTCTTTTCGATTCTGTTTTCCCTTTTTGTGATGCGGAAAATCACAGACGGCACCAACGGGTTCCGCGCCTTCCGCAGTTCCCTTTTGAAAGACTCGCGAATCAATCTTTGGCAGGATTGGCTTGAAGGGTATCCCCTTGAGACCTACCTTTTTGTCCAGGCCATTCGCCTGGGTTACCGCGTACTCGAAGTCCCGGTGACCAAGACCTATCCGGCTTCCAAGAAAAATTATTCCAAAATGAGGCCGCTTCTCGACTGGTGGAATTACTTCAAACCCGTTCCCTACGTCAGCCTCGGACTCCGGAAGTAGGAGCCAAAGAAAGCGTGTCCCTCTGGATCGTTCTCGGCTCCGTTCTCTTCCTGATTTTTCGAATCACCGCCATCCGGCTCATCCCTCCGGTCTTTGACGAGGTGGTTCAGCTTTACATAGCCCGGGACATTGCAACGTTTACCCGCTTTCCCCTTTACTTCTATGGGCAGCATTACATGGGTCCCTTGGAAAGTTATTTCTTGGCGCCCGTCCTGGGCGTCTTTGGATTTTCCTTTCTTACGGCCCGTTTTTTTTATCAGCTCTTTTACATCGCTTTCGTCGCAATGTTTGTCGGCACGGTCCGAAAGCTCTTTGACCTGGAAACCGCGGTTTACACGTTTCTCCTCCTCGCCGTCCTTCCGTACCCCGCCCTCCATTTCACGGCGATCGTGGCTTATGAAGAGATCCTCACGGTCATGATGCTCTGCCTTGTCCTTCTCCTTGCCCGGTCTTTTTTCTGGCTCGGGTTTTTTTCGGGGCTCGGCTTCTGGTGCAACGGAATTTCTCTCGTTTGGTTCGTTCCCCTCGGGCTCAGCTTGATGATAGGGATTCCATCAGAAGAAAGAGGGAAGGCTTTTTTTTGGACGGGGGTTGGAGCGGTCGCGGGGCTTTTCCCGATCTGGATCCACGGCCTCCAGACGGGGATCCTCATCGATCTGAAAGGTGGAGGGGGCCGATTCGCCGCGGTCCATGACATGCCCCGGCTCCTGTATCTTTTCTTCGCCCGGATGAAATATTTCTTGTCGACCAATCTCTATGAACCTGGCTCCTGGGCCGCCCGTTCGATCCGCGCGTTTTCTTTTTCCCCCTTCGCACTCTTCGCGATTTCCCTCGTTGCTTTCTCCGCTTCCTCTTGGCGGTCCTTTCAACGCCTCAATCCCGAAGAAAAAAATTTTCGACTTTTCGTCATCTTGCCACCGTTGGTCCTAGCCGCGCTTTACAGCGTGCGGAACCTCGTGGCGGAGGAAGGGATCCGTTTTTATCTTCCGCTCCTCGCCTCTTATCCTTTCGTGGTGGCGTGGGGGATCCGGAAATTGCCGTCCCTTTTTTGGAAAAGGATTCTCCTTGGGTTTCTCGTGACGATGTTGACCGTCTTCAACGTGGCCTCACTCAAAGTCCAGCTCCGGGAACGTTCCGAGATGGATCAAATGGTCCGGATCCTGGAAGAAAACAAAGCGACCGTAGGGATCGGGGGAATGGCCGTGGCTTACACCCTCAATGCCTTGAGTCATGAACGAATCACGGCCACGCCCCCTTTGCCGGAGGCGCGTTATCAAGCCGCTTGGGAAGCTGTCCGTGAACGGGGACCTCAGTTTTACATTGCCGAACGCGGAGCCGATCCCGATCTTGAACAGAAACTCGCGGCCGAACCGGGTCTTAAGAAAGTTTCGCTGGCCCATTACGATGTTTTCTATGGAACGAGCCCCCTCTTGGAAAAGCTTCTGGGGATTGGTATAGTGGCAGGCAATCCTCCATGAGAGTCGCCCTGATCGACCTCAAAGAAAGCCCGCGGGGCTGCAATAACAAGGACAAGTCGGGCAGCTTCGGCAACACGATGTCGGGGGAGGGGCTTTTCTCGAAGCTTTACGGTTTCCTGAAGAGCACGAAGGCCCGCACACCCGTGGTCCACATGGGTTACCTTTCCGCGATTTTTCGGAAATCCGGCCACTCGGTCCACTACTACGAATCTTTCCCGAAAGACGAAGACCTTGTCATCCTCGCTTCTTCCATCACCGGCTATGATGAGGAGCTCGAATTTGCCCGCAAGGTCAAAGAAAAAAATCCGCGTGCGAAGGTGGGATTCATCAATGCTTTTTCGACGGTCAAGCCTGAAATTTTTCTCGATGGGGGAGCTGATTTCATCCTGCCGGGCGAGCCGGAGTGGGCGGCGATCGAGTTGGCCGAAGGACGTCTCGAGCCCAAAGGCGTTCTTCCCCAGAAATTGATGGAGGACCTCGAGGCCCTTCCTTTTCCAGACTGGCGGGGATTTCCGGTCGCGCGTTTTGATTATTGGCCCGCTCTCAAGAGAAGACCCGTCCTTCCGGTGGTCACAAGCCGCGGCTGTTCCTTTGACTGTTCGTTTTGCCCTTACATGGTCACGCAGACCAAAAAGTTCCGCTCCGTGGGGGCGAAGTACGCCGTGGACGAAATCCAGTTTCATCAAAAGCATCACGGCATCCGAAGCGTGGTCTTCCGCGACATTATTTTCTCCATCCACAAGCCGCGGACCGCCGAATTGGCCGAAGAGATTCTCCGCCGCCGCGTGAAAATCGAGTTTACCTGCGAGACCCGCACCGACTGTCTCACCGAAGAACTCCTCGAACTCCTGGCCCGCGCCGGACTTCGGACCATTCACTTTGGGATCGAATCACCGGAAGACGCCATCGTCAAGCAAAACGGCCGCAAGCCTATCGCGGAAACTCAACAGGAGAAAATCATTCGCGCTTGTGAACGGCTCGGAATCAAGGTCATCGCTTTTTATATTCTCGGATTTCTCCAGGACACGCCCGAGACGATGCAGCATACGATCAACTATGCTAGACACCTGAATACCTATTTGGCGCAGTTCAACCTGATGACGCCCTACCCGGGGACTCGTTATTATGAGGAACTCAAGGACCGAATCCTCACCGAGGATTGGAAACAATACACGAGCTATCATCCCTTGATCCGGCTCGACCACATTGATTCCGGCACGCTCCTTCAGTACAAACAGAAGGCCTACCGGGATTATTACTTCAACTGGAAGTGGTTTGCAAAAAACGGTCTCCAGGTGGCGTGGGGTTGAGGTTTTAGGCGATGCTTTTTAATTCCTTCCAGTTTCTTTTCTTTTTCATCCTCGTTTACTCCCTTTATCGGATCCTTGACCACAAGGGGCAGAATGGGATGCTGCTTGCGGCCAGTTACATTTTTTATGGAAGTTGGAACTGGCGGTTCCTGGGACTGATCTGGCTGACGACCGTTTTGGACTATTTCTGCGGGCGGTGGATTGAAGCGAGCGACGCCCATCCGGTGCGGCGCAAACAAATCCTTGGGTTCAGCGTTTCAACCAATCTCATCGTCCTCGGCCTCTTCAAGTATTTCAATTTCTTTGCCTCCAATTTTCAACATCTGGCTGCTTTTGTTGGCTGGCACGTCGACCCCGTGACACTTCACGTGATTCTCCCCGTGGGAATTTCTTTTTACACCTTCCAATCGATGAGTTATGTCATCGATGTGTATCGCCGCGAACACCGGGCCGCCTCGAGCCTTCGTGACTTTGCCCTCTACGTGGCCTTCTTCCCTCATATGATTGCGGGACCGATTCAGAGAGCCACGAATCTCCTCGTCCAAATCAGTCGGGAGCGGAAGCTGAACCTCGAGCAAAGCTACGAGGGATGCTGGCTTGTCTTTTGGGGACTTTTCAAGAAAGTCTTTGTGGCCGACAACCTGGCAAGGATTGTGAGCGAAATTTTTTCCCAGGACTTTCGCACCCTTTCGGGCGCTTCCGTGCTGATGGGAGTCTATGCCTTTGCCTTCCAAATTTACGGAGATTTCTCCGGCTACTCCGACATGGCCCGCGGCCTTGCGAAGCTGATGGGATTCGAGCTCGTGGTCAATTTCAAGCATCCTTATTTCGTCACGAACCCCCGCGAGTTTTGGCGCAACTGGCACATCAGTCTCTCCAACTGGCTCCGGGATTATCTCTACATTCCTCTGGGTGGGAATCGATCGGGGGAGTTTAGGACGTACCTCAATCTTTTCCTCACAATGCTCCTCGGAGGCCTTTGGCACGGAGCGGCGTGGACCTTTGTCATCTGGGGCGCCTATCAAGGAATCACTTTGATGATTCACCGGCTCCTCGAGCCTGCGCTTCAAAAAATTCGGTTTGAGAATCCCGTCTCAAAGAATTTGTGGTTTGCCGCTCGCGTCATTTTCATGTTCCACGTCACTTGCCTGGGCTGGCTTTTTTTCCGTTCTTCCTCTCTCGCTCAAGCGGGAGGGATGCTTGAGAGCATCCTTTTTAACTGGCGGCCGTTCGACCCCCCGGCCGTGGAAACGGCCATTCGGATTTTTCAAATCACCTGGCTCCTTCTGGTCGTGGAGGTCTTTCAGAAAGTCAAAGACGATCTCTTGATTGTCTTCCACTGGCCGGTTTGGGTGAAGGCCCCGCTCTACGCCACGCTTTTTTACTGCATCCTCCTTTATGGAACCAGCGCTCAAGAGTTCATCTATTTCCAGTTCTGAAAAACGGTTGCCTGCCGCGTTTTTTCTGGCGCTCGCGGGAATCGTCTTGATCGAGACGGCTCTTTGGACAGCTTATCAGACGAGCGTGACCCGATACGGCGGCGAGTCTTCCAATTGGATCCACGTCAAGCGAATTGAGAAAAAGCAAATCGACTTCACAAGCCCGGTCGTGATCCTCGGCGACAGCACGGCCCTTCCTCAGAGCGAACGGTGGAATCAATTGGGGGTCGTGAATCTTTCCATCAAAGTTTGGGACACGATGGCGGGTCAGTACTTCATCCTGAAAAAATACCTGGAGAGCGGCGCTCATCCGAAGCTCTGCGTTCTTCTGACGACCGATTATTTTTGGGAAGAGGACATGCGAACGCCGCTGGCGCTTGACAAAGCGAGGGGCTCTCTTTTCCGGCCGCTTGGGTCATGGTCCAATGCGTTTGACCTGGCGTTCCGGGCCGGGAGACCGGACCTGGCCCGCGAGATGTTGGTTGAGGGAATCCTTCCCTCGAAGCGTTTCAAGGGCCCCCTTTCCAATTGGCTCGATCGATTAGGCCTCTTCCACCTCGAGGTGCGGAAGGCCAATCTTTGGGAGGAGGACATCCGTCCGATGACGCCTTCCGAGCGGGTCGCGCACACGGTGCGAAGAACTCCTATTCAACTTGCCCCGTTATCCGTACACTATTTCAATGAAATCAACCGCTTGTGCCGGCTCCACGGCATCCGGTTGGTGGTCTTGGAATCCAGCATCAGCGTGAGCAAGAAGGAACGGGAAACCCTGTATCAGGAGTACGCGAAAAATCTCGCCCAATTCCTTGGGCAATACGATGTGCCCTACCTTAACCGGCGTTTCGTTTTCCCGGACCGGGCTTTTGGGGACGACCGCGTGCATCTGGTGGGGAACTTGATGCGGGCGCGCTTTGCCGATCGAGTCTTCGCAGAGATCACCCCTTTCTTGAAGAAAAACTGAATGGAAAAGAGCCAGATCCTCCCTTTTGTTTTTGATCCTCAGAAACTAGATCAGATTGCTTCGGAACAACACGAGGCCTACATCCGCGCCACCCCCTTTCCTCACATCGTGCTGGATGATTTTCTCTCGGAGGAAGTCCTGGAAAAGGTCCTCGACGAATTCCCCAAGCCGGGCGGGGCGAGCTGGCTTGCGCTTCATCACCCGAACAGCAAAAAGCTCGCGCTGAACGATGAAAGACAATTCGGAGAAAACACGCGGCGAATTTTGACCGAGCTCAATTCCTCCACCTTCCTGGGGTTCCTCGAAAAGCTGACGGGAATCGAGGGTTTGGTCCCGGACCCGCATTTTTGGGGCGGGGGCCTTCACCAGATCGAGCGGGGAGGGTTTCTCAATGTCCACGCCGATTTCAATTGGTATGAAAAACTCAAGCTCGACCGTCGGCTCAACCTTCTCCTTTATCTCAACAAGAGTTGGTTGGAAGCATATGGCGGGCACCTCGAGCTTTGGAGCCGGGACCTGTCCCGTTCGGAGAAAAAAATCCTGCCGGTCTTCAATCGATGTGTGATTTTCAGCACGACCGATTTTTCCTATCACGGCCACCCGACGCCGCTCACTTGTCCGGAAGGGTGGACCCGCAAATCCCTGGCGCTCTATTACTACACGAACGGCCGGCCACTCGGTGAGGTTTCCCGCCCCCATTCCACGCTTTATCAGAAGCCCGGGGGGAAGCGGGGTATTGACCTCCGGGGCCTTCTCAAGTGGTTGATTCACAAGTAGTTAATTTATTGGTATAATCTCCCCGCCGTGAAAGTCCTCATCACCGGAGGAGCCGGTTTCATCGGAAGTCATCTCGCCGAAGCCCTGCTCGAAGAGGGTCACGAGGTGACTCTTCTCGATGACCTCTCGACCGGCCGGCTTGAAAATGTCGCTCGCCTTGAAGGCAATCCCCAATTCCACATTGTCGTCGGCGATATCCTGAATGAATTTCTCGTAGATAAGCTTGTTGAGCGTGCCGATTGGGTGTTTCACCTTGCCGCCGCGGTCGGGGTGGAGCTCATCGTCAAAGACCCGTTGCGTTCCCTCATGACCAACATCAAGGGAAGCGAAATTGTCCTCGAGAATGTCTACCGGTACCATCGAAAAGTCCTCATCACCTCCACCTCGGAAATTTACGGCAAGAATGTCAACGGCCCCCTGAAGGAAAATGACGATCGAATTCTGGGTTCGCCTTTAAAGAGTCGCTGGAGTTATTCGACTTCCAAGGCCGTGGATGAAATCCTGGCCTTCGTTTATTGGAAGGAAAAAAAAGTCCCCACCATCATTGTCCGTCTCTTCAACACGGTGGGGCCGCGACAGACCGGTTACTACGGAATGGTGATTCCCCGTTTTGTAGACCAGGCCTTGAAGGGGGAGGACGTGACCGTTTATGGAACAGGTGCTCAGAGTCGATGCTTTCTTTACGTCAAAGATGCAACGAATGCCATGATCCGATTGATGGAAAATTCCGAGGCTGTGGGCCAGGTGTTTAACCTTGGAAGTCAGGAAGAAATCACGATCCGTGATTTGGCTGAACGGGTCATTCAATTGACGGGAAGCTCCTCTCGGATCATTTATGTTCCTTACGATGAGGCCTACGAGGAGGGGTTCGAAGATATGCAGCGCCGCGTCCCCGATACGGCGAAAGCCCACCGGCTCATCGGGTTCAAACCGTCCGCCAACCTGGATGAAATCCTCCGCATGGTGATCACCGAGTTTAAAACGAAGCTTCTCCTCGGAGCCCCCGCGGTCAAGCAGTGAATGCGCGTCCTTTTCCTTCCCCTCTATCCCGAGTCCATGCCGTCGAGCCGCCTCAGGGTCTATCAATACCTGCCTCGCCTCAAGCGACTGGGAATCGAAGGCACCGTTCGGCCGGCGCTTCCCGAACCGTGGTTTTCGCGTCTTTACTATTCACCGTCTAAGTTCGTCCACCTTCTTCAGTACGCGATCGAGGCGTTTCAAAATCTCATCCGGCTCCGTGAGGGACGCCGTTACGATTTGGTCTTCATCCAGAAGGGACTGCTTTGCACGAATTTCCGCGGCTTTGACACACTGGCCGCCCGCGCCCACAAGCGGCTGGTCTTTGACCTCGACGATGCCATTTATGGAAAAAGTTTGGCCCAATTCAGTTTTCCTTTGCTTCGGGCGCTTCAGGATCCGGAGCAGGCGGAAAAAATTTCCCGGCACTCCAAAGTCGTTGTGGCCGGCAATGCCTATCTCCGGGATGCGGCGCTTCGCTACAACCGGAACGTGCGCGTGATTCCGACGCCGGTGGACACGGACCGGTTCCGTCCCTCTGCAAACGGACGGCAGCCCGAAAAAAAGGAAATCGTGATGGGATGGATCGGAATCTGGGGAACGGTTCAGTGGGTCCGGCCGCTCGAACCTGTTTTCAGAGAACTCTCGCGCCGTTATCCGGTCCGCGTCAAATTTGTCACCAGGCGGGGCGAAGGGTCTTTTGACTGGCCCGGGACCCGTTTCGATTTAGCACCGTGGTCCTACGAGACCGAGGTCCGTGAGATGGAAGAATTCGACATCGGCGTGATGCCGCTTCCCGAGACGGAATGGTCGAAAGGGAAGTGCAGTCTAAAACTTTTGCAATACATGGCCATGGGAATTCCGTCGGTCGCCCAGCGGATCGGGATGAATGCCGAGGTCATTGAGGACCGGATCGACGGTTTCCTGGCCTCGAGCGAGGAGGAATGGACCCAGAAACTTTCTCGTCTCATCGAAGATGCCCCGCTCAGAAAAAAAATGGGGGAGCGCGCGCGCGCGAAGGTCATGGATCGATACTCGCTTGAAAAGACAACGCCGATGCTGGCGGATGTGTTACAGGAGGCAGCCCAAGGCTGATCGTGGGATGATTCGCGTGGGTCTTTTGATTGATGCTTGGACCGTGCCGGCATGGGTCCACAAGGTGGTCTCCGACATCCAATCTTCCTCCATTGCGAAAGTGGTCCTCGTGGTGAAAAATGAGACCGCTCCTGAACCTCCGAAGCCCCTCTGGCGAAAAATTTGGAGCCGCCAGCGAGAACTGGTTTATCTCGTCTACAAAAAACTCGATGATTGGAAAAATCGGGTTGAGCCAGACGCTTTCAAGTCCTTGAGCCTTGAACCGCTGGTTCGAGACTGCCTCGTGATTTCTGTGACGCCCGTCAAAGAGAAACACCGCGATTATTTTCGTGACGAAGACGTCCAAACCATTCTTCGCCATGATCTCGATGTCACACTCCGCTTCGGATTCAACATCCTAATGGGAAAAGCGCTTGAAATCGCCCGGCACGGTGTCTGGTCCTATCATCACGGGGACAACCGCACCCACCGCGGCGGTCCGGCCGGCCTCTGGGAAGTTTTGGAAGGAACACCGGTGACCGGCTCAATGCTTCAAATCCTAACACCCGAACTCGACAACGGAAAAATCCTTTACCGTTCCTGGGCTGCGACCGATCCTTTCTCGGCCCGGAAAAACCGGAACAATTATTACTGGAAGTCCTCGGCCTTCGTGATGAGAAAGCTGAAAAATTTGACCGAGAGGGGAGAAAAAAATCTGGTTGTCGAGTCTCCCAATTCGATTTACAAGCCGTACAGCGGAAGACTCTACAAAACGCCCCGAAATCAGGAAATGGCCCGTCTGCTCGCAGGACTCGTGGGGCGTTACGCGCGTCACAAGATCCAAAACCTTTTCAGCCGCGAGCAATGGTTCGTGGCGTTTCGGATCCAGGAGAATCAATCGGGACCGGATGAAGCCTTTCACCGGTTCAAACCTCTCTTCCCACCGAAGGAGCGGTTTTGGGCGGACCCCTTTCCCGTTGAAAGAGATGGGAGGTATTTCGTTTTCATCGAGGAATACTTGGAGAAAAAAAAGAAGGGACACATTTCCGTGATTGAGATTGACCGCGAGGGGAATGGGTCCCTGCCGGTCAAGGTGTTGGAGCGCGATTATCACTTGGCCTATCCCTTTGTTTTTGAGTGGAAAGACGAATTTTTCATGATCCCCGAGACTTCAAGCAACCGGACGGTCGAACTTTACCGCTCGGTGAAATTTCCCCATGAGTGGACGCTTGAGAAGGTCTTGATGGCGGACGTGAACGCCGTGGATGCGACCTTGGCCGAGCTGGAGGGACGGTGGTGGCTTTTTGTGAACCTGGCTGAAACGGAAGGCAACGTGAAAAACTGGGATGAACTTTTTCTTTTTTATTCGGAAAGCCCGCTAGGATCCTGGAAACCGCACGCCGCTAATCCGGTGAAGTCCGATGTCCGCTCCGCCCGCCCCGCCGGCCGGATTTTCTCAAGACAGGGGCACTTCTACCGGCCGTCACAGGATTGTTCCGGACGCTACGGGCACGCCCTCTGTCTCAATGAAATCCAGCGAATCAGTCCCACGGAATATGAAGAGCGAGAAGTCTCACGGATTTTTCCGCGCTGGCGGGAAGGTCTCCTCGCCAATCACACGTTGAATTGTGCCGGAGGACTCACGGTGATTGACGGACTCTTTCGGAGAACGCGATGAGAATCACTTATCTCCTTCCCGAACTCAAGTGGGGTGGAGCGGAGAAACACGTGATTCATCTGGCTGCGGGTCTCAGACAGCGCGGCCATGAGGCTCAAATTGTTTGCCTCTTTAGGGAAGGTCCGCTCGCCGGTGAAGCGCGGGAAAAGGAAATTCCTTTGACCTGCCTTCATCTCCCGTATCAATGGAACGCGGGCGTTTTTTTCCAGATTCACCGCTGGCTCCGCTCGCACCCGACGGATTTGCTTCACACTTATCTATTCGGGTTCCATCTCTTCGGAGGGTTGCCGGCCCGCCTTCTCAAGGTCCCCGCGGTCCTTTCCTCGCGGCGTGAAATCAGCCAATGGCAAAAGGGACGGCACCGATGGCTTGAGAATCTGGGAAACCTTTTCACCGACCGGATTGTTTGTTGTTCTAAGGCGGTGGCCGAGTGGACCCTTGCCAAAGAAAGGGTTCGAGCGGACAAGGTTGTGACGATTCATAACGGAGTGGACCTCGGGCGCTTTCGTCCGCTGAATGATCATCCCCACATGCGCGAGAGCCTGGGAATTCCGGCCCAGGTGCCGGTCATCGGCACGGTCGCCAACCTGTCTCGAGAGAAAGGGTATCCGACTTTGCTCGAGGCGGCGGAACCCATTTTGAAAAAAGTGCCGGAGGCCTGGTTTCTTTTTGTCGGATTTGGTCCACTTGAGCGTGAGGTTCGTCAGAAAGCAGCCCGGATTCCCGGTCATGACCGGATTATTTTTGCGGGTGCTCGGACCAACGTTCCCGATTTGATTGCGACGATGAATCTTTTCGTACTCGCCTCGGAGATCGAAGGTTTTCCCAATGTTCTCCTCGAAGCCCTCGCGATGGCCAAGCCGGTCGTGGCGACCCACGTGGGAGGCATTCCGGAGTTAATCGAGTCCGGCTGGAACGGTCTTCTCGTTCCTCCACGGGACGGATTAGCCCTGGCCGAGGCGGTGCTCGCGCTCCTCAAGGATCCGGAGCGGGCCCGCCAGCTTGCCTCGCGCGGCGAGACGCGGATCCGGAAACACTTCTCCCTGAGTCGCATGACGGACCAGTACGAGTCGCTTTATCTTTCGCTTCTGCGTTCACATGGCAGGGAGGAAGTGGAAAAGAAGGAGACCGTTCTTTCCGTCTAACCTATGTGCGGCATCGTCGGATTGATTCATCCGGAAGGGAAGGCCGCGGAACCTGAAATTCTCCGCGCGATGAACACCGCTTTGCGCCATCGCGGGCCCGATGACGAGGGCTACTGGGTGAATCGGAATGTCGGCCTCGCGATGCGCCGCTTGAGCATCATTGACCTCGCGGGCGGCCACCAGCCGATTTCCAATGAGGACGAAACCATTTGGACCGTCTTCAACGGAGAAATCTACAATCACGCCGTCGTTCGGGAAGAATTGATTCAAAAAGGCCACCGTTTCAAGACCCGTTCCGATACGGAGGTCATCGTCCACCTTTACGAAGAAGAGGGTGAGGCCTTCGTCCAACGCCTCCGCGGAATGTTCGCGATCGCCCTCTGGGACGCGCGCGAGCAAAAGCTCCTCCTTTACCGCGACCGGGTGGGCATCAAACCGCTTCATTATTGGTTCAAGGACGGGACGCTTCTCTTTGGTTCGGAGATCAAGGCGCTTCTCGAGCATCCGGAAGTGGGCCGGGAAATTTCTCTCGAGGCCCTGAGCGATTTTTTAAGTTACCTTTATATTCCCACTCCGCGATCCATTTACCGCGAAATCCTGAAACTACCCGCCGGACATTTTCTGCGCTGGGTCCAGGGACGGATTGAAGTGGAACCTTACTGGGATTTTTCCTACCGGGAGGAGAAGGGAATTCGGGAATCGGAATGGGTCGAACGCTTAAACGCGAAGCTCGAAGAGGCGGTCAAGCTGCATCTCGTCAGTGACGTGCCGGTCGGCGCTTTTTTGAGCGGCGGCACGGATTCGAGTTCCATCGTGGCCTGGATGAGCCGCTTAAGCGCGAAAGCCGTCAAAACCTATTCCATCGGATTTCAGGACGACCAGTTCAACGAGCTTCCCTACGCGCGCGAGGTGGCCCGGCATTGCGGGACCGACCACCACGAAAAAGTGGTCGAAGCCGATGCCTTTCGCCTGCTCCCAAAAATTCTCTCGGGATTCGACGAACCCTTTGCGGATTCCTCCGCGATTCCCACCTATCTGGTTTCCGAGTTCGCCCGTGAGGAATTGAAGGTCGTGCTCTCGGGAGATGGAGGAGATGAACTTTTTGCGGGTTACCTTTGGACGCGTAAAGAAGACTGGCTGGAGCGCTACCGCCGGCTTCCGCTTTCCTTGAGGAGGCAAATCGAAAGATTTTTTTTGAAGAAGGATTATCATCCGCTCCGCGAGACGGGCGTCTCAAGCCTCCTCCAACGGTTTCTTTTCGATGCGATGCTGGCGCCTGCGGAAAGTTTCGCCCGCCGCGCGATGAGCTTCCAGCCATGGATGAAAGAAAAACTTTTCGAGCCGTGGGTCGCAAAAGAACTTGGGCGAGAAGCGAGTCTCGATCCCGTCCGGTCTTTTTTTAATCGCGATAATGCCCGCTCCGTCATGGACAAGTTTCTCTACCTCGACAGCAAAATTTATCTCCCGGACGATCTCCTTACGAAAGTGGACCGGATGAGCATGATTCACTCCCTGGAAGTCCGCGTGCCGCTCCTCGATCACGAGCTTGTGGAGTTGGCCGGCTCGATTCCTTTTTCGCTCAAGCTCAAAGGAAGAACTACCAAGTACATCCTGAAGCGCTCGGTCCAAGGAATGCTTCCGCCGCGCATCCTCCAGCAAAGGAAGCAGGGATTTTCTATTCCGATTCAGCGCTGGTTCCGCGGGGAATTGGCCGGGTTTGCCGAAAACGTCCTCCTTGAAAAAAGCGGCCGGAGCCGCCGCTACCTTCGCCCCGCTTACGTCCGGTGGCTCTTGGACGAGCACCAGAGCGGGCGGCAGCGCTTTGGAACCCAGATTTACGCGCTGGTCATTTTCGAACTCTGGCTCCGGCTGGCCGAAGAGACAGGCGGCCGGATGAATACTCGAGATTTGACTTTGAAGGATTGGGTGAGATGAGTCGAGACCTTTCGGTGGTGATCTTGACC
>Ga0105164_10001562_pt1 | contig 14681 bp, 9 predicted proteins | sample VDWuncwatermetaG_FD_89674 | JGI IMG/M metagenome (GOLD analysis project Ga0105164, IMG submission 89674) | Wastewater microbial communities from Netherlands to study Microbial Dark Matter (Phase II) - VDW unchlorinated drinking water | ecosystem: Environmental > Aquatic > Freshwater > Drinking...
CCTCCTGTCCCCCAAGATCGCGGATCTCCACCATCCGGATGTTGTCGTAGGGGCAGGAGTTGGCGCAGGTGCTGCACCCGATGCACGTATCGTCATTGATGACGACCGTGCCCCCTTCAGGAGTTCGGGAAATGGCTCCGGTCGGGCAGCCGATCAGACAGACCGGGTCGACGCAGTGCATGCAGGCATTGGCGACCATCCAGTGATCCAACGCCTTCCCCTGGCGGACGAAGCGCGGGTTCCCGCCATGGGTCGAAGCGCAGGCCCGCACGCAATCGTCGCACCGGGTGCACTTGTCCAGGTCGATTAGCATCGTCTGCGTCCCGTTGATGAACCGCTCGTCCACCGCCCACTCCAACAGCGCGTCATCCGTGATGGGGCGCGTGGCGGTGTCTTTCAGCCGCCTCGTCGGAGGTGTGAGATGCGGGAACACCTGCTCTTCGAGCGGCTTCGTCGGCACCCGCAAAATGTCCACGTAGCCGATGGCGGTCAAGGTGGTTTCGAGCTGGACGCTGCGCTTCTCCCGCCAGGCCGCGTAGAGCTCATCGAGGCCGTACGTGTCGCCTTTCCCGAGGTAGATCAGCGTCCGCTCCCCGTGGCCGAACTGGACCGAGACGCGGGCAAACCCCGCGCGGATCATCAACAACCCGTCCGGGTACTCGCCTTCTCGCGCAATGACGGGCTCATGCAGCTCGTCCCCCTTCCCTTGGCTGCGCAACTGCTTGTACGACACGTTCCAATCGAACGTCCCGTAGGTTTCAAAGAGCGTATGATCCGCGACCTGCTGGAGGGCGGTCGGCTCCAGCCCGGCGAAGAGCGGAGTCTCGCTGAGGTGCACCTTGAGGGCGTTCTCGCGGTAGCGTTGGTCGATCATCCTCCGCCATCCCGCGTCGTACTTTCGCAACTCGCGCAGTCCCTGCCAGCGGATTTCCAATAACGTCGCCTCAGTCTCTGCGAACACCGTCGCGGTTCGAGGCACGCGCCCTAAGGCCGCCAGCTCGCCAAAGAGCGCGCCTTCCTCGAGGACGGCGGTCTTGTTGGCATCGAGAACGGCCGGCACATCCTGGAGGAACACACGGGCGCTCTGCTGCTGGCCGTCTCCGCCTTTGCGGAGCCCCTTCTGGATGTGGCGGCTCGTGTCTCGCACTTCGGGAATGGCCCGGTTGGTCCACAGCTGTGAGAGCGCTTCGAACCAATCCTTCTTCTTCGTGATCTGCCGTCCCAGCATCTCCTTCGGCAGGCCGGGTGAGATGACGACGCGCAAGGTTCCGGCCAACACCAAAAACGCGGAGTGGCCATAGTCCCCTTCCCGGACGACGAGATCGCCGGGCTGATAGCGGACGATCCGTGTATCGTTGTGAAGGATGCCGGTCAGGGGGGTGAACGAGGGAAACTTCGAGGCCTCAATTGCGGCGATCTCGGGCCGCTGCAAGAGCATCGCCACATCGGCGTCCGTCATGTCCGGCCCAAACGGTTCGTCCCACCGCTGGGGCCGGGCCATGATGGTGACTGCTGCCATTAGCTCTTACTTACTGGACTTTTGCAACATGGCCCGTCCGGCATGATTTCACAGATTGAACAGCTGATTACACAGATCGATCTCGACGAGGAATCTGTGGAATCCATTGATAATCTGTGTAATCAATCCGAATTTGCAAAACCTCTGTTACTTATAGGAAGATCGGTCTGGCACGAGCGGCCCGACTTCGCCGGACAGGTCCTTGTCCGCGACGGCGGCCGCGAGCTTGAGCGCGTTGGGTTCCGTCGGCGCGGCGAGAAGGACCGCGGCCTCTGGGACGCTCTTGACGGCGGACAGCACCTTCGTCGCGTCGCTCATCCGTTGTTTCTGGGCGGCCTGGTAGTCGGCGTGTTTGGATTTGCCCAGCGCGGCCTTGGCCGAGACGAGCTTGGCGGCCGCGCCGATGACGAGGTTCCGAGCCAGTTCAGCCGGTGTCATCTCGCGATTGACCGTGATATCCGGAGGGTAAAACCGGTGTCGGACGGTCCCTTGGGAGTACTGGATCAATTCCCACTCCGGCTTCAGGGGATGCCCGGCATCCAGCATCTTCCCGAGCGTTGCGGCATTGAGTGTAGGCTGGGTCAACGCATGGCAGGCCATACAGGTCGAGGCGAGCTCATACGTCATGGACGGCCACCGCATGCCGGCCGCCTGCGCCGATTTGATTCGCTTCGCCTTGTGCTCGGCGCTTTCCGTCTCCCGCGTGACGTTCGGACCGCCGTAGTCGTTGTGGATGGTGATCCACGTGCCCGCGGCCCCATGACAACTCTCGCAGGACGGACCAGGGGTCCCCACCAACTCCAATGTCTCCGGATCCTGGCTTGGCGTGTAGTGGCAGAGCAGACACGTCTCATGCTGCTTCATGCTCGTCGCCCCACCGACGGCGGCGAGGATCTCTTTCGCTTTCGGAAGCTTGTGGACTTCCCGGAATGACATGAAGTGCTTCGTCTGCTCCCACACCCGGTATTCTGCTTCATGACACTTCTGGCAGTTCTCTGCTCCGACGGACTCGGGCTCCCCCGAGGCTGCGGCAGCCCCGCCAAGCCACAACGACGTGACGCTGAGGATGACTCCCACACCGCGCGAGATGGGTAACGTGTCCATGCACCCCCCTTGTGTTTCCTTCACTATACCTAGCGCGACGGAGAATTTCAAGGATGATTGCTCTGTCGAAAAGCCCCCGGAACGACTGCAAAAGGTGTCAGACACTTTTCGACTGGTCGTCTCGCAGCGGGAAAAGTGTCTGACACTTTTTGCCCTGGAGCCGTAGCTTTTCGACAGAGCAAGGATGATAAAAATTCGCAGCAAACCTTGAAATTGCAGAGTCCTGACACGTATAGTTGAAAGGATCATCATTTTTGATAGGGGAGGACCCATCGGTATGACACCGTTGACCATCCATGGCGCGCGGGGCAGCTATCCCGTTTCCGGCGAGCAGGTCCGCCAGTACGGCGGCAGCACGACCTGCTTCAGCCTCGAGACGGATCAGGGCATCCTCATTATCGATGCCGGTTCCGGCATCGCCTCGCTTGGCCACACGCTGTGCCAACGCGCGGTCCTGCCTCCGATCACGATCCTCTTTACCCACTTCCACTTGGACCACATCATCGGGCTTCCCGCCTTCAAACCATTCTGGAGGAAAGACGCCCAGATCACCTTCATGGCCAATCCGATTACGGCAGGCGACTGGTATCAGACCCTCAAGACCGTGATGGGCAAGCCGTTTTGGCCCGTCGGATTATTGGAAACAGCGGCGACCATTCGGTTCGAGGATTTGCCGATGGTGAACGGAGCCGCGCCGGCGGCTCCATGCCGTGTGACCGCACGCGTTGAAACCCCGCGACTGGCGAAGCGAACGAGACCCCCCATCGCCGCGGCCATTGACGGGCCGATCGAGCTTGCGGGAATCCGCGTGTCCTGGTGTCCGGCATGGCATCCCCAGCGGTGCGTGAGTTTCAGGATTGACACACCAGACAAGACGCTCGTCGTGGCCACGGATCGTGAGTACGGCGATTCGCAACTCGATGCGCTGTTCATGGAGTTCTGCCGAGGCGCCGATGTCCTGATTCACGACGCGCAGTACACGCCGGATGAGCACTCGAGCCACAAGGGGTGGGGACACAGCACGTGGGAGGAGAGCGCGCGCATCGCCGCCAAGGCAGGGGTGAAATCGCTCATCCTGACCTCCCATGCGCCAGAACGATCTGATGCTGAGGTCGATCAGCTCGTCGAGCGCGCGCGGAGCATCTTTCCGAACACGCGCGCCGCTGCCGAGTCTCTCGTGGTGGCGTAGGGAGCCTCGCGATGATCCCACGCTTTGGGCCACTCCGCCGAAGGCGGAATCGAATGCCAACTCGCAGCACGTTGCACAGACCACAGTGTTCTGTTGTCGCATTCGTCGCGGCCTCGGTTGGTCGTGCTCAGCATGGCCGCGAGGCCCAAGGCGTGGGATGATTCCCTGGCGCTCCAAGCGACGATCCCTTCCGACCACCAAGGAACGCCTGGAGCGGCTTCGTGGGCGAGAGCGGCGCTTCCCGGCCCGAAAGAAGCATGATCCGAGTTTCCTCCATGTCACCTGGGAGGCCTACCGGAGCGTCACGCGCATCGTGACACCCTTCCTCCTAAAAAGCGACCGGCTCCGATCGGCTCTGTTCGGAAGAGCCTCTCGCATCTTGAGATTTCTCGTCACGTACCTCGTGCCGCTCGCGATTCTCCTGCTTGCCGTCTCCCTTCGAGTCAGCGACCCGCCGTGGGTCGAGCAGGTGCGGCTGCGGATGTTCAGCGCGTATCAATGGGTTCAGCCGCGGCCCTATGAATCCGTCCCGGTCAGCATCATTGACGTCGAGGACAGCAAACCGGCCCAGCTCGGCCAGTGGCCTTGGCCCCGCATCCAGATCGCCAGACTCATCCACAAGCTGACCGAACTTGGCGCAGCAGCCATTGTCCTCGATACGGTCTTCAAGGAGCCGGATCGCACATCGCCGGCCTCCCTCCTGCCGCTGTGGTTTCCCGAATCAGAATTCAGCGCCCTTCGGGCCAGGGCCAAACAGCTCCCGGACCACGATAGCGTGCTGGCCCAAGCGATTGCCGAAGGCCGGGTGGTGGTCGGCTTTGCGCTCACGAACGAGTTCAAGGTCGCCGAGCCGCTTGTGAAGAGCGGACTCGCGTTCCCTCACGGCGATCCCACGCCGGCCATCGTGCCGTCTAAGGGCGCCGTGGTGAGCCTCCCCTCATTGACGAACGCGGCATCCGGCAACGGTGTGGTCACCATTCCAGGAGATCGTGACGAGGTGATCCGCCGCGTTCCGATCGTGTTCCGTCTGCGCGAGACCCTCTACCCTTCCGTCGTCGCCGAGATGCTCCGAGCGGCCCAAGGCAAATCCACGTACTTCGTCCTGGCCTCAGTCGCAGGCGGGCCCACGCCACAGAAAGGGTCCTTTCGGATGAACGCGCTGAGGGCGGGGTCGTTCTCGATGCCAACCGATCCCAGAGGGCGGATGTGGCTGTACGACACGGGCCATGTCCCTGGGCGATTCATCCCGGCCTGGCGAGTCATGATGAATGCGCTCGAGCCCGGGGCCTTGGCGGGACATCTGGTCTTTGTCGGGACGAGACAACCGGACTCGGCGATGGCGCGCGCCACTCCCCTGAACCCGAACGCGTCGGCCGTCGAGGTGCATGCGCAACTGGCTGAGCAAATCCTCCTCGAGCAGTTCTTGGAGCGCCCGGACTGGGCGGACCGCGTGGAGCTGTGGTGCTTGTTCATCCTCGGGCTGATGCTGATTTGGGCCGTCCCGCACGCCACTGCCTCCCAAGCGCTGGTGCTCGGCAGCGGCGTCATCCTGGCCCTGCACATCTTTGCGTGGAACGGGTTCCTGTTCAAGCGGTGGCTCCTCGATCCCCTGTGGCCGTCCGTCGGGTTGCTCGCCACGTATGGATCCGCCTTGCTCATCTATTTCTGGCGGACCCACGCCGAGAACCGCCACGTCCGTCAGGCGTTCGGCCGGTACATGTCGCCGGCCCTCGTGGAGCAGCTCGTCAAAAACCCCAGCCTCATGAAGCTCGGCGGCGAGATCAAGGATCTGACCGTCATGTTCGCCGACATCCATAACTTCACGACGATCTCGGAAGAGTTCAGCGCGGAGGAGCTCACGAGCTTCATCAACCGTTTCATGACGCCGATGAGCAAGCTCATCTTGGAGCGCAACGGGATGATCGACAAGTACATCGGCGACTGCATCATGGCGTTCTGGAACGCGCCCCTGGACGATCCCCACCACGGCCGGAACGCCTGCCAGGCGGCGCTCGACATGCGCAACTACCTCGTGCCGTGGAACTGGCAGCTCATGGGGGAGGCGAAAGAGAAGGGGAAGCGCTTCATCCCGGTCCAGATCGGGGTGGGGATCAACACTGGGCAGTGCTACGTGGGGAATATGGGCTCAGAGCAGCGGTTTGACTTCTCGGCGATGGGCGATGCGGTCAATCTGGCGTCCCGGCTGGAGCATCAGCTGAAGATCTATGGGGTGGATATCCTGATTGGAGAGCAGACCTACCGTCAGGCGAGCGACTACGCGACGGTGGAAGCCGACCTCATTGCCGTCAAGGGGAAGTACCAGGCGGTGCACATCTATGCGCTGGTTGGCCCGCCGATGACCAGGCAGAGCGCACGATTTCAAGAACTCGAAGCGCGGCACCAGGAGATGCTCGCAGCCTACCGGGCTCGCCAATGGGCAGAGGTCCGCCTCCTGCTGGGCCACTGCACCAAACTGAACACCCATGAGTTTGGTCTGGCCTCGCTCTACACCCTCTACAGCGAGCGGATCGTCAAGTACTCAAGCAACCCCCCGCCATCCGACTGGGAAGGCATCTTCGAAGCGTCGGTATCGTGAGTGTCCTCAGCGGGGTTCGGGTTTCCCGTGCTTGTGCTTGGCCCCGACCCCGCAGTCATCCCCATCCGGGATGATGTCGGTCTTGGCGGGATCGACCAACACATCGAAGCTGACCGGGATCGCCGAGTTCCCCGCTTTATCCTTGGCGGTGACGGCGAGATGGTGCAGGCCGACTGCCAGGTTGGTGAACGTCTGTTTCTTGATGTGGGTCCCATCGTGGTTGTCGACCACCTTGTACTTGACCACAAACCTCGTGGCATTGACCAGGCCGATCACGGTGGTCACCGTCGGGTCCAGGCTGAGGATCTCGATGGTGGGCGGCACCGTATCCAGGGTCACGAAAAAGCTCTTGAGGATCGTCGGCGCCCCTGCTCCCGGGTCGATCGTCCTCGTGAGCGTGTTCAACCCTTCTACGAGCAGTGTGGGGGTTGGCTCCACGAGCTTTTGGTCATCCACCTTATACGCTAACGTATAGGACGGGGTGTTGGTGATGGATCGGCTGGCCAAGGCCACCAGCGCGCCCAGGTCGGTCAAGGCACAGCTGAACCCTTTGATCTTCGCGTCCGTGGTCGTGCAGGGGGTGATGGCGTCCGCCACCGCGACCCCTAACGTGGCCCAGGCCTGTGCATTCGTCAACCCTAACCTCGGGATCGTGAACGTGTTCTCCTGCTCGAGATAGAAGAGTTGCACATCACCCCCGCTGACCCCGTCAGACTGGTAATTCAAGGCCCTGACGACGTCTCGCTGAAGGATTCTGGGGAACCCCCCTGTGACACCGTTCATGGCAATCGACCGCTTCGGAAGGCCCGGAAGCGGCGCCATGGCGACCGTGTCGAAGATGACGTTGGTGAACGTGACCTTCCTGCCGCCTGGCTTATCGCTTTGGGCTAAATCCGCCGCCGCGTCAATGTAGTTCCTAAGATAGCTAGCCTGAAATGTCCCGGATCTGGCGGGCATGTTCAGCCCAAGGCGCATGCCTTGCACGTCGACGTCGTTCACCGTGACCTCTGCGATGTACGGCCCTTGGTTGAACCGGGTCCCGATGGAAGTTTCCTTGGGGTCCGCGAGCAGGGCTGGATTGCCCCGGACCGTGACGTGGTCCACGGCAATCTTCGCCGTATAGAAGGGCTTGACGCCGAAGGCATGCGTGTGCCACGTGACGAAATCTTCAACGCGGCTCGGGGCCGGGCCTCCAAAGAACCAAAACTCGAATCCATTCTTGATCGCCCCGTAGCTTTCATTCCCGGTGAAATGCTTGAGCGGAACCCCATTCGCGTTCACCCGCTTCGTCTGCGCGGGGTCTGAGGTATCGGCGCCTTTGAAGAGCGGCACCTTCACGGTCCCGAGATGGCCCAGGTAGAACGCAAAGCCGTTCAGCCTCACGCTACTCACGACGTTGTTGCGGATCGTGCTGAACGGTCCTCGGGACCAGATCCCGGCCCCCTCATGGCCGAAATCCCCTTCGTTGACCCGGCTCTCGATGCCTTCCCCGGAGCCTTGGGAGTTGAGCGCGAAGTTGCGCTCCACGATGTCCTCGAACTCGTTGCCTCCTTCGAGCATGATTCCAGCGCCCACCGCCCCGACCACGACGTTGCCTTGCGCCAGCGCAAAGTGTGTATCGTGGATGACAACCCCCCATTTCGGACTGCCGTTGATGACATTGCCAACGAGGGTGGCTTGGAAGCCATTCGCTGGCGTGGTCATGGGTCCCATCACATGGTGCAGATGCAGGGCGTAGCGGCCGATCTGGTTGTCCCCGAGGTAGATGACGTGGCCGGTGTCGTCAAAGAGTGTGGAGTCAAGGCACTCCTCGGCTTTCGTCCGGCCCAGACCATCAAACTCCGCGTACCGGATGTCCACGTCTGCTTGATGATTGGCGAGGACATGGCCCCGGGTCCCCGCAGGGTTTTCAGATCGAATGACGACGTTCCGGGTCAGGTTGGCCACATGCGGGAGGAACTCGAGGACCCCAGCCCCATTGCGGGCCCCCTTGTGGTCGAACTGAAGCGAGCCGATCAAGGAGAGTTGGGTCCCCCCGGTCACCGCGCCGATCGTGAGCGTTTCGATCTGGGGCACGTAGGTGTTGCGTTCAGCGAGGGTCAACTGGCGGGTGTCCGGAAGCGCAATCCGATCGCCTGGCTTCCAGCTCGCAACGGGCTCAGCGGTAAAGAGCGTGGTCGCTCCTTTCGTGGGCTCCTGAGCCAGTCGGACGAAGCCGGGCTGCTTCGGCGCGCCGTGGATGGTGAGCTTCCCTTCATGGAGGACGAGGAGGGCGGCGCCAAATTGGTTGGGGTCGGTCGTCGTGTCCAGCGGCTTGTCCGCAATGATCAGCTCAGCGTTGACATCCTCAGCTACCGGAGTCGCCGCCGTGCCAATTTCCAGGTAGCCGAAGACCACCAGGGTGCCGACCTTCAACCGTGTGTTGACCGTGGGTGTGAACCGCAGCTGGCCGCCCTCAACGACCTTGAGGCAGGTCAGGGCTTCGTCGCTCACCCGGTCATAGGATACATCCGTCCCTGAGGCGATCCGGACCGCGTCATTCGCGCCAGGGACTCGTCCGAGCGACCAGGTCGCCGGGTTGGACCATGGACCGTTCTGGACGCTGGAGATGGTGGGGGACGCGCAAAAGTCTGGGATGACCTGCTGGAATGCCATGGCGGCTGGACTACTACCTGGAGAGGAGTGATCGTGTGGCGCGGCGGCTAGAAGCTGGGGACTGGCGAGGGCAAGGAGCACGGGAATCGTCCTCTGCAACCAGCGAAGCGGCGTTGTCATGGATCGCTCCTCCTTTTTTTGCGGGAACAAAAAAAACCGAGCCGCCGTTTCTTCGGCAGCTCGGCCACCCTTCCGAAGTCTGTTGCTTCGTACCGGGTCCGAAGCGTTGCCCCGCCATCAGTGCTTTGGCGGGCCCGCCGTCGTTCTAGTGGCGGGGTCCCCCCGTTCCCGTTTTCTGCGCCCTCCCACAGGTGCAGAAACCGCCACGTTGGCGGGGGTTTGCCTTTATCGGATGTGTCCCAGACTATAGCCTGTTGGCGCGTATCCTGTCAAGAGAATACTTAGACTTATCAAAAGTAAATCTTATGATGGAGCGCCCCCGCGGCCTGACAAGGTCACCGCGATTTGGATCTTCTGGACGAGGTCTTTCGTTTCATACGGCTTCTCCACGTGAAACACCGCCCCCAACCGAAACGATGAAGCGATGTCATGTTCGGTCCCGCGCGCCGACACCATGATCACGGGGATATGCTTGGTGTCTTGGTCGTCCCGCAGGCGCCGGAGCGTCTCGTGGCCGTCCATCTTCGGCATCACGAGATCCAACAAGACCACGCTCGGCTGTTCCACCTTCGCGAGGAGGAGGCCTTCTTCGCCGTTCGCGGCGGTCACGACTCGATAGCCTTCGCGCTCCAAGAGCAGCTTGGCCATCTTGCGAGCGTTGCTCTCATCATCAATCATCAGGACTGTCACCTGCGGCTTAGTCTCGTCCATCGCCCCTCCTGGTGTGAGATTTCGCTGATGACAGCGGGAGGATGATGCTCACCGTTGTCCCCCTCCCCTCTTCGCTCTCGATGTAGATGATCCCCTGGTGGCCTTGGATGATGGAGGCCGTGATCGCAAGCCCCAGTCCGACTCCTTCCCCGGGAGGCTTCGTCGTAAAGAACGGATTGAACACATTGGGCAGGATCTCCTTGGGAATCCCGGTCCCGGTATCGTGGATCTCGCAGACCAGGGCGGTCTCGCCGATCTGAAACGTGTCGTTCGTGCGTCGGCCGACCCCGGCGGTTCTCGCCTCGGTGAGCCGTTTGACCCGGCCGCGAATCGTCAGCGCTCCGCCCTGGGGCATGGCGTGGAACGCATTCAAGATGAGGTTGATGAATACCTGCTCCATCTGGTGCTCATCCAGCATGACCGGCGGCAGGTTGGGGGCCGCGTCCGTGGTGAGCCGGATCTTCTTGTCATGGGCCTGCACCTGGACGAGCGCTAAGGAGGCGTTGATCACGGTGAGGATCGGCGTGGGCTTGAGTTCCAGCGGCGTGGGACGGGAGAAATCGAGGAGCCCCCGGACGATCTTATCGGAAGTCTTCACCGCCTCCCGCATCACTTGCAGGATCTCAGCCTGCGATCCCCCTTTCGCGTTCAGCTCAGGCTCCAGGTAGTTCACGCACTGCAGGATAATGCCCAGGGGATTCTTGACCTCGTGGGCGATCCCGCTGGCGAGCTGGCCGACCGCGGCCATCTTCTCCGCCTGGACGAGCATCTCTTGGGTTCGTTTCAATTCCTGGTAGGCCTCGTCGAGTTCGGCGGCGCGCTTTCTGTCAGCCACCGCGGCCGCGGCGAGGGCGGCGGCGAAGTCCTTCTCCAAGCGGGTGCGCTCCTCCTCCGTCCGGCTGCGCTCAATGGCGTAGCGAATGGAGCGCACCAAGAGGTTCCGGGAAGCTTGGATGTCCCCCTTGACGAGGTAATCCTGCGCTCCCTGCTGGAGGGCCTGGACCGCGAGGGCCTCGTCATCCAGCGAGGTCAAGACGATGATCGGCACGCCATTCGCGTGGGCGTGGATCCTCGTGACTGCCTGTAGCCCCTCGCTATCGGGGAGCTGCAGACCCGTCAGGACGAGGTCGACCGTCCCTTGGGCCAGGCGGTCCAGCCCCTTGGAGACGCGATCGACCCACTCCACTACAAAGGTCGTCTCCTTGGCTTCCAGGAGCGCCTCCTGCATGATCTGGGCGTCGCGGGGGTTGTCTTCAATCAGCAGGACGGTGACGCGAGACTGTGTCATTAAGAAGTGGCGGCGACTGGACTCGAACCAGTGACCCGCGGCTTATGAGTCCGCTGCTCTGCCAACTGGGCTACTCCGCCCAGGAATTGTCGAGTGTGGATTGTTGACTGCGGATTGTCCTTTTTGGAAATCCGCAATCCACAATCGGCAATCCGCAATGTGAAGCGATTGATCAAAGGAGGATTTCATGAGTGGGCGATTGGTTGGCGCCGCCGGGGCGGTAGCCGTGTTGATCGACCGCAACCGTTGAGAACCCAAAGCGGGCAAACGCCGAAGCCATACGCTGCCGCAGCGTCTCATCGTCAAACCGGCTCACCTCTTCGCGGTCGACTTCGATGCGCGCGTGCCCGCCGAGGTGGCGGACCCGCACCTGACGAAACCCCTGCTCACGCAGGAAGCGCTCTGCGGCTTCAATCTGCTGCAGTTTGTCTTCGGTGACCTCCAGCCCATGCGGGATCCTGGAGGAGAGGCAGGCATTCTGAGGCCGATCCCAATTTGGAAGGCCCATGCGATGCGCCAGCTCGCGGACCTCCCGCTTGGCAAGGCCGGCTTCTTGGAGCGGGGCCCGCACGCCGAATTCGAGCGCCGCCCGCCCTCCGGGACGCTCGGAGAGCTGGTCGTCGCCGATGGCCCCGTAGAGGATCGCGGGGATCTTGCGAGCGAAGGCCAGCGCGTCGAGCTCCGTGAAGAGCTCGTGCTTGCAGGTGTAGCAGCGCGCAGGCGAGTTGGCGCGGTAGGAGGAGCGCTCGACCTCATGGGTGTCAATCACGAGGTGCTCAAGATCCAGCGCGCTCGCCAGCCGTTTGGTTTCCTCGAGATCTTCACGAGCGAGCGAGGGCGAGTCCGCCGTCACCGCGAGCGCGTGCTCTCGCCCCAGGATGTCACGCGCCAGCTTCGCGAGCAGCGTGGAGTCCACCCCTCCCGAGAATGCGACAATCACTCGCCGGTAGTCTGCAAGTATGTGTCTGACATGGCGTAGTTTGCTATCGAGTTCTGGCTGATTACTTCCGCCACCAGGCTTGGCGGACCCGCCATGTTCTGTGGCGGGGATTGCTGATTGCTGATTGCTCATTTCGCAATCCATCCCCCGCCCAACACGAGCTCGCCGTCATAGAAGACCACGGCTTGGCCTGGGGTGATGGCGCTCTGCGGCTCATCGAATTCCACGCGGACCCTCCCGCTCTCTGCGGGAGCGATCCACGCAGCGGCCGCCTCATGGCGGGAGCGAATCTTGGCCCAGGCGCGCAGCGGCTCATTCGGCGCTTCGACGGACACCCAGTTGACGCGCTCCGCGGTCAGTGTTGGGCTCAAGAGGTCCTCGCGGGAGCCGACGATGAGGCGGTTGCGGGGCTGGTCCATCGCGACGACGTAAAGCGGTTTGCCGATGGCGATGCCCAGTCCCTCGCGCTGCCCGATCGTGTAGCCGAGGAGGCCGTGGTGGGCGCCGAGAACGCGGCCCTCGACATCCGTGATCGGGCCGGGTGCGTCCGCGACGCCGAGCTCCCGACGGAGGAAGCCATCCTTGTTTCGGTCGCGGATGAAACAGACATCCTGGCTGTCCGGCTTGTCCGCGGTGGCCAGTCCCAGCGAACGAGCCATCTCCCGCACCCGCGATTTTGAGAGTTCCCCAATCGGAAACCGCGCACGCGACAGTTGCGCCTGCGTGAGGTTAAAGAGGACGTACGACTGATCCTTCTCAGGCGCGGCCGCCCGTTTCAACAGGTACCGGCCGCGCTCGACATCAGAGGATGAGCGGGCGTAGTGGCCGGTCGCGATGAGCGAGCACTCACGCGTATCGGCGTGGGTCAGGAGGGCGCCGAATTTGATGTGGTCGTTGCAGGCGATGCATGGGTTCGGGGTCAGTCCGGCGTCGTAGCTCTCCACGAAGTAGTCGATGACATTCGTCCGGAACGCCTGCTCAAGCTCCAGCACCTCATGGCGGATCCCGAGGCGCTTGGCGACCGCCTTGGCATCCATCGCATCGCGGACAGAGCAACACAGCCGTGTTGCGGACGAGGCGCAGACGTCCTTGCCCCAGAGTTGCATCGTGACCCCGAGGACCTCGTCGCCCTGCTCATGCAGCAGGGCGGCAGCGACAGAACTGTCCACCCCTCCGCTCATCGCGACGACAATCCGTGCGCCCATTGGTGTGATTACGGTGATGTGTAACAGCCGATTTCAGTGATAGTGACCGACGAGGAATCACTGGAATCACGTGTTTCAATCACTGGAATCATCTTTCAAAATCACTGTCATCATGTCAAGCGAGAACAGATACGCGACCAAGGCGTCCAGCTCGGCTTCTGAAATCCGATCCTTCCATGCCGGCATGTAGAGGGGAGGATTGGGTCGGGCCGGGTTGGCGCGCGGGACCGGTTGGCGTCCGTTGCGAATGAGGTTCTTGAGGCTCTCCACGTCGTTTCCGTAGTAGGCCTTCACGTACAGCAGGGGCGGGACCTCTCCGCCGAGTCCTGCGTTCGGGTTGTTCCGTCCTCCAACGCCTCCGATCCCATGGCAAGCGGCACACCCGAACTTCGCGAATACCGCCTTGCCATGCTCGACCTCAGACGTGAATGCGGGTGTGGGTTCCGGAGCAGCCGCGGTGACATACGAGGCTGGGTAATCGTTCGCGGTCAGGCTGAGGAGGTAGATCGTCAGCGCCTCGATCTCCTCATTCGAGAAGCCGAAGTGGGGCATCACGCTGGGGAACACCTCCTCTTCTCCTGGCGGGAGTTGTTCTGGACGAACACCCGGGTTCAGCATGCGAGGATGCCTGAGCTTGCGTTGGAGCCAGTGAATCCGGTCATGGGGTCGCTCCATCATTTCAAAGTCCGCTTTCAGCAAGAGGTAGGACTTCGAGCCCACTTCGGTGAGATCCTGGGACACCGTCGGTCCGAACTCCGTGATCGCATGGCAACCGTAGCATCCCTTGGCCTTGAAGAGCTGCTGTCCCTTGATGAGCTGCGGGACATGCGTCTCGATGGCTTGCAGGTTGCCGTGGCACTGCCGGCACGAGGCCTGGACCAACGGCCCGCGCAGGAGCGGCTCCTCCCAATGCTCGACATCCCCGTGCGCCGCGGCCACCTCAGTCGCCAGCCCTTGCCCGCCGTGGCACACCGTGCACCCGAACTTCTCAACCGGATGCCAGGTGAGGTACTTCCCCGGGTGCTCCTTGAAGGGCTCGGCGCCCAGCGCGAGCTGTGGCTTCTCAATCGCAAGGTGGCAGGTCGTGCACCGATCCACCCGGCCGAGATCCGAGGCGATGATCTGCTTAATGCCTCCGGTCAGGCCGCGCCGTTCGTCCTTGGCCAGCCTCCCGAGGAACGTCCGCTGGTAGGTGGTCCACTCGCGGTTCGTGTCCTGCCACATCGCGATGGCGAATAAGACCGTGAGCGTCGCGGTCAAGATGAGAAAGAGCAGCCGCTTCATCCCACCACCTGTCAAATATTGAAGTTGAACATCGGCAGGCTGATGAGGTACTTGATCCCGAAGGCGAGCC
>Ga0105164_10001563_pt1 | contig 14675 bp, 25 predicted proteins | sample VDWuncwatermetaG_FD_89674 | JGI IMG/M metagenome (GOLD analysis project Ga0105164, IMG submission 89674) | Wastewater microbial communities from Netherlands to study Microbial Dark Matter (Phase II) - VDW unchlorinated drinking water | ecosystem: Environmental > Aquatic > Freshwater > Drinking...
GAATTGTAGGATTGGATATTACTCAAGGTTTGCCCAGGGTGGAGGAGTTATTTGAAGCCAGAACCCCTAAAATTGTCTCACCAATTTCTGAGATTGCTGGTAAAGTATCTATTTTGGAAACAGAGCTGGGAGTAAGAGTGAGAGTCAGAACTACCTCCAAGCCACATGAAGAAAGAGAATATGTCATCCCAGCCACTTCCACACTACTGGTTGAGGAAGGACAATTAATTGATGCTGGAACAACCCTGGCTTCAGGCCATATGGATGTTAAGGAAATCTTAAGAATCCAAGGACTTAAAACAGCTCAAAGATATATTGCGGATGAGGTTCGAGGAGTTTATGAGTCCCAAGGCGTGCCTATTAATGAAAAACATTTTGAGGTGATTGTCAGAAAAATGTCTGATAAGGTGAGAGTAGAATCTCAGGGAGACACTAATTTATTACCTGGGGAGATTATTGATAAAATAAGATTTGAAGAAGAAAATAAAAGGGTCTTGGCAGGCGGTGGAGAACCAGCCACTGCTGAGGTGGTCATATTAGGCATTACCAGAGCTTCACTTCAGACTGAGAGCTTCTTATCTGCTGCTTCATTCCAAGAAACTACCTCAGTATTATCTGATGCAGCTATCCAGGGCAAGGTGGATAGGCTGATAGGACTTAAGGAAAATGTTATAATTGGACGACTCATCCCCACTTCTGAGGAGAGAGCAAAGATAGAAGGTTAAATATGCCTACAATCAATCAATTAGTTAGAAAAGGCAGGAAGAAAATTGCCAAAAAAATTAAAGCCACAGCATTAAGAAGAAGCTTTAATGCCAAAGATAGAGCATACAAAGTAAATTTTAATCCCCAAAAAAGAGGAGTGGTGACTTTGGTGAAAACCATGACCCCTAAAAAGCCAAATTCTGCTTTAAGAAAAGTGGCCAGAGTCAGGCTGTCTAATAGAACAGAGGTGACTGCCTATATTCAAGGAGAAGGACACTCTTTAGCAGAACATGGCATAGTTTTAGTCAGGGGTGGAAGGGTAAAGGATTTGCCAGGAGTGAAATATCATTTAGTCAGAGGCAAATTTGATTTGAGCGGGGTGCAGGGTAGAAAACAAGCTAGGTCTATTTATGGCACCAAAAAAGGTGAAGGAGGAAGTGTTCCAAGAGCAGCTGCCCCAGTACCTCCAGTTCCTGAAGCACTAACAACTTAAGCCTATGAGAAGTAAAAAAGCACCAAAAAGATTACTTGCTCCTGATCCAATTTATGGATCAAGATTAATATCTAGATTTATTAATAAAGTAATGGCGGATGGTAAAAAATCTATAGCCCAAACACTTGTTTATAAAGCATTGGAAAATATAAAGGAGGCTACCAAAGGGGATCCTGTCCAAGTTTTTGAAAAAGCTTTGCAAAATGTCTCTCCTAAAATGGAGGTTAGACCAAGAAGAGTAGGTGGCGCATCCTATCAGGTGCCAATTGAGGTTAGAGGAGATAGAAAAGAGGCTTTGGCCATAAGATGGATTTTAGCAGGAGCCAGATCCAAATCTAATAAAGAATTTCACACTTTTGCCCAAAAATTAGCTCAAGAATTAATGGATGCTGCCCAAAATAGCGGAGCAGCTATTAAGAAAAGAGATGATACTCAAAAAGTTGCTAATGCCAACAGAGCCTTTAGTCATTTCCGCTGGTAAATTTCTGGTAAGATTATCTCATGGATGAAATAATTGGGTGGATTGGTGTAGGCTTGGTGGTATCTGCGTATTTTTTGTTGGCCACAAATAGGATTTCTTCCCGCTCTAAAATTTATCATTTGATGAATCTTTTGGGAGCTATTGGGGTTGGATTCAATGCCTTTGTCAAAGGGGCAAATCCAAATATAGGTTCAAATGCGATTTGGGTTTTGATAGCCATCTATGGTTTATATAAAGCTCTTAGAAGTAGATGATTAGTCTGCTTTTTGAGTCTCATGCAACTAGTTTTGATAATGAAGCCCATATTGCTTCAGGTCATAATGATGTAGAGCTATCCCCTTTGGGAATTCAGCAAGCTAAAGAGTTGGGTAAAAGGTATAAGGATCAAAACTTTGATGCTATTTTTTGCTCGGATTTGCAAAGGTCGTATAAAACTGCAGAGATTGCTTTTGTGAAGAAGTTTCCAATAATCAAAGACAAAAGATTAAGAGAGTGTGATTATGGGGATTTAACAAGGCATCCTTCTGAAGAAATGGAGCCACTCAAGGTAGAGCATATAAGTGTGCCATTTCCTAATGGAGAAAGTTATGATGATACTATTAAAAGAATGAAAAGTTTTTTAGATGATTTAAAGAAAAATTATGATGGTAAAAAGGTGATGATTATTGGCCATAGAGCCACTCAATATGGATTAGAATACTGGATAAATGGAGTTTCTTTAAAAACTTTGGTAACAGCTCCATTTAAGTGGCAACCAGGCTGGAAATATACCTTTAAAGGTATATTTGAAAATACTGTTAAAAGTATGGTATAATATACGTATATGATTAATACAGTTTCCATTACTGATTTAAAGCAAAAAACTGCTGATGTGGTCAAAAAGGTTAAAACCTCTGGTCAACCTGTGGCTGTGTTACAACGATCTGAAGTGGCTGCAGTTTTAGTTGATCCTGATCATTACCAGGTTTTAGAAGAGGCGTTAGAAAATTTAGAAGATTTACGAGATACTGAGTTAAGGAAAGATGAACCTACAGTTTCTATGGATGAATATTTAAAGAAAAGATTTGGTAAGAATCCATTGAAGTGAAACTTCTACTTTCTAATTCTGCACAAAAAGATCTAGGTAGATTACCTGATGATATTACTTTAAGAATCTCTGCTAAGCTTTATGATTTGGCCACCAATCCATATATGCGTGGATTTGAAAAACTAGCAGGAAACAAAGGATACAGAATAAGGATTGGCGATTATCGGGTGGTATACAAAGTTGATAAAGTCTCTAAAGAGGTTACTATTATCAAAGTTAAACACAGAAGAGAAGTTTATAGGTAGTATTTGACTTTTAGGATCAAATTCTTTAGAATTTACAATGTGCCTCCCAAATTACGAGGGAGGTTTTTTATTAAAGTACAATAAATAATATGGATGAGAAACTAAGACAGGAAAAATTGAAAATGTGGAAGGATAACTTAGCACAGCTTGAAGAAGATCTAAAAGTTATCCTGGCCAAAAAAGGTGCTGCTGCTCAAGAAGGGGATCTGTCTGAAAATGCAGCATATACTATGGCAATTGAGGATGCGGTGACAACCAGAGTAAGGATTGAGGAAGTTAAAAAGATAATTAGGGATTTGGAAGGGAAATAAGATGGCTGTTCAAAAGACTAAAAGAGATTTTCCACTGGACCGCATCCGCAACATAGGCATTATTGCTCATATTGACGCTGGGAAAACTACCACTACTGAAAGAATCCTGTTTTATACAGGCAGGACTTATAAAATAGGTGATATTGATGAGGGTACTACTGTTACTGATTGGATGGATCAGGAAAGGGAGCGGGGAATTACTATTGTTTCTGCTGCAATTACCACTTTTTGGATTCCCAAGAGTGGCCCTTTTAAAGATCAGGAAATTAGGATCAATTTAATTGATACTCCGGGACACGTGGATTTTACAGCAGAGGTGGAAAGGTCTCTTAGGGTTTTGGATGGAGGAGTGATTGTTTTAGATTCTTCATCAGGCGTGCAATCCCAAACAGAAACTGTTTGGAGACAAGCTAATAAATATAATGTGCCTTTGATTGCTTTTTCTAACAAAATGGATGTGGTGGGAGCAGATTTTCATGGTACCATTAAGTCTGCCAGAGATAGGTTAGGCGCTAATGCTGTTGCATATAATCTGCCTATTGGTAAAGAGAATCAATTTAGCGGCGTGGTGGATCTTTTGACCAAAAAAGCTTTTATTTGGGAAGGTGATCCCTCGACTTTGCTCGGGACAGGTACAGGTGCTAAATTTACAGAAGCTGAGGTGCCTCAAGATATGGTAGATCAAGTAAAACAGGCTCGTGAGAAATTGGTGGAAGAAATTTCAGGCACAGATGATATATTAATGGAAAAATATTTAGGTGGGCAGGAAATAAGTGTGGAAGAGTTAAAAAAAGCCTTAAGAAAAGCAGTGATTGAGAATAAAATAGTACCAGTACTGGCTGGTTCATCCCTTCGCAACAAAGGCGTTCAGCCAATGTTAGATTGTGTGGTTGAATATCTGCCATCCCCACAAGATATAAATGAGGTTACAGGACAAAATCCAAAAACTCAGGAAGAAGATAAAAGATTGGCAGATCCCACTGCCCCACTTTCAGCTTTGGCTTTCAAAATCCAAGTTGATCCGCACGTTGGAAAATTAACCTACATCAGGGTTTATTCTGGAACTTTAAAAAGTGGAACATATGTCTATAACTCTACAAAACAAATCAATGAAAGAGTGGGCAGACTTTTACTGATGCATGCCAATGATAGAGAGGAAATTGATGAAGCTTATGCTGGGGAAATTGTGGCGGCTGTAGGACTTAAGGATACTGTCACAGGAAATACTTTGTGTGATGAGACTGCTCCCATTATTTTGGAATCAATAACTTTTCCAGATCCTGTTATATCTTTGGCAATTGAACCTAAAACAAAGAGTGATCAGGAAAAACTAGGCTATGCTTTAAATAGATTAGCAGAGGAAGACCCAACATTTAGAGTAAAGAGTGACCTTGAAACAGGACAAACAATTATTGCTGGAATGGGGGAGCTGCAGCTTGAAGTTTTGGTTGATAGGATGAAAAGAGAATTTAAAGTTGAAGCAAATGTTGGTCAGCCACAAGTGGCTTATAAAGAAACTATTACCAAAGAGGCAGAAGGTGAGGGTAAATATATCAGGCAAACAGGAGGCCGGGGACAATATGGACATTGTTTACTTAGGATTGAACCGCTGCCAAGAGGACAGGGCAGAGAGTTTGTATCAGAGGTGGTTGGTGGAGCAATACCTAGGGAATTTATTCCTCCAATTGAAAAAGGGGTGATTGAAAAAGAAGACACTGGAATTTTGGCAGGATATCCGCTGACAGATATTAAAGTGATTGTTTATGATGGGTCTTTTCATGATGTTGATTCATCAGAGATAGCCTTTAAGATTGCTGCCTCCTTAGGTCTATCTGAGGCTGCTAAAAAAGCAGACATGATTTTACTTGAGCCTATTATGAAAGTGGAAGTAACCACTCCAGAGGAATTTTTGGGAGAGATCATTGGTGATTTATCTTCCAAAAGGGCCCAGATTTTATCTTCTGAATCAAGGGGAAATGCTAGGGTGGTTTTGGCTTTAGTACCTTTGGCTGAAATGCATGGATATGCCACAGCCATAAGATCAATGTCCCAAGGCAGATCAACTTATTACATGGAAGCTGATCATTATGAACCAGTGCCTGCCCAAATTACTGCCAAAATTGTTGAAACCTCAGGCTTTACAGGTAGAGTGGAACATTAAAATTTTACAGCTTGACAAAGTAGTACAAATGCCCTATAATTATTGCCATTATGGAAAGAGTTGACTTAAGACGAATACTTAGAGATCCAGTGAGCATGCTTTTGGCAGGCGCTGTAGCTGTTGGTACAATAGCTTGTAGGGGTGGTGAAGCTCAAGCATCTTCTGCATTAAAACCCAAATGTCCTACAACTGCAGCTGAGCTTTCTTATTTAGTTGGAGGAGATCCAGAAAATTGGAAGCCAATTGAGGGAATAAAAGGTTCATGGAGATTTAAAAGTGACGTACAACAAGTATTAAATGGTACCAGACTAGGTAGAGTAGATACCGCAATTGGAGGTAGAATTAATCCAATAGCTTTCCGAGAAGCAACAGAAGCTTGGTATGTATGTCCCGATAATAGAGAAGCATCTGAAGATTCCCCACAAAATCCTCAATAAGTCTCCTAATGTAATTGGTCAATCCCTACTTTGTGCAGTTATTGTTCTTCAAGACCAGCCTTACTAAATTTTAGGATCTTGCTTTTAGATATTTTAATTTGTTTTAAATCCTTTAAGAAAATGTCAATTAACGGAGTGATTTCAGAAGTTGGAATTTTTGGAAAATGAAATATAATAGCTTGTAAGTTTTTAGGTTTATTTTTAGGAAAGTTTTTGTCAAAAGTGAGGATTATCCTCTTTTCTTTTATGCCTAAATTAGCTACTGTTTCATCTGAGGAGCCTTGAAGATTTTTCTGCTGAACAGTTTTGACTGAAAATCCTAGATTCCTGATTTTTACAACCAAAGGTTTGGGGAAATCCTCATCAGCGAGAAATCTCATGAGTATAAAGGGTGATAGGTTCGGATTGAGTTACTTTGGAGTGAGAAGATTTTTTTATAACTAAATTTCTAGCATATGATACAGCAGCCTGAATTTGTTTGGCCGTTAAATGTGGATAGTCTTTTAAGATGTCTTTAACACTCATGCCAGCAGTTATTCTATCTAAAATCAGCTCTACTGAAATTCTAGTCCCTGCAATAACGGGCTTACCACCTAAAATCTTGGAATTTGAAATAATTTGTGTCTGCATACAGCAATTATATCATAAAATATAGTAGAAAGATTATTAAGACCTCAGGATTTATAGGAAGGGTAGAGCATTAAAGTATAATAGTTTCTATGGCTTCAAAATTGAATATCTCTATTTTGCCTACTGGGGTTTTCTAGGACTAAAATATTGACCAATTTGTTCAATATCAAAAGCTGCTCTCGGATAAGGATTTGGATTTTGCAAAGCATTTAGAGCATGCTCTAATGCAAATATCATCTGTGTCTTTATTCTCATGCCAGCCATTTCTACATTTTCACCTCCAGCTTTTATAATCAATGATTTAGAAGCAAATGTTAGATTTATAGATCTGGTTACTTGTAACTGCCTATAGATTACTGGTATCTCTTGAGTTTGTTTCCACTTTGGATTTGTATCTGCTATGGGAATCAGATGAATTATTTCTGTTTCAGTAGCAACCATCAAATGATTTTATCAAGAAGATATTTGGGAATCAAATAACTTAAAGGATGGAGATTGACTAAATGTAATCTTAGGACTATATTTAGCTCATGGATTTTTTGTCTATACCTGTTGTAATTTTTGTTTTAATTTTACTTTTTTTAAGTTTAAAGATAGTTCAAGAATACGAGAGGGGAGTGATATTTTTCTTAGGAAGAGTAACTGGTGTTCGGGGTCCCGGTCTTATTATCTTAATTCCTCTTTTTGAAAGAATGCAGAAGGTTAGTCTGAGAACTATCACCATGGATATTCCCTCACAAAAGATTATTACCAAAGATAATGTTTCCATAGATATTGCTGCAGTTGCTTATTTTCATATAGTTGATCCACAAAAGTCAGTAGTGGCTATTGAGGATGTTTATTCGGCCGTGAATCAAATTTCTCAAACAACTGTCAGAAATGTAGTAGGTCAGTTTACTTTGGATCAACTACTTTCTAAAACCGGAGATATAAATGATCAAATAAGAAATGTAATTGATAAACATACTGAACCTTGGGGTGCACAAGTTACAGCTGTTGAGATAAAAGATATAACTCTTCCAGATAATATGCAAAGGGCGATGGCCAAAGAAGCTGAGGCTGAAAGAGAAAGAAGAGCCAAAATTGTGGCAGCAGAAGGTGAAAAGCAGGCTGCAAAGGCTTTGGGTGAGGCAGCAGATTTAATCTCCAGACATCCAGTGGCGCTGCAGCTTCGAACATTACAAACAATGGCAGAGATCTCAACTGAGAAAAATTCCACCATTATTTTCCCAGCTCAATTTATGACCACAGTCCAGGAAGCTATCAAAACTTTAGCCAAAGATTCTAAGAGATAATTTAACTATTGCATTTTTTTAAGATTTCAGGTATATTTACTTCTACTCCAGCCTAAGTGAGCTGGATTTTAAGGACAAAAATATGGCTGAACAGAAAAAATTTGATAGAAGCAAACCACACGTCAATATTGGCACCATGGGTCATGTTGACCATGGTAAAACCACTTTAACCGCGGCAATTACTAATGTCCTGGCTGCTAAAGGCCTGGCAGAAAAAAGATCAGTTGATCAAATTGACAATGCCCCTGAAGAAAAAGCCCGCGGAATTACCATTAATATTTCTCACCAGGAATATGAAACAGAAAAAAGGCATTATGCTCACATAGACATGCCTGGACACGCAGACTATATTAAAAACATGATCACTGGCGCTGCTCAAACTGACGGAGCAATTTTGGTAGTCTCTGCTCCGGACGGACCAATGCCGCAAACCAGGGAACATTTGCTTTTAGCCCGCCAGGTGGGAGTTCCGGCCATTGTGGTTTTCCTTAACAAAGTAGACATGGTTGATGATCCAGAACTGTTGGATTTGGTGGAAGAAGAAGTTCGGGATTTACTTAAAAAATATGAATATGACCCGCAATCTCCCATAATTCGCGGTTCTGCTAAAAAAGCTTTAGAAGGTGATGCAGAATCTATAAAAGCCATTGAAGATTTAATGGCCAAAGTTGATGAGTGGATTCCAACACCTGTTAGAGATGTGGATAAGCCATTTTTGATGGCTGTGGAGGATGTTTTCTCTATCAAGGGTCGTGGTACTGTGGTCACTGGCCGTATTGAGCGAGGTAAGGTTAAAGTTAATGAAGAAATTGAGATTGTGGGAATAAGGCCTACTAAAAAGTCAGTTGTAACAGGAATTGAAATGTTTCATAAATTACTTGATGAAGGTCAGGCTGGTGATAATGCCGGAATTTTACTTAGAGGAATTGAGAAAGATGATGTGGAAAGAGGTCAAGTTTTGGCCAAACCAGGTTCAATTACCCCTCACAGCGAGTTTGAAGCAGAAGTTTACATTCTTTCAAAAGAAGAGGGTGGCAGACACACTCCATTTTTCAAAGGCTACAGACCACAATTTTATATTAGAACCACAGATGTGACTGGTGAAGTACAGCTGCCGGAAGGGGTGGAGATGGCCATGCCAGGAGATACAGTTAAAATAGTAGGAAAATTAATTACTCCAGTTGCCATGGAAGAAGGACTGCGGTTTGCTGTTCGTGAAGGTGGAAAAACCGTTGGAGCAGGAGTAATTATTAAGATCATAGCCTAAATCTGCCTCATAATATGCCAGAAAAAAGAATTTCGGAGAGAGAATATGACAAAGTTATAAAATGGATGAAAGCTAGTGGCGCCACCCCTATAGACGAAAAAGCGTTTCTTACCGATCCCCTTCATCCATTTGGATCATTTCTAGTTAATAGTGAGGTGTTAATAATTGATAGACGAAACGCAAAAGAAATAACATATGGCTGTTTTGACAGCGTCATTGAAAGTGATGATACTTTAATATGTAGTTATAAGCATGCTAAGGAATTGAGACAAAGAGGACTTAGATTTCCAGTTGTTAAGCAAGGTGCGCAAACTCCTTAACTGTCATTGCGAATCCGCCGAAGGCGGATGTGGCAATCTATATTAAGAAAGATTCCCACGTCGCTTCGCTCCTCGGAATGACAAAAGTGGTAAAATACTTAGCACATTGAAAGGTTGATATGCCAAGAGGAAGAATCAGAGTAAAACTGAAAAGTTATGATCATCGGGTGTTGGATCACACCTGTGAGTCCCTTTTGGATACAGCCCTTCGAACCGGAGCCAAAATTGTTGGACCAATCCCCTTACCTACTAAGACTGAAAGAATTACTGTTTTAAGATCCCCTCACACAGATAAAGATAGTAGAGAAGCCTTTGAGATAAAAACTCACAAAAGAATGATAGATATTGTAGAACCCACCCAAAAAACCATAGATTCCCTAATGCATCTGGAAATCCCAGCTGGAGTTGATATAGAAGTGAAGATGTGATATAAACTTCACTATGGGTGAAAAACTACCAACATACCATGGCCCTCTTACTGAAATTTCAAGACCTCAACAAAGGCCGAGTATCATTAATATAGAAAGCTCCTATGATCTAGAATATACTGATGGTGTATGTTGGTGGCCATGCGAAGGCACAATTTCACAAAAACTTATTAACTATGAATTTACATTACAGAACAGACTTTTTAGGGTCAGAAACATGTGGGCAAGTGTTTGTGATAATTGTAATGAGGTCTATATTGCTCCAAAGGTTGATAAACAGATAGAAGATATAACTTTTAGAAGATTATATCCAAAAGAAGCTAGAGTTGCTAAACTTATAGAACAGATGCAATCTTCTACTGATCCAATTTCCAATTCCACTCTGGGAGTGTGATATTCCATTAAAGTATGTGATTGTACAAGTTATTGTCCATGATATGATTTCTTTGTGAAGAGGAAATCAAGATCGTGACGCTCCCTTTGGTCGCTCGCGATGACAGGTATGTTTGTCATTACGAGGAGCGAAGCGACGTAGTAATCTTGATTAGAGAATGCTTTGGTATAGGTCTTCAGTCTTAGGATTAAATTTTAAAATAATTTCTTCCTTTTTCTTTCTGGAATAATTTTTAATCTGTTTTTCCCTTTCAATTGCGTTTTCTGGATCAGAAAATATTTCATAATAGACTAAATAATGCAGCTGATATTTTTGAGAAAAGCCTTTTACCAAATCATTTTTATGTTCCCAAACTCTTCTTTTTAAGTTATTGGTCACACCACAATAAAGAGTAGTTCTGGAGTAATTCGATAGAATATAAACGTAGTACTGTTTAGACATAAGTTAATTATAATAAAGATTGCTACGGGTCCTTCGGACCCTCGCAATGACATTTATTTTAATTGGAAGAGTTCAGAAGCTAGTTTTTGATAATTTTCTTTTGGTCCTGCAATACTCTCATCAAACATTTTAACAAATATTCCATAAACCAAATCATGTAGCTCTTCAATGTTAGAGACATTTTCCATACCCTCAAGTATTCTTCTTACTTCGCCATCATATTCATCTTTAGGGCACCCTATGGATATTAGATGTATAGGGTCATATTTATTTACTATTTTGCTAGCTTTTATAAAAAGCGGAGATTTTTTAATCATATTTTTATTTTACCATTTCCTTATTCGCCGGCCGGCGTGCGTATCCTTAGCTCACTGAGTAAGATATCCTTTTACTTCTTCAACTCTTTGTTGGAAGTTTAGAACATCTTCAGGAAAAAGTATGAAAGAATTTCTCTTTCGCTCTTGTCCTTCTTCCACAAATCTTGATTCAGTAATTTTTAGATATCTTTTATTGTTGGAAGCTAAATTTACATCAAAGAAGAAAGTTCTCTTGCCACACTTTAAGCTAGAAGATTGAATTGGTTTCCTAATCTCTTTCTGTTTGTCCATGCCTTTTACTCACCCCCTTTCCTCGGTGCGCCGTAGTCATAGACGAAGGCGACCTTTTTCTCTTATCCTTATTCACATTACCCCAACAAAACCCTAATGTCAAGAGGGTCAAACTATATCAATTTGCCCTTGCATTTGAGCGCGTGCTTATGTTAAAATTCTGTAAGTGATGACCATTTCAAGTGGTTAATAAATAATCGGATAATTTTCAGTTGATCGCGCGTCGGATAACGATACGGCGGTGTAAAAGCGAGATACTGAGTGAGCGCTCCAGGAATGGGCCTCACTCTTTTTGTTGCTTAAAATATGGTTAACACACTTTTAGGAATTAAAAAACAAATGACTAGCACATATGATTCCCGAGGACGTCGGGTGGGAGCTACTGTGGTGGAAATTCAGCCAAATTTAGTCACACAAGTTAAAAGTACAGAAGGAAAAGATGGATATGATGCAGTTCAACTTGGGTATGGAACTAAGAAATCAGTCAGGAAACCTCAACTTGGACATGTTAAAAAAGCTGGAGTTGAAAAAAAGATTCGTTGGTTTAGAGAAATCAGAATTATGGAAGATCCCTCGACTTCGCTCGGGACTATACAGCCTGGAACAGAAATTAAACTGGACCAGGTTTTTTCAATTGGTGATGCTGTGAAGGTAACTGGAACTTCTAAAGGAAAAGGGTTTCAGGGTGGAGTCAGGAGACATGGATTTCATGGTGGTCCTAAAACCCATGGTCAATCTGACAGACATAGAGCTCCAGGTGCTATTGGTTCTGGAACAACTCCAGGCAGAGTTTATAAAGGTAAAAAAATGGCAGGGCATATGGGAAATGTGCAAGCTAGTACAAAAAATTTAGAAGTAGTAGGGGTAAATATTGAACAGAATTTATTGGTAATTAAAGGGGCTGTTCCAGGAGCAAGCGGAGGATTAATTATGGTCACCAAACTAGGCAGAATTAAAGGTTATACTCCACCTCCTGAGGAAAAAATAGAAGAAGAGTCAGAGGTAAAAGAAGAGCAAGCAGCTGAAAATGTGGAAAAGAAAGAAGATGTGAAGGAGGAGATAAAAGATGCCCAGGGTTAAAAAGGAAACAACAGTAAAAAAACAAAAAACCGTCATTGCGACCCCGAGTAAAACGAGGGGGAAGCAATCTGTTAAAAAGATTGCCACCCTTCGACAAGCTCAGGGTAAACTTCCTCGCAATGACAAATTAAGTATTCCTGTTTATTCCCTAACTGGTAGATCATCTGGTACCTTATCTTTACCAAAAGAAATATTTGGGCAAAAGGTAAATGAAAAATTACTATCCCAAGCCCTGAGGGTTTATATGACTAATCAAAAAATCCTCCCTGGTTCCACTAAAACCAGAGGTGAGGTGAGAGGTTCCACAGCTAAAATCCAAAGACAAAAAGGCACAGGCAGAGCCAGACATGGAAGTATTAGAGCTCCTATTTTTGTAGGTGGAGGAATTGTTTTTGGACCAAAACCAAGAAAGGTCAGTTTGGATTTACCAAAGAAGATGAAAAAAGCTGCTTTATTTTCTGCTCTTTCATCTAAGATGGGAGATAAAGGAATATTAGGACTATCAGGGATAGATAAGGCTTCAGGCAAAACAAAAGAGATGGCAAAACTTTTGAATAAGATTAGCGGTGGAAAAAGTACTTTAATTGTTACGGGAGAGAAAATGGATAATGTAGTTCGTGGAGTAAGAAATATTTCGGGTGTCAGTGTCTTACCGGCAAATTTAATTAATGCTTTAGATGTATTAAAACATGACATGCTACTTTTAACAAAAAATGCAGTTGAAAGGTTAGGAGTGAAAAAATGATTATCTTAAAAAGACCACTTATCACTGAAAAAAGCATGAAACTGGCTGATAAACACCTTTATACTTTTGAGGTGGATAAAAATGCTACCAAGCCTCAGATTGCCAAAGTAGTGGCTGATAAATTTAGTGTCAAAGTTTTAGCTGTTAAAACTATCAATGTTAAAGGCAGAGTAAAACCTCAAAAAAGGGTGAGAAAAACTTTTACTACTGAGTCATTTAAAAAGGCTATTGTGCAGGTAAGTAAACAGTCAAAAATAGCTATTTTTGAAACCCCCAAAGAGGAAGCTGTGGTTACAACTGCTGAGGGTGAACCAATTACCTTAAGAGAAAAGAAAAATATTTTAAGAGGGACAAAAGTTAAAGTAGAAAAATCTGCAGTGGGAGCTGCTCCTACCACTCAAAGAAAGGTGATTCCGACGTAAGGAGGAATCATCCTGAGCCCTGCACCAGAATCGGTGCGGGGCGAAGGATCTATAATATGAAACAACAAAAAACCATTAAAAGATTAAAACATCTTTTGAAAAAACACTCTGGCAGGTCTAATGGAGTATTAACAGTTAGAGGTCAGGGTGGCAGACACAAAAGATATTATAGGGAGATTGATTTTAAAAGGGATAAGTTTGGAGTAGAAGGAATAGTTCAAACTTTGGAATATGATCCAAATAGAAATGTGGATATTGCCTTGATCAAATATGCTGATGGAGAATACAGGTATATCCTTTCCCCAAAAGGGCTTAACACGGGAGATAAAGTTATCTCAGGTGAAAAGGTAGAGGCCAAAGTAGGCAATGCTTTGAGATTAAAAAATATCACCATAGGTAGCCTGGTTCATAATGTAGAAATGGTGCCAGGTAGAGGTGGACAGATGGGTAGAAGTGCTGGAACTAGTATACAACTTCTGGCAAAAGAAGCTGGTTTTGCTCATTTGAAGATGCCCTCTGGTGAAATCAGAATGGTTCCTTTAGAGTCTATGGCCACTATTGGAGCATTAGGTAATGAGGATATGAGACAGAGGGTATTAGGTAAGGCTGGGAGATCAAGACATATGGGTATTAAGCCTACAGTTCGTGGTGTTGCTCAAGATCCTGATTCACATCCTCATGGAGGAGGAGAAGGAAGATCTGGAATAGGTAGAAAAACTCCAATGACTAAATATGGTCGTCCTGCTGTTGGAAATACCAGAAATAAAAAGAAATGGACTAATAAGTACATTTTAAAAAGGAGGAAATAATGGCTAGATCAACTAAAAAAGGACCATATATTGATGCAAAATTACTGAAAAAGGTCATGGCTCAAAAAACAGCAGCTGGTAAGAAAGATCCAATCAAAACTTGGGCCAGAAGGTCACAAATTCCACCTGAGTTTGTGGGACATACCTTTTTAGTACATCAAGGTAAAAATTTTGTGACAGTATTTGTATCAGAATCAATGGTAGGTCATAGATTAGGTGAGTTTGCACCAACCAGAAAGTTTCATGGTCATGGAAAAGTGACAGAAAAATCTACATCAAAAACATAACGTTCTAAAGAAATAATATGGAAATAACA
>Ga0105164_10001564_pt1 | contig 14663 bp, 9 predicted proteins | sample VDWuncwatermetaG_FD_89674 | JGI IMG/M metagenome (GOLD analysis project Ga0105164, IMG submission 89674) | Wastewater microbial communities from Netherlands to study Microbial Dark Matter (Phase II) - VDW unchlorinated drinking water | ecosystem: Environmental > Aquatic > Freshwater > Drinking...
GTGACGACGTATCGCGATTGGCAGTGATGAAATTAATTGGCTCTGAATTCAATCAGAGCGTTTATGTAACGGAGGGAAAAATGTGAATTAAAAATTCAGCTTGACGGGGAAGTCCTTATGGTAGGGTTAGCCGTCAACACTCAGATTCTCCGCGCGCTTGAGTTTGAACTGAACCTCATACTCAAACAAGCTCACGTTCGGGATGACGGCAATAGCGTACCGAAGGCTTTGTGTGATCTCCCGCGCGACGACTATGCCATTTACTCCCCGCTCGGGGCCGAATTGCTTCCGCAGGTAGCCCATGTATCGAGTGAGTTGACCGATGGCATGATCTGGACTGCGCGCCCTCTTGAGTTCGAAAACGTAGAAGGCACCGGTTGAATCTATCGCCAGTATGTCGATAGGACCAACAGGCGTTGGATATTCGATCCCTGTGCGACCTTCTTCATCAGAATAGAGTTTTAATCGCTGGCCATGAACATCAATCGCTGAGAGGTTCTGAGCGATGAAGTCTCGCAACTGAGCCTCGAAACGAAAGGCCGCTTCTTCGGCTTGCTCCTCAGTGTCATCGCCGTTGTTGCCGAGCACCGCAGCAATCGCTTCATCCGTTACCAGCTCGCCAGGCGGCACTAGCCGCACTTCATCAGAGGTAGCCTGAACTGACCATCCCTTTCGCCTTAAGCCGTCGCGAAGCTGGTGCGATGTGCTGTTGGCTGGATGAAGGCCGGGCGGGATATGCTCTGGATGCAGACGCAACCACTCCTTCATCGGATGGACTTCAAGCCCTCCATCGCTGCGAGGAAGTACGACGTTGAAACGAGCCATTGTGTCTCCTATTGACGACTAACGAAGCTGTAAAAAAAGTCTATTCATAGCCGCATCCTGCCGTGAACTAAAACAAATATCAAGGTCGAAGTTGTAACTGAAATTTTGGAGAAGAAAATGGCACGCTACCAACACATCGACACCAGCCCAAGATTTCTTGCTGTTGACCTGCAACGTCAGTTGCTTTCCGGCACCTTCGAACACGCGATGAATTACCTGATCGACAAAGAGCTTGATCTATCCGGTTTCGATGTCCGCTTCACCAACGACGTAACGGGCGCAGCAGCTTACCCGCCCTCTATGCTCCTAAAGGTTGTGTTGTTCGCGTATTCCATGGGCATCGGAAGCGCAAGCAATATCGAGCGCGAACCGTCTCGACCGTGATTTTGCCGCGCAGCACGCTGTAAACCCACGAGGTGTAGGCCAGCACGATAGGCAGGAAGATGAGCACCACCCAGAACCAGTTGAATTGCACTACGTCATGGTTACCTCATACCTGCGTAAGCGCAGCGCTTTTTGATACTATGCATGCAATCAGATCGTTCCAGGATTTTGCAAAAGATTCGGTGCCCTCGCGCTGGAGATCGGCCGCAAGCGCTTCATCGTTGATGCCCTCGCGGGTGAATTCCGCGATGACCGCTTCCACCGTTTCGGCATGACCTTCATCAAACGGTAGTACGTTCTTTACTTTACCGTGCCAGGCGAAAGCGAGCAGTGTCTTTTCGGGGATGGTATCGACCGTATCCGGTGCAGCCAGCGCTTCGACGTACAGGGTGTCTGAAGCTGCCGGATCTTTGGTGCCGGTGCTGGCCCACAGCAGGCGTTGCGGTCGTGCTCCGGAAGCGACCAGTTTCTGCCAACGCTTTGATGCCAGCAAATCGCGGTAGGCTTTGTAGGTGCGCATGGCGATGGCGATGCCAAGACGGTTGTTGCGGAATTCACCCTGAGCCTTGTCCTTGACGGCTACGTCCCAGCGGCTGACGAAAATCGAGGCCACGGAGCCGATCTTGGGATCCAGACCGGCGGCAATGCGCCGCTCGATGCCGCGCATATACGCTTCTGCAGCAGCAATATAGTGCTCGCGGGAAAACAGCAGCGTGACGTTCACCGGCACGCCCGCGAAGATCGCCTCCTCGATCGCGGGAATGCCGGCAGGAGTACCCGGTATCTTGATGAAAAAATTGGGACGTTGTGCGCGTTTATGCAGTTGCACAGCCGCCTTGATCGTGGCGGCGGTATCGTCGGCGAGCAGCGGCGAGACCTCCAGTGATACCCAACCGTCGATACCGCCGGTGGCGTTGTGAACCGGACAGAAAAGATCAGCGGCCTTGGTCAGGTCTTCCAGCGCAAGTTCGAAGAACAACGCTTCACCCGATTTACCTGCAAGCGCTTTTTTACGGATCGCATCATCGTAGAAATCACTGTTCTTGATCGCATGTTCGAAGATCGTCGGATTGGAGGTCAGTCCGGTTACTGACAACTCGCTGATATAGCGGGCCAGTGTGCCGCTCGTCAAAAGTTCGCGCGTGATGTTGTCGAGCCAGAGACTTTGACCGAGATCGTGCAGCTGTTGTGTGGCTTTCATTGTTTTTCCTTTTCCAGTATCGGGTTGTGCCAGCTTCCATCTGCCGCAATGAGCGCGTCAGCTTGTTTCGGTCCCCAGCTGCCGGGCTTGTAGCGGTAAACAGTGCGGGGTATGTCAAGAACAGGATCAATCACTGCCCATGCAGCCTCAACTGCGTCCTCATGGGTGAACAGCGCGCCATCGCCGGCCATGGCATCACTCAACAGCCGCTCATAGGGTGTTTCCTTTTTTAACTGTTCATCCAGCAAGTAGAGCTCGCGCTGGTCGCCGACGAATTCCTTGCCTGCGCGCTTGACGCGTGCGGCGAGGGCGACGGCTGAGTTGGGAGAGAGCCGGAAGCGCAGATAATTGGCCCGCCCATCCACAGGCGCTGAATCGTCGAACAACCTTTGCGGTGGCGGCTTTAATTCCACCAGCACTTCGGCCGCTGTGGCCGCCATACTTTTGCCGGAACGCAGATACCACGGCACCCCCTGCCAGCGCCACGAATCGATGAACAGCTTCAACGCACAGAAGGTCTCGACGTCAGATCTCTTCGCCACGCCTATCTCTTTCCGGTAGCCGGCGTACTGACCGTGCACCACGTCGCTGAGCTGCAGCGGGCGCATGGCCTGGAACACCTTGGCTTTCTCGCTGTGCACGGCACCAAAACCCTGATAGGTCGGCGGTTCCATGGCAAGCAGCGCGACGATCTGGAATAAATGATTCTGGATCACGTCGCGCAGGCAACCGGTTCTTTCGTAGAATGCGCCGCGGTTTTTCACGCCGAAATCCTCGGCCAGCGTGATCTGTACGCTCGCCACGCAGTTGCGGTTCCAGATCGGTTCAAGAAATGAATTGGCGAACCGGAAATAGAGGATATTCATGATCGCCTCTTTCCCGAGATAATGGTCGATGCGGAAGATCGAATCTTCAGCAAATACCGACAACGCTATTTTGTTGAGCGCCCGCGCCGAAGCCAGATCGCGTCCAAACGGTTTTTCAACGATGACGCGCGCATTTGTTGCCAGACCCGCAGCACCGAGATTATTGATCACCGTGGAGAATAGTGAAGGTGGAATGGCGAGGTAGTGCGCTGGGCGGCGGGCCTTTCCCAAAGCCAGCTTGAGCGCTTTGAACGTTGCCGTATCGTTGTAATCACCACTTACATATTGGAGCCGGGAAAGAAGGTGGGCGAGAGCGCTCCGGTCATCGATCTTGCCGGCGTGCTTGATGCTTACTTGCACATGTTTGCGCAATTCCGCCAGACTCCACTTTGAGAATGAAACACCTATCACCGGCATGTTGAGGGCACCTTGCTTGGCCATCGCGTAGAGGGCAGGAAAAATCATCTTGTGGGCAAGATCGCCGGTCACGCCGAAGATCACCAGCGCATCGGCTGCCGTCAAATGGCTATGAGTGCTAGCTATCTCAGCGTGCTTATTTTTTTTCATCATGTCCGCCAAACTGTTTGCGCATCGCGGACAGAACCCGGTTGGCATAGTCGGCATTGCCGCGCGACGCAAAGCGCTCGAACAGCGCCGCGTTGATGACCGGTATGGGCACACCCTCGTCGATGGCGGCCAGTGCCGTCCAGCGTCCCGCACCCGAATCCGACACATGCCCCGAGAATCCGCTGAGCTCGGCATCCTCAACCAGCGCGGCGGCGGTCAGGTCGAGCAGCCATGACGACACCACACTGCCGCGCCGCCAGACTTCCGCGATCTCGGGAAGGTTCAGCTCATATTGGTAATACTGCGGGTCGCGCATCGGCGTGGTCTCCGCATCGCTATCGTGTGAGCGCTTGCCGGCGTTTGCGTTGCGCAGGATGTTCATCCCTTCGGCATAGGCGGCCATCAGGCCATACTCGATACCGTTGTGCACCATCTTGACGAAGTGGCCCGCACCGGTCGGACCGCAGTGCAGATAGCCGTACTCTGCAGGACCGGGCTTACCTTTTTTTCCTGGCGTACGTTCCGCCGACTCGACACCGGGTGCGATGCTCCTGAAGATCGGGTCCAGATATTTTACGATCTGATTCTCTCCACCGATCATCAGGCAGAAGCCGCGCTCCTGCCCGAACACTCCGCCGCTGGTGCCGCAATCGATGTAATGTATGCCGCTGGCCATCAGTTGTTTGGCTCTCAGGATATCGTCCCTGTAGTAGCTGTTGCCGCCGTCGATGATGATGTCACCGGCGTCCATGCGCGCGGCCAGCTCCTCGATTGTCTTGCCCGCGACACCGGCGGGAACCATCACCCAGACCGCGCGGGGCTTGGCCAGCTTCGCAACCAACTCGTCGATTGAGGCAGCAGCCTGAATGTCGCGGCCCACGATCTTCTTCACAGCGGCGGGGTTCACGTCGTAGACGACACAGTTGTGGCCATCTTTCGTCAAGCGCAGTACCAAGCTGGCACCCATACGTCCTAATCCGATCATGCCTAGATGCATCTTGAATCTCCTTGCTTAATTGGGTACTAACAACGGTATGAGCAACGCAGACTCCACCAGTACATCGACACCCGCTGCGGGCATGATCGCCCGCGCCGGAATGTCCTTGCCGGCACGCCACTCGGCCACTGCCCTATGTTTGGACTCTCCGCTGACCAGAAATATCACTTGCCGCGCACGGCTCAATCGCGCCGCACTCAACGACACACGCTGCGGCGGTGGTTTGGGTGCGTCCAACACTGCCAGTGTGTCCGGCGAACCGGGCGCTGTGCCCCACTCATGATCGGGAAACAGACTTGCCGTATGGCCGTCTTCGCCAAGTCCGAGCAGCACCAGATCGAAGCCGTCGACTGCCCACAGAGTTTCGCCATACATACGCGCCGCTTGAACTGCACCCAGTTCCGCAGGTATCACATGTAACTGCAACGCGGGAATCGGCACGCGATCGAGCCAAACCTCCGCGGCCATGCGCGAGTTGCGCGCTGGATCAACTGGCGGCAAACAGCGCTCGTCGCCGAAATAGATGTGCCATGCAAACCAATCCGTTTCGGCTGTGCGTAGCCCGTGATAAATTCCACGTGGTGTGTCTCCGCCGGCAAGCACGAGATGGAACTGGCCGCGTTCATGAATAGCCTGTGCCGCACTGGCAAGGATAGTCTCAATCGCCATTTGTTGTAACGCCAACTTATCGGCAACCGCATGCCAGCGGCGCAGTTCTAATTCTACGGGATTCATCGGTCAGTACTCGCCACCCATCGCCCGCAGGCGTGTCCGCAATGAATAGATCTCGTCCAGCAATTCCAGCGCCAGTGCCACCCCGGCGAGATCAATGCCCAGGTCACGCTATTTAACATGATGTTTATTCCTTAATCTTAAATAATGCTGATTAATTTAAATTCACAATGCATGACGCAGAGCTAACCAAGCGTCATGGCACATCAAGGTAAGCTTTTAAGTGTGACCAAACTGTTCGCCAGCACACATAGTTATGTGAACAAGCTATTAGGAAGTTCGCTGGCCGAGAGGTGACAGTCCTTGTTTAAGTGCGTCAACGCACAGAAGGATTCATGACCAACCCCCATCATCTACCTATGAGTGTTGTGTAACGACTACGACACTTCTGAAAAAAGACAGCAATGTCGCTAATCATTGAAAATGAACATAGCAGCTGCTATGAATATCAAATTTGCTGGGGTCTTTCTCTTAGCCGCTGCGCTACTCATGCCGGCTTTCTCCTATGCAGCGGATACGTCCACCGATACTACTGGTCAATATATTAAGATGCAACTATAACCGCAAAATTAAAAGCAAGTTTTGCATATGATAAATGGGTCCAAGGTCGGGACATCAGTGTTCGTACCGATCATAGCGTTGTCGATTTAACCGGAACTGTTGGCAGCACGAAGGAATTTAATCGTGCCACGGCACTTGCGACAAAATTTGAAGGTGTAAAGGCAGTACACAATAATTTGAAGATTAATACCAATTAAGCTTGAACCTGTCTGTGCAACAGTGCGGTATTGGGAAAGCTTGCTGATGATCAATTTGAAGTTGCTGAAGGAAAATGCGAGCAGCTGTCCGAAAAAAAGTAAGAAAGAAGAATAAAATGCCAGAGTTCGGATCGCCCTTTTCAGGGTTAGCAAACAACAGGAAGCTCACGCATGAGGAGCTCGTCAGAGCAATTCGTTTCATGGTGGCGGCAGAGTACGAAGCGACACAGTTGTACCTGCAGCTTGCCGAGTCAACCGACAACAAGCTCGCCGTGAAAGTGCTCAAGGAAATTGCGGACGAGGAACTGGTACACGCGGGAGAGTTTCTGAGATTGCTCCATGAGCTTGCCCCCGATGAAGCAAAGTTCTATGCGAAGGGGGCAAAAGAAGTAGAAGAAAAAATCAAGAAGATGAAGTAAGGGATTGCCTTGAACAATTCCGACACGCTCTTCAACTGCTTCGCCATTCCACCTCAATCTTATAGAGTGACCTCAGTCTGGTGTATAGAAAATTGCACCAGAGCCTCGCAATTCGTCACACCCTCAACCCATACCGAAACAAGAGAATAATCATGACCGAAAAGACCGCCGTCGTTCACTGGGAAGGCCAAGGCAAGAAGGGCCAGGGCAAGATCAGTACCGAGACCGGAGCGCTGAAGAACTATCCCTACGGCTTTGCGAGCCGTTTCGAGGACGAGCAGAGCGCGCTTTATATGATGTTCAATGCGGGTGACGATGCGATCGATTTTGCTTTGCCTCCCGTAGCGCAAGGAACACGATGGCATCAGGCCGTTGATACCGCCCGCGTAGCGCCAAAAGACCTGTTCGCTGCGGGCGAGGAACCGCTTTGGAAAGATCCGCAAACGTACCAACTGAGCCCCCGGGCCAGCGCCATACTGCTGGTTCGATATACGGCGTTGCCGGAGGCATTATGAAAAGAGCACTCACAAGAATTTTTTCTGACCTCTGCAAAAAACCGTCATTGTCCGGGCTGCAAAATAAAGCAGGCATCATCCATAAACCTCGCTGAATCCAAAACATGCAGATCCTTCCATTACGCTTGCAAACCTGGCTAAGCAGAAAAAAAAGGAAAATAGATCCGCGCGCGCGCGCGACACCTTTGCGCTCAGAATTATTCAGTATCGAACAATTGGCTCGACATGCCAAAGCACTTGCGGACTATCATCAGGTAGTCACAAGGCGTGGATCCAACTGTCTGTTAGACAGGTTGGTTCAAAACGAGGACACATTAAGAGCTTTTAATCACTCGACCCTTGCCCTGCTTCCAGGCCATTTCATCACACCCGCCGGCGAATGGCTGCTCGACAACTTCTACCTGATCGAAGAGCAGATTCAAATGGCCAGGCGGCATCTGCCCAAGGGCTACAGCCGGGAATTGCCTCGTCTATTGAATGGCTCGTCCGCCGGACTGCCGCGCGTTTACGATATCGTGCTCGAGTTGATCTCGCATGAGGATGCGCAGATTGATGTGGGTTCGCTCAGCGCCTTCATCGCCGCTTACCAAACGGTGGATTCCTTGAAACTGGGCGAGTTGTGGGCCATTCCCATCATGTTACGCCTGGGGCTGATTGAAAATCTCCAGCGCGTCGCCACCCTGCTGACTATCGCCCGGGCGGATCGCGATCGTGCGGGCGAGTGGATCGATCGTTTGCAGGATATGGCGGAGAAAAACCCGTCTCACCTCGTCATCGTGGTGGATGACATGGCGAAGTCCGATTTCCCCCTATCCAGTTCGTTCGTGGCGGAATTCAGTCAGCGCTTGTCGCAACAAAGTCCGGTGTTGCATCTCGCGCGAAGCTGGCTCGAACAGCGGGTCGTTGAGCAAGGTTCATCCGTCGAGCATCTGGTCCAACAAGAAAGCCAAAATCAGGCTGCCGACCGGGTTTCCGTGAGCCACAGCATTGCCAGCCTTCGTTTCTTGAGCGCAATGAACTGGAAGGCGTTCGTGGAATCCATGAGTCTGGTCGAGGAGACTTTGCGCTCGGATCCTGCCGACGTTTACAGCAAAATGGATTTCTCAACCCGGGATCGCTATCGCCATTCGGTCGAAGCCATCTCCCGGTGCAGCCAGTTTTCGGAAGCGGAGGTTGCGCGCAAGGCCGTGCAACTGGCCGCAGACGGCGCACGTCTAAAGGGACACGAAGATCGATCCGCACATGTGGGCTTCTATCTGGTAGACCAAGGCCACGCCATGCTGGGGCGCGTGGCGAATGTGCGGTGGCCATGGGGTACGATCATCGAGCGCAGCATCCGCCGTTTTCCGCTGACATTTTATGTGGGCGGTATTGCGGCAATGACTTTGTTCGCCACGTCCGTATTTGTGTGGCAGGCCGAGAAGCTGGCAGTGCAGGGATGGGAACTCGTTTTCTTTACTCTTGTTGGACTCCTTTGCGCCAGCCAGTTGGCCGTGGCGCTGATGAACTGGCTGTCCACGCTTCTGGTGAAACCCTGCCTGCTCCCGCGCCTGGATTATTCTTCCGGCATCACGCCCGATTGCAGGACTATGGTGGTGGTCCCCACCATGTTCACGAGCCTGACCGGGGTTGATCGCCTGATCGAAACATTGGAAATCCATCATCTCGCGAATCGGGATCAACACCTGCATTTCGCCTTGCTGACGGATTTTCAGGATGCAGCGGAAGAAGTAATGCCCGGCGATCAAGCGCTGCAACAACGGGCAATAGCCGGTGTCGAGATGCTGAACCAGAAATATCACGCCGGAAATAATACCCTGTTCTTTTTGCTGCACCGACCGCGCCGCTGGAACGCCGCAGAAGGCGTGTGGATGGGTTACGAACGCAAGCGTGGCAAACTCATGGAGTTCAACGCGCTCCTCCGTGGCGGTTCCCGTGACTGCTTTTCAGAGATCGTGGGAGAGACAGCCATCCTGCCGTCAATCAAGTATGTCATCACGCTCGATACAGACACCCAGCTGCCGCGCGATGCCGCGCGGCAGCTTGTGGGCACGATGGCCCATCCATTGAACCATCCGGTATTCGATGCCGTTCGTGAAATTGTCACCACAGGCTACAGCATTCTACAGCCGCGCGTCGGCGTGAGTCTGCCGAGTTCACGACGTACCTGGTTCGTCCGGCTTTTTGCCGGCGACGCGGGCATTGATCCTTATACGCGGGAAGTGTCGGACGTGTATCAGGATATATTTCAGGAAGGCTCATATGTCGGCAAAGGCATTTACGATGTGGACGCTTTCGAGCGAGCCATGCACGGACGCTTTCCGGAAAACACCATACTCAGCCACGATCTGCTGGAAGCGTGTCACGCCCGTTCCGCGCTGGTGAGCGACGTGGAGTTCTTCGAGGAATATCCTTCCTGCTACAACGTGGACATGGCCCGGCGTCACCGCTGGATACGCGGCGATTGGCAGATCACGCAATGGCTGCTGCCGCGTGTGCCAGGCGCTGAAACCGGCCGCATTGCCAACCCGCTGTCCGTGCTGTCACAGTGGAAAATACTCGACAATCTGCGGCGCAGCCTCGTCCCGCTGGCGCTGGTATTGCTATTGCCGGGCGCATGGTTGCTCTTTCCCGAAATCGGCGGACTGGGGCCGCTGTTGGTGCTTGCCATCATTGCTTTTCCCGGAGTGTTGGCGCTGGCAAGTGCTTTGCGCAAGCCGACAGATTTGCCCTGGGCGCTGCATTTGCGCAGCCTGTCGGATTTGGGCACCCATCAACTCGGACAGGTCTTACTCACGCTGGCTTTTCTCCCCTACGATGCCTTCATCAGCATGGATGCCATCGGCAGGACACTGCTGCGTTTGCTGGTGACGCATAAACAACTGCTGGAATGGAAAATATCGAGTGATTCCGAACGCCTAAGCTGCACCGCTCTTTCCAGCTATTTTGCCCGAATGTGGATCGCGCCCCCGGTCGCGCTGGCATCGGGAATATTTCTGGCCATCATGCGAGCAGATCAACTGCCAGCGGCCTTGCCGATTCTGGCTCTCTGGTTTGTCTCGCCGTGGATCGCCTGGTGGATCAGCAAACCTATTAAATCCGTTCCAACGAATTTGTCGGCAGAGCAATTGAGTTTTCTGCGCGTCACCGCCCGCAGAACCTGGCATTTTTTTGACACCTTTGTCAACGCACAGGAAAACTGGCTGCCACCGGACAACTTTCAGGAAAATCCTAACCCGGTGATCGCATCGCGAACCTCGCCGACGAATATGGGTTTGGCTTTACTGGCCAATCTGGCTGCACACGATTTTGGCTATGCTTCGACTGCACGTTTGATTCAGCGCAGCCAAGACAGCCTCGCAGCGATGCTACGGCTCGAACGGCATCGCGGGCATTTCTACAACTGGTATGAAACCCGCACGCTGCAACCCCTCCATCCGCTTTACGTTTCCAGTGTGGACAGTGGCAACCTTGCGGGACATTTGCTTACGCTGGCATCCGGGCTGCGGGAACTGGCAGATGAGCCGATTTATACCGCGCAAATATTTGCGGGTCTGCGCGACACGTTGAAAGTGCTGATGGAATTGGTCGGCGCAAATACCATGCTATCGCAACTCGACGCAGAATTGGAGAACGCGCCTGCCGCACTGCACAAAGGTTATGCCTTGCTGGAACAGGTGACGATCCTTGCAGGCAATGTCGCCGTTACGTTTGCACACGGCGAACCTGCGCATCAGCATTGGAGCCGATCACTGCAACAGAGCTGCGAAGAGCATCTGGAAGATTTGCGCCATCTCGCACCGTGGTTGCGCGACGGGGAAAGGTTGATGCATGCCTCGGGCGACTTTGCCGAAAAACTCCTGCATTTTGACCCTGCCCCCAGCTTGCGCGAAATCTCGATACTGCCCAAATCACTCAGCCCTTTGAGCGGTGACAGCGAACTCTCGCGCTGTTTGCTGCAAGCGGGCGAAGTTGCCCGCCAGCGCTTGCTCGCACTAGAAGCCCTAGCCAAACAAAGCGACGAACTGGCGGTGATGGACTTCACGTTTTTGTTCGATCGCGAGCGGGAATTGTTTTCCATCGGCTTCAACGTTGGCGAAGGACGCTGCGATGCCAGCTTCTATGACCTGTTGGCTTCGGAGGCGCGCTTGTGCAGCTATGTCGCCATCGCCTTGGGGCAGGTTCCGCAGGTACACTGGTTCTCCATGAACCGCTTGCTCATCGCCTCCAGAGGCGAGCCAGTTCTGGTTTCCTGGAGCGGCTCGATGTTCGAATATTTGATGCCACTGCTGGTCATGCCCAACTATGAAAAAACCTTGCTGGATCACAGTTGCCAGGCGGCGGTGCAGCAACAGATCGCTTATGGCAACATGCATGGCGTGCCTTGGGGAATTTCCGAATCGGGGTACAACCGGGTGGATGTGCAACTGAACTACCAGTACCGCGCCTTCGGCGTGCCGGGTTTGGGTTTGCAACGCGGTCTGGCCGATGATCTGGTGATCGCGCCCTACGCCAGCGTGATGGCACTGATGCTTGTGCCGCAGCAGGCCTGTGAAAACTTGCAACGCCTAGCGAGCGAGGGTAGGGCAGGGGACTATGGTTTTTATGAGGCGGTGGATTACACTCCGGCACGTTTGCCGCCAGATGAAAGCAGCGCCACCATCCGCTCTTTTATGGCGCACCATCAGGGCATCAGCCTGTTGGCGCTGGATAATGTGTTGCGCGATTACCCCATGCAACGGCGCTTCATGGCCTGCCCTTTGCTCAAGGCGGCAGACTTGCTGTTGCAGGAGCGTGTGCCGAAGACCGTGGCGAGTGTGTTATCCGAAGAGTTGACGATGGAGAAATCGCACAACGTGACCGGGGTCAGCGATGACGCCATGCGCGTGCTAAAAAATCCCAACACGACCATGCCGGAAGTTCACCTGTTGTCCAATGGTCGTTACCATGTGGTCATCAGCAGCGCCGGTGGCGGATACAGCCGCTGGCGCGATCTGGCGGTCACCCGCTGGCGCGAAGATGCAACGCGCGACTGCTGGGGTACGTTTGTTTATCTGCGCGATGTGGCGACCGGGGAATTCTGGTCTACGGCGTATCAACCCACCCTGCGCGCGACCAAAGGTTATGAAGCCATCTTCACGCAGTCTCGTGCGGAATTTCGGCAATACCATGCCGGACTGGAAACCCACACCGAGATCAGCGTGTCGCCGGAAGACGATATTGAACTGCGGCGCATCACCCTCACCAACCGTTCAAGCTCACCGCGCGTGATCGAGTTGACCAGCTACGCGGAAGTAGTGCTCGCCACGCCCGCGGCGGATACGGCGCATCCCGCTTTCAGCAACCTGTTTGTGCAGACGGAACTTGTGCAGCAGTTCTCCGCGCTGCTGTGTACCCGCCGCGCTCGCTCACATGACGAGAAACCTCCGTGGTTGTTGAATCTGATGCTGGTTCGTGGCGATGAACAAGGAAATTTCTCCTGCGAAACAGACCGCGCCCGCTTTGTGGGGAGGGGCGGCAGCCTGTCCAACCCGGCTGCGATGCAAGGCACTACGCCTTTGTCCAACACGGTCGGTTCCGTGCTCGATCCCATTGTATCGTTGCGGCGCACCATCAACTTGCTCCCGCATCAATCAGTCATCGTCGACCTGATACTGGGCGTAACGGAAAGCCGTGCAGCCGCGCTGGAGCAGGTGGAAAAATACCAGAGCGCGCGCATGGCCGAGCGCGCTTTTGATCTGGCCTGGACGCACAGCCAGGTGACCTTGCACCTGCTCAATGCCACGGATGCGGAGGCCCAGCGCTATGCCAGACTGGCCGGTGCGTTGATTTATGCCGACCCTGCCCGCCGCGCCAGCCCGGTCGTGTTGCGCAACAACCGGCGCGGACAAAACGGTCTGTGGAGTTACGGAATCTCAGGCGACGCGCCGCTGGTTCTGCTACGCATCAGCCACATGGAAAAGATCGAGCTGGTTCGGCAAGTCATCAAGGCGCACTCATACTGGCGCATGAAAGGGCTGACGGTCGAACTGGTTATATTGAACGAAGACGTTTCGGTTTACCGCCAATCCTTGCACGATATGATCATCAGTCTGATTTCGTCCGGAATTGAAGCGCCAATGCTGGACAAGCCCGGCGGCATCTTTGTCCGCCGCCTCGAACAAATTCCCGGTGACGATCTGGTACTGCTGCAATCGGTAGCACGCATCGTTCTGGATGATGAGAAGGGAACATTGACGGAGCAACTGGCACACCGCGCTGTGCTGGAACCCGTTATTCCGGCGCTAGTGACCACCCGTTTAAGTTTCGCCACTTTGCCCGCGCCGCTGCCGCAGCGCGAACTGGATTTTGCCAACGGACTCGGTGGTTTCACCCGCGACGGCCACGAATATGTCATCACCCTGCAAGCCGACCAAATGACACCAGCACCTTGGGTCAACGTGCTGGCCAATCCCTATTTCGGCACGGTGGTTTCTGAGAGCGGCTCCGCTTATACCTGGGTCGAGAATGCCCATGAATTTCGCCTGACACCGTGGCACAACGATCCGGTGCAGGACACCAGCGGCGAGGCGATTTACATACGCGACGAGCAGACCGGACAATACTGGTCGCCCACGCCTTCCCCAGCGCGCGGAAGAACGCCCTATGTCATACGCCACGGCTTCGGCTACAGCGTGTTCGAGCATAGCGAAAATGGCATCGCCTCCGAGCTGTGGGTGTATGTGGCGATGGATGCGCCGGTGAAATTATCGGTGTTGAAATTGCGCAATGTCTCGGGGCATCCGCGCCGCCTGTCGGTCACCGGCTACTGCGAATGGGTTTTGGGCGATTCGCGGCATAAAAATCTGCTACATGTGCAAACCGAAGTGGACATCAAGACCGGCGCACTGCTGGCGCGCAACTATTACAGCACCGAATATAGCGGGCGCATCGCGTTCTTCGACGTGAACGATGCGGGGCGCACTGTTAGCGGCGACCGCAAAGAGTTCATCGGCAGAAACGGTAGCCTGTCGCGACCGGCAGCACTGGAGCGCGTCCGCCTTTCCGACAAAGTCGGCGCGGGGCTTGACCCGTGCGGCGCGGTGCAAGTCGTGATTGATCTGGCGAATGGCGAAGAGCGGGAAACCAGTTTTCGGCTGGGAGTCGGACGCAATCCGAGCGAGGTGCAGGATTTGATCCGGCGCTTCCGCCAGGTGGATGCCAGCCGCGCAACACTCGAAGGCGTCTGGGACTATTGGAATCGAACCCTGGGCGCGGTGAACGTTGATACGCCCGATCCCGCTGTGAATGTAATGGCGAACGGCTGGCTGTTATATCAGACCCTGAGCTGCCGATTGTGGGGACGATCGGGGTTTTACCAATCCGGTGGTGCCTACGGCTTCCGCGACCAGTTGCAGGA
>Ga0105164_10001566_pt1 | contig 14660 bp, 13 predicted proteins | sample VDWuncwatermetaG_FD_89674 | JGI IMG/M metagenome (GOLD analysis project Ga0105164, IMG submission 89674) | Wastewater microbial communities from Netherlands to study Microbial Dark Matter (Phase II) - VDW unchlorinated drinking water | ecosystem: Environmental > Aquatic > Freshwater > Drinking...
ACCTCAGAACAAAGGACAGTCACCGGAAACCTGGCAAATATAGTAAGATTAGTAGAAGTGAATAAGATAACCCCCCCTGCCGTTATTGTTGTGGGGGAGGTCGTAAGGTTAAGAAAGGCGTTAAACTGGTTTGAGAAGAAGCCTCTCTTCGGCAAAAGGATAATCGTTACCCGCGCCAGGCACCAGGCAAGCGTATTTTCAGAAAAACTTATCGCGCTGGGGGCTGATGTTATAGAGATACCGGTTATAGATATCGTTTCTTTAAAGGCGGACAAACAGCTCTTTGGCGTTTTGCCGCGTGATAAATATGATTGGGTATTCTTCACCAGCCAGAATGGAGTAAGCGAATTTTCTGCAATCCTAAAAAGGACAGGAAAAGACAGCCGTATCCTTGCCGGCACAAGGATATGCGCCATAGGCAGTGAAACTGCGGCAGCCTTGGCTAATATAGGAATAAAGGCGGATTATGTGCCGAGGCGTTTTTACGCCGAGGAGATAGTAAGGCATTTCAAAAGCGCCAAATTTAAGGGCGGCAGGGCGTTGATATTACGGGCAAGGCAGGCGCGCGATATCTTGCCGCAGGGTTTAAGAAAGGCGGGCTTGGCAGTTAAGGTGATAGACCTGTATGATACGCGAGCTGAAAAAGGCAGCGCCTTAAAGATCAGGGAAGCGCTGAAGGGCAGGATAGATTTAGTCACTTTTACAAGCTCATCAACCGTGAGGAATTTTGTTAAATTATTGCGCGGGGATTACCTACGCAAGCTTTCCGGCATAAAGGCCGCCTCTATCGGGCCGGTCACCTCCGGGACCTTAAAAGAGTTCGGCCTGAAAGCGGATATAGAGGCAAAGGTTTTTACGATTAATGGGTTAATAGAGGCGATTATCCAAAAATGATTAATTGTACAAGGCTACTTTGCGCAAAACCGGGTTTTTATGATGAGATCAGATATAAGAAGGGTAAACCCGCCGATACCAACCGCCCGATAGTGGTCTGGAACAGCACCAAGAGCTGTAACTTAAAGTGCGTGCACTGTTATTTTGACGCCAGGCGCGAAAAGGATAAAAACGAACTTACCACCGAACAGGCGAGGCTGATGATAGATGACCTGGTTGATTTCGGCGCGCCTGTATTATTATTTTCAGGTGGAGAGCCATTGATGCGGCAGGATCTCTTTACGCTTGGCAGCTACGCCGTAAATAAAGGATTGCGCACGGCGATCTCCACAAACGGCACGTTAATTACCAAAGAAGCGGCAAAGAAAATAAAAGACGCGGGGTTCTCTTATGTCGGGATAAGCCTAGACGGCCTTAAGGCGGTCAATGACAAATTCCGATGTCAGGATGGCGCCTTTGAAAAGACCTTGGAGGGGATCAGAAACTGCATCGCCTGCGGCGTGCGCGCTGGCCTGCGTTTTACGATTAACAGGCATAATTTCATGGATGTCTCCGGGATATTTGACCTCATAGAAAAAGAAGGCATAAAGCGCGCCTGTTTTTATCACCTGGTCTATTCCGGCAGGGGCAGCGCCATGGTAAAAGATGACCTGACAGCCGCTCAGGCGCGCGATACTATGGACCTTATTTTTGAACGCACCAAAAGGCTCTGCGCTAAGGATATGGACGCAGAGGTCCTGACCGTTGATAATCACGCTGACGGCGTTTATCTGTACCTGCGCCTTAAGGATAAAGATGATAAACAGGCGCGGGAGGTGATGGATCTCCTTAAGATAAACGGCGGAAATAAATCGGGCATCGGGATCGCCGACGTGGATAACCTGGGAAATGTCCATGCCGACCAGTTCTGGAGGCATTATTCATTCGGCAATGTATTGGAAAGGAAATTCAGCGAGATCTGGAGCGATGAGACCAATGAACTAATGAAAAACTTAAGAAACCGGCTTACGCTCTTAAAGGGAAAATGCGGCCGTTGCGCCTTTAAGGATATATGCGCGGGAAACTTCCGGGTCAGGGCTGAGGCGGTTTATGACGATGTGTGGCAGGAAGACCCTGCCTGCTATTTAACCGAAAAGGAAATCGCGAACAAGTGATAGGCATGGAATTTCCTAAAGTGAGGATGAGGGATAGAAGAAAGGACGAGGCGGCGCGACGGGAACACCGCCAGACCCCTGGGTTGTCGCCTAAGGATTTTATTATGCCCGTATTTATCAAGGAAGGCATATCCGGAAAAAGCGAGATCAAGTCCATGCCTGGGATATTCCAATTTTCATTACAAGAGGCCGCTAACGAGGCGCAAAGGGTTTACGATGCCGGTATTTCGTCAGTAATCTTATTTGGCATACCCGAACATAAGGATACCGTGGGCTCAGCCGCTTATGACAGAGACGGAATTGTTCAAAGGGCGATACGCGCGATTAAAAAAAAGGCCCCGAAGATAGGCGTGATTGCTGATGTATGCATGTGCGAGTATACCTCGCATGGCCATTGCGGGATAATAAAAAAGTCACAAGTCAGAAGTCACAAGTCACAAGATCGATTCACGGTGGACAATGACGCAACCATTGATATATTGGCAAGGATTGCGGTTTCGTATGCCGAGGCCGGGGCGGATATGGTCGCGCCAAGCGCGATGATGGACGGACAGGTGAAGAAGATAAAAGAGGCGCTGGTTAAAAATAATTATACTAAGGTAAAGATTATGTCTTATTCGGCAAAGTACGCCTCCGGCTTTTACGGGCCGTTCAGGGAGGCCGCCGAGAGCCCGCCGCAATTTGGAGACAGAAAGGCCTACCAGATGGATTATCATAATTCCGATGAGGCCGTGCTGGAGGCAAGATTAGATATTAAGGAAGGCGCGGATATCATTATGGTCAAGCCGGCGCTTGGGTATCAGGATATAATATACAGGTTAAAGAAAGAACTCGCGTTTCCGCTCGCCTGTTATTCTGTAAGCGGGGAGTATTCTATGATGAAGGCAGCGGCAGGCGAAGGATATATTGATGAAGAGAAGACGGCCCTTGAGGCCCTGGCGGGTTTTAAACGTTCAGGCGCTGATTTTATAATTACTTACTACGCCCTGGAGGCGGCTAAATGGCTGAAAAACAAAAAGCGGATCTAAGGATGGTCGCCTGGGAAGTGACGCGTAGCTGCAATCTGGCCTGCAGCCACTGCCGCGCCTCAAGTAAATACGGACCGTATCCGAATGAGCTGAGCACCGATGAATGTTTGCGCATACTGGATGATATCGCCTCTTTCAGCAGGCCCATTATCATATTGACGGGCGGGGAGCCGTTGTTAAGAAAAGATATATTCGAGATAGCCAAATACGGAAAAACAAAAGGCCTCACAATGGTTATGGCGCCTAACGGGACGCTGCTTAATGACGAAAATATCAATAAGATTATCGCCTCAGACATAAAAAGGATCTCTATCAGTTTAGACGGGCCGGATGAGGCCTCGCATGATAATTTAAGGCAAGTCCCGGGCGCGTTTAAGCGGGCGCTGGAGGGGATAGAGAGATCAAAGGGCGCCGGCCTCGAATTTCAGATAAATACAACCGTTACCACAAGAAATATTAAACTGCTTCCCCGGATAATTAACCTGGCGAAGGCATTAGGCGCGCGGGCGCACCACATCTTTCTACTCGTGCCTACGGGGCGCGCCAAAGAGATGATTAATGAAGAGTTATCAACATCAGAATATGAGGAGACGCTTAAATTGCTGGCCCAAGAGAAAACGATGTCCTCTTTAGAGATAAAGATCACCTGCGCCCCGCATTTTAACCGCATCCTGCTGGAGGCCCATCCGGAAAGCGCGTCTTCTCTTCGCGGAAGGGGCTGTATGGGCGGCGTCAGTTTCTGTTTTATCTCGCACCTCGGCGAGCTTCAGCCCTGCGGTTATCTTGAAATTAAATGCGGCAACGTCCGTGAGCAGGGTTTTAAAAAGGCGTGGTTTGAATCAGAGGTCTTTAATAATTTAAGGGATTTCTCCAATTATAAGGGAAAATGCGGGGTGTGTGAATTTAGAGCCGTCTGCGGCGGGTGCCGCGCCAGGGCATACGCAAAATATTCGGATTATTTAAGAGAGGAGCCTTATTGCGCATACGAACCGAAGATTGGCTCACTAAAGACATGTTAAACTCATTGGATAAACGCATCTTAAACCGGTTGCAGAATGACACCCCATTTGTAGAAAGGCCGTGGGAGACAATAGCCCGAGATCTCGGGATCACAGAAAATCTCCTTATAAAAAGGATTACATTTTTCAAAAAAAATGGCATAATTCGCAGAATAAGCGCGATTTTTTCTCCACGCAAAATTAATTTTATATCTACCCTGGTCGCGGTAAAGACCGCTCCGGGCAGTATTGGGAGGGTAGCAAAAAAAATAAATTCTTATTCGGAGGTTACCCATAATTATAGAAGAACCGGGGAATACGATCTTTGGTTTACGCTGGTCGCGCGTAATAAAAAAAGGATCACCGAGATATTGCGGCGGTTGAAGAAAGACAAAAATATTGAAAAATTATCGGAATTTCCTGTGGTAAAATTATTCAAAATAGATGTTAAGTTCCGTGTCTAGAGGCGCTATAGAATGCTATCAGAACTAGATAAGGCAATAATCGGTTTGATCTCCCGAGACATCCCTTTGACAAAAAAGCCGTTTAAAGATTTAGCAAATAAGCTCGGCATAGATGAGCGAATTCTTATAGGGCGGATAAAGTCATTTAAGGCCGGCGGCTTGATGCGTAAGTTTTCCGCAAGCCTTAATCACAGAAAAATAGGTTTTCGATACAATGCGATGGTGGTTTGGAACGTGCCTGATAGGTCCGTTAGAGAGGCGGGCAATATCATGGCCTCATACGAATCAGTGAGCCATTGCTATGAGAGAAGACGGGCCCCCGAATGGGATTACAATCTATATTCAATGATACATGGCAGGACCAAAAGCGAGTGTATTGAGGCCGTTAGAGGGATCTCAAAAAAAATAGGATGTAATGATTACAGGATTTTGTTTTCTTCTAAAGAGTATAAAAAGACAGGGGTTAAATATTGAAAAGTGAAAATAAAAAGGGAAAGGTAACTCAAGGAGGGGAAAATATGGAGGGGACTAAAAAGTTTGTGCTTGTTTTTGTGTTTTGTGCGGTTGTAATTGGCCTAACCGGCTGCCAAACTACATCCCAGTCTGTAAAAGCCATTGTTGCCCCGCCGCCCATGATTGCCGGAGCAAAATTTGTTGGCATGGAGACCTGCGCGATGTGCCATGAGAAAATAACCAAAGATTTTGGGCGCACAGAACATGCGCGGATAGTTGTCGCCTCGGAAAAGATAGAAGGGCAGGCTTGCGAGGCTTGCCATGGCGCGGGAAGCCTCCATGTGGATGCCCAGACAAAGGCCCAGAAAAAAGCGACTATCGTGAATCCCGGGAAAAAGCCGGAGGCTTGTTATGCGTGTCATTTGGAGAAGAAGGCCGAAATGAGCCTTCAATACCACCATCCAGTGCCTGAGGGCAAAATGGGTTGCGTGGACTGCCATAACCCGCATGGGGAGGGTGGCGTTAAGCCTGGGACGGTCTCGTCTATGTTTGAAAAGATTGAGGTATGCGCTAGGTGCCATAAAGATCAAGCAGGGCCTTTTGTGTATGAGCATGAGGCATTGAGAGAGGGCTGCCCGACATGCCATAATGTCCACGGCTCGATAAATGACAAGATGCTTAAGGAAAGGGACGCCAATCTTTGTTTAAAGTGCCATTATCAGCAGAATTTACCGACGGCAGGCTACATAGGGAATACCTCGCATGGCGGCAATATACCCCGAGGCCCTTGTTTTAGCGGTGGCTGCCATACAGCGGTGCATGGCTCAAATTACAATGACCACCTTAGAATATAGATTGAAAATGGAGGTCCCTCGCCCCGCCCTATCGTCGGGACTCGGGATCATTTTGCATGGTGAAAAATTAGGGCAAAATGGGAGGAGCGTATGAAAAAAATAGGATTGTTGATTATTGCTTTTATCCTCGCGTCTGTTTTGTTATCCGCCGGCGCTTTTGTTGGCACAGGAAGGTCTGAAACAGAGATGGTTATGAAAATCACCCCTTCGGTTTTATTTATGGATTTGGACGGCGATAAGGAAAAATTTGAGGAGGACCACTGGACTTCGCGCAACCAACAATACGGCTTGTCTGATTTTAATCTTTTAAAAGAGTATAAAAATGGCGACTCTTTGGAACTTGAGGCAAGGGCCATTGAAGGCAATCACGATTATCTGGTTGAGGCTGATTTTGAAAAAGAAGGGATAGGCGGCCTCCTGTTTGAGTTTAAGGAGTTCAGAAAATATTATGACGGCACAGGAGGCTATTATTCGCCGTTTGGCTCAACCGCAAAATCCCTGAATTATGTGGAAATAGGCAAGGGCCTTAATATGGATATGACAAATTTTAAGCTTGAAGGTGTATACGCGAAAGAGGGAGCCCCTAAATATAACTTCGCGTATGAGCGGGAACTCAAAGAAGGGCGGAAATCCCTGATAAGCTGGGGCACCGTAACCGGCGCCGGCAGCGTTTCGAAGAACATCAACCCCACTTTTCTTGAGGTTAATGAGACCGTGGATAAGCTTGAGGCGGGCGTTGAGCATAAAATAAAGGGCGCGACTGTGTCCGCGCAGCAGACCTGGGAACACGTGGAATCCACGAACCATAAGATTAACAACCAGACCCTGACCTTAAGCACAGGGGCGATTTCAAGCGTTAGGACAAAGGATGAAAATCTGGATTTCGATCGTTATACAACAATATTACGCATGGCGCAGGAACCGAATCAGAAATCATTTTTTTCTCTTGGTGTGCTGTATAGCCATTATATAGGTGGTACAATGGAGTACATAACTGATACAAGCACTTCCGCTTATAACGAGAACCACCCGCTTAATCCCGCCCGTGTCGAACAAGATACGGTTACTGTTCTTCCCAGGGTTTCTTTTTCACCCTCAAAAAATATGCTGGTAGACGGAGGGCTAAAAGTGGAGTTCGTAAACAAGAATGGGAGCGCGACCTATAATCGGGATTACAGGAACTCGGCCGGGACCTCCTATGTTCCGGATGGCACAATAGATGAACTCGTAAATATTAAAAGCGAAAGGCAGGAAAAAAAATTAGCGGAAACCCTTAAGCTTAAATACAATGGGATAAAGAACACAGCGTTCTATGCAGGGGCTGATTTTGAACAGCAGTTAATAAATCAATTTGAGACACAAGACGCCTTTGGCCCTAATCCGTCTTCAACCGCGTATTTTTCAAGAGATTCTGATATTGGTTATTACGATTATGAATTTACCGCAGGCTTTAAGTGGTATCCTATATCGCAGGCCAACATTACCGCAGAGTATAAAAATAAAAATGGCAATAGAAATTTTAATAATTTTTTTAGGACGGGAGACGTAGAAGGGGGGTATCGCGGTTTTATCCACGAGCTGGATTTTACCTCTCACACACCTATTTTTAAGTTAAACTATAAACCTGTTAGGTGGATTGCCTGTAATGCCGGATATACTTTCGATACTACGACCTATGGCATCAAGACATATGGTTTTGAGAACACCGAATACGCTAAATACAGGGCGCATATTTATTCTGCGGGGGTTACGCTTACGCCGTACGATTGTTTTTACACGACGCTATTTTATCAAAGAAGGAACGCCGCGACAAAAACGCCGGCGAATGGCGAAGGCGGCGGTCCATACAATCAGCCTACATATAACGCGAATGTGGATGTAGGCAGTTTTGCGTGCAGTTACGCGCCCAACGCAAAGACCGCTATCAGAGGCGGCTACTCTATTTCCCGTGCCGACAACTTTAATGATTTCTCGGCTACCGGCCTGCCTCTCGGGCTGGATAACCTTTCGCAGGATATTTCCATTGGGCTTGAGCAGAAATTAAGAAAAGACTGCTCTTTAGAGTTTAAATATGACTTTATGCAATACAGAGAAAACTCTAACAACGGCATTGATAATTATGACGCGCATCTTTTTTATACCGGTTTAAAAATGGAATTTTAGAAAAGTGACTTTCAAAAAATCCGCGGTACAGTTTAAACTGGCCAAAAAGGTCATCCCTGGCGGGGTTAACAGCCCTGTGCGCGCCTTTAAGGCGGTTGGGATGGCCCCATTGTTTATCAAGAAGGCCAAAGGCGCGTATATCTATGATGTGGATGGCAATAGATTTGTTGATTATGTCCTTTCCTGGGGGCCGATGATTTTAGGCCATGCCGATGAAAGGATTGTAAGGGTGGTTTGTAAGGTTGCCAAAAACGGAACCAGTTTTGGCGCGCCTACAAAAAGGGAAACAGAGTTGGCAAGGATCGTATGCGAACTATATCCATCTATTGAAAAATTGCGCCTGACCTCTTCGGGAACAGAGGCGGCAATGAGCGCGATAAGGCTTGCCAGGGCCTTTATGGGAAGAGAAAAGATAATAAAATTTGAGGGTTGTTATCATGGCCACGCCGACAGCCTTTTGGTAAGAGCGGGCTCCGGCTCCGCCACTTTCGGGGTCCCATCTTCTCTGGGGGTCAATAAAAGTTTTGCTCAGGATACAATAGCCGTGCCCTTTAACAATATAAATAAAGTAGAAGAGGTAATTAAAAAAGAAAAGGCAAATATTGCCTGCGTAATTGTTGAGCCCATCCCCGCCAATATGGGCGTCATATTGCCGAAAAAAGATTTTTTAAAAAGGTTAAGGGAGATTACGGAGGAAAATGGTGTTGTTTTAATCTTTGACGAAGTAATCACCGGTTTCCGCGTTGCTTTAGGCGGCGCCCAGGAAATATTCAGGATCAAACCTGATCTGACCATACTCGGCAAAATCCTCGGGGGAGGCCTGCCCATAGGCGCCTTCGGAGGCGCCAGAGAAATAATGGATTTTCTTTCGCCTGATGGCCCGGTGTATCAGGCGGGGACATTATCCGGCAATCCCGTCGCGGTGGAGGCGGGGATTAGCACGATAAGGGCGTTGATGAAGGGTAAGATTTATGATAGATTGGAAGCCTTAGGAGCGGGCCTTGAATCAGGCCTTAGGCAGGTTATCAGCAGGGCAAAGCAAAGAATAACCCTGCAGAGATTTGGCTCTCTATTCACCGTGTTTTTTACGGATAAAAAAGAAGTGCTGGATTATGAGGACGTATCCAAGTGCGATTTAGATAAATTCAGCCGGTTTTTCAAAGGTATGTTAGGCCGGGGCATATATCTTGCGCCTTCGCAGTTTGAGGCAAACTTTATTTCTATTAAACACACGGCCGCGGATATTGAAAAAACATTGGCCTCGGCGAAATATATTTTAAGATGAGAAAATTTCTCTTTATTATATCAGGGGTTGGCTTAGTTTTTTTTATCGTCTTGCTTTCTTTTTTTAAATTTTCAACCAGCCCCCAGTTTTGCAGATCGTGCCATATAATGAAGCCGTATTATCAATCATGGAAGGCCTCCAAGCATAACAAGGTTCCCTGTGTGGATTGCCATTACCCTCCCTCTACGCCGCAGACCCTTTTGTGGAGGAAATTTCAGGCGATGTCACAGGTAGTAAAATATATAACCCGGACGTATTCATCCAAACCGTTCGCGGAAATTGAGGATGCCGCCTGCTTGAGGCAGGGGTGCCACTCAAACCGGCTTTTGGAGGGGAAGTTGATATTCGGCAAAGGGATAAAATTTGACCACAGGCCGCATCTTTCAGAGCCGCGCCGCGGAAGGCAGCTGCGCTGCGTCTCTTGCCATTCACAAATCGTAGTTGGAAAACACCTGGAGGTTACGCTGGATACCTGTTATCTATGCCACTTTAAAGGGATGAAAGAGGCCCGCAGTTTAGATCCTATCGGCGGGTGTTTCTCCTGCCATGAGCTGCCGAAAAAAGAATTTAAGATAGGTAATATTAAATACAGGCATAGAGATTTTGTCACTAAAAAGGGCATCGAATGCCAGATCTGCCATTTGGATGTAATCCAGGGTGAAGGGGACGCGCCGAAAGACAGGTGTTTCTCCTGCCACAACCAACCGGAAAAATTAGAGAAATACACAAATATTCCGTTAATACACGAGAATCATGTGACCAAACATAATATCGCCTGTTTCCACTGCCATACCGAGATGACACATTCGGTAAAGACGGTTACAAAACCCATGAAACTGGATTGTTCCATTTGCCACACAGACACGCATTCCGGCCAAAAGGATATTTATGAAGGCCGCGGCGGGAAGGGAGTGCCGGAAATGCCGTCTCCTATGTATTTAGCGCAGGTAGGCTGCGCGGGATGCCATATTGTGGAGGACGGAAAGACATTTAAGGCCTCTGAAACAGGGTGCGTTAAATGCCATGGGGAAAAATACGCGGGATTGGTGGAGGATTGGAAAAAAGAATTAGACATCGCGATTAAGGCAATCGAGCCGCGGCTTACGGAAGCGCAAAATATATTATCGCAGATTTCTGCCGACGCGCCGAATTACACCTACTTAAAAAATCTCTATGGCGGCGCGCGTTATAATTATGACTTCGTACGCCTTTCGACAGGCATACATAATATATATTATTCAGCGAAGCTGCTGGAAAATGTAAATGCCAATTTGGACAGGTTCTCTAAAGAGTCAAAAGGCGCGCTTCCCGGCCTGTCCAAAGCCGGTTTATTAGACGGCAGTTTCTGCGCGACGCTTTGCCACGCGAAATTGGGCGTTAAAATTCCCGAACAGGTTAAATATAAAGATAAGTCAATGCCTCACAGCGCCCATATTGAGATGGTCGGCGCGTGCAGTGAGTGCCATACAATAGTCCGCCACAAAGAGATCTCGCTTAAACCTGATCTGGCCGTCTGTAATTCTTGTCACGAAGGGGGTATTTAGTAAATGTATGATAAAAAATTTACCCGCAAGGAATTTTTAAATTATGTTATCGGGATAAGCGGCGCCGCCCTTGCCGGCTCAATATTATTTCCTATATTAAAGTATATCACCCCCCCTAAGGGTATTGATGTTGATGTTTCCAAAGTTACCGCCGCCAAGATAGGGGAATTGGTAAAAAATTCCGCAAAGATATTTCGTTTTGGGAATAAACCAGCGATTTTGATAAACACGCCTCAAGGGGCGCTCAGGGCGTTCAGCGCTGTATGCACGCATTTAAATTGCACTGTGCAGTATTCGCAGGAAACAGGTCATATCTGGTGCGCCTGCCACAATGGCCGCTTCGATTTAAGCGGAAAGGTTATTTCCGGGCCGCCTCCAAGGCCCTTGGAAGAATATAAAGTAAATGTGATGGGGAAGGATATTATTGTTTCAAAGACGGGTTAATATGAATGTGTCTAAAATAAAAGACAGTCTGATTAAGTGGGTTAAAGAAAGCTACCACATAGAACCATTTGAGGATATTGTAACTAAAAAGCAGGTCCCCCTGCACAAATATTCTGTCTGGTATTATTTTGGGGGGATTACATTATTTTTATTTATTACCCAGATTATTACCGGGATACTCCTACTTTTTTATTACAAATCTACGGAAGGCGCTGCGTTTGAATCGGTAAAGTTTATAATGACTAAGGTTGAGTTTGGCTGGTTGATCCGTTCCCTGCATGCCTGGAGCGCCAACCTGATGATACTTACGGTTTTTATACATCTGTTCTCAACTTTTTTCCTACGTGCCTATCGCCCGCCGCGCGAATTAACCTGGGTTACAGGGGTTTTCCTGTTTGCCCTGGCGCTGGGAACCGGTTTTACAGGATACCTTCTGCCTTGGAATGAATTGTCTTTTTTTGCTACCAAGGTAGGCACGCAGATCGCGGGCTCTGTGCCGTATATCGGCGGTTTCTTAAGGACGATATTGCGCGGGGGTGAAGAGGTGTCGGACGCGACACTGGGGAGATTTTTTGCCTTCCATGTAATTGTACTTCCTTTGTGCATATTCGCCGCTTTAGGGCTGCATCTGGCGTTTGTGCAGCTTCAAGGCATGTCCGAGCCGCTTTCAGTTAAAGACAATAAAGAAAAGAAATCAATTCCGTTTTTCCCGAATTTTTTATTAAGGGATATCCTGGCATGGATGCTTGCATTAGGCGTTCTTGCGTCTCTGGCGGTCTACCTGCCCGCGGAATTAGGCAAAAAGATTGACCCTTTCGCGCCTACGCCGGCAGGGATCAAACCCGAATGGTATTTTTTATGGATGTTCCAGGCGCTTAAACTTATACCCAGCAAGATTTTTATCTTTGACGGCGAGGTGGTCGGGATTTTGGGCTTCGGCGTAATGGGATTGATTTTATTAATTCTGCCTTTTATTGATTTCCCATCCCGCAAAGGGAAACGAAATTTGTTTTTAACTTCGTTGGGCGTGTTTATGCTTATCTTTATAATTGTTATGACTGTTTGGGGCTTGATTGATAAAGGAGGCCATGGATAAAAAAAGTTTTCTTAAGCATGGTTTTTTAATTTCAGGTATTATATTTTTCAGTTATCCGGCCTTCAGCGCTGAGACCAGGGACACATGTATAGAATGCCACAAGGCCCTTGATGACAAAGAATTATCCGCCCCTGCGAATTTCAGCCAGGATGATGTTCATATAAAAATAGGGATATCATGCGCCGACTGCCACGGGGGAGACCCGGCATCCGATGATGTATCCGTGTCTATGGACCCGGCAAAGGGATTTACAGGCAAACCCTCAAAAACAGAAATACCTAAATTCTGCGCCAGGTGCCATTCTAATTCTGATTATATGAAAAGATATAATCCCAATATGCCTACCGACCAGCTTAGTAAATATGAAGTAAGCCAGCACGGCAAGTTAAACGCGCAGGGCGATAAAAAACCCGCGGTGTGCACCAGCTGCCATAGTGCCCACAACATCCTGGCTGTAGATAACCCGGCGTCGCCGGTATATGTCTCAAATGTGCCGAATACCTGCGCTAAGTGCCACGCGGATAAGGAATATATGAAGGAATACGGCATACCCACCAATCAGTTTGATGATTATAAAGAGAGCGTTCATGGCCAGGCGCTTCTTGTCAAGGGGGACAGGTCCAGCCCGTCCTGTAAAAACTGCCACGGTAATCATGACGCGGGTTTGCCGCGGGCGATATATGTCGGGAATATCTGCAGCCAGTGCCACGCCTTAACCTACGATTTGTTTAGCAAGAGCCCGCATAAGCCCGCTCACGACAGGATGGGTATCCCTGAATGCGAGGCATGCCACGGAAACCATAGGATTATGAAACCATCGGATGATATGCTGGGCACCGGCCGGGACGCTATTTGCGTAAAATGCCACAGCTCGTCATCCAAAGGTTTTAAGACCGCGTTAGCTATTAAGAATTCAATTGAGGAATTAAAAACAGACATAACGCAGGCAAAAGAATCAACTTCAAAAGCCGAACGCCTGGGGATGGAAGTGGAGGATGCCGTATTTGATGTTAACGAAGCGAATAATTCTTTGACCAAGGCAAGGGCCTATATCCATTCGTTCTCCAGGGAACAGGTAGGGTCTATTGTTGAGGAAGGCAAATCCTTAACCAAAAAAGCGAAGGAACTTGCCAAAAAGGCAATAGACAATTTTAATTTCAGAAGAAAAGGGTATAGTCTTGCTATACTTTTAATTTTTATTTTCTCTTTAGCATTGTATCTCAGGATAAAAATGTTGGAAAAAAATAAGGGGGAAAAATGACCAAAAAAGTTGTGGTAGCGGTATGTTTTATGATGGCATTGTTGTGTTTGGATGGCAAGGCACGAGCGGATGAGCATAAGTATATAGGTGTCAGTAAATGTAAGATCTGCCACATGAGTGAGAGCAAGGGTAACCAGTATAAAATTTGGTTGGATAGTAAGCACGCCAAAGCGTACGAGACATTAGCTTCGGACGACGCGAAAAAAACAGCCGAAAGAGTAGGGCTGAAAACCGAACCGCAGAAATCGCCGGAATGCCTTAAGTGCCATGTGACCGCCTTTGGCGCAGCGGATAGTTTAAAAGAGGGGTCATTCAATATCGCTGACGGCGTGCAATGCGAATCTTGCCACGGCGCGGGCAGCGACTATAAGGGTATGACGATTATGAAAGATAAACAAAAGGCAATAGCAGTGGGCCTTGTAATCCCGACAAAAGAGGGATGTCTAAAGTGCCACAATTCGGAAAGCCCGAATTACAAGGAATTTAATTTTGACGAATACTATAAAAAAATCGCTCATTCTATTCCGAAATCGTAAACGAGCGTATTTTTAACTATGATAAATCAGCCAGGCAGGACTTATTCGAGAGGCGTCGCGCTTTTTTTATTTCTTTTTATTATCTTTTTCCCAGCCCTCGCCTTTTGTAAACAGGACATCTCAAACAAAGATTGTTTAAAGTGCCACGAGGACTTTAAGATTGAGGCGTTTAATAGTTCCGTCCATGCCTCTAATCTTTGCACATCGTGCCATAATGATATTCGAGAGATCCCTCATTCTGACAAACCGGGCGGGGTAAATTGTTCAGGCTGTCATAACAGCGAAGGAGCGGTCTATAAGGCCTCTGACCACGGCCGAGCGGTGAAGGCCGGCGCCCCGGCGGCCAACTGCCTTGATTGTCACGGCCAGCCTCACGCTATCTTGGACGCGCGCAACTCCGAATCGCCGATAGCCCGCCTTAATATTCCCCAAACGTGCGCCAGGTGCCATGAAGATGAAAATAAGATGTCCCAGTATAATTTATTG